>Ga0067045_1029319_pt1 | contig 21809 bp, 9 predicted proteins | sample TerdegcTABiofilm_FD_59184 | JGI IMG/M metagenome (GOLD analysis project Ga0067045, IMG submission 59184) | Combined Assembly of (Gp0054472, Gp0054536) Wastewater bioreactor microbial communities from Singapore -Terephthalate degrading...
GGCTTTTTACATACCCGCTCAAGGTAGCCAAGGGTCTTATCGTCGGGTTCGATTATGGCGTTTTTCGCTCCACCCTCGACTCCCATGTTGCAGATCGTAAACCTGTCGTCCATTTCAAGCCGGCTGATTATTTCTCCGGAGAATTCCAGGGTCTTATACCTCGCCCCGTCGGCCCCGATCTGGCCAAGCAGCCTCAGAATCAAATCCTTCCCCATAATCAGTTCGGGTAATTCACCAGTAAAATTCACCTTTATCGTAGGTGGAACCCTAAACCACAGTTTCCCGAGGGTCAGCGCCACCGCTATATCGGTACTCCCAAGGCCGGTGGAAAACGCCCCCAGCGCCCCGTAGGTCGTGGTGTGCGAATCGCTTCCGACAATCACTTCTCCCGGCGCCGCAAACCCCATATCCGGTATTATGGTGTGGCAAACGCCACCCCTGCCCACCTCGATCATATGGTCAATACCAAACTTTTTGCAGTTCTCCCTTATATCCCTGGCCTGGCCGGCGGACTTGATGTTAGGCGCCGGTGCAAAGTGGTCTAGCACTACAACGACCTTCTCCCTGTCAAAAACCCTCTTGGCGCCTATTTCCTCCATTATCTCGAAGGATAAGGGCATCATGACGTCGGTACCCATAACCAGGTCGATCTCAGCCTCTATGATTTCGCCCACCTCAACGTTTTTCTTGCCGGCAGCCTTGGCCAGTATCTTCTCTGTAACCGTATTCCCCATTCATGTCCCCCCCTTTTTGGAAAAATGGACATTATTCATTATTCATAAATTATATTACCCGCAGAGGGAGAAAAGCCTCCCCCTCCACCCTTAATTAAAGGGGACACTCCGTCTAGCAGTTGCCAGTTACCAGTTGTCAGTTATCAGTTGCTAGCACCTAGTACCTAGTACCTCGAAAGAATGTCCCCAAATTTTGCTTCTAGGCATTCAGGCTGATAATCTCTTCAGCCTTTTTCTCCTCATCCTTAGAACTGGGTACTGCCAAGCTTATCAGTATGCAAACCGCCATGTTAATTGCAAGGCCTATAACCCCGCCGTGAACACCATGGAATGTTTTTACGCCTGCGAAGGTCATACCCGAAGCAACTACGGCACCGATAATCATGCCAAGGAGCACGCCGTTCTTGTTCAGTTTCTTCCAATATAGTCCCAGCAGGAATGCCGGAGCAACCTGAATAAGTATCTCAAACTTAAGCACGAAGATCTCAAAAAGGGTTGCCGGCGGTTTCCAGGCGATTATGAGCAGGAGCAGCACAATGCATATACCCACAATCTTGCCCCATAAAACCTTGTCCTTCTCGCTTGCGCCCGGCTTAACGAATCTGCCGTAGATGTCATTGGAAATCAGGGACGATAATGCCAGGATAACCGAGTCCGTAGTGGACATTATGGCCCCGATGATACCGGTATAAAGTATCATCATCATCCAGTAGTTCAGCGCCGACTTGGAAGCGATGACATTTGCAACCATGCCTATAAGCTTCTCTGATTGCGCTTTATCCAATCCCGGGAATGCCTTGATACCGATTATACCGATAATAAACACCATCCCCGATGTGATAAAGGGCATCCATGCCATCCTGCTCAGGGATTTCTTAAGCACCTTCTCACTCTTGGCAGCGTATATCCTCTGGATAGCATGGGGATAGACAGCCGCTCCAACACCTACCAGGATATATATGCTGATCCAGTTGATGCTCGTCTCCAATGCCGGTACGCCAATCTTCTTGGGCGCTTCATTAACTATGAACTGCGCCGCTTCGCCTAAGCTCCCGAAGTACCTGAGCGACAGGAACATAAGGCTTACTACCCCTATCATCAGGGCTATACCGTTTATGGTATCCGCAATGGCAACGGCCTTCATTCCGCCCAGCCATTCGTATATGAACATGATTATAACGAGAAATATTACCCCGTAAAAATACGGAATAAAACCGGCTGTAAGCCCTGAAATCGCATGGCCCATCGCTACCAGCTGCTCAAGAAGATAGTTGCTGAGCCCATATGCCATAAGAATGGTTCCTAAAAGGGTTACCGCCTTTGATTCAAACCGCTTCTGCAGCCAGTCGGAGGGTGTTACAAAGTTGTGCTTTTTAGCCAGTACGTGCAGCCTCGGTGCAAAAAGGAGATAACCAACTATGACCATTATGAAGAACGGTATTGATTGGAAGTATGCATACCCGGTCCTATAGGCGGCCGGCGCATAGCCTACAACCGTATTACCGCTGTACTGCGTGGCGTAAAGGGTGAAGAACAGCAGCATGGCTCCCAATCCCCCACCGCCAATGTAGAAGCTTTTCAGGCTGTCTTTTCTGGTTTGTCTTGCGGAAAGGTAAATACATGTAGCCATTATGAAAACGGCATAAAGAACAAGTACTACAAGACCGTGCCAACCGATGAATTTAACTTCGCTCATTTATCCTGCCCCCCTTCTTCATCCTGTTCCACAAGGGACTCCATATCCCAGTAGTTGTTGATTACATAGGTCATGAATACAGCCAGGACGATTGTCGACACCACTGAAATAAATGCCCAGTATGGGAAGCCCAGTATTATCGGGTAAATGGTTCCCTGCGGCAGGTACCATGGTACTCCGGCAAGGGTTATGATTGCCAGTACCACCCATATCCACTTAAATCGGATCGGTTCTCTAAAGCTTTTATCCATCTTTTTCTCTCCTTTCTTTTTCGGTATTCGTATTTTGTTCTATGTCTATTATTAGCAATACTCATGCCAACAATGATGCCTTTCACAGGTCGCAGGGATTGGATATTAGTTCGTAGTTGGTAGTTCGTAGTTCGTAGTTCGTAGTTGACAGATCACAGGTGCTAGGTGCTAGCCACTGATCACTGACCACTGACCATGTTTCATTTATTGTTTCATTTGATGTTTCATTTGATGTTTCACTGAAACGTTCCATGAGCTATTTGATACACTTGCCGGAAAGGAATCAAAAAAGGCACCATCAGGTGCCGATTTCATATCTTTTCATTTTCCGCCACAATGTTGCCCTGCTGATACCAAGCCTTTCAGCGGCTTCTGTCCTGTTCCAGCCGCATTCCACCAGGGCGTTGTATACTTCGCTTTTCTCATCCCTCTTATGCTCTGTGCCGTTTTTTTGAGGCATGGGGTTGAAGCCCAATACTTCCTTGATTATGGCAGCACAGTTTCCCGTTTTCAGTATTCCCCTCTCGATTATTACCGCAAGCCTTTCTATTACGTTCTCAAGCTCTCTTATGTTGCCGTACCATGGATACTCTCTCAGGTTAACAAGGATATTTCTCCACAGTTCCTGGTTCTTTGAATAGGTCCTGGTGAATTTTTTCCTCAGGAAGTGTGTCCCGATTTCTATGATGTCTTCCTTCCTGTCCCTCAGGGGAGGCAAACTCAGTTTTAAAACATTTATCCTGTAAAACAGGTCTTCTCTGAACCTGCCTTCCTTCAATTCCACCTCAAGGCTCTTGTTTGTAGCGGCAATTACCCTGACATCAATGGGAATAATCTTGTCGCTCCCCAGCCTGCGGATCTCTTTTTCCTGCAGCACCCTTAACAGCTGGGCCTGAAGGCTGAGGGGCATCTCTGCGATCTCATCAAGGAATATTGTTCCTCCGTGGGCAGCTTCGAACAGGCCCATTTTCCCTCCCTTTCTCGCCCCGGTAAAGGCCCCTTCCTCATAGCCGAAGAGTTCGGACTCAAGGAGGTCCTTGGGCAGGACAGCACAGTTAAGCGCGACAAAGGGCTTGCCCCTCCTCTCGCTGTAGTTATGCATGCTTTGGGCAAACAGCTCCTTGCCGGTTCCGGTCTCCCCCTGTATCAGGACGGTGGAAGGAGTTCTAGCATAGCTCTTGGCTATCTCGATTGCCTGCTTTACAGCGAAGCTATTGCCGACAATATCTGAAAAGCTGTATTTGGCAACAAGGCCCTTATCGTACAGCCTTCTTCTTATTTCGTACTCGTTTTCCTGTATCTTTTTCACGTCTTCAAAGGTTGCGACTGCACCCCTGACTTTGCCGTTTATACATATCGGCACCCTGTTGGTATAAATCATCCTGTTATTTATTTCCCTCAACTGGTCCAGTTCTGCCAAGCCGGTATCCAGCACGCTTGTCAGTCTGCTGTCGGGGAGAACCTCCATTACATCCCTGCCTAATGCTTCTTCTGCAGGTATGCCCAGCAGGCGTTCGGCAATAGGGTTAAATGCCTTAACTATGCAGTTTTCATCTATCGCTATTATTCCGCTGTATGAAAAGTTGAGTATTGCTTTATAGTTTTCCATCTGGATTTTGTAGTTCTCCGCCTTCCTGATCTCTTCTTCCTTTGCCTGCAGCAGCTTCTTCGCAGTGTTTATCGCATTTATTATAGAAGAGCGGGAACTATCAATAACTATATATTGTATCCCCATTTCCCGTGCAATCTTCCCCGTGACTATGCCTCCAATACCAAGCTCGATGTTGTCCCCGGCGGCATCCTCTACAGCTCTTCCCGCATCATCCAGGTCGATAAAAGTATACTGCTTCATATCAATACCCATTAGCTTTCCAACGGCATCCAGGTCCTCCAGGGGTTTTTCGTAGCTGAATATTCCCACCCTGCCCTTCACATTCTTTGCACATTCAAAGGCCTCAAGATAGTCGGAAAGATTGCTGGAAATATCCACAACGGCGCAGCCCAGCCTCTTTTCGATATATTTTGCATTTCCGCCCCTGCTTATGAATACCCTTGTCCCCTCTTTCAAAAGGCTTTCGCATAGAACAACGGCTTCGTCAAGGGTAGCCGTATATACATCAATATTCTCCTGCATCTCTTCTATGATCGCTTTTATCTTTTCTGCGAGATTTTTGTGGGTGGATATTACCGAAATGCTGTTTGCCATAAGAAACACCCCATTTAAGTTTTAGATGTAATTTATTCGCCCAATACGCCCAAATCCCTTCTTTTTACCCCTGAACTACCAACTACGAACTACGAACTGAGCTATGCTCTCCCCATCAACCGGTACGTTATCCTTTTCCCTTCCTCAACCGCAGGCTGGTTGTACGCATCAACCCCAAGGAGCTCGCCCATGTACGCCGTCATCATCATATACAGAAATATGAGCTGTCCTATTGAATGCTCGGACAGGTCGGGCAGTTCTATCCTATAGTTCAACCGGTTTCTATTGGTAAGGACGGTTTCTGTAGCCTCAAACTCCGAATGCAGCAGTTTTTCAAGGTTATTGCCGGCAAGGTAGCCTATCCCCCTGTCAAGGTTTTCCGAAGCCGGTATCTCCAGATCTCCGTGCCGTTTTGCTATTTTTATCAGTGTGAATATCTTGTCATTGGGGCCGTCCAGGAACAGCTGCAGGAGCGAGTGCTGGTCCCTTACCCCGATTGCCCTCAGGGGCGTCTGACCAACCGGCGTTCGCCCACCAGCGTCTGTTTTCACTTTTCCCAGGCTTTCCGCCCAAAGCTGGCAGTACCAGTCGCCGAAATCGCCCAGCCTATCTGAGTACGGCATGACAACGGAAATCGTTTTGCCCTTCCTGTACGCGTAGTACTGTAAAACAGCCCCCAGAAGCGCCGGGTTTGCAAAGGGATTGTCATCCCTGCAGGCGCTTTCCATGAACGCAGCCCCATCCAACAACCCGTCAATGTCCACGCCGGAAACGGCAGCGGACAAAAGCCCGACCGGCGACAGAACCGAGTACCTGCCTCCTACGTTTTCCGGAATATGCAAGGCCTGATAACCTTCCTTTTCGGCTATTTTAATCAGGCTGCCCTTTCCCCTGTCGGTGGTTGCTATTATGTGCTCCTTCAGGCGTTCTTTGCCTACCGCCCTCTCCAGCATATTTCTTATTATCAGGTAGTTCGCCATCGTCTCCGATGTTGATCCTGATTTTGTTATCACGTTGAATACCGTTTTGCTGAGGTCCAGTATATCCATTATACCTCTGACCATATCCGGGTCAACCGTGTCAAGCACAAATATTCTTGGGTTTCCATTCCTGGCATCACCGGGAAGCAGATTATAGTACGGGTGGTTCAGGGAATTATGAATCAGCTTATTGCCAAGGGCAGAGCCGCCGATGCCTACAACCACGAAGTTTTCGAACCTTTGCCGGATGCTTTCCGATATTTCTTTAATCTCTTTCCTTACGTTTTCCTGGAAAGGCAGCCGGTAAAAACCCAGCTCCTCCCTTTGTATCTTCTGCTTTAACCCTCCCACAGATTTATCGATCTCTCCCGATAGGGAGTGTATGCTATCAACCAGATTGCCTTCAACTTCCAGCATCTTTGAATAGTCGATCTTAAGCGGAACTATCATTCACAATACCTCCAATTGATTCATTAGCCTTTGCTCCATCACCTTTTGTTTTTGTTCTGCATCCTCTTTTCCCGCTCCCTTAGCTGCAAAGTAAAATTTAATCTTCGGTTCGGTTCCGGATGGCCTTACACATAGCCATGATTCATCCAGGAGCTTGTAATACAAAACGTCGGATTTGGGAAGCCCGGTTCCCGTATGGGTTCCCTCCTGCAGGTGGAATATTTTCCCTGACAAGTAATCCCTGAATTCTACAATTTTGTTGTCGAATATACTGTTCATTTCATCCGTGCTGCTTCTGAGATGCCGCATTATGGCTTTGATCTTTCTTAAACCCTCTTCGCCCTCCAGTTTCACTGATTTCGTCCTTTCGCAGTAATACCCGTATCTCCCGTATATGCTCTCCAGTACATCAATCAACGTCATATTCTTCAGTTTGTAGTATAACGCCATCTCGCACAGCAGCAGCGTGGCGATGACCCCATCCTTATCACGGACAAAGCTGCCTGCCAGGTATCCGTTGCTTTCCTCATAGCCCAGTACGAAGGTTTTACTGCCATTCCTGGAGTACTCCTCAATTTTCTCGCCGATATATTTGAAACCTGTAAGGGTATCAACTGTTTGTACGCCGTAACTCCCGGCGATTGCCCTGCCGATTTCGCTCGTCACTATGGTTTTGATTATTACATCATTGGGGGAGGATAATCCAAGCCTTTGTCTCTGGGAAAGCACGTATTCCACAAGGAGAGCGCCGATTTGGTTGCCGGTCAGCACCCGGTAATCCCCTTCCCTATCCCGTACGGCCACCCCCACGCGGTCGCAATCGGGGTCTGTCCCGATGACAATATCCGCTCCCGTCGTCATGGCATACTCTATCCCCATCTGCAGGGCTTCCCTTTCCTCCGGATTTGGAGTCCTGACCGTGGAAAAGCAGGGGTCCTGCACAGCCTGTTCCTCCACAGTTTTTACCCTATTGTACCCGGCCGTCGCCAGAACCGTACCCATCAGTACACTACCCGTGCCATGAAGGGGTGTATAGACAATTTCCACGTTATGGCCGTTCTTCTTTATCATCTCACCGTTCAGCGAAAGGGCTGTCACCCTGCTGATATATTCTCCGTCAACTTCCGGACCTATATACTCGAGCAGACCCTTGCACATCGCTGTCTGGCGGTCTGCTGCCTTCACCCGGGAAAAATCCGTAATTCTGTCAATCATTGCAGTAATGTCCTTTGCCCTGGCCGGGGTAATCTGTCCCCCATCCTCCCAGTACACCTTATAACCGTTATATTCCGGGGGGTTGTGGCTTGCCGTTATCATAACCCCCGCCGCTGCGTTCAGATGTCTCACTGCAAAGGACAGTTCAGGGGTCGGGCGTATTCCCTCAAACAGATACGCCTTAATGCCGTTACCAGCCATTACCAGGGCAGTCTCCAGGGCAAATTCCTCTGAATTCCGCCTGGTATCGTACGCTATAACTATCCCACGTTTCTTGTATTCCTGTCCGAAGGTCGAAATATAGTCGGCAAGGCCCTGGGTAGCCCTCCCTACCGTATAGCGGTTCATCCTGTTGGTGCCGGCTCCTACTATGCCCCTCAGGCCCGCCGTTCCAAACTCCAGGTACGTGCAAAAGCGGTCTCTGACCTCTTCACAGTTGTCTTTAATTCCTAGCAGTTCGTCCTTTGTATGCTCATCAATGATGCTGCTTTTTAGCCAGGCATCCAGTTCCAATTCATGTCTCATCCAATCACCTCAAACCCGGCCGCAGACAGCTCACCTGTCACCAAGGGTAATCTCGACCAAATGCCTCGCCTTATCGTCAGTCAGTTCGATATACCCTCTTTGTTCCAGCTTGCCGTCCACCCGTACTGTTTTTACTCCCCTGCTCACTCTATAGGGGTTTTGCACCGATATGTGGTATATTGTGTCCATATACCTGTATTCAATGTTAAATCCATTCCACTCCTTAGGTATGCACGGGTCAATGAACAACTTTGTTCCATTTTTGTTGAAACCCAGTATGTGTTCCAGTCCGACCCTATGCATCCACCCGGCGGCTCCTGTGTACCATGTCCATCCTCCCCTGCCCTGATGGGGGTTAACGGTGTACACATCAGCAGCAACGACATAGGGTTCAACCTTGTAAGCAGCGCATTCAATAGGGGTCCTGGCGTGGTTCACAGGATTTATCATATTGAAAAGGCTCCACGCTTTATCACCCTCACCCATCATCGCAAAGGCATTTATAACCCAGGTAGCCGCGTGGGTGTACTGCCCGCCGTTTTCCCGGACCCCGGGAACATATCCCTTGATATACCCCGGTTCCAGTTTGCACTGGTCAAAGGGAGGCGTAAATAAGAGTATCAGCCCCTCATCCCTTTTTACCAGGTACTGCTCCACCGCCTTCATCGCTTCACCGGTTCTATCCCTGCTTCCCTGCCTGGACATTACCGCCCATGACTGGGCAATTGAATCTATGGTGCATTCGGTGTTCTCTGAAGAGCCGAGCGGCGTACCGTCATCAAAGTATGCCCTCCTGTACCACCCTCCATCCCAGCCGTTTTCCTCTATGGCGGCTGCAACCCTTTGCGCCGTTTCGGTATATCTTTGAGCTCTATCCTCATCATTCATATACTTGCATATGGGCGCAAACCTGATCAGCGTGTCGCATAAGAACCATCCCAGCCATATGCTCTCGCCGCGCCCCTTGTTCCCCACCGTATTCATACCGTCATTCCAGTCGCCCGAACCCATGAGAGGGATACCGTGCTCACCAAATCGCAGTGATCTTTCAATAGCCCTTATACAGTGTTCATACACAGTGCCCTTTTCCTTTGATATCTTTGGAACGCTGTACCTTTCATCCTCGTCTTCCCTGAGGGGTTCTCCCTCCAGAAAACCTGTTTCTTCTACCAGTATACCATAATCACCTGTTTTTTGAACATAATCTGCCGCTGCATAGGGAAGCCACAACAGGTCATCGGAAAACCTGGTCCGGACTCCTTTGTCGTCCGCACCCGGATGCCACCAGTGCTGGACGTCCCCTTCAACAAACTGGTGTTCACAGTGAAGCAGAATTTGTTTTCTGGCCATGTGGGGTACGACGTTGGCAGAATTCATAGCATCCTGAAGCTGGTCCCTGAAGCCAAATGCTCCACCGGACTGGTAGAAGGCCGACCGTGCCCACAACCTGCAGCTTATTGTCTGGTACAACAGCCAGTAGTTCATCATCAGGTTCATCGACCTGTCCGGTGTGCCGACCTTTATGGTTCCCAATACACTGTCCCAGAACTGTGTTACCCTTTCCAGAGCAGCCTTGCAGGCATCCAGCCTCTTATATCTGTCAACTATTCTGTAAAGGTCCTCCGTATTCTTTTCCTGCCCAAACATCAGCACAATTTCCTTCTCTTCTCCCGCATCAATTTCCAGAACCGACTGCAAGGCGATACATGGGTCGTATCCGGCACCGACCCTGTTTGAAAGTCCTTCTCTTTTGAGGGCTTCCGGATTTTTCAGATCCCCCCGGGCGCCTATGAACTCTTCCCTGTCCCCTGTATAGCCGGCGATATTAAAGGAAGCATCGGCAAAGGCTATCCTGCCGGGAAATTCAGAATTAAAGGGGTTGGTGACAAGTATTGTACTGCCGTTATACCCCACTTCTGTCACCAGATGCTGCTGTGTTTTTTCCTCCGACACCCCAAGAACCGGCCTTATATAATAAGTTACGCTGATTTTCCTTTTTGCATTACCATTATTCTTAAGCTTTAAAAGGGACAGCTTGACGGAGTCTTCCAGCGGTACAAACACGGATAGCCTTTGCTCTATTCCATGGCTGTCGTGGACAAACTGTGTATACCCTAGCCCATGTTCAATCGTATATGCTTCCTCCCCTCTTATGGGAAGGGGTGTTACCGTCCATATATCCCCGTTCTCTTCGTCCCGCAGATATATAACCTCCCCCGGGGTATCCGAGACAGGATCGTTAGACCACGGCGTCAGCTTATTCTCCCTGCTGTTCTCGCTCCATACCAGGCCGGAACCGCTTTCAGAAACATGAAAGCCAAACCTGTCGTTTGAAACGACGTTTATCCACGGAGCAGGCGTATTATTAAAGCCCTTGAGCCTTATTACATATTTTCTTCCATCATCGCTGAAGCCCCCGTAACCATTGAAGTATTCAAGGTCTAAGGGTGCAGCTTTGCTGATGTATTCTATCTGGTACCTGTCAAAGCTTTTAACCTTCGGCAGCTCATCCATCTCCAGCGGCTTCATCTGATAATCTATAGGACCGCATCCACCCCTAAGGACTATACGCGCGGCGCTGTAAAAAAGTATCCTGTCCTCCTTGGGCATCACGTTTGCATTTCTTATAAAAACCCCGCCGGGATGGTCAAGCCAGTGTCTCCCGGGGCTTGTAAGGACGGTCTCATTTAACAGCTCCTGCAGCGGCTGCAAATAACTGCTCTCGTCCTCGTTAAGAATGACAAGGTCTACCTTTAAGCCCTTTGTCCTCCAGTACTCGTGGGCTCTCAAACAATCCCTTACAAGGTCTATATCCTCTTCCTTATCCACCGCAACCAATACTATCGGCACATCGCCGGAAATGCCGTACGGCCATAAGCCCGGCTGTCCTTTTTTGTTTTGCTTCAGAATGCTCTGCATCTTTCTCCTGGTTGGGCTGTTGAATATAACATAGGGTATCATATTTTGGTAGGTCTTTATCTCCGATGCCCTCATATTTAAATACGATGCCTCAACCTGGCTTCTTGTATAAGCCAGCTCAAAGGCCCTTGTAACCGATGGGGCGGAGCTGTATTTTCTTGCTATGTCCACCGCCTCTTCCCTGCTTCCTGCCATGCCTGATACAAAGCTCACCCTCGCTGAGCTCCCCGGTTCTATCCTAACCCTTCTTCTAAGGCTCATTATCGGGTCAAGGACTATTCCGGTTGTATTGGACAAGGGCTGCGTAAGGGCGGCAGGATTCGATATATCCCTTCCCCGTCCGATAAAGTTTCCCCTATTTGTTTCGTACTGGAGATTTCCGCTCACTTCCCCTTCACATAATACCTTGTGAACAGCCCACACTTCGTCTTTCCCGTGCTCCCTGGGCCTCCTTGACGCTATAAGGGCGTCATACTGTTCTATTAGCTCGGTTCTTACAAACAGGTTATTAAAAGCCGGGTGCGCTATGTCAGAGTCGATATGGGCCATCACGATTTCAAAATAGCTTGTAAGCTCTATTGTTATCGTATTTTTCCCATGGTTGGTCAGGGTGACTGTCCTGATTTCCGCATTATCCTCTGTGGCAACAGACAGCTCACAGTGGGTTTCAACGTTGTCATCCGTCCTGTAAAACTCGGCCTTATCCTGGGTAAATATTGCCATGTAGCCGTCCGGCTGCTGCCTTAACGGTTCATAGGTGGCGGACCAGGTATGGTTTGAATTGAGATTCCTTAACAATATGAATTCTCCGTATCTGCCGGCAGCCATATCCCTTCTCCATCTTGTAAGAAATACGTCTTCTACTTTACTGTAACCGCTGCCGCCGTTGGTTATCAGTACCGAGAACCGTCCGTTGGAAATGAAATGGCAGCTGGGCAAACCGGTACCCGGGACGCCGAATATCCTCACAACCTTATTGTCTTCCTTCTCTTCCCTTTCCAGGGGTTCTATCCTTTCCTTATACTCTTTGGTTATGATGGCCCGCGCAGGCACTCTTTCCTGCAGCAGGGTTTCCGCGGCCCTGATAACCGGATCCGAATGGAACCTCCTTTGAATCGAATTGTCATTCAAATAATTATTCAGCACAATAAAGCTCATGCCCTGATGGTGGGCCATGAAGCTTTGCACTATACCCTTTTTTTCACCCGGAGGAAGCCTGCTCGGAGTATAGTCCACCGCTTCGTAAAACCCATAGTCGCCTTCCAGCCCCTCATTTTTCAGCAGCTTCAAGTTTTCAACGGCATCCCCGGGATTTACGGTAAGGGCCAGCAAGGTTGAGTATGGAGAAACCACCATATCGTTGGCCAGCCCTCTCTTCAGCCCGAAATCCGGAACTCCGAAGGCTTTGTACTGGTAGTTCAGCAGCATATCAAAGGCATAATACCCTGACTCCGACGTTCCCCAGGGCACTTTCCGTTTTTGTCCGTACACCTTCTGAGCGGATAAAACCGCAGCATAGGTTTCATCCAGGAGGGTATTGCCGTAATTCTTCATCACCAGCAGGGGCATAAAGTATTCGAACATGGTGCCCCCCCAGGATACCAGCCCCTTCTTCCGGTTAATCACAGCAAGTGCCCTCCCCATCTTGAACCAGTGCTTTTTGGGCACCTCCCTCCTGGCTATGGCAATATAGCTTGTAAGCCGTGCCTCGGAAGCCAGCAGGTCATAGTACGAGTTGACCAGCTTTTCCTCTTCCACGTTATATCCGATTGAAAACAGGTGCCTTGTCCTGTCATATAAAGGAGTGAACTCCGTCTCGTCAACTATTTTCTGTATCCTTTCCACAAGATTGGTAACCTGCGATATGGTTTCCTCTACGTTGGCCTTCACCCGGCAAACATCATTCCTTAACCCTGCAAGGTCGTCCTTTGTTCCGGTGTCTTCCCACGGCAGTTCGGCAGTGCTATCTATGGCTTCGGCCATATCGCTGTAGATCTCTCTTAGCTGTGCAAGGGAGTTGTTTGTTTCGATAGATTCTATTTTCCCGTATAGGTATTTAAATACCTCATCACCGCTGTCCGCAAAGGCCTCTATCAGTTTTACGCTGTTGTTTCCAAGAAAGAATTTCTTTGTTTCATCGGTAAAGGCTGCAATGTTATCCTTCAGCTTTTTGGACCATCCGTTATTGCCATAGCCGTATCCTGAAAGAGTGTTCAGCAGTTCCTTCCATTCACTTAAGTTTAGGCTGTCCTTCGCGTTGAAAGCCTCAATAACCGTTGAAACCGTCCTATCCCTATTATCCGTCAGGGCTTCAGTGTCCTCCAGCCCCCGGACCAGCTCCTTAGCCGCTATAGGCCTGTCCAGGTATTCAAGCAGCCCCTGCTTTAGGGCAATCAGATAACCTACAAGATTGCCGCTGTCCACCGTTGAAACGAAAAAGGGCCTCAATACCTCAAGATTCCTGGTATCATACCAGTTGTAAAGATGTCCCTTCCAGGTCTCCATACTTTCGATGGAGGATATTGTCCTATCCACCCTCAAAATCATGTCGGAGGTTGAAATATAGCCGAAATCCCTTGCCGACAGTATAGATAAAAGCAGGAACCCAATATTGGTAGGGGATGTTCTGTGGGCAATGCCGTTTGGAGGGTTCACCTGAAGGTTATCGGGCGGAAGGTAATTGTTTTCGGCATCGGCAAAATCCTCATAGTATGCCCAGGTTTTGCGGGCGATTCTTCTCAGGGTGCCGATTTCCTCATAGGACAGTTGTATGTCTTCCCTGCCGGCGTCGACCGCCATACCGGTCCGATACGCTGCAAGGGGAGATAAGCCCCAGATTACAATAAAAAATACTGCAACGGCAGCATTCTGAGGTTTGATGATCCAAACCGGCAGTATGGCTATAAAGGAGATTATGAGGGCATTCCTCATCTTCCTGGCATAACTGCCTAAATCATTCCCAGAATTTCTTTCGGTTTCTGCCGCCGTCACCCATTCCAGAAGGTTTTCCCCCGATACATAAACCCTATACAGCGTTCTAAGGATAGCATCCGCCATCATATAGGATTGGTGGGGGAGAAGCATCAATGTCAGCAGCATGTGATAAAAGGCGTTCTTTGTTTCGGCAGATAAAAGCGCGGGCAGCGTGCGGATCAGCTGAAAGCCCAGTACAAATAGCGAAATTCCAAGCCATAAAAACGGTGTCCCCGGTAAAACAGTAATCCCTGCGACTATAAGGATAAACAGGGATACGGGCACCAGGCTCCTTCGCATGTTATCGAAGATCTTCCATTTTGACAGCCTGCCCAGGGGATTCGCTTTCATTCTTCCTTCACGGACTTTCACCCTTGGCATCAGCCACCTGATCAACTGCCAGTCGCCCCTGACCCACCGGTGAAGCCTCATGATATATGAGTAATAGCTGGCGGGATAGCCGTCGATCAGCTCAATATCGGAGACGAGGGCGGTCCTCATGTAGCTCCCTTCCAGAAGGTCGTGGCTGAGTATGGCACCATCGGGAAAGGCATCCTTCATCAACAGGTCAAACGCTTCCAGGTCGTATATGCCCTTGCCCGTGAATATACCCTCGCCGAACATGTCCTGGTACACATCCGAAACCGCAGCGGAATAGGGGTCTATTCCCCCCTGTCCGGCAAAAATCCTTGTAAACAGAGTCTTGTTTGCGCTCTCCACGTCTATGCCTATTCTTGGTTGTATGATACCGTATCCGTCCACAACTATGCCCTTATCTATATCATAGGAAGCGCTGTTCAGGGGGTGCGCGATTGTCCCTATAAGCGCCTTCGCAGTGTCCATGGGTATATTGGTGTCCGCATCCAGGGTTATTACATACCTGATGCCCTTTAAAGCGGCAGGATCGCTTGAAACGAAGGAATAGGACGTATCCCTTGCGCCCCGAAGCATTGCGTTAAGCTCAATGAGAGCGCCTCTTTTCCTCTCCCAGCCCATCCATTTATTCTGCCCTTTGCTGAACTGCCTGTGCCTGTGGAAAAAGAAAAAACGTTCCTTATCCCCGGGGTATTTTCTGTTGAGCCGCTTTACTCCTTCAATGGCTGTTTCAACTATCAGGCCGTCGCCCGGCATTTCTTTTCTGTCGGCATCCTTAAAATCACCGGCTATGGCGAAATACAGATTATCTTCCCTGTTGGCCAGGTAATATACCTCGAGCTGCTCCAGAAGCTCCTCCACCCTCCTGGGTGACGTCAGCAGGGTAGGAATCACCACAAGGGTCGCATATTCTTCCGGAATGCCCTTATCAAACTCAAGCTTGGGCAAGAAACCCGGGACTATCCTGCGTGAAACCGCCAGGTTTACTATCAATACCGAGATTTCGCTGGCGGGAACAAGCACAGCCAGGCCGGAGAATAAGCATAACAGCGGGTTTTTCCCGCCGGTTATTCTGAATACGTACGCCAAAACCGCAGAGACAATTACGATTGTTATTAAGAATACCGGGCCGAGGTATGTATACAGGCTATAGTTGTGAAACCTGCTGCCGGATTTATTCGAACCCAGATACCTAAAGAAGTCACCTCTCCCGGGTCCTGCGAGGTAGTAGCCCACATGTCCCGCTTTCGGATTATTTTCGCCTGAGAGTTTTTTCGACGCGCATTCAACAGCTTTTCTTGCCACAGAGGTTTGTGAAACGCCCAACCTTTTGCCGATAAGCTCAACCTGCTTCCGGTAGTAGTTCCTCGATTCAAAATCCATTTTTTGATACATCCGGACCGGATCTTCCCTTAGGATTTCATCAGCCGCGCACAGGGATTCAAAAATCTCGTTCCAATCCAGTACGGAGACAATATTGAGGCTGGTAATGGAGTTCCCGATGGAAATCTTCTTGGCAGCCTGCTGATGATGCTCTTGCTCCACGACAGCGCCGATAGACCTGTCATTTTCCGCCAGCAAACTATCTATGCAAGCCGTCAGCTCTCCTGTCTCCAGGCCTTCTTTCCTCAGCTTTTTGAGCAAATGTTCAACGAAGGACGGCGTCAAAACGCCCCCCCTGTCCAGGTAATCATTTAGTGCCTCTTTCAGGTTTTCCCTATTTTCATTAAGCAGCTTTTCAGCTTCTTCCCACTCCTCCTGGGTTTTTTGTACCCTTTCACATATCCTTCGAATATTCTCGATAAGCGCAAGCCTTATCATTAAAGAAAGGGACCAGACCTCGGCAATAAGAAGCTTTTTATGGGTTTGGTATGCCTTTACAAAGCCCAGCAGGAGTTTTTCGTCAAGCCTTCCGTCGGTGTGGGATATTAGTTCAAGGGCGATTGCATACACCCTTGGATAGCCCTTTAGTATCCCTTTGTCCAGAACCATCAGTTCCAGATGATTCGCCCTTGCCAGGCTCTGTCTTACCTCTTTGACCTGTTCTTCGATTTTGTAGAAGTTGTCCAGAAGCCATTCGGATGCCGGAGACAATTCCTTGCCTCTCCTTGCATATTCGTTGACAGACCTGTATACCGAACTGATAACGTCAAAATTTTTGTTCAACCTTCTGAGCAAAATCCTTGGCGAAATCTCTTTCTTTGCTGTTGAGTGTTCCAAGGCAAGCTGCCTGGCGTGCTTTTCAAGCTGCTCAGGCTGGAGCAGGATGTCCTCAACGGGCGGGGCTTCTTTCCCGGAAATATTTTTATAACTTACGTACGCAATTCCCAACAAGACAGCAAATATCAGAAAAAACAAAATACCCATATTGTCATTCCTTCCTCATTGTCTTGGTAGATGATGCTAAGCCAGGCGTTCGTTATCCATTGTTCTTTATCAGGTTTTTTATCTTTTCTACAAAGAACACCGACAGCTCCTGGGCAAATTCTTCTGTCTGAGCTTCCGTATAAACGTTAAATACGGGGCGTTCGGAATCAGGCAGCATTATGGCCCAACCCCTTTCGTCGCTTATCTTAACTCCTTCAAACATCTCTATATTATCGTCCCTGTTTGCCGATACTATCTCCCTGATAATCCTGCCCTTATCCTTCCAGTCACACTTTATTTCTTTCTTCAAGTAATAGAAATCAGGCAGTTCATTTACCATTCGGCTCAGCGTTGTTTTTGCTCCCGACAGGAAATCCAGTATTATACCGGTGCCCCAAATCACGTCAAAATTCAATATGTACTGCAGATACGAAGAGCGATCGGTACTGCTTTGTCTGAGCATTTTATCCATTATGCTTGAGGGTGCTGATTTGGTCCGAATAACCTTACTCCCGAAACCTTCTGCCATTTTCTCTATGATTTGCGGCGCAATGTAGGGAACAATGAGCGTATCTCCCTCTCCCATCTTAAGCAGCATGAGACAAATCAGGGCTATGTACTTTTCGCCTTCAATAACCCTGCCTCTTTCATCAATCAGTATGAGATTTTCCCCATTTTCCCCCATAATTATTCCCATTTCGGCACCGCTTGCAGTAACCTGCCTCACCATGTAATCAAGAAACTCCCCGGCCGTTGAGTACCTATTTAATGAGTAGTCGCTTTCAACCCTGCAGCCTATGCTCTCAAGATAATGTGATGCCATACCAATGACGTCCGTTGATCTTGAACTCAGAACCACCCGTGGGCTTCTGCTCCTGATTTCAGGCTTGTTTTTCAGCATAGCAGCCCCATCTTTGAAATAGAGCGATATAAAATTCTTAATCCGTATGATGCTCTTGACCCTGTCCGAGTTGCATCTTTCAAAATCATCACGGTTGAACAGGTTCTCTATCTTTCTTTCTGTATTCCTGTCTATGTTTGCTCCGTATTGGTTGGAAAACTCTATGTGCACCCTGTTGGCATCATAATGGTCCGCCCTCACGTGAATACTCCCATCCGCCCTGTAGTAAGTTACAGCAAAGCGGTTTACGGGCATTATTGCATTTTCTATGTCGATAACCCCTATACCGGTCGACTGTATACCGCATATAAGGGAATTCTTGACAAGTTCTGCCCCCGCACTGAAATCACTGCTGACAACTACCGTTGCATCATCCTTCATGATGGTTGCAAAGGCTGACCCGAGACGGGAAGCAAATTCAGGCGTGATATCTATGTTTATATCTCCGGTCACATCTCTGAAACCGAAGAGCGTCTTTGTTCCCTTGGTTCCCCAGACCAGGTTTTGTACAAGTACAGTCCCCTCTTCCACCTTTTTTTCAGGCCATATCTTGATGCCCGGTTTAACCGTAACTCTGTCGGAAATAGTGCTTCCACTTCCGACAACCGAGTCTTCAAAGAGGTTGACATTGTTCTTTATACCGGCGCCGCTGCAGATAACCGCACCCCTGAGCTGACAGTTTTTCCCCAGTCTTACATTTTTCCAAAGAATACTTTTTTTGATACTGGTATTTTTTTCAATCTCGCAGTTTTCCCCGATTACAGTAAAGGCGTTTATGCTGCCCGGACCTTTTATCACACTGTTTTTTCCTATATACGCCGGTGCTTCTATCCTGACGTCCCCGGCTATATTTGCCCCATCCTCTATCCATATGCCGTTTCCGGTCTGAGCACATTCGATTTCCAGCTTGATCTTGCCCGCCAGGAGGTCATACTGGGCCTGCTTATACGAGTTCAGGTCTCCTATATCGCTCCAGTAGTCTTCGGTAACATACCCGTACATGGGAACTCCATCCTCCAGCAGTTTGGGAAAAAGGTCCTTGCTGAAATCAAAATTGTCGCCTGCATTGTAATACTCCAGTATATCCGGTTCCAGTATATATATCCCCGTATTTATCGTATCGCTGAACACTTCTCCCCAGCTTGGCTTTTCCAGGAACCGGATTATCCTGCTTTGCTCATCGGTAATAATCACACCGTACTCCAGGGGGATTGATTCTTTTTTCAGAACAAGGGTTGCTTTTGAAGCCTTATCCTTATGGAACCGGACAGCGCCGGATATGTCGATGTCCGTTAACGCATCGCCGCTGACAACAACAAATGTGCTGTCCAGATACTTATCAGCGTTCTTCACGCTGCCCCCCGTACCAAGGGGCACCTCTTCAATAAAATAGTTCAGCCTTACGCCCCAGTCTTTACCGTCTCCGAAATAATCAGTTATAACTGCCGGCAGGTATGCCAGCGTAACCGCAATATCCTTTATATCATGTTTCCGGAGAAGCTTAATCGCATATTCCATAACAGGCTTATTGAGAATCGGAACCATAGGCTTCGGGACTTCGCAGGTCAGCGGTCTCAGCCTGGTTCCTTCTCCTCCCGCCATTATTACAGCTTTAATAACAATCACTCCTTCATCCAGTTGGCTGATTTAATGAAAGGGGACACACCTCCCTTTTGAAGTTTAACTCCGGGGTAGGAGGAATGTCCCCGATGTATTCCTTTCTGTGGAATGTCCCCAAATATATGGCTCTTGGGTAGTGTTAATATTGTAAAATATATGGATATTGTTTGAAGAATGGGAAGTTAATATTCATTTACAGTGCCATTTGTCATTAATGGTAGGCTGACTGCAGATTGGAATAATTAATAAGGCTTGTGCAAATAACTATTGGTGTAGTTCGTAGTTGGTAGTTCGTAGTTGACAGATCACAGTTCACAGATCACAGGTGCTAGATACTAGATCACAGGTCGCAGATCGCAGTTCGCAGGCGTCAGGGTTAGCCTTATAGGCCTTTTCCCTTAATCTCACCCTATGCACTGGCAACTGAGAACAGGCATCTGATAGCTGATCACTAGCCACTGGTCACTGACCACTGATGAAAAGGAGGGTTTAAGGTGAAGATAAGCGGTAGAAACAAGCTGAGAGGAAAGGTGCTGAGCATAGTTCCGGGGGATGTGACTGCGGAAGTGGAAATCGATATCGGAAACGGCAACAGGGTCGCGGGTGTGATCACCAAAACCTCGCTGGTTGATATGGGTCTGAAAGAGGGAGATGAAATTACAGCTTTGATAAAGGCCACATCGGTCATGTTTATGCAAGAATAAGGGGCGGATTTCCGCCCCTGGTTTAAAACTTAGTCAAGTATTTCTCTATTTCCCATTCCGTAACCCTTGTCCTGTATTCATTCCATTCTATCATTGCAGCTTCAACAAAACGATTGTATACATGGTCCCCTAACGCGGACTTTATCAGGTTGTTCCTTGAAAGCTCCTTCAATGCTTCGTATAAATTGCTCGGCAGGCTCAGTATCCCCTTTTCTTCCCTGTCCGGCTGGTCCATGTGGTAAATGTTGCTGTTCACCGGTTCAGGGGGATCAATCTGGTTGCTTATGCCGTCCAAACCCGCCTTCAATATCACTGCAAGGGCAAGGTAGGGGTTTGAGGAAGGGTCCGGATTCCTGAGCTCAAGCCTTGTAGAATTACCCCTTTTGGCGGGTATCCTGACAAGGGGGCTCCTGTTCGCTGCCGACCATGCCACGTACACCGGCGCCTCGTATCCGGGAACAAGCCTCTTGTAGGAGTTAACAGTCGGGTTTGTTATTGCCGCAAAGGACCTTGCATGCTTTAGAACGCCGCCCAGGAAATAATAGGCAACTTTAGAGAGTTGAAGCGGATCGTTCTCGTCATAGAATGCGTTATTACCATCAAGGGTAGCGAGGGACATGTTGGTATGCATGCCTGAACCGTTTATGCCGAATACCGGTTTAGGCATGAATGTTGCGTGAAGTCCGTGTCTCTGTGCGATAATCCTTACAGCCATCTTAAAGGTCATAATATTGTCCGCAGTAGTAAGGGCATCGTCATATTTGAAATCTATCTCATGCTGTCCCGGAGCGACCTCATGATGGGAAGCCTCTATTTCAAACCCCATCTCCTTGAGGGTAAACACCATATCCCTTCGCGCGCTTTCACCAAGGTCTACCGGCGCCAGGTCGAAATATCCGGCATTATCCTGGGTCTCGAGCGATGGCTTTCCTGTCTCATCGGTATGGAAAAGGAAAAATTCACACTCAGGTCCTACATTCATTGTATATCCCATTTCCTTCGCTTCCGCCAAAACCCTCTTCAGAGTATTTCTTGGACATCCGCTGAAAGGCTCTCCGTCCTTTGTATACACATCACAGATGAGCCGGGCTTCCCTGACCTGTGTTGCCCAAGGAAACACTTGAAATGTAGAAGGGTCGGGCCTCAGATACATGTCGGATTCTTCAATCCTGACGAACCCATCGATTGAGGACCCGTCAAACATGATCTCATTGTCAAGCGCCTTTTCAAGCTGTTCTATTGTGATTGACACATTTTTCATTACACCCAGAATATCTGTGAACTGCAGGTGTATAAACTGTACATCCAATTCCTTAGCCCTTTTTAGAATGTCCTCTTTGCTCAGTTTTAAACCCATAATTCATCCTCCTTTTTACTTTAATGTCAGGGGACACACCTCGAGCTAGTTCGTAGTTCGTAGTTGGTAGTTCGTAGTTCACAGACGTCAGAAATCAGCTATCAGATGCCAGTTACCAGTTGCCAGACATCAGGGAAAAGCTAAAGTGTAAAAACCCAAGAGCATAACCCAGATACCTGTGAACTGAGAACTGAGAACTAGAAACTGAATTTTAGCACCTGTGATCTGCGAACTGTGATCTATCCTCTAGGAATGTCCCCAATATATTAAATAAAAAACGTCCGCACAGAGAGACTCCTCCTCTCCGGATGCGGACGCCATTGCCCGATGTTTGTCATTCACCTATGTTATTATTATAATAGATTTTCATAATTATGCAATACCCAATTTCATTTCAATTTCATTTCGGGAGTTTGACAGTTAAGTGAATAGAAAAAAGCATATAAGCCTTGAAATGGCTATATTTTTTTGTCAATTTTATCATTTTACTATATCGCACTTTATCGTACTGTGATATAATATAAGGGTAAGGAGGC
>Ga0067045_1003399_pt1 | contig 21787 bp, 18 predicted proteins | sample TerdegcTABiofilm_FD_59184 | JGI IMG/M metagenome (GOLD analysis project Ga0067045, IMG submission 59184) | Combined Assembly of (Gp0054472, Gp0054536) Wastewater bioreactor microbial communities from Singapore -Terephthalate degrading...
CGGCCTAAGATGATCCGGCCCGGGAATCCATATCGAGGGGTCCGCGTTGAAGGAAAAGCTCCGGAAGCACAGCCTATCCAAACTCTTCGCCGCCGCCTGGAGCGCCGCGGGAGCCGCCGTCCTTGCCTGGATTTCCGTGGCCGAGTTCCCCTTCGTACGGTACGGCAGGATCCTTCCGGCGGCAGTTCCCATCGTCGTCGGGGCTGCGGCCGCATACGCCCTGCTGGCCTGGGCCCTGGCCCGCCTGCGGGTCCACCCCACCGCGACGAATCCCCTGGTCGTCAACTTCACGGCCACGGCCTTCGGGCTGCTTCTGTTCATGGCTTTGGCTGCGGCGCGGGTTTACTTCAGCCTGGGCTTTCTGACGGTCTATATTTTGTTCACCAACCTTTGGTTCACCGTGGAGTTCCTTCTACGACGGCGCCTGGGGATGTATACCTTCGCCGTGGTACCGGGGGGCTACGACCTCTTCGGCCAGCCCTTCCCGAACTGCAAGCTAATACCCCTGGGCTCCCCCGACTTCCTGCCGGAGGACACGGACGGTGTGATCGTGGATTTCGAACAGGTATTGCCGGAGCCCTGGCTGGCCTTCGTCTCCCGGTGCGTGATGGAGGGGGTTCCCGTCGTATCCACCGAGGACTTTTTAGAGGCCGAAACAGGTACGATTCTGCTAGATCACCTGACAACAGCCCGGACCCTGGCCTTCCAGAAGGGCCAGATCTACATCGCCGTCAAGCGCCTGATCGACACGGTCATCATCATACTGTCCGCGCCTCTGTGGATTCCCATCATGATCCTGGCGATGCTGGCTGTCCGGCTGGAATCGCCCGGCAGAGCCCTCTACTCCCAGATGCGAGTGGGACGTCGGGGGCGTCCCTTCCGGATCTACAAGATCCGGTCCATGCGCGAGGACGCGGAAAAGCACGGCGCCGCTTTCGCCGCCAAGGGTGATCCCCGGGTAACCCGGCTGGGAGCCTTCTTACGAAAAACCCGGATCGACGAGTTACCCCAGTTCTGGAACGTCCTGAAAGGGGACATGAGCATCATCGGTCCCCGGCCCGAGCAGGTGCCCTTCGTCCAGGAGTTCGAGCGGACCATCCCGTACTACCAGCTACGGCACATCGTCCGGCCCGGCATCACCGGCTGGGCTCAAGTGACCCAGGGATACGCGGCCAACGAGACGGAGACCGCGGAGAAACTGGCCGCGGATCTCTATTACGTGAAACGCCTGTCCTTTACCCTGGATTTCCTGATCACCGTGAAGACGATCTGGACCATGCTGACCGGCTTCGGCTCGCGCTGATACGTTAGGAAAGCTCCAGGCGTTCCAGGCTCTTCAATTCCCCGATGACGCCCGCAATCGAGTCGAAATCGGAGTCGTTGTGCAGAAGGTACAGTTCGTTCTCGATCGCGATCTGGGCGATCAATACGTCGACGGTGCTCCGGATCGTCCTGCCGGACCTGCGGCAGTCGAAATGGATCCGCGCCGCCCGTTCGTAGGAAGTCCTGCCGAATAGCAGATCGTAGAATCGGAGACTCTCCAGGTATTCCCGGAGTTCCCGGTATTCACTTTCGTCCCGGGTTCCCTGCAGAACTTCCAGGTAGACGATGTCGCAGATCCCGTAGGGAAACCCCCGATCCAGCACCTCCTGAAAGAGGGCAGCCTTGCGGTTCGACACCCCTTTCAGGTAATCGATCAGGACGGAGGTATCGACCAGGATCACGTTTCCGTCCTGAGCCGCCTGTAGTCGTAGCCCTCGGCGAAGCGGATCTTCCCCTTGAGTTCCCGCAGATCCTTGACCTTGCGGCTTCGAATGTACTCCACCAAGGCGGCTTCGATCAGATCCTTCTTGGTACGGATGTCGTCCGAATACCGGAAGGCTTCCGCCACCAGGTCGTCATCCAGGACGATGTTCGTGCGCATCATACACCTCTCTATGTGTATGATAATACACCACAACAAAGCGATCAAGGAGAACTGAAAACTTCGGATTTCCTGCGAATTTCAACAGGATTATTATGATTTACATGATTATCAAGATGATGATGGAATTGTTAATTCTTCAAACATCATGTTAATCCGCTTAATCCTGATAATCCTGTTCTGAATCGTGAATCAAGTTAATAATCGTGCCCCAATCCGAAGAAGAGCTCGTAGTTGTTCGAGAAGCTCCGGGTGTCCAGGTAGCCCAGGGCGTTGATCCCCAGGGATACGCGGGCGTACACGGACCGGGCGCGCTTGAGGAACCCGAAGACCTCGAGGCCCCCGCACAGGTAGGGCTCGAAGGAGGATCCGGGCGCCGGACGCAGGAGGGCCGCGTCCACGAAGGGCGAGGCGTGGACCTCGAAATCGAACCAGTCCTTCTTGATAAGCAAGGAGGGCTTGAAGTCGAAGAGCCGGACCGGAAGGTCCAGGTTCACGAAGGCGGCATAGTCGCCGTCCATCCTGGCGTCCGGGACTCCCCGGATGTTCCCTCCGATGTCCTCTCCTACATCCAGAAGGCTCGCATATAGGGTGAGCCGGGAATTGAGGCCAGCCCGGTTGTTCCAAGCCTCGTAGTGACGGGCCTGGAACGTGATCTCGGAGTCCCAACCCATCTGGTAGAAGTTGTAGGTCCAGGAGTTCTTCAGTGAAAGCACGGTTCCCGTCCGGAAATTCCCGACCCAGTCCGCCCGGCCGGTCCCAAGGTTCCAGGAAGCGGTCGCGTAGAGGCCCCGGCGATCCTCGGAGATGGTACCGCCGTCGGCCCGGTACTTCCAGCCGACTTCCAGGTCCGGGGTCAGGGAGAGGGGCCCCAGCGTCCCCAGATCCGCCAGATCCACGGAGGTTCCGATCCCCGCCAGGGTCTGCAGGACCAGCTTGTCCAGGTCGTCGTCCAGGTCGCCCTCCTCGTTCCAGAAGAAGTTCTGGCCGACCCGGGCGGTCCAGCGGAAAATGTCCCCTCCCAGGTTCAGCTTCAGGGTGTTCTTTCCCGTATAGGTGATCCGGCCGGAGAAATTGTAGGCGAAACCCTGGACGGTATCGATGGTCCAGTCCATCCCCCCGAGCTCGAAGGGCAGGGCGAACTTGGTCCCGATACCGAAGGACTGGTTCCCGTTCTCGTCGTACCGGTAGTCCAGGTCCACGAAAAGGGTCTCCATTGTGCCCGCAAAGTTGTAGTCCCGGAGGCGCAGGCTCAAAAGGAGGCCTTCGTTGGTGGAGTACTTGGGGTAGGGCAGGATGATGAGGTTCCAGGTATCCTTGGCCCGCACCATCAGGGTAACGCTCGCGACCCCGCCCTCGGCTGGGCCGGCCGCGTAGGTCAACTCCGCGTCCTCCAACACCCTCTGGTTCAGCAGGACCTGCCGCCTGTCCGCCACGTAGGCCTCAAGGGCCGCCAGGTCCGGGAACTCCTTCCCGATCTTAATGTCCAGCCGATCCGCCAGGGCCTTCTGGCGGGTCTTGCCGCGGATCTCGTAGTCCACCGAGTCGATCCGGTACGCGGCGGGGGCGGATTGGGCGGCCGCGGGCAGGGCCGCGAGGGCGGCCAGAAGGGCCAGGACGAAGGCCGGGAGGTTCTTGCGAAGGTTCATGCGCGCTCCAGGGTGGACCCGCTCGGGGAGGGGCCTAGGGTTCGGGTATCGTACGCGAAAACGGCGCGATCCGGGAACCCCTGGGGCGCGCCGCCGCGGAAGACGAAGGATCTACTTTATCTTGATACGATAGCGGCCGCCCACCGTGGCCGCCCAGAGGAAGCGATCCGTGGACGAGGGGCGCCAAATTTGGATTTCATTATATGGTTCGATAGTATGAGAAGTATCGACAGCCGCCTCCCCGGAGGCGACGAGCTCCAGTTCGTTGAGGACGTAACCCAGGGCTACCCCCGCGTAGAGGTCGAGCTTCCACACCCGTCGGGTAGCCCCGACGGTGGCCAGGATCTTCCACTCCAGGGGGGACTCGTTCAGGAACTCCGTCCCGTTGTCCGGGTTGTAGTTGTATTCCTGCCAGGCGTTGGCGGGACTCTTGGATCCGGATACCGTGAACTCCAGCGTCACGCCCAGGCCGAAGCCCGCGGCCTCGCCGTTCCAGGCACCCAGGAAGGCCAGGTTGTTCTCCCCGTTCCGGTATCCCAGCATCATGGTATCGAAGGGGATGGCCGTGTCCGTGACCGAGCCCTTAAGGCGGAAAACCACGTCCGGGAAGTATGCGTAGCCGTACTCCCGGCCGGGTTCGCCATAGGACGGTTCAAACGTATACTTGGTGGCGCCGGCGTGGTAGAAGGAGAACCGCCCGTAGGGGGTCTCCTTGGAGGCCCCGGCGGTCCAGGCGACCTTGTTGGGCTGGTTCGAGGTAAAGATCGAGGGGGCCAGCCAGTGGAGATTCCCGTCGTCCAGGAGCCACTGGGCGTTAAGCTTCCAGCCGTCCGGCCGGTCCCAGGTCCAGAAGATCCCGACGATGTTGTTCTCCTCACCCGAGGCGGTCCAGGGGCGGCCGCCCTGACGCAGGGCGTCCTGGATGATGTAGGCGGGGACCGGGGAGATGAAGTACTCGAAGTCGAAGTACCGGTTCACGTAGACGATGGCGTCCTGGATCCCGAAGGTCATGTTTCCGAAACGGGCCGCGAAGGTGTGGAGGTTGGCCCCCCGCTCCGGGAAGCCGGTGTTGTCCCATGCGTCACCAATGGCAATTGTGGATGGATTATCAGAATAATAAGAATAAACTGTTGTCACGGCGTCGGAGTTGTGGTTGAGACCGATCCACCGGGTGGAGTAGAGGAAGCGGCCGTCGTCGTAGACCGCCTCCAGGAGGTCCGAGGTCAGGCCGTCCCCGTTGACGAAGAGGGAGTACGGGGAGTCCACGTAGTCGTAGTGGGGCAGGCGGCCGGCCCGGAGGAAGAGGTTCCCAGTCCGGTACGCGATCCCGCCGGACTCCATCCAGAAGTAGAGGCCCCCGATGCCGCCGGAGGCGGTGTTCGCGCTGGTCCCGGAGTAGGTGTCGTCCTTACGGAGGTAGGCCTCCGCGGTAAGGGCGAAGTTCTCCCCGAAGTACTGGAGCCCCCCGCCTCCGTTCACGATGAGGTTCTCGTCGTAGCCCCCGGAGAAGTCGAAAAAGAGGGTGAGACTCCCGTCCCCGAAGTCGTCGACCAGGTCCGCCCCCTGGGGGATCGGGACCTGCTGGGCGTACGCGGCCGCGGCGGCGGCCAGGGCGATCAGGAAAACCGCAAGACGTTTCATGATGGAACCTCCGAAGGGATGGCGGGGACCGGCGCCCCGTACCCGGAACCGGGTGACATTCTACCGATTTATTGTCGGAAGGAACAGCCCGCCTCTCTACGGGATCTCCGAAATCTCCAGAATCCGGACCCCGTAAGATTCGAGGCGGAAGGAGGTTTCCAGGGCCGCATCCCCGGAGGCGCCGCCGAATACGTACCTCGCAGGCGCCTCGACCCGGAGTTCCCGATCCCTGCCTTCCCGGCTCAGTATCACCAGCCACAGCCGGCCCCGGCCGTTCCCCAGGAGGACCGAATCGGCGTGGCCTCCCCGGATCCGGAAGCCCGGGTCCGGCGAGTACTCCACCGCATCGGGAAACCGTTCCCGAAATTCCCGGACCACCGGTAAAAGGGAATCTTGAAGCCAGTCCTCCCGGGTACGGTAGAGGGTCCAGTATATTAGCTCCACTGGTCTCGCCAGAAAGGAAGCCCAGAACATATAACGGGTTTCCGCGGGGGTCGGCAATCGGCGCCAGAATTGCGACTCCCCTGCCTCGTTTTCCCCGAATCCCTGGGGAACGATGGTCAATGGAATTCCGTATCTGTCCGCCCTTCGTCCGAAGGACTTCATGCGCTCCGCGTACTTGCCTCCCCGAATGTCCGCATGCTCGCGGCTTCGCCGGGAAACGGGATAATAATCGATCCAAAGATTGTCCATCGCGCCGCGATAGGGTCCGGAAAGCCCCGGGAGCATGAAGACAAGGGCGATCGGCCTTCCGGGATCATGGGACTTGATCTTGGAATACGCTCTCTCCAGGAGCTTCGGGCGGGAGACTCGCTTCCACTCCGGCTCATCATAGAGGTACCAATCCAGGATTGCGGGGCTGCCGGAAATGGCATGGATGAAATCGGCCAAGGATTCTCCGGTCGGATCCGCTACACGGGTCCGGGGTATTTCCTGGTGCACGGAAATACCCGCCGCCTCCGCCTTTCTCAGAAACGCCTGAACCTCCTCGATGCTGAACCTCGTGGAATACGGCATCACCGAATCGAACCCCGCACGAGCCAGACGCTCCGGGGTATCCAGATTCTTGGCGCTGTCGTACCAACCTATTCTGAATTGCTCGACCCGGTATTTCTCACCCGTTCCGGGACGAGTAGTCCCGGAAATTTTTCGGGCTTCCTCGGCAGGACCGATAGTGGCGCATCCGGATGCCAGAACCTGAATCCCGATAGCCGCGGAAAGCAGGACGTTATGGACAGGATGGAACCCCATCAGTCGACAGAGCCTCCAACTTTCAAAAGGTCTGCATACCTGGCGCCCAATATGGACCAGTCGTGATTTCGTTCCAAGTACGATCGCCCGGAAGCGCCCATGCGCTCCAATTTTTCGGTAGTCATGTCCGCCAATTTGCGTACCGCGTCGGCCAGCGCGGCCGGGTCTTCGGGCGGAACGGTAATCCCGCAACCGGCATCCCCGACGGGATCGTTGCCTGCCCGGATTCCCATGATTACGGGTTTGGATGCGGCCATATAGTCGAATAATTTCGTGGGAGAAACACCGAACCGGAAAACGGGTTCGTCCCGGAGTCCGAGATAACAAGCATCCAATTCTGCAAGTGTATCCGGAACCCTTTCCTTGGGGACAGGCGGTAGGAACACAATATTGTCCAGCCCTTCACGGACCGCGCGAACCGACAATTCCTCCCGGTCCGTTCCCGATCCGATCACAGCCAAGCCGATATCCGATCGATCCTTGAGCAAGATTGCGGCATCCAACAGGGTGCCAAGTCCGTAGGATATTCCGACCTTGCCTACATAGCCGACGATGAAGCGCCGATTCGGCAATTCAGATCGGACGAACCTTCCCGGGGAACCTTGATGGACCCCCTCGACCTTCAATCCGTTCGGTATGTGAACATATTTTTCCGCGGCCAGTCCCCGGGAGACCATATGGGATGCCGCTGCCGGCAATACGGAGACTACCGAATCCGCTCGACGATACGCAAAATCCTCTACCCATTGGGTAGCCTGAATGAACGGATGTTTCGCAGAAATCCCCCCCATCTCCACCAGGGACAAGGGCCAGATATCCCGGACTTCGAAAACCAGGTATGAATCATAAATCTCCGCCAATCGCGCCGCGGGAATCATCGGAAAGGGGGGCGGCGAGGAAACCACAATGGCGTCCGGGTGAGGTAAGCCAATACGAGGAAGACCATAGAGTCCCGCGAGATAGACCAGCCAGGCTTTCACCCGGCCCAGGCTGCGGGACTCTATGTACTCCGGGGTTCGGATCCAAACATACCTCAGGCCATCGACATCCTCGAACGTGTATCTGCCTGTCGTTCTCGGCGGAGCATAATACTCATGGGAGGTGGATCCGGAAATGACCGTCACGTCCGCCCCGTGGATCGAGAGTTCCCGCCCGATATTGTACGGACGGAAATTCATTCCATGCCGGGGGGAGCCCGCATGTTGACAGATGATCCAGATGTTTCGACATCGTTCCTTGCGCCCGATCATCGCGCGAGCACCTCAAGAATACGGTTTCCCGCATTTCCGTCGCCATATAGAAGAGGCCTCGGTTCCGATGGCTGGGATGCGGATACTGCTTCCACAATTTTTTCAGGATCCGCCCCCACGACACAATTCCACCCCGACTCCACGGTCTCCGTCCATTCCGTCTGGTTTCTGAGCGTGATGCAAGGCTTACCGAAGAAATAGGCTTCCTTCTGTACTCCTCCGGAGTCCGTGATTATGCTGGTGCTGGACTCCTCGAGATCCAGCATATCCAGGAAGCCCACGGGTTCGATAACGCGAATATTGCCCGGAACATCCATCCCGAAGGTCTCCAGCATTTTCCGAGTACGCGGGTGCAGAGGGAACACGATGGACCGTATACCCGACTTCCCCAAGGCCGAAAGTATCGAGGCAAGGCGTCCCCGGTCGTCGGTGTTCTCCGCTCGGTGCATAGTAAGCAGGTGGAACGGCCGATCGATTCCAAGACGCCTCAGGATACGATCCTCCGTCGGCCGTGCCGCCGCAATCGAACGGTAAAAAAGCGACGCGTCGTACATCACGTCGCCCACGTTGACAATTCGCGGGTAATCGGCCGTGGGGTCTGTGCCAGGTCCCGGATCCTCCATCCCCTCCCGGGAAAGGTTCCGGACCGCCGTATCCGTCGGACAAAGCAGCCAAGTCGACAAGCGGTCGGTAAGTATTCGGTTCTGCTCCTCCGGCATCATTTTGTTGAAGGAACGAAGACCGGCCTCGACGTGGGCTACGGGCACCAGGAGTTTGGATGCCGCCAAAGCTCCGGCCAGGGTGGAATTCGTATCGCCGTATACGAGGACCAGATCGGGTTTCCTCTCAAGGATCAGATTCTCGAGAGCCAGAAGCATGCGGCCCGTCATCTCCCCGTGACTGCCGCCTCCGATTCCAAGGTTGACGTCGGGCTCGGGAATGCGCATCTCCCGAAAAAAAACGGCCGACATATTCTCGTCGTAATGTTGACCCGTGTGCACCAGGATTTCGGAGAACCGGTCCGTCCATGCCTCGGAGCGGATGAGCCGAGAGACGACCGCCGCCTTCACGAATTGCGGGCGGGCTCCAATAACCGTCATAATTTTAGTCATACCTGGAAGCCTCGGCCGTGCCGACAGAGTTAAGATCCGCCAATAGAGAATCATCCTTGTCGAAAAACATCCTGCCCTCGGGCTCCGGACAATCACGCATCGCCCGGGCAAGATCGGCAGCAGTCTTGATCAAGACCGCACATCCGGAGGCTACCACCTCCTCCATGTACTCAACACTGGGCAACTCAACGAGAATTGTCCGGCACCCCAAACGCATCCCTTCGTACAGCGCCGTCGAACTCACACCCAGTTGCCATCTGGCTCGACCCATCAACTCATACAACCCCGGCTCCTCACCTTCGAATACTTCGATCCTGCCAATCTGTTCAGCGAGCCAAGGATATTCATCCTTCCAATTAAGGCGTTCTCCGGGATGCAACTTGTAGCCTATCCGGATCTCATCGGAAAGAAACTGTAATGCATCGACGATGAACCTGGACAACCTATGCCCTACGACTCCTTGGGAAATTACAAGCAAGTATCCGTCGTCCTTTACATTGCCGAGAGCGCCAACCGCCCTTTCGAGGTACCGAAATCCGAAGTTAGATCTCAATCGAATATCTACGGGAAAAGAAGCCGTCTTTGTCCAGTATTCCCCGAAGGCCCAGAATTCGTCCGGGGTATAGTGCTTATTGGTACCCTCCGGATAATGGTAGCCCGGATGGTATTTGGATATCGTACCATGCTGCAATTCGATCGTTCGAACTCGGTATCTTCTACATGCTTCAATCCAGGCTTCCTTCCCGTAGGAGCAGATTATGACCAACGTCCGGACACGAAGGCGCCGAAGTAGCCACGAATAAACTGGGACAAGAGCATGATGCCAAGCCAAGGCATCTACAGCGTTTCGGACGAGAGGGTATCGGACCCCGAATTCGCTCTCGATCCGCTTTTCCATCCATAGCAATCGCTCGCGTTCTTGCCGGTTTAAATGGAAGAATAGGCCGATGAAGATCCGGAGTACTCCTGCTACGTACTTGAGTACATCGTAATAGCCAAGATTTTTTGTCCAGGCAGGTTTTAGGTGCAATCCTCCGATGCGAGATTCAAGTACGATCGGATTCACCGATAGATCATCGATCACGGGATCCGTGTAGGGATCGACCCACCGACCTGACATGGGATCCAGAACTCTTCGCGCATTGGCGAGGACCAGTAGCCCTCCTCGATCTCCAGGTGCTTTTCGCAGTACACGCGCCAAGGATAGTAGGTCTTCCGGCAAGGTCTTCAGCATCCGAAAAACCGAAGGGCGTCGATACCGTTGCGATCTTCCGTAGATGCCCAAGGATTCCGAAATCGAGTAATAGGCCTTGAACCGAATGGTGTCCCAAAAGAAGCAACTCCCGATCCTGAATGAGCAAATATTCGTGGATCGCTCGAATTCCAGGAATCTATCAAAGAAAGCAGCTATTTCCATTCTATATACCGCATATCATGAACATTACATGATTCATCCGATATGCGACCAAGCAAGCGGGGTACCTTTTTTAAGCGAATGTCTGGCTTTCCTGCCGAGTATTTCCGGCAGCAACACCGGTGGCAATCCCAAACCGGGTCGAATGGATCGGATATTCCGCTCCGAGAACTTTTCGCCCGGGGAGATATCCTCGACCACAAACAACGAGCGGGAGAAATACCTTGACTTAAGCTTGCGGGCTGTCAGGGAGTAACTGACTCGGCCCAGAGCTTTTTCCGCAATCCGGATATCCCGGGCCATGGAGGAAAATTCCTCCGGCTCCATGGAAAACGAGGCGTCCGGACCTCCGATACTTCGCCGAAGAATGAAATGTTTCTCGATCATGGAAGCGCCTAGGGCTACGGCCGCCAAAGCCACAGGCGAACCCATCGTATGGTCCGACAACCCTACACTCACCCCGAACGTGTCCGCCATGTTCTTCATAGTCAGGAGGTTGGCCTCCCCCGGATCGGCGGGATACTCCGAGGTGCACTGAAGCAAGGTGATGTTGTCGTTTCCCGCCTTCCGGCAGGCTGAAACGGCGGCCTCGATATCCGCAAGAGTCGCGATCCCGGTGGAGAGGATGACGGGCTTACCCTTGGACGCTGTATACTCGATCAGTGGAAGGTCCGTGATCTCGAAGGAGGCGATCTTGTACATCGGAACCCCGAGCCCCTCGAGGAAATCGACCGCCGTACGGTCGAAGGGAGTAGAAAAGAATAAAAGCCCTTGGTCCTCGGCTTCCTTCTTTATCGTCTCATGCCATTCCCAGGGGGTGTAGGCTTCCGCGTACAGATCATACAGGTTTCTCCCGTCCCATTGAGTTCCCTTGTCAATACGAAACCATTCCTGGTCCGAATCGATGGTGATCGTATCGGGGGTATAGGTCTGGAGCTTGATCGCGTCCGCGCCGGATGCTTTCGCGGCGCGGACGGTCCGCAGGGCGATGTCCAAATCATGCCCGTGATTCGCGGAAAGTTCCGCGACAAGCAGGGTTTTGCCCATTACAAATTCCTCCATGCGGCCAATAAAGCACCGTTGGTTATTCGCTACTTTCGATCGTTAAACGTATAGCCTCTGCCACCTTTTGATTATTACCGTGGATATCCAAGCCCGGGGTTAAGGCAAAGTATGGTGAAGAAATGATACCGGGCCAAGAAAGCGAAAGTAACTCCCGATACTTATTCTCCAACAAAACCCGATCGGAATTAAAGCTGATCACTTTATCCAGATCAATATCCGGCTTGTATTTAAATACTCCGGGAAGTCGTTCATACCACGCCTTACCAAATACCAGGGCCGGCTTTCCAAGATTCACGGCCTCCCATCCCGCCGTGCCCGTGACAGTGGCGACAAACATGCTTCTTTGTATAAGACCAAATGTATTAGTATCCGTCGGGACCAGGACAGCGTTGGGAATTGCCGCCAGTCTCGCATAAAAACTGGCCGGCCTCTGATATTCATTCTGCTTGGGATTCTCCTTCACAACAACACGACTTCCGGAAGGCATCTTCCTCGCCAAACGTTCGATGGCAAGCACCTGATCGACGTACATTCCTCCTAGAGAAGATGTCGTCATTTCGGGCTGGAGATGCAGAGGGAAATATGCGTACGGACCGAATTCATTGATCCGTCGAATCGTCGCCGAATGTGATATCCGGTATTTCATGTATCGTACGGATTTGTGAAGATATGGCAATATCGTACCCGGATTCATTAAGGGTTTTAAAAATCTGTAGACTCTCCGTAAACTTGGCGCTTTCTTACGCATATAGAATGGTTTCCGGATCTCCGGCAGGGGACCGATTCCTTCGGAGGTACCTGTCATCTTTCTGGAAAATTGCCCGAAATCATCGATATCTTCCAGAATCATAAACCGAGGGCATACCGGTATCTGGAACAGTACCAAGGTCCGAATCCCCATCGCGCGTGCGACGCGGTAGAGCAGGAAATCATGGCCTCCATGCGGGATGTTTCCAAATAGGACTAAATCTGGATTCGTACGCTCCAGAAGCCGGTAGACAACGCCGAATTGACGGTTAAAGTCCCCGACTAGGTCATATAGATTGTTCTGGAAGTATGGAAACCGGCGCTGGTGCATGTCAAGGAATACGGGAAGATATGGATAGACTTTTTCGTATATTTGTTCACCAAGTCCAAAAGAATCATCGAGACCGTATTTCACGTCCGCAAAAGAACGAATCGGAACGCTCCCGAACGGAGGATGACAGAACCATTCGATTATCTCTATTTCCCCATCTCGAACAAGATTATGGATGATCTCCGCCTGTTCGGAAATAAAATTATAAACAATCGCTCGCGTTGACATCACTTACCGTTATCCAGGTTGAGGGAATTAGTGGCCAAAATATATAGACAACGATCCTGACTTGCCTTATCTCCGGTTTGCAGAAAACCCAAACCTTCAAAATACCGAATGGACGCCGTGTTCCCCGGTTTTATGCAGGCATGGACTGTTTTCTGGCCTCGAATCCCTGCCAACGCCCGAAGCGCGGCCCGCATCATCGGACGGGCGCAGCCGGATCTCCGGAAGGATTTCGAGACGCTAACGCTCACGGTGAAAATCGTCTCCTCTTCGCGCCGGAAACGTATCTGCCCAACCAAGCGTTTGTCTTGGTAGAAGACGAAAAAACGCACGTCCCTGTCTTCTAGTTGCCTACCGTACCAGGCAACGTGGTCGGTGTAGGGGATCGACTGACTGGAAAACGAAGCCGCCCGGACATCCGGATCGTTGGACAGTTCGAATACGGACTCCACGTCGTCCGGGCGGGCCCGCTTCATCTCCATTCCGCCGGTCTCCCGGGAGAACAGGTCGACGGCGGCGAGCATGGCCGCGTCCTCTTCCGGCTCGGAAAGGGAGTCCGGGACGGACCGTCCCCCCTCGTCGGTAATCCTCGCACCGTCCGGGACCAGGGACAGGAAGAAGGACAATGGGAGGTCGCCGTATCCGTACCGGTCATGCCGGTCCGTGACCGACCCGGACCGTCCATCAGTCATGTGGTAGAGGCAAGGACCTAGGTCCGCCAGACTCCGTATGAATCGCTCGGGATCCTCGCCGGCCGAGACGGCGGCGCAGTGGGCATGCCCGAAGTCCAGGCAAAAGCCGTATCCCGTTCCGGAGAGAAGCTCCCTCATCTCCCCCGGCGACCAGCCCACGCAGATCGAGCCGTCCAATCCCACCCGGGGCTTGTTCTCGACGAGGATCCGGGAATCGGAGAATCCCCGAAGCTGGGAAACGGACTCCTCGATGTCGCCTCCGACGCCGGGATGGAACACGATCCGGTCGGCGGAAAGGGCGTCCGCGAAGGACTTCGCCTCGTCCGCGAGAACCCGGTTGGAGGCCCGGAGTTCCCGCTTGGCGGGATTCAGGCCTTTCATGGAGTGCGCGGCATGTATCACGAAGGGGATCCTCAAGTCCCGCCAGGCCGGAAGTGTTTCTTCCAGGGATCCGGGGACCGAGAAGAGTTCCACGTAGGAAAAAATCCCGCGCTCCACGAGTTCCCGGGCCTCGGCCGCGTGCCGGACATCCGTGGACCACAGCTTCAGGCCGAGTTCGAACCGCCTCATCCGGACCTCCCCAGGCCGAACTTCAGTTCCGCGATCCTCCAATCCTCCTCCGTGTCGATGTCCTGGACCCGGGATTCGGGCAGCTCGTATCCCCCCGTGTTCGACATCAGGATGGCCCGCTCCGACTCGAAGCGCCCCGCGTCGAGCCAGTAGAAGGCTCCCGCGTCGTGGAAGGCCGCCGGAAGGTCCTGGCTGCGGACGTTCTTGTTCTCGGGCCAGATCATCTCGAGCCGTCCACCCTCCATCTTCAGCGCCCGGAGGATCGGATACCCGAACCGGACCACGGGGACCAGGGAGTCGAAGCCCCCCCCCTCGAACGCCCTGTGCGAGGCGGCGAGGTCCCCGGGGGTCACGAGCGCAGCGGTGGCCAGCACGCAGCATACCTGATCGAACGCCCGCCCCCGGGCTCGATACTCCTTTAGCACCTCGAGCACGACATCCGAGAGGGTTGCGAAATCGTTCGCGGTCCTCTCGGAGCGGAGAAAGGGCACGGAAGCCCCGGACTCCCGCGCCGCTGCGGCTATCTCCCCGTCGTCCGTGGAGACCATCACCTCGTCGAAAAGCCCGCTCTCGAGGGCGGCGGATATCGGGTAGGCGAGGATCGGCCGCCCCAGGAAGGGCCGGACGTTCTTGCGGGGAATCCGCTTGCTCCCGCCGCGGGCCGGGATGACCGCGAGGCGGCTCACCTCGCCAGTCCCTTCACAGCCCGTACGACGTACTCGACATCGTCGTCGGACATCTTCGGGTACAGCGGAAGACTCAGGGCGGCCTCGTAGTAGGCCTCGGCGGCGGGGAAATCCCCCGGCCTGTACCCGTACTTGTCGCGGTAGTACGGCATGTAGTGCACGGGGATGTAATGCACCTGGGTGCCCACCCCCGCAGACTTTAGTTTCTCCATGACCTCGGCGCGGCTCAGTCCGAGGAAGCGGAAATCCATCTCGACCACGTACAGGTGGAAGGCGGAGACCACCCCCCGCCGTTCCGCGAGGGTGCGGAGCCAGCTAACGTCCGCGAAGGCCTCGTCGTACATCCGGACGATTTCCCGACGCCGCTTCACGAAGGCGTCCAGCTTCCGCATCTGCGATGTCCCGAGGGCGGCCTGCAGGTCCGTCAGCCGGTAGTTGTACCCCAAGACCTGGAGCTCGTGGTACCAGGGGCCGGGATTCTTCCCTAGCCTCGCCGGATCCTTGACGATGCCGTGGGTCCGGAGCACCGCCATGCGTTCGTACAGGTCACGGTCGTTCGTGGTGATCGCCCCTCCCTCCCCCGTTGTGATGGTCTTGACCGGGTGGAAGGAGAAGATCGCCGCGTCCGAACGGGCGCAGGACCCGACGGGGGTGCCGTCGGAATGCCGGGAACCGATCGCGTGAGCCGCGTCCTCGATCACCCGGAGTCCCCTCCTGCGGGCGATGTCGCCGACGGCGTCCATGTCCGTCGGATGTCCCGCGAGGTGCACGGGGATCAGGAGCCTCGTATCCGGCCTAATCCGGCGCTCGATCTGGTCCGGATCGATGCAGCGGGTGGCCGGATCGATGTCCGCGAAATCCGCTCGAAGTCCGCAGTACTCCATGCAATTGGCCGAAGCGGAAAACGTGATCGGGGAGGTGATGCCGGATCCGCCCTCCAGACCGAGGGCGGCGACCGCAAGGTGCAGCGCGGCGGTCCCGTTGGCCACCGCAACGCAGTACTTCGCGCCGGCCGCCTTGGCTACGACCTCCTCGAACTCCGCCACCGCCGGCCCCTGGGTCAGGTATTCCCCTTTGAGGGTCTGTGTCACCGCGGCGATGTCCGCCTCGTCGATCCATTGCTTGCCGTACGAAAGAAATTCGCCCGGCCTGTACTCGGAATCCATGGCTCCCTCCCGTTCAGTCGACCAGGCCAAGATTGGAAATCCGATCCCGGATCTCCTCCGCGGACAGCCAGCGGGTGTTGTTGTCCGAAGCGTACCGGAAGAACTCCTCCACCTTCCGGCCCCCGGTCTTCATCCTCTTCTCGTTCCACCATTCATAGCTGGACGGGTAGATGATGTAGTGGTCGTCGTACTCATACGTGTTGAAGGAATCCGACTCGGTGATCATGACCTCGTGCAGCTTCTCCCCTTCCCGGATGCCGATCTCCCGCATCCCCCCGTCCGGCGCCAGCGCTTTCGCCAGGTCCACGACCTTGAAGGAAGGGATCTTTGTGATGTACGTCTCCCCGCCTCGGCTCTCCTCAAGCGCCCGGAACACCAGGTCCACCGCCTGATCCAGGGTGATCCAGAACCGGGTCATCCGGTAGTCCGTGATGGGAAGCTCCCGCTCGCCCCGCTCCAGGAGTCGCTGGAAGAAGGGGATCACCGACCCCCGGCTCCCAGCGACATTCCCGTAGCGGACGATCGCGAAGGTAGTGTCGTGGGCGCCTGAATAGGCGTTGCCAGCGATGAAGAGCTTGTCGGAGGCGAGCTTGGTGGCGCCGTACAGATTGATCGGGTTCACGGCCTTGTCCGTGGACAGGGCGACGACCTTCTTCACCCCGCAGTCGATCGCGTTGTCTACTATGTTCTCCGCCCCGTGGATGTTCGTCTTCACGGCCTCGAAGGGATTGTACTCGCACGCGGGTACCTGCTTGAGGGCGGCGGCATGTACAACATAGTCCACCCCGTCGAACGCGCGCCGCATGCGCTCCTTGTCCCGGACGTCCCCGATAAAGAACCGGAGTTTCTTGTCGAACTCTTTGAACTTCTCCCGCACGATGAACTGCTTGTACTCGTCCCGGGAAAAGACGATCACCTTCTTCGGATCGTACTTCCGGAAAATCTCGGTTATGAATTTTTTCCCGAAGGACCCGGTTCCTCCGGTCACTAGAATCGTTGCGCCGTTTAACATTGCATCTCCTCTCATGTAGCAGATTCCGAAATACTCCCAATCGTATTTAAATCAGATTGGGTCATTTAACTATTCATTATCCCATTTTTCTGCCTACTATCAATGAACTGCTTTAAGGCAATGATATAGTTATCAATTTGAGTTTCTCTTGGAAGATCAATCAAATCCAAATCTCGAGATTCATATGCTGCTTTAATAAGAAACTTTTGGTAATAAGCAAGATAAATCATCAAATCTTTTCGTACATCTTCTTTTTTGCTATGTACAATTTTCTCGATGGCGTTCTTACAATCCGAAACGGATTGAACACGATATACACTTGAGCAGGCTGTAAACCACTTGTTTCCAAAAACAATAGCAGGAATCCCATTTAAAAGACCTTGCCATGCCGTTGTTCCAGTAACAGTTGATGTCGCTCTGGCATGCAACATAATTTCTTCATGCGAATCCTCCATCGAAACCAGTTTTACATTTTTCATAGATTTTATCCTCTTATAAAAATCTATACTCCTGTAATGGTAGTTATTTGTACGTTTTGAATTAAATTGCACAGGATGCTCTTTCACATACAGACTCCAACCCTGAGGGATAGAATTAGATAATATTTCGATAGCAAGCAACTGATCATCAAAAACTCCACCTAATGGAGCCGTGTTTTTTTCAGGCTGAAGATGTAATGCAAAAAAAACATAATTTCCGTCTTTATTTACAATAGAGGAATTTTGATTGTAGTACTTTTGGGTTTTTTTAATTTTCTTATTATAGAAATGCCGAAGTATCAAATAGATCCATTTATTAGATATTTCGTTTAAAATGCATGAACTAAAATATCTTTCCCTACTCTGGCCAGTCAAAAACAACTTCTTCAATTTCCCCGGAACCTTCATTAAAAGCTTAAGTATTCTTGCATCTGGTTTATTGCCTTCAAGCATCTTACCGCCATAATATTGATTGGTATAGTATTGTTCACGTTTTATTGCTTTGAGTTCTCTGTTTTCTCCTATCACCTTATTTAAGATTTCAGAATCGATTTTTTTGATTACTTCATCCATTGTAGTATTGCTTAAAAAATCTTCTGGTATAGTATACCAATTCTCATAGTCTTCAACGATTATAGATCGTCCATCAATTAAAGTCTGCTCCACCATGAATATTGGGATTTCGAGATTCTTTGCGATAGCATAAATTACGTTATCAAAACCCATGTGTGGTACTCCTCGGAATACAACACAATCATACTTGTTCCTCAAAAAATGATTAAAAAAATATGAAAGAAGTAGATAATAAAGTTCACGCCTATCCCTGACACTTATTGGAATAAAGCTAAACCGATCAGAATTCTCTAAAAAAAGAATTTCAAGTTCTCTATATTTAATAATATCATATCCGGAAAGGACATATTCCATTTGCGGAACCATCCGTCTCATAGTAGACAACATACGGAAATGGTGAGCATCCAATTTTTGCACTCCAGAAAAAATAGGATCAGAATACATTTCCGTTGGATAATCCCCAACTATTGTCGAAACACAAATAGAATCATCTGTCATCATTTTTCTTGCAATATCTACATGATATGGAGAGTTAAAATTCACTAGCATTGTTTTCATTCGTCTTTCCTCTTGAATAATCAGTTGTAAATGTTGCTAAAAAACATGTTTCTCGTGCTTAACTCACCATACGTTCCAGAATCTATCAGGCGACCGCGGTCAAAAAGAAAGATGTTATCACATTCCCTTAGCGTTGACAGTCTATGGGCGATGAGCAGAATAGTCTTGAGACCATGAAGACTGTCGATTGCCTCCATCACGGCCTTTTCCGTCCGATTGTCCAAGGCACTTGTAGCCTCGTCCAGAACAAGCACGGACGGATTTCGGTAAAGAGCCCGCGCGATCCCAATCCGTTGCCGTTGGCCTCCCGACAGGCGTATGCCCCGCTCCCCGATGAGTGTTCCGTAGCCATTCTTCAATTCATTTTCGATGAATTCAGAGATCTGCGCCATGTGGGCCGCACGGCGCACGGCTTCCATGTCAACATCCTCCCGAGGTACGCCGAACGCGATATTCGAGGCGATCGTGTCGTTGAATAGATAGATGTTCTGCGGGACATATCCGAGATTGCCCTGCCAAGCCCTCAGATTTTCCTGCTCAACAGGATGCCCGTCGACCAATAACTCCCCGGATTCCATCCGAAGGAGTCCTAATATGATATCCACGAGAGTCGTCTTGCCCGATCCGGTTTTCCCCGCAAAACCGACAAGTGAATTTGCGGATATCGAAAGCGAAACTCCATCAATAATTTTTCTTTGGGCGCCAGGATACGTGAATACAACGGATTTCAATTCAATTGATCTAGTAAACGGCATCTTTTTGATATCAATTTTTTTTATGGGTTCCGCGGATTTTTCCAGGGCAAATTCCCGAATCAGCCTCTCCGCCGTTGGTACGCTATGACGAAGCTTCGTGACCGCCTTGAACAGCGCCTGGACGGCCGGCATGATTCGATAGCCCGCATATCCGAACAACGTTATGGTCGTTGCTGCGTTCGCAAAGCTTCCTTCTCGACTGATCGACATGAGGACAATCACAACGATAGTCGAGAACGCCACGGTCTCCAGGGCGAATTTCGGAATATCGCCAATCACTTCGGATTTTGAGAGATTCTTTGCCAATCGCTTGGAAGGACCCGTGTATTCTGTAGAATACGTAGATTCGATGCCAAGCAGCTTGACCTCTTTGATCCCCCAAAAAGTTTCACTGACGATACGAGATATTTCGCTCGCCGCATCAAAACGTTCGACTCCAAGCCGGTTTATATATTTCCTGAACAGGATGTAAATGATACTGTACGATATTCCTACCGAACCGACGACAAGGAACGTACTTCCCGGATCCACGACAAACAAAAATAGTGCCAAAAAGAATATTTGAATGGTCTTTGCGATGATGTCGACAAGCTGAGTCAGCGTTCCCGTTATCATGTTTTGAATTTCGCTGCTGATATTTTTAACGAAATCGAAACTATCCCGATTCAGAAAAAACAAATATGGCTGTCCGAGATAGGCCTTTAGAAGCCTGAAGGAGAGAGAGTGTCTTCGCATGCTCGTGAACCTGACCCTGAAGTAATGCAGGGCGGCGCTCGTCCCGTTCGTCAAGACCAGGAAGAAGAGCAGAGAAAAGCCTAAGAATCGGAGAAAGTCAGATTCCGATCCGAAGCCTAAATATGAATATATCCAGGATAAATATGGATTTGAATGGATTACCTCAGGTTTTGAAGCGACGGATATGAACGGCATGATAGATCCGACACCCAACACCTCTATAAATGCAAAAAACACCGTGCCCAGCGACAGAATCAGGAGATTTCGCCGCTCTCGTTTCGTCAGCAGACGTACAACTTGTATTAGATGGTAGAAGAGTCCAGCAGATTTTTTTCCGTGTGATCTCACAGCTTGAACACCTTCCCGTCTTCGATGTGGACCCGCTTGACCGCGTTCCGGGTGTCCACAACCAGCTTGGCCTTCTCCACGATGCGCTCCACGTCGAAGCAGGCGTGGTTGGTGGTGAACACCACGCAGTCCGCCGAGGACAGGGCCTCGTCCGTGAGGTCCACGCCCTTCCAGGTCTTGCCGTGGTCGTCCGTCACCTCCGGGATGTACGGGTCGTGGTAGAGGACCTTCGCGCCCTTGCGGGCCACCGCCTCCATCACCAGGAGCGCCGGGCTCTCCCGGGGGTCGTCGATGTCCGGCTTGTAGGCCACCCCGAGGAACAAAATCGTCGCGCCGTTCAGGGCCTTTTTCTGCCGGTTCAGGGCGAAAGCGATCTTGTTCATCATCCGGTAGGGCATCAGGTTGTTGATGTTCCCGGCGGTGTTGATCATGGTCAGGTCGAAGTTGAAGCCCTTGGCGATGTACTCCAGGTAGAAGGGGTCCAGGGGGATGCAGTGCCCGCCGATCCCGGGGCCGGGATAGAAGGCCTGGAACCCGTAGGGTTTGGTCTTGGCGGCCTCGATGACCTCCCAGATGTTGATGTCCATCTTGCCTGCCAACAGGGCCAGCTCGTTGACGAGGGAAATGTTCACCAGGCGGTAGGTGTTCTCCAGGATCTTCACCATCTCCGCGGCCCGGGGCGAGCTGACCGGGTAAAGATGCTGGATGGCAATTCCGTACAGGGCCAGGGCGATCTGGCGGGCCTGCTCGCCCAGAGCGCCCACCACCTTGGGTGTGTTGTCCGTCTTGTAGTCCTTGTTGCCCGGGTCCACCCGTTCGGGACTGAAGCAGAGCCAGAAATCCGACCCTTCCTTCATCCCCGATTCCCGCTCCAGGATGGGCTTCATGAAGTCCTCCGTAGTGGTCGGGTACGTCGTGCTCTCCAGGGAAACGAAGGTGCCCGCCTTCATGTTCCGGCCGATGTCCACGCAGGACGCCTCGATAAAGCTCATGTCGGGCTTCTTGAACTTGTCCAAGGGCGTGGGCACGCAGATGATCGCGGCGTCGCACTCACGAATACGGGAGAAGTCCGTGGTTGCCGATAGCTTCATGGCCTTCACCACTTCGGCAAGCTCCTCGTCCTTGATATCGCCGATGTAGTTCTTCCCCGCGTTCACCGCGGCCGCTTTCTTCTCGCTCTTCTCGAAACCCAGGACCGTCACGCCCTTGCGGGCAAAGGCTACCGCCAAAGGCAGGCCCACGTAGCCAAGGCCGATGACTCCGACCACCACGGTCTTGTCGGAGATTTTCTTAAGAATCGAATCGTAATTACTCATGTGCTCCTATCCTAATTTCTACAGGATTATCAGGATTAAACGGATTAACATGATTAATTATTTAAACTTACATGAACCAAANTGTCATCACCGATGTTAATTTTCCGGAAATCACCGAAGTAAGCTTTCCGCTTTTGGTGTGAAAAAGTCATGGGCGTNCTTGGTAGGATGGTGCTACAAGACANCCAGCCGCCAGGAGCCGCCCATGACCAAGGAGCACTGTATGCTGAAGGCGAAGATCCTTCAAGAAGAGGGCAAGACACAGCGAGAAATCGCCGAAGCCCTCGG
>Ga0067045_1003437_pt1 | contig 21784 bp, 14 predicted proteins | sample TerdegcTABiofilm_FD_59184 | JGI IMG/M metagenome (GOLD analysis project Ga0067045, IMG submission 59184) | Combined Assembly of (Gp0054472, Gp0054536) Wastewater bioreactor microbial communities from Singapore -Terephthalate degrading...
GCAGGTAGAAGGCATTGCCCAGAACCTGCTGGCCAATGACCTGATTCAACGAGTCATCGTGCGCTCCAGTGACGAATTGCTGCAAAACTGGCAGACACACAGGCCCTCCTTTTATGCCATTCCACAGGTCACCTCACAACAGCCTCCTCGAGTGGAGACCATTCGGCTCGCAGGGCTTTCCGACGAGGAATTGATTCGGCTCTCAAAGGAAAGGCTTTTGGCCCTATCTTTAGAGGAGATGAAGGCGATTTGCGCCTATTATCAACGCCCAGAGGTACAGATGGAGCGCCAAAAGGTGGGGCTCGGCCCAAATCCCACGGATGTGGAGCTGGAGGCCCTGGCCCAGACCTGGTCAGAACACTGTAAACACAAGATCTTCAATGCCCTCATCGAATACGAGGAAGAAGGCCAAAAGGAACTCATAGACAGCCTATTTAACACCCATATCAAGGGAGGCACAGAGGTCATTCGCAAAACAAAGGGAGACAAAGACTTCTGCCTCTCGGTCTTTAAGGACAACTCCGGTGTCATCTCCTTTAACGACCGCTGGAACATCGCATTTAAGGTGGAGACCCACAACAGCCCCTCTGCCCTGGACCCATACGGCGGCGCCCTCACAGGCATAGTGGGCGTCAATCGTGACCCCTTTGGCACAGGCATGGGCGCTCGGCTCATCTTCAATACGGATGTCTTTTGTTTTGGGCCACCAGACTACAAAAAACCCTTGCCCAAGGGCCTACTGCACCCCAAACGCATCTTTGAGGGCGTCAGAGAGGGGGTGGAGCACGGAGGCAATCAAAGCGGTATTCCCACAGTAAACGGCTCCATCGTGTTTGATGAACGGTATGTGGGGAAACCCCTGGTCTTCTGTGGAACCGGAGGCATTCTGCCCAAAGAGGTGTGCGCAAGGCCGAGCTTTGAAAAAAAGGCACAGCCGGGTGACTATATCGTGATGTGCGGTGGCCGCATCGGAAAGGACGGCATACACGGCGCCACCTTCTCATCCGAAGAGCTGCACGAGGGCTCCCCTGCCACCGCGGTGCAGATAGGGGATGCCATCACTCAAAAGAAGATGACGGATTTTCTGTTGCGGGCCAGGGACCTCTGCCTCTACAACTCCATCACAGACAATGGGGCAGGCGGGCTTTCCTCNTCCGTGGGAGAGATGGCNGAGGACACAGGNGGCTTTCAACTGCATNTGGACAAGGCCCCNTTGAAATACCACGGGCTGCAACCCTGGGAGATCCTTCTTTCAGAGGCACAGGAGCGCATGACCGTGGCCGTTCCACCAGAAAAACTCGATGAATTCCTGGCATTGAGTCAAAAGATGGATGTGGAGTCCACGGTGTTAGGGCAATTTGATAGCAATGGAAGATTCCATTGCCTGTACGAGGGCCGAACCGTTGCCTATCTGGACATGGATTTTATGCACAAAGGCAGCCCACGCATGCATCTCAAGGCCGTCTGGCAGGCCCCTTTCCATGAGGAGCCTGATTTTTCTGAACCATCGGACTTGAAGGCCGAACTAAAGGCCATTTTAGGCAGTTACAATGTGGCGAGCAAGGAATATGTGGTTCGTCAGTATGACCACGAGGTACAGGCAGGAAGTGCTATAAAGCCCTTGATGGGCAATCAGTGTGACGGCCCCAGTGACGCAGCTGTCTTGCGCATAGACCTGCATGCCTTTGACGGACTGGTTGTAGCCCATGGCATCTGCCCCAAATACAGCGATATAGACACTTACTGGATGGCAGCATGCGCCGTGGATGAGGCTGTGCGAAACGCCTTGTGCGTAGGAGGCACCATAGAACACATGGCAGGGCTGGACAATTTCTGCTGGTGTGACCCTGTGCAATCTGAAAAGACACCAGATGGCCATTACAAATTGGCTCAACTGGTGCGGGCCAACAAGGCCCTCTATGAGATCTGCACCACCTATGGTGTGCCTTGTATCTCAGGCAAGGACAGCATGAAAAACGATGCCATCATCGGCGGAGTCAAGATCTCCATTCCTCCGACCCTGCTCTTCTCCGTGATAAGCCGCGTGCCGGACATTAGGCGCTGCGTGTCCATGGATGCCAAGAAGGCAGGCGACCTGGTCTATGTGCTGGGAATGACCTATGCCGAGTTGGGGGGCTCTGAGTACTACAGGCTCAAGGGGTTTGTGGGAAATGCGGTGCCACGAGTGCGGGCCAAGGAACACCTGCAGACATTTCAAGCCATACAAACCGCCATTCAAGAAGGGCTTGTGGCCTCGTGCCACGACTGTTCTGACGGAGGCCTGGCCGTGGCCCTGGCCGAGACGGCCTTTGCAGGGGGCCTTGGCATGGAGATAGAGCTCTCCTCTGTGCCGCAGAAGGGCATCACGCGACTGGATACACTCTTGTTCAGCGAAAGCCAGGGCAGGTTTGTTTTGACCATACCTGCACACTTGCGCTCAGCCTTTGAAAGGCTGATTCATGGCCTGCCAGCCGCCTGTGTTGGTCAAGTCACAGCAAATCAGGACCTTATATGCCGCATGAATGGGCAAGTGCTTCTCAAGGCCTCAGTAGGGGAGTTGAAAGCGGCATGGCAGGCCCCGCTTGCGTGGTAACAGCGAGGGAACTCTTTTTTTCCTTCTTAAGGCTTGGGCTGACAGCCTTTGGCGGACCAGCCATGGTTGCCCACATCAAGCAGCTGGCCCTGGCCAAGAAATGGCTTTCTGAAGAGGCCTTCAAAGACGGCATCGGCCTGTGCCAATTCATTCCAGGGGCCACGGCCATGCAGATGGCGGCCTATGTGGGCCTGTGCTCTACACAAAGGATTCGAGGGGCCCTGGCCGCCTACACAGGTTTCGGGCTTCCAGCCTTTTTGCTAATGCTGTTTCTTTCAGGATTATATGTAAAGACCCATGAGCTTCGCCAGGTGGCTGCCATCTTTCAGGGGCTGCAGGTGGTCATCGTGGCGTTGATGACACATGCCCTGTGGTCATTGGGCAAAAACACTCTGACCGACATGCGTGACACAGCTATAGCCGTGACAGCAGCCCTGCTTTTTACACTTAAAGTCAACCCATTCCTCGTGGTAATAATCTCTGGAATAGCGGGGTTAGTGCTTCAAAGGCGGCACAATACCCCTGAAATCAGCAAACAGGGCATGACCTACGGCAGTTCCTTGAAGGGATTGGCCATGTGTCTTGCTGTAGTGCTCACAGGGTTGCTGGCATTAGCTGTCTTTGCATATGAGCTATTTGGCCTTGCCATCTCCATGATGAAGATTGACCTGTTTGCCTTTGGAGGCGGCTACAGCTCCCTGCCCCTCATGCTGCACGAGATAACCGCCAGGGGCTGGCTGAATGTCAAGACCTTCATGGATGGTATCGCCCTTGGCCAGGTCACACCAGGCCCCATCGTCATCACAGCCACCTTTGTAGGCTATGTATATGCAGGCCTGGCAGGGGCAATCATCGCCACAATCGCTGTATTTACGCCGTCATTTCTCATTTTGGTGACAGCAGCACCGGTCTTTGACAGGCTCAAGACATCCTCACATTATCAAGGGCTTTCAAAGGGCATATCCGCATCCTTTATAGGTCTGTTGCTGTTTGCGACCTATAAATTTGCATCAGCTGTCCCCTGGGATATCATGCGTGTTGTCCTTGCAGCGGCAGCATTTTTAATGCTTTTAAGGCGAATCAACATGTTATACATAATACTTGCAGCCGTGATTCTGTCTCTTGTGGTGTTTTGAAGGGGTCATTGCTGTTACTCTCACCCCCCAATCCCAAAATTCAAGGTTGCATTTTCCACTTGTTTTTTTCGCAGGTTTCATTTAGATTCAAGATTCATATTGGCGATGGGGTTCGCCCTTAACCGCACCTGCTTTCATAAGCAGCGGCTAATGACTCCTATCCTTAAAATTTTAATTTTTAAGGATAGGAGTTTTTTTATGCCTATCCGAAAGGAGAGTAGTTATGCATGAGGTCTGGGGTATAGCGGCGCTATGGTTGGGTCTTGCCTTGATTGCCACTCTGCTTTCCCTCTGGTTTCGTATAGCCACCGCACTTTCCGAAATTGTAGTGGGCACGGTGGCACAGCTCCTAATCGGCGCCTTTTTCGGGCGGTCATTAAGTGCGGGTGAGCCGTGGATCGTGTTTTTGTCAGGCGCAGGGGCCATAGTGCTCACATTTCTGGCAGGCGCGGAGCTGGATCCGGATGTCTTCAAGGTCAAGTGGAAAGAGGCCACGGTCATCGGCGTCATCGCCTTTTTTGCGCCCTTTTTGGGGTGTGCGGCCCTGGCCTATTATCTCCTTGGCTGGTCGAGCCAGGCAAGCTGGCTTGCAGGGGTGGCGCTTTCAACCACCTCTGTCGCGGTCGTCTATGCGGTCATGCTGGAACTCGGGCTAAACAAGACTGATTTTGGCAAGGCCGTTTTAGCCGCATGTTTTATAAATGACCTCGGAACAGTCATTGCTCTGGGCCTGATATTTGCGCCATTTACCATCAAAACAGTCATCTTTATTGTATCCACCATAGTGGTACTCGTCTTTCTCTACTATATTACCCCGAGATTTTTCAAAAGATACGGAAACCGCCCGTCTGAACTGGAGGCCAAATTTCTGCTGCTGGCCCTTTTCGGCCTGGGCTCCCTGGCCATTTGGTCTGAAAGCGAGGCGGTCCTGCCGGCATATCTCGTGGGCATGGTGCTTGCCGGAACAGTGGGCAAAGACCATGCGCTTATCAGGAGATTGAGGACCCTCACATTCGGCCTTCTGACACCCTTCTATTTCATAAGGGCGGGGTCTTATGTGTCCGTCTCGGCCCTCTTCGCCGCGCCCTTCGCCCTCTTCGTCCTCTTTATGGGCAAGATGCTTACCAAGGGCATAGGTGTCTATCCAGCCACAAAACTCTATAAATATGCCCAAAAGGAGGCGGTTTACACCACCCTTCTCATGTCCACAGGCCTGACCTTCGGCTCCATATCGGCCCTTTTCGGCCTAAACCATGGTATAATCACTCAAGCGCAATACTCCATTTTGGTAGCAGTGGTCATAGGAAGCGCAGTAGTGCCAACGCTCATTGCCAACGCCTTTTTTATTCCTCACTACCTCTTGCCCGAGAGAAAGGATGAGGACAAAAAATAAAGGACAACTTTAACAGGAGGGTGCATATGCTTAAAAAGATTCTCGTCGCATTTGATGGCTCCAACCAGTCCCACAAGGCCTTTGACTTCGCCCTTGAACTGGCCAGGCGCTGTGCTGGTGCAGAAGAAGGGCCAGAGGTCACAGTCATTTCTGTAGCCCAGCCGCCTGAACTAAGTGAAATCGTGGAGATGGATGCAGTCATCGACAACGCAACCAACTATTACAAAGGGCTTCATGCGGAGCTTGTGAAAAAGGCGGCAGAAAAGGGCATTAAAATAGAAACAGACATACTTGTAGGCCACCCTGCCGACCAACTCATTCGATGCGCCAGTGAAAAGAAGGCAGATATGATTGTCATGGGCCAGAGGGGCAAGTCTGGCATCTCCGGCTGGCTCATGGGCTCTGTATCCAAAAGGGTGACCACCTATGCGCCATGTACCGTCACCGTGGTGAAATAAAAGGGGGAATAAGTGCAAGAAAAAAAGACGGTTATTGAATCCTTCAGGGGATTCAATAAAAATGTGGTCATCACGGGCCTTGTGAGTTTTTTCATGGACCTGAGTTCAGAGATGGTCTATCCCCTTGTGCCCCTGTTTCTGGCCAATGTCCTTGGCGCAGACAAGGCGGTCATAGGCCTTATCGAGGGCATTGCGGAATCCACCGCCAGCATCCTGAAGGTCTTTTCCGGATGGCTCTCCGACCGCATCGGCAGCAGAAAATGGCTCATGGCAGCGGGATATGGCCTGGCGGTCTTGAGCAGGCCCATAATGGCCATGTCCGTCTCGTGGCGTGAAGTCCTGGCCTCAAGGTTCGTAGATCGGCTGGGGAAAGGGGTGAGAACCGCCCCACGAGACGCCATACTGGCCGAGTCCACAGAGACGGCCTATCTTGCCAGGGCATTCAGCCTGCACCGTTCCATGGATACCCTGGGCGCAGTGGTGGGGCCGCTTACGGCCTTTTTCATTCTGGGACTTTTTCAGAACAATTACAGGCTGGTCTTCTGGATGTCCATAATCCCAGGGATTATCGCTGTTCTGCTCATCATATTTTTTATCACGGAAAAGGGAAAGGAAAGGACCCTGGCAGCCCAAAGGCCCCGTCTCACTCTCAGGCATTTCAACTGGAGATTCAGGATCTTCATAGTAATCGCCGCCATATTCGCCTTTGGCAATTCAAGCGACGCATTTCTGATATTAAAGGCGCAACAGACAGGGATTCAGCCCACGCTCATTCCCATCGTCTATCTCACATTCAACCTGCTCTATGCCCTCTCAGCCATTCCCGCGGGTATGGCCGCTGACAGATTTGGGAAAAGACGCATAATCCTCCTGGGTTTTATTCTGTTTAGCCTCGTCTATTATGGTTTTGCAGTCACTGAAGACAGCCGTGGCATCTGGGGCCTGTTTGTCCTGTATGGTATCTTCATGGGGCTTACCGAGGGCATTCAGAAGGCATACCTTGCCACCATCATACCCCCGGACTTCAAGGCCACTGCATTCGGCGTTTACAACACCGTTGTGGGCCTCGCCACACTTCCGGCAAGCATCATCGGAGGCTGGCTCTGGGATGCTTTCTCTTCGTCTGCGACCTTCTATTTTGGCTCGGCCATGGCGGCCATTGCGGCGGTGCTCTTTGTGGCGTTTATTTCCACAGCAAAGGGGCAAAAGGCCTGATAGTGGAATTTGGTGGCTTGTTCTATCTTGCATTTTGGCCGCAATGTGACTACTATCGTTAACCTATGTTTAAGTCTCCCTCTGCACAGAACAGCCCCAAGACCAAACAGCAGATCTTCTGGGAGTATGCCCAGTCCATTATTATCGCCCTGTTGTTGGCCATGCTCATTCGCACCTTTGTGGTGCAGGCATTTAAGATTCCATCGGGTTCCATGTTAAACACCCTGCTTATAGGCGATCACCTCTTTGTAAATAAAATGGCCTATGGCATTCGCAACCCCTTTACCAAGGCCGTTTGGATTCCAGGGGAAAACCCAAGGCACGGGGATGTCATAGTCTTCATATATCCGGTGGATCCCTCAAAGGACTTCATCAAACGCGTAATCGGTGTGCCGGGGGATGTGATAGAGATTCGAGACAAAAAGCTCTTTGTAAACGGCAAACCCTTTCCAGACCCACCCACTGCCCAGTGGACAGACTCGCGCATCTTGCCCGCCAATGTGCAGCCGCGAGACAACTTCGGCCCTATTACGGTGCCCAAGGATTCACTTTTTGTCATGGGAGACAATCGGGACCACAGCTATGACAGCCGTTTTTGGGGATTTGTGCCCATACAGGATGTAAAAGGCAAGGCCCTTTTCATCTATTGGTCATGGGATAATGAAAACTTCAGTCCCCGGCTTAATCGCATAGGCAATATAATCCATTAAATTCCAACTCATGGAGGGCAACATGAAAAAGGCCTTGATTCTGGCAATGGCACTGATGGTTCTCTTTCTCAATGGCCTGGCGGTAAATGCCTATGAGTGGTGGGCGGATTACCCCTACAGCCCTGATAAAAGTGAGGTCATAGACCGCTTCAGTTGGGATGGCAGAAACCATGTCACCATCACATGGAACAACTCTGCCTACACGGCATCCGCAGTGGAAATGGACCCAGATGGAGTGCCCGTAGTCCATTGGTGGGCAAAGGTCTATTCCACTTACTATGACCTCTACTATTCCTACAATGGCCAGGATTGGTATTATTATGGATATGCCTATTATTGATTCTGACCGCCCACCTTCTGCCTTATAAAGATGCCCAATCTTTCCTTGAGCCTCTCCGCCTTCTCCTCCGAAATTTGCGCATGGGAGGGAGGCGGCCCCTCATGGACAATGCCAGGGGGAAGGCCGGATTCCGACCTCTGTAGCAAAAAAGGCGGTAAAGGGCCTTTTTGGCCCTTCTGTTCATTTTGTGAACTTGGCATGTCTGGGCCTGCCTTTACTGGCTTGTGTATCTCCGCATCCCTTTGAACAACAGGTGTAGGGATGGAAGGCCGCTGATCTTTCTGAAGAAAAAGCCAGTAAAAGGCCATGAGCAAGCTGGCTATCAAGAAAAATAGGATATATCTCATCGCCATAGGCTAATTACTTACCTCTTTGAGTTGTTGGCCTAATATAGATAGGACTGCATCTATCTGGTCTTCAGTGGTGGTCCTGCCCAAGGAAAAACGCACTGTCCCCTGTGCCACCTCCTGGCCCACTCCCATGGCAGCCAGCACATGGGAGATGCGCACCGACCTGTCATGACAGGCAGCACCAGTGGAGGCACAGAACTCCTTTTCACAACGGGCCAAAAGCCCTGTGGCATTCACTCCCACAAAGGACACACTTAGAGTATTGGGCAAGGTGGCCTGACCCTGGCCATGGCGACGAAGATGAGGCCATATCTGCTGTAGGCCTTGCCAGAGCCGTTCTTTCAATGCCTCCTGGCGCTTCATCTCTCGGTCTATGTCCTTTGAGAGCAGCTCGCAGGCACGGCCCAACCCCGCGGCCAGGGCCACTGCCTCTGTCCCAGCCCTGCGGCCCTTTTCTTGGCCGCCGCCCAGTAAAAATGGTGTAAAGGGTGCGTCTTTGGCCACAAAAAGGGCGCCTATGCCCTTGGGTGCATATAACTTATGGCCAGCCAGAGTGAGATAGTCCACTTGCAGCTCCCTCACATTTATGGGAATCTTGCCCAGGGCCTGGGCTGCATCCGTGTGCACCAAGATTCCCCTGGGCTTGACCAATCGGGCTATCTCTGAAACAGGCTGCATAATACCTGTCTCATTGTTGGCCAACATCACGGAGACCAATGCCGTATTTGGCCGCAAAAGCCTTTGAATCTCCTCACATGTCACCACACCTGCTGAATTCACTCGCGCAAAGTCCACTGAAACACCCTGTTCCATCAGGCGAATGGCGGCATTTAACACAGAGGGATGCTCTATCTCGCTTACTATCAAATGTCTGCCCATTGAAGCCGACAAGCCCAGCAGATTAAAAAGCACGGTATTATTGGATTCGGTTCCGCCGCTGGTGAAGATGAGCTCATCAGAAGAGGCATTCATCAATGAGGACACTCGCATTCGTGCCTCCTCCAGACATGCCTTGGCCTTTAGGCCCATCAAATGGGAGCTGCTGGCATTGCCCCAATGATTGCGCCACACCCCTACCATGGCATCTATGACCTCTGGCAGGCATGGCGTGGTGGCATTGAAATCTAAGTAGATAGGATACATAATAGTCCTCGAAAACAATCGAAAAAATCTTTATGATATGTTACAACAAAATCTGCAAAAATACAGGGAACCTTTAATGTAAAACGCTAATGGTTTATTTTTCAAGGAACCCTTCAGGAAATCCTCTTGTCAACAGACAATTCATGAAAAAACACTATAAAAATAGGGTGATTTGGTTGCTGAGTGCCTGCTATCTAAGTGGCAGCCTTTTTGCATGTGCCAAGGCCAAGGCACCTGTGGCACCCAGGGGTTATGCCCCTCCGCCCTACAAGGTCCCTGCCACTCAACGACCGTACACTGTAAACGGCAAGACATACTATCCCCTGCCTTCAGCAGAGGGTTTTGTGGAGGAGGGCTACGCCTCCTGGTATGGCAGGGATTTTCACAACAAAAACACGGCCAACGGCGAGAGGTTCGATATGTACGGCATCAGCGCCGCCCACAAGATACTGCCCATAAACACCATGGTGCGGGTCACTAATCTGGAAAACGGCAAGGATATCCTCTGCCGGATAAACGACCGGGGTCCTTTTGTAAAAGACCGCATTCTGGACCTGAGCTATGGGGCAGCCCAGCAATTGGGCATAGCCGGCAAAGGCCTGGCCCGTGTACGGGTCGAGGCCTTGAGCGAAGGCTCCATGACAGGCAATCGCATCACATACGTCAACCGGCCAGATATAAGGCACGGCAGATTCTATGTGCAGGTGGGCGCATTCCTGGAAAGGGACCGGGCCTATGCCTTTAGAGACAGCTTGAGCAGGGAGTACAAGACCGTCGAGGTGGCCGAAGGCAATGTGGGTGCGCAGACCTTCTACCGGGTTCAGATATTTGTGTCCAATGACTATGATGAGGCGCAGAGGCTGGAAAAACAAATAGAACAGCGCATAAATCCCAATGCCTTTTTGATTGCAAAATAATGGTTTGTCTATATAATTCATTAAATTTACGGAGGTTCCCATGCTATCCAACAAATTAAAACACGATGCGGTCAAGACACCGGTCCTGAATAGAGAAAAGGGCTTCACCCTCATAGAGCTTCTGGTCGTAGTCATCATCATAGGTCTGTTGGCCTCTTTGGTGGCCCCAAAATTCTTTGGAAAGCTCGGGGCAAGCAAGCAGAAAACCGCCAAGGCCCAGATAGAACTCTTCGGTTCGGCCCTGGATTCCTTCAGGCTGGATGTGGGACGTTATCCCACTACAGAGGAAGGTCTCAATGCCCTGCGCGAAAAACCATCTTCAGCGGAGAAGTGGCAGGGGCCATATCTACCCAAGGCCATTCCCAAGGACCCCTGGGGCAGGGATTATGTCTATAAATGCCCTGGTGAACACGGGGAGTACGACATCATAAGCTATGGACTGGACGGCCAGCCCGGCGGTGAAGGCGAAAACGCAGATGTCAACAGTTGGGAGTAACCTCCTGTCATGAACGAGGTCATTACAGCCCCAACCACTCTGCTGACCGGCGGATCACAGGCAGATACTAACGCTATGGCGGCCAACACCCCGCTTACGGAGTCACAGGTGCGGAGCGAACAGGACAAAATCCAATCCGTCGGGGAACCTGCTGAAAGACAAGGCCAGATGCCATCAGTTCAGGGGATCCTTGGCGCTGATTTTCCGGAAAAGCCCCCTGCCGTCAACATCGACGGCCTGTCCCCGCGCCTCATGAAACAATGGCGGCTCGCACCACTTGAGGCTACACCCGACTTTCTGCGCGTGGCCATGGCAAACCCCAATGACCTCTATGCCATAGAGGCCATGGAAATGCTCTATGGTGCTCGCGTGATACCGGTAAAGGCCAACGAAGATGACATCCTGGCAGCCATCTACCGGTGGTACGAGGCGGACATGGACCTGGCAGCCAGCGACACAGACCAGGATGAGCGTAACGAAGAAGGTCTGTGGGATGACCCGGAGCAGCTCAAGGACATGGCTTCCGAGGCCCCTGTCATCCGTCTCGTAAATCACCTCATCAGCCAGGCGATAGAAGTCGGGGCTTCAGACATACACTTCGAACCGTTTCGGGACAACATGAAGGTGCGTTACCGTATAGACGGTGTGCTGCACGAGATGGAAACCATAGCCAAACGCCTACAGCCGGCCATCACATCCCGCGTAAAACTCATGTCCAAGATGAACATAGCAGAGATGCGTCTTCCCCAGGACGGCCGCATAAAGATCAAGGAGCGCTCTCGCGAGATAGACATCCGTGTCTCCTCCCTTCCCACCCTTTTTGGTGAAAGCCTGGTCCTGCGCCTCTTAAACAGGGACGAGGTGAAATTGGACCTGGAAAGCCTGGGGCTCTCAGAAGAGATGCGCAATAAATTCGACAGGGTCATTACAAGGCCATACGGCATGATTCTGGTCACAGGTCCAACGGGAAGCGGCAAGACCACCACCCTCTATGCGGTCATGAACCGCATCAACTCACCTGACAAAAAGATCGTGACAGTGGAAGACCCAGTAGAATACCAGTTGGACGGCATAAATCAGATACACGTCAAGACCAATATCGGCCTGACCTTCGCCTCCGCCCTGCGCACCATTCTGCGACAGGACCCGGATGTGATTCTGGTGGGCGAGATTCGAGATGGAGAAACCGCAGAGATAGCCATCCAGTCCGCCCTGACAGGCCATCTGGTCTTTTCCACACTTCATACCAACGACGCCCCAAGCGCCATCACCAGGCTTCAGGAAATGGGCGTAGAGTCCTATCTGCTCTCATCATGCCTGCTGGCGGTGGTGGCACAGCGTTTGGTCAGGCGTATCTGCCCCCATTGCAAGACAAAGGTACCTGTCAACGATACCCTTTGGGATGAAATGCGACATCTGGGCGGGAATACGGTTTCAGAGAGGCCTGAGGCCGTCTGGAAGGGCGCTGGCTGCAGTCACTGCGCCGGCACAGGCTATTCCGGAAGAATCGGTATCTACGAATTCATGGAGATATCTCCCGGCATACACAGGCTCATCATGCAAGGCGCCGACAGCTCCACCATCATGTCAGAGGCGAGGCAAGAGGGCATGCGCACCCTGCGGGAAGACGGAATGCTGCATGTATTACATGGCATGACCACGTTGGAAGAGGTCATTCGCGTCACAAACAACTGACATGCCCTCACTCAACCCCCTTTCACGTTTCATCACATCAGCAAATTCCAGGGCTGCTTCCGGCGCAGACGGCAAACAAGGTACCCGCAAAACCCCTGGACAGACAAAATTTTCCTATGAAGCAATAAACGCGGCCGGCGCAAGGGTAAACGGCACAGAGGAGGCGGCAAACGAACAGGCCCTCATAAACAAACTGCTTGCACTCGGCCTGCAACCCATAAGGATCAAGAAACAGCGCACCCTTGAGGGTCTGCTGCGGCTGCATACAGGGCCGAAGCTGACGCAGGATGACCTGCTGTTCTTTACGCGCGAACTGGCGGACCTGCTGGAGGCCGGCGTGCCCCTGGAACGCGCCATGACGGTCATCGTGGATTCCACAGACAAACCAGCGGTCAAAGAATTGGTAACCACCATCCGCAGAGATATTCAGGGCGGCAAAGGGCTCTCAGGGGCATTATCCAATCATCCTGCGCTATTTGACAAATTATATATAAACATGGTGACAGTGGGTGAAATGGGCGGTGTTCTGCCGGAGGTGCTGCGCAGACTCGGCACATTTCTGGAACGCTCCCGTCAGATTCGCAGATTCATCCTGACCTCTTCCATCTATCCCGGAATGTTGCTCCTGGTGGGCCTTGCATCCATCACCATCCTTGTGACATTTGTCGTGCCTAAATTCGGCCAGATATTCAAGGACCTGAACCAACCAATGCCCCTTGCAACAGAACTCATCGTCAATACCAGCTCCTTCATAAAGGACTGGTGGTGGCTGATCGCTGTATTCATCGCTGGCGCTGTAGGCGGCTTATACACCTCCTTTCACACTCCAAACAGCAGAATCTGGTGGGACAAGACCCTGCTGCGCCTTCCCTTGGTAGGCGGCATGATCCTGCGCATGGAACTGGCAAGACTCACACGCACGCTGGGCACCCTGCTGGAAAGCGGCGTACCCATTCTCTCCTCCATTTCCCTTGCATCCGATGTACTGGAAAACACACAGATCAGGGCGCAGATGGAGGTGATGCACAAGGGCGTTAGACAGGGCAGGGCATTGAGCCAGATTATGAAACAATCCAGCCTGTTTCCTCCTCTGGTAGTGCACCTCGTCTCCATTGGCGAGGAAACAGGAGACATGGGTAAAATGCTGTTAAAGGTAGCGGACGACCTGGAAGAAAAGATTCAGCACGATACAAAACTTTATCTCTCCATGGTGGAGCCTGTCACCATAGTGGTCATGGGTCTTCTGATAGGAGGCATCATCCTGTCCATGCTTCTGGCCATCTTTGGAATAAACGATGTATCACTGTAATATAGGCGGGGCACGCTGCAAGGCGCCCTATTCTGAAAAGGGCTTTACCCTCATGGAACTGCTGGTGGTCATGGTCATAGTGGGCCTCATGAGTTCCCTTGTCTTTGTAGCCGTGGGCAGCGGAATACTGAAATCCGAAGAAACCCGTTTCGAGGCCAACTTTTTGAGTACCCTCAAACATGCAAGAAGCGCTGCCATCGGCAGAGGAAAGGCCGTCAGAGTCATCATAGATGAAGAAAACCGACGCATCTTCATGGATGAAGGCAAACCCACCGCCATTCCGGAAACAGTACAGATCGAAGGCAGCGGCGTCATAGAGCTCGCAGGCGGTGGCTATGCCGTTCTCTTCTTCCCTGACGGGAGTTCAACCGGTGCGGAATTGGATCTCAAGTATAACAATGCCGTCAGACAGATTCGCGTCAATAAACTGCTCGGCACAGTGGATGTGGGGCCACAGGCATGACAACAGCGGCGCGGCACACACTTAAACACGAAAATGGCTTCACCCTCATGGAGGTGCTCATCGCCACTGCCATAACAGGCATAGCCCTCGGCGTGATCCTCTCCATCATCAGCCAGGGGCACAGGGAATTTTTTCGAGGCGTCATGGCGGAAGAGGCAGGCAGCATAGCCAACCAATTGATTTTACAGCTATCCTCACCTGACGAATGGAAAAACGGCAACGGCTCGCTGGACACACATCCAGACTGGTCTTATGAAATAACCCCTTTGGATGAAATCATAGTGCGTGATACGGTGCCAGGCATGGGGGAAAGGGAGATAAAGGTGGATGACCTGCTGGCCGCAGACATCGTTCTAAAGGCCCCACAGGAGGCAGGCCGATTCAGTTTTTCCGCCTATTACCCAAAGACAGTCCGGAAGGAAACCACAACATCAGGGGATTCAGGCAAGACACAGGGAAAAGGCTCGGGGGTGAACAATCCGTTCCCCTCCTCAGGACCGGCTCCATTCCCGTTTGGGAAATAACATAAAGAACAATTTAGAGAGACTTCCCTTGACATTTTCAAGCGGATACCTTATAAAGTTAACTCACTCAAGCGCGGGCGGGTAGCTCAGCGGGAGAGCATCGGCCTTACAAGCCGAGGGTCACAGGTTCAATCCCTGTTCCGCCTACCAATATCGTCACTGCGGGGTCGTAGTTCAGCCGGTTAGAACGCTGGCCTGTCACGCCAGAGGTCGCGAGTTCGAGCCTCGTCGGCCCCGCCACTTCTACTTTTTCCATAAAATCTTCGAAAAAACCTCTCGAAACAACACCTTGTTGAAAAGCCGCCTGAGCACAGGTTGAGGATTCCCTGTTTTGACGCCCTTCAAAACCGCATTTACATCCCTCATACGAATGGCTATGCGGGATAAAAGGCTGCTCAATTGTGAAAAAGTCATGAAATTACCCTCCTAATCTAACGCGGGAGTACCGCCCGCAACCAAGCAAAAACCTGCGAATGCAAAACCACGGTGCAAATCAACACCCTTACCAATCACTACAATCTCTTTGAAAATCAGCAAGTTAAAACAGCGCCCGTCAATTCCGAATGCTGAAACCCGCTACCGACGCCCCTATGACATCTCCTGTCACCAGAGGATGGCCGCCAGGTCTTGTGAAAACCACCGATACCATACCGGCTCCCCCATAACCACCGGGCTTAGGCAGAGAAATCAGGGGCAGATACAGGTTTTTGATGTTGAAACCCGGCCATGAGGCGATCAAGGGCTGAGGCGGAGTGGAGTTCACGCTTCCACCCCATGAGTTAAATCCAAGCATACCATTGCTTGCCGTGGTATAGAAGTGATAAGTGCTTGTATCGCCTGTCAGACGATAATCCAACAGGATATGAACATCGCAAAGCGCCTGTTCCAGCACATCCAGATTGAGGTTCAACCAGATGTCGTCCCCTGGGTTGAAGACGGCGGCCCTGTCGCGATTGGCCTTGGTCAGCACCAGAACAGGCTGCATTCCGTTCAGAGAGCCGCTTGCGTCCGTGAACAAAGATGTGCCGTAATATACGAATCTGGCAATGCCGTCCTCTCCAACCACAGCGAGGTCATACACGCCTGAAGGCAGGGCCGTGTTCAGCACCAACTGGCTGTTGCCATTGGAATCCCTGCCGGCGTTGAGGACATCAGTGAAGCCCTGGGCCGTCCAAAGGCGATAATTCTGTTGAGTGTTCGGCAAAAGCCTGGCGAAATCTACGGACAGGTTTACGGTTTCCTGACCCTGCTCCGGCAGCGGCAGGACATAAAAACCATTTGCGGTTGCAAGCATCAACCCCGCAGACCATCTGTTATTCACACGCTGTCTGATGGGCAGCAGATCGAATATCTCACCGGGCAACTGCATCGAGGAGGTCTGAATGGGCACATTGTCTGTGATCTCCACAGTGAAAAACCTGTCTCCGGCCAAGCCGAAACCAAAGGCCTTTTTGCCTATCGCCAGCGTGCTCAATCTGCCTGTCTGTTTGTCTATGCGCAGGGACATACCGGACGACAATGTGTCGGGAGAGGTAAGGGAGGGCCCGGAGGCCTGACCCAATGTCCTCATGCCCGAGAAACGTATGGGATGCAACATGGAGTTGGTGTCCGCTATAATGCCTGACGGAGAGATTGCCGAGGCATTGCGGGGTATGTAGCCCAACTCCCCTATCCCCGTCACCACCGGAAGTTCCAGGGCACTGATGTCAATCCCCACTACTTTACCAGAGTCACTCACCCCGTAGAGCCCAGGCCCTATCTTCATGAGGGCCCTCACCGGCGTCGTTACATAGCTCACCATGGCCGGCGCTATCTTGCCGTCACTGCCTGCCAGACGATAGAAAAAGACGCCTGCGGTGGAGGAGACAGCCAGACCGTTATATAGCAACACCGCATCGGTTATCTCGCCTGCAACGGTCAGTGTGGTGACGAGGCCCACTGATGCGCCGGAAACGGCCTGACATTGATAAATAGTTAGAGTGCCCTGTCCTGTCTGCACCAAGGCCAGATATGGTGTCTGCGACATGACCTGCCTCTGAACGGCCCCCAAAGGCGCCAATCCAAAACCCAACAGCTTCGCAGTAGCTGAAGCGAGCCTGGCCTGCGCCTGTCTGCGCACCTCCAGCCTGATGGGGTCGTATGAAAATACCGTCAACAAATCCTGGGATTGTACTATACACTGACCGCCCGGCATACACTTGACCACGCCCGGCTGTATCCCATCAGGATTGGCGATAGCAGTGAAAGCTGCCCCCGGGGTCATGGCATACAGGGCATATTTCACTGCTGCGGCGGTTGTAGCGGCACCCACCTGTGTCTGCCCCGGCTGCAACGGCCCCTGTGTCTGAGGCAAATAGTTGCCAGCCTTGATATCCAGATAGACCGGGCCAAGGCTGTCCATGTCCTCCAGCGTGAAAAAACCTGTGTCGGCAGTAAATGACCTGCCCGCTACAGCCTGCCCCTTAGCATCCTTGACACCTATGGCAACGCCTGTCAAAGGCTCGAAGGTCTGTCCATTCACCACAACGGCCTTGAGCTGACTGGAACCGCTGGATTGCTCCAGCACCCCAAGACTCGGCTTGAAAAGGTCCGGCAGCATCACCTGCCATGCAAAGTGATTACCAGCCCAAATCATCAGGTCATTCATGGCCATCTCCAGACGATTGGCGGCATGGATATGCAGGGCGTAACTGCCCGTTGCAAGGCGTTCAAAGGAGACACGGCCCTGCGTATCAGTATAGGCACTCTGAAGTATGCGACCCGTTGCATTCATGAGGTCCACCTGCACGTTCGCAAGAGGCCGCTTTTGCAGGTCAACAACAGCCAGCAGAATGCCGGCAGAGGCATCCACACCACCTCCCGGTGCGGTCGAAGAAACCAGGGTTGCGTTGGGGGCTGCATAGAAGGTGACCACCTCTCTGTAACCGGCCTTGAGCGACAAACCGGCCTTCACCTGCGTTTCACGCCAGCCGCCCGCAACTTGCCATGATATCTCAGCCGACACTGTCTGCGGTGACAGGCTGTCCTGTGCCCAGAGGCCGTTGACATCCGTCACCCCCTGGAATATGGCCTGATTCTGCGTGTTCAATATGCGCACGGTCACATTGGAGACAGGAAGACCGGTAAAACCATTCAAAACCTGCACCTTGACACCGCTCTTGATATCAACTCCACCCCCACCGGAAGAACACGACACATAAGAAGGCCGCAGCACCGTGGGCACCACAGGCAATTTCAGGTTATAGGTAGGCCTCTGCCCCAATCCCAGGATAATATCCAGAACCATGCCCTGATAACCGGCGGGCAAGGCCTTGATTCGATATTTTCCAGGCAGATCATGGCTGAAAACGGCCTTGCCGGTCCCATCTGTGACCAGATCCAGGACGACCCCATCCCCCAGGCTCTCCACCTTAAATTTGGTATTGGCAATGGGCATGCCTGCCCCGTCCTTGAGCACAAGGGCCGCACTCACCAGGGATGGATTGTCGCCGGCCCCGTCCTGACGCACCACAGCAGTGCTGTTTGAGGCAAAATAGAGGCTATATCCGGCCACATTGTCACTGGGAATGCTGATGGGTAGAAACTCCCTGACCTCCTGCCAGGTCAAATTGCCTGTAGCGGCAGAGGCAGGCACTGTTGCAGAGAGACGGATGCCGTATGCAGTGGATGCAGTAAGCCCCATACCCTGATACCGTCCGGATACATCTGTCAAGCCTGATTGCACCACAGCGCCGTTGGTGAGCGTGTATATCTCCACCATGACCCCGGCGACGGGTTGACCTGTGTATGGGTTCAGGACATCTATGGCAAGACCAGGGCAGGTCTGGGAGGTATTGCCGCCGTTTACGGGAAGCAACTCTTCCGTCACCTGCGGATTCAAAACCTGAGGCAACTGGACATAACGGGCCGACTGCTGCCCTGCAGCCAGGGTCAAATCAAATGTGACCCCCTCATAACCTGCCTTTGTAACGGCCACGGAATACTGACCTGGATACAGGCCGCTTATTTCCACCTTGCCGGAGGAATTACTCACAAAATCCCCTATGACTGATTCGGCCTTGTAAAGCCTGACCATAGCGCCCGAAAGCGCCTTTGCCGATGTATCGAAGACGGAGATACTCAAGCTGGCAGTGGAACTCGAATTAGATGGAACAGAGCCGTTTAGGCTGGATATACCGGCATATTTCCCCAAAAACGAAAGAAACACCGGCAAAACCTTGCCCTGCACAATCTGATTGTAGGAGATGTCGATGTCCTGCCATGCCTGCCATGTCCCTCCATCAGGCCCGGGCTGACCAGGCGTAGCCACTCGCAGGGTATAGGCCCTGCCGGCAGGCAGCGGCGAAAGCACGGCCTTGCCGACGCCGTCCGTCACTCCTGAGGCAGCCACTGTATCGGAAGACAAGGCGCTGACCTCCATGCCGGAAGCAGGGGCAAGGGTCAGGGCATCCCTGGCCTCCATGCGCAGACCAGTCGTCATCAGAGGATTGACCACCAGGTTCAGGGTTGTCTTGTCAAGGGTCAGAGAAAACTGATTGATCTCCGAGAACAACGAGCCTGTGTAGGCCACCCAGTAGAATTTGATCCCCTTTCTGACTCGGGCCACGCTGCAACAGCCGGTAATATCTGTCCGGCAGCCATAGGTACCCCGCAGATCCACGACCTGTGCATCCGCCACAGCCGTTCCGCTGCCGGACCCCTCCTTCACACATAGCTTCAGATTGCCATACTCATAGACATCCGTGCTGGGCGCAACCAGGGCCAAAATGCGCAGGGTGACATCAACTGTCTGGTCCTTTGGCACAGTCACCTGGTCTTGGGCAGGGTCGTAGGTCTCCTTTGAGGCCGTAAGGTCGTAGGTACCTGCATCCACGCCGTCAAATACACAGACACCGTCATCACCGGTAAAACAAGTGCCAAGGATATGCCCTGCCTGTCCATAGGTCACGGCAGCTCCGGCCACAGGCAGTGACGTGAGACTCTCCAGCACCTGCACACGAATAGCCCCAAGAATGCTTACAAGCACATCCTCATTCACACCAAAAACCGTCCAATCTGCGGCGCCATCCTTGGCACCGTTTAAGGCAACTGCAAAAACGGCATGAATGCCGTCAGAAAAGGGCAGAGAAACATTGAGACCAGTAGCAAGCACCGGATCTGCCGGTGACGGCTCCACAATGGAAAAGGGGTCCAGCCACGTAACACTGGAACTCGCGGACGCTGTGGCGGAGAGCTGCACAGGACTTGTATCGTAGCGTTTATTCCGCTCAGGGGCCGTAATGGAGATGTTCACAGGGCTATCCGAAAACACAGCCAGACCGCCGCCCGTGCGATAGAGTTCCAGATCCGCTGCACTTTTGTTGTTGGATATTACAGGAAGCTGAACAACACCTGTGGACGGCTTGGCCTTCCATTTGAAAAAGATGCGGCCTAACTCCTCTGCACCTGAGGTATTTACGGGCTGCTGAAAGGCAAAGGCCATTCTCATTGTCTTTAAGTAAGGCCTATCCTGGTCATAGACGGCATCCAACACAGATGCCATGTAAAAAAAGGTGGGTGTTGCAGTGGCAAGAGGGCCTTTGGAGAGCTTCACGCGATTGGAGGCCTCCAGGACAGGCTCTATATAACGGGTGTCCACCAGCACATCAAAGGAGCCTGTCTGAAGCCTCTCACCCTTTATCACGATGGGGATGCCGGCCTCGTCTCCTGTGTGGGCAGCGGTTGGGGCAAGAAAGAAAAGGTCTGTTCTTGCCCCTGCCTCCTGCACAAAACACAAGAGAAGCATCAGGATAAAGCCTGCCAACACAGCGCCCTGTCGCGACATATTCCACCCCTCCTTCAACAGAATCATTACGGATCCCATGCGCCTACTTGGGCATAATGCACAAAACCATGCGCATGGGACCCATAATTCTCCACTTTATCTCTTCATGGCGATCAGTTCATTCAACATATCGTCTGTAGTGGTGATGAGCCTGGAATTGGCCTGAAATGCCCTCTGAGTGGTGATGAGCCTGACAAACTCGGTACTCAAATCCACTGTGGACTGCTCCAATGCGTTTGAAGCTATGGAACCCAGACCGTTTGTGCGGGGCTGACCGGTTATCGGGGCCCCTGAAGTAGTCGTTTCCACAAACAGGCTCCCGCCCGCCTTGCCCAGGTCAGTGGGGCTGTTGAACCTTGCCAGAACGAGCTGGGCCAGGGAGATGATACGGCCATTGGAGTAATGACCGGATATCACACCCTCTGTGTTGACGCTCAATGACTCCAAAAAACCAGGCCCGAAGCCGTTCTGGTCATAAAAGGTGGTGTTGGATCTATTGGCGTATTGAGTCGTGGTAATAGCCTCTGTGTTCCACTTGGTTATTGTGGGCGGCGTCGTAGTCCTATCCACGGTTGCATTGGCGCCGAAATTCAGCTCCATTATCTGAGCGGACACATCCTGATTGGTCGTTGGGTCGATGGTGCCGGTAGGCGGCATGAAAAAACCGACCAATTGCGGGTAATTATGGTTGCCGTATGTGGCATTTTCCCAAGCGCCGTTGTTATAACGCTGCACCAGACTGGTCTTGTCACCAGGTGCGCCATATATGGCATCGATCTGGCCTTGGGGGGTGAAGGATATACATCCCTTCATCAACATGCCTGCCTGTGGCGTGCCGGCGGCGGCGCTCCTGTCATCCTGGGGATTTATGGTCACAAGAAACTCCCACTCCCTCTCGTTGGCTGTCCTGTCAAAATAGACCGTGAGATCATGGGTGTTGCCCAGACTGTCATAGACGGTAAGCGTTGTCTTGTATTCATAATGTATATTGGGCGTAAGGGTGCCGGCCGCCTTGCCTGAAGTGGATGTCCAGTCGTCCTCCAGGGTGGCCGCGCTGATGGGGCTTGACACACGGCTGTCCAGATTCACCGCAACGGTGGCCAGATTGGTGGCCACAGGCGGGGATGAATTGTCTATCTGAATGCTATGTATGGAGCCCACCACCTCCTCGGTGCCGTCCGGCTGTGTCTGCATCTGCCAACCCTGCACACGCAAACC
>Ga0067045_1029322_pt1 | contig 21765 bp, 21 predicted proteins | sample TerdegcTABiofilm_FD_59184 | JGI IMG/M metagenome (GOLD analysis project Ga0067045, IMG submission 59184) | Combined Assembly of (Gp0054472, Gp0054536) Wastewater bioreactor microbial communities from Singapore -Terephthalate degrading...
CCGCCCCGGTCCCTGGAGGAAACGGTCCGGGCGGAAAAACCGCCCCGGCCGGAAGGGACGTTGCGTGCCGACTCACGCCCGGGACCTGCTGATGAAGTCGTGCAGGGCCATGTTCAGGGCCTTGGCCGCAAGATGGGCGCAATGTTTTTCATCCTCGGGGAAAGCCTTGAGCACGGCCAGGATGTCCTCGCCGGTTACGTCGTAGGCCTCGTCCACGGATTTGCCCACGGCCAGTTCCACGGCCACCGAGGCGCACACCTGGCTGGAGCCGCAGCCGTCGGAGAAAAAGGCCCCGGTGACGATGGTTTCCGCGTCGAGCACCAGGGATATCTCTATGGTGTCGCCGCAGCCGCCGGTCACCCGGCCCACGGCCTGGGCTTCGGGGATGCGGCGCATGGTCGGGAGTCGCTTCCAGCGTCGGAAGGCCTCGGGGCCGTAATGCGCCAGGGCCTCGGCGTCGATTTCGGACTGGAGGTCCCTGGCCAGATCGTCGATGCCGCCGGAGGGGGCCGAGGCCGGCCCCTCCGGATTGCGGTTCCGATCGTGCATTTCCGTGTTCCTTCCTGTCTGGGGATTAGGCCTTGCCGCAGCAGCTTCCCGGGCGGCAGCCGCGCTCAGAGGGCCGCGAGCCGCAGCAGCCGTGGCCCCCGGCGTCGGGCACGGCCGCGCGTTCCCGTCCGGTCAGGGAGGAGACCGCCGCCGGCTGGCGCCTGGTGGCCACGTTGCCGCAGGCCGGGCAGGGAGGGCACTCTTCCCCGTCGGCCGGAACCAATTCTTCGAATCGTTTGCCGCAGACCGGGCAAAGGAAGTCGAAAAGGGGCATGGCTGCGTCCCCCATATCCTTGTTTTAATGATCGCAGGTGTTGGGGCCGGTTTTGAGGCAGCCGCGCAGGTAATCGGCCACGATGGCCTCGGGCGCGGCGGCCATGGCACCGACCACCACCTTGACCCCCTTTTCCTCGAACAGGTCCCGGGCCTTCTGGCCCATGCCCCCGGCCAGGACCACGTCCACGCCCAGGGAGGCGATCCAGGTCGGGATGACCCCGGGTTCGTGGGGCGGCGGGGTCTCGTGGCGGGTGGCCAGGATATCGCCCGTCCCGGTATCTACGTCCATGACCGCGAAGGTCTCGCAGTGTCCGAAATGGGCGCACAGAAGCCCTCCGGCCGTGGGCACGGCCACCACGAGCTTCGAGCCCCCGCCCTCGGGCGCGGGCCGGTCCGTGGCCGGGGCCGCCGCCGACTCGTCGGCCTGGTCCGCCGGGGCCATGGTCAGCACCTTGCCGACCACGTCCTTGAAGGCCAGGGCCGAGGGGCTCTGGCCCTTGATGGCCAGAAAGGCCTCGCCGGCGTCGCCGGAACTGGCCACGGAGGGATCGATGGGGATGCGGCCCAAAAAGGGCACGCCCATTTCTTTCGCCAGAAGCTCGCCGCCTCCGGTGGAGAAGATGTTGTGCGTGGCGCCGCATTCAGGGCAGACGAAGCCGCTCATGTTCTCCACGATGCCCAGGACCGGGTTGTCCAGGCGGCGGCAGAAGGTCACGGAACGGCGCACGTCGTCCAGGGCCACGGCCTGCGGCGAGGTGACGATGAGCGCCTTGGCCTTTTGGCCGAGGAGCTGCATGACCGACAGGGGCTCGTCCCCGGTTCCCGGAGGGCAGTCCACGACCAGGTAGTCCAGATCGCCCCAGGCCACATTCTCCAAAAACTGCTTGATGACCCCGCCCTTGACCGGGCCGCGCCAGATCACGGCCTCGTCCGAATCGGGCAACAAGAACCCCAACGACATGACCTTGAGGTTCCAGCTCCACTCCACAGGCAGCATCATGTCCCCGGAAAGCCCCGGCTGGATGCCCGTGAGCTTGAGCAGCCTGGGGATGCTCGGACCGTGCACGTCCACGTCCAAAAGCCCGACCTTTTTGCCCTCCAGGGCCAGTCCGGCGGCCAGATTGGCGGCCACGGTGCTTTTGCCCACGCCGCCCTTGCCAGAAAGCACCACGATTTTCTGTTTGATGCGGCACAAGGCCTGGTTCAGGCGCTTGTCCTCCGCGCATTTGTCCTTGTCCGCGCAACCCGAACACGCATTCTCGCTCATATGGTCTTCCTTTTTCGCCGTGAGGCGTGCGTTTTGTTACCAGTGTCCGCCCTTGTCCGGACCGTCGGCCGGCTCCAGCTTCCCGGCCTTGTAGGCCTCGATGGCCTCCCGGACGGTCATGGCTTGGGCGAAAAAGATACGGATACCGCCTTTTTTGAGCGCGGTATAGGCCTTGGGACCGACATGGCCGGTCACCACCGCGCCGACGCCCAGTCCGGCCACGGTCTGGGCCGACTGGATGCCCGCGCCCTGGGGCAGGGAAAGATTCTGGTCGTTGGAGGCGTAGGAGCTTTCGCCCGTTTCCAGGTCATGGACGAAAAAACCGGCCGCCCGGCCGAAGCGGGGGTCGAGGCGGCTTTCGGGGGTCTGTCCCTCGGCGGTGATGGCGATTTTCATGTGTCTCTCCTTGTCGTGCCTTTTGGTTTCCGGCCGGGCGGGTCCAGCCTCTCCAGGCGGCGTCCGGGACCGTGTCCGCCCCGTCCCCGTCGCGGACAGATCCCCGGGGCCCGCAGGTCCGACACCCGGTTGCTTATGACCGCGGCCAGGACCTCGTCCACCCGTCCGGCGATCCACGGTTCGATGCGGATGCCCGCGGAGAGAAACATCTCCACGCACCGACAGGTGGCGCCGCCGCACACCAGGCGGCCCACTCCGGCCCGCAACAGGGCGGCCGGCAATCCGGGCAGGCCTTCGCCGGGCATGAGGCATTCTCCGGCGAAAACCGCCCCCTGTGGGGAAACCCGGTACAGGCGCAGGCTGGTGGCGGTCTCGAGCAGGGATGCCAGCCGGTCTTCGTAGCAGGCCAGGCAGAGCAACTGGTCGGAGGATGCGGCCGGCGTCTTATGGTTCATGGCTGTGGCATCGTCTCATGCGTTTGTGGCCCTGCTAGCATTTGCCGTGCCGAAGAAGAAGGATGTTTTATCTTAAAGAGTTATGTTTAAAGAACGAAGACAGCGCGTACGAGATGGCGAATTTTTCTCCCTGCCGGCAAGGGGACGACGCATTTTTCGCCTACGGTCCCTGATCCAGGATGCGCCGCAGGGTGTCCTTGGTGATGCCGAGATCCCGGCAGGCGGCCATCCTGCGGCCTCCGTTGCGGGTCAGGGCCGCCGCCGCCGCGGCGTATTTGGCGGCCCGCATGGTCGGCGGGGCGGCCGTGTCCGCCCGGGACGCGGCCGGCGTGTCGGGGCGCAGGTAGTCGGGCAGGTGGTCGAGTCCGATGCGCCCGGAGCCGCACAGGATGAAGGCGTATTCCAGGATGTTCTGCAACTCGCGCACATTGCCCGGGAACTCGTGGCGCAACAGCACGCGCATGACCCCAGGCTCGGCGCCGAGCACGTTTTTCCCCTGCACGGCGTTTAGGCGTTCGATAAAGTGCGCGGTCAAAAGGGCGATGTCCTCGGGGCGCTCGCGAAGCGGCGGCAGGACCAGCCGGACCACGCCCAGACGGTAGAACAGGTCCCGGCGGAAGGTCCCGTCGGCCACCATGGCCTCCAGGTCCCGGTTGGTGGCCGCCACCACCCGGGCGTCGGCCGGCCGGGGCTGGTCCGAGCCCAGGGGCTCGTAGACCCTTTCCTGAAGCACGCGCAGCAGCTTGACCTGGAGGGCCAGGGGCATGTCCCCGATCTCGTCCAGAAAGATGGTGCCGCCGGCAGCCCTGGCGAAACGCCCCTTGCGCGCGGCCTTGGCGTCGGTGAAGGCCCCCTTGGCGTGGCCGAACAGTTCGGACTCCAGCAACTCTCCCGGGATGGCCCCGCAGTTGACGGCCACAAAGGGGCCTTCCCGGCGCGGGCTCTGGTTGTGGATGGCCCGGGCGAAAAGTTCCTTGCCCGTGCCCGATTCGCCGAGGATCAGGACCGTCGAGCCGCTGGCCGCGATTTTCGGGAGCATGTCCAGGATACGGCCCATGCGCCGGCTTTTGGTCACGATGTCGTCCAGGGTGGCGATGCCCTGGAGCTCGTTGCGCATGCGCTGGATTTCCGAGATGTCCCGGAAGGTCTCCACGCCGCCCACGATGCGCCCCCGGGCGTCGCGAAGCGGTGCGGCGCTGATGCTTACGGGGATTTTTTCCCCGTCCGGGCGGACGATGAAGATCGAGGTGTCGAACAGGGGCGAGCCGGTGCCGATGCATTCCCGCAAGGCACAGGCCCCGTCGCAGAGGCTGGAATGGAACACGTCCCAACACTTGCGGCCCACGGCCTCCTGGGGGGCGATGCCGATGATCTCTCCGGCGGCCCGGTTGAAGTAGGTCACGGTCCAGTCCGTGTCCACGGTGAACACGCCGTCGGCCAACGAGTCCATGATGGCCTGGCAGGGAATGTTTTTCGGAAACTGCATGGCTGCCTCGAAACTCCGGTCCGGCGGATGTCGGGCGAAAAATAAGCCCGATACGCCGCCTTGTCCATGCCCTGTATTATAATAAATTGAATTTCAAGAAGATTTTTTCGTGGCACGTGAAATGCTTTTTTATGGGCAAATGCGAAAAAGGAGGTGTACCATGCCTGGATTCGATGGAACAGGGCCGCGAGGTGCCGGCCCGATGACCGGCGGAGGGTTCGGACGCTGCGGACCCGCCGGGCCTGTCGGGGGGCGCGGTATGGGCTTTGGACGCGGGGCCTTCGGCGGCCGGGTCGGCATGGGCCGCCGGTGCTTCGGGGGCTTCCGGGGTCCGGTCCCGTATCAGGTGCCGGCCCGGCCGGAGACGACGCCCGAGGAATACTTGGCGTGGCTTGAATCCGAGGTGGCCCGCACCAAGGAACAGCTCGGTCAGGGCAACTGATGGACGCCGCAAACACGAACCGCCCGGCCCCGGGCCGCGGAAAACCCGGGGTCGGGCGCAACATGAGCAGCCTTTCATTATGAAGATAGCCATCGCCAGCGGCAAGGGCGGTACCGGGAAGACCACGGTCGCGGTCAATCTGGCCGCCCTGTTGTCGGACAGGGGCGCGAATGTGGTTTTCGCCGATTGCGACGTGGAGGAACCAAACGCCCACGTCTTTTTACAAACGGATTGGGAGAAGGAAAGCCCCGCGCACCTGACCGTGCCGCGCATCCTTACGGATCGGTGCCTGGGCGAGTCCTGCCGTAAGTGTGTGGAGTTGTGCCGGTTCAAGGCTCTTATCTGCATGGCCGGGGAGATCATGGTCTTTCCGGAATTGTGCCATGGCTGCGGGTTGTGCCGGATGGCCTGCCCGGCCGAGGCCGTTACGGACGACGCCCGGGAACTCGGCGTGGTGCGTCGGGGCCGAAGCGGGAACATCGAGATGATCGGAGGGCTTTTGCGCGTGGGCGAGCCCATGGCCACGCCCCTGATCAAGGCCGTCAAAAAGGCCGCCGGGGACGCGCCCCTGCAGATATGGGACTGTCCTCCGGGAACGGCCTGCGCGGTCATCGCGGCCGTTTCCGGCGCGGATTTCGTGATGCTCGTGGCCGAGCCCACGGCCTTCGGGCTGCACGACTTAAGCCTGGCCGTGGAGTTGGTCCGGGGTATGGGGCTGGCCTGCGGCGTGGTCGTCAACCGGGACGGCATGGGCGATTCGCGGGTGTTGGACTATCTGGCCCGGGAGGGCGTTGCGGTCCTGGGGCGCATCCCCGGCAGTCTGGAGGCCGCCCGGGCCTCGGCCAGGGGCGGACTTCTGATCCGGGATTTCCCCGACATACGGGCCGTGCTGGAGAATGTCCTGGCCGAGGTCACGGCCCGGGCCGGCAATGGGGGCTTGGCATGCGCGAAATAGTGGTGTTAAGCGGCAAGGGGGGGACCGGGAAGACCAGCGTCACGGCGGCCCTGGTCTCCTGCGCGGCGGCCGGGGGGGAGTTGGTCGTGGCCGATTGCGATGTGGACGCGGCGGACCTGCATCTGGTCCTGGCCCCCGAGATTTTGGAACGCCACGAGTTCATCGGCGGGGACAAGGCCCGGATCGATCCGGAATTGTGCCAGGAGTGCGGATTGTGCGTGGACGCCTGCCGCTACGGGGCCGTGGACGACGCCTTCCGGGTGATCGGGGAGTCCTGCGAGGGCTGCGGGGTGTGCGCCTACGTGTGCCCCACCGGGGCCGCGGCCATGTTTCCCTGCGTGTCCGGGGACTGGTTCGTGTCCAGGACCAGGGTCGGGACCCTGGTGCACGCGGCGCTCCGGGTGGGCGAGGAGAATTCCGGCAAGCTGGTGTCCACGGTGAAAAAGGCCGCCAAGGAACGCGCCGAGGCCCTGGGCTGTCCGATTCTTCTGGTGGACGGCTCTCCGGGCATCGGGTGTCCGGTGATCGCCTCCCTGGGCGGCGCGGACATGGTGCTCATGGTGGCCGAGCCCACCCTGTCGGCCGTGCACGATATCAAACGGGTCCACGCCCTGGCCGCGCATTTCGGCATCCCTTGCGCGGCGATATTGAACAAAGCCGACGTCTGTCCGGACCTGACCGGCGAACTCGCGGCCTATTGCCGGGATGCCGGGGTTTCGGTCCTGGGGGAACTGCCCTACGACCAGGCCTTCGTCTCGGCGCAACTTGCCGGAAAGACGGTGGTGGAGTACGACCCGGAACGCTACGGAGACGTATTCCGGGATATCTGGAAGAAACTGCGCGCGCTGTGAGACGGATGACGTCCGGGCGCCGCGCGGGGATCGGGGGCCGCGTAGGGGAATGAAGAAGGAGCCGGACGAAGCATGGGATTTCGCGGCCGGACTGCTGGACAGCCTGGCCGTGGGCGTTTTTTGTGTGGACGAGGACTGGAACATCCGGTTTTTCAACGCCGAGGCCGAGCGCATCACCGGATACCGGCGGCGGGAGGTCCTGGGCCGCAAGTGCCACGAGGTCTTCTATTCCCGCTGCTGCGCCGAAAACTGCCGGCTGCGCCAGGCCGTCGGTTCCGGGAAACGGGTTCGCGCGGCCCGGCAGGACATCCTGGACAAGTCCGGACGCCGTCTGGAGGTGGAGATCACCGCCGCGCCCCTGACCGATCCCTCGGGCCGGATCGTGGGCGGGGTGCAGACCTTCTCCGAGGTCCGAAAGCGCCCGGATCCGGCGCAGAGGCGCGGCGGCACGCCGGCCCTGGGCGAGTTCGTGGGCCGGGACGAGAAAATCCAGCGCATCTTCGAGACCCTGTCCCTGGCCGCCCGCACCGACGCACCCATCCTGATCCAGGGGGAGACCGGGACCGGCAAGGACCTCCTGGCCAGGGCCGCTCACGCCCTAAGCAGCCGGTGCGACGGTCCTTTCGTCAAGATCAACTGCGCGGCCCTGCCCGGGGAACTCCTGGAATCCGAGCTCTTCGGCTACCGGAAGGGGGCCTTCACCGACGCCAGGGCCGACAAGCCGGGCATCGTGCAGATGGCCGAGGGGGGCACGGTCTTTCTCGACGAGATCGGCGAACTGCCCCTGCCCCTGCAGTCAAAGCTGTTGCAGGTCATCGAGGAAAAGCGCTTCCATCCGCTTGGGGCCACCTCCCCGCAGACCGTGGACGTGCGCATCGTGGCCGCCACCAACCGGCATCTCAGGTCCCTGGCCGATGCGGGCAGGTTCCGGCCCGATCTGTACTTCCGGCTGCGGGTCCTGGAGATCAACCTGCCGCCCCTGCGCGAGCGCAAGGGGGACATCCCCCTTCTGGTCGAACACTTCCTGGCCCATATCGGGGCCATGTACAACAAGCGCGTGGACGGCGCGGACCCGGACGTGGTCGACATCCTTTTCCGCCACGACTATCCGGGAAACGTGCGCGAGCTCATGCATGTGGTCGAACATGCCGTGATCCTGGCCAAGGACTCGCTGCTGCACCCCGCCGATCTGCCGCATTACCTGACGGATGAGCCAGGTCCCGCTCCGGGCCTCGATGTCCCGGAATCCGGCCAGGGACCCTTGAAGCGGCGCGAAAAGGACTGTCTCGTGGAGGAGCTGGAGGCCTGCGGGTGGAACATGACCCGGACGGCCGCGCGCCTGGGGATCAACCGCTCCACGCTGTGGCGCAAGATGAAGAAATACGGCTTGTAGACCCTTTCTTGATCCGACCTTTCAATTCGTTTCGCTCCATCCGGGAAATGTCCGAAGATATGTTGCAATATTGCAACATATTGACATTGACATGGTGCAGGATTGCAACAAAATATGATGCGTCCTAAAAATGAATTCTATCCATCTCACTTAAATAATGCGGGAAAATTCAATAACACGAACGGCACGACTCTTGCCTCGTCTTTCTCCCAAGCCGCAAAATTCGAATGAGCGATACACCGCGAACCGGTGTCATCAAAAAGGAGAAAAACATGGCGCAAGGGGTCATTGCCATCGAAGGCAAGAAAAAATCGACGTTTCTGACCAAGGTCAAGGAGCTTCTGCCCGAGGGGGGCAACCTTGACATGTGTCTGACGTGCGGTCTGTGTTCGGCCGGGTGTCCGGCCACGGGGCTGGCCGGGGGCATGGACCCCCGCAAGTTCCTGCGCATGGCCGCCCTGGGCATGGATGAGGAGGTCACCTCCACGCCGTGGGTGTGGTGCTGCACCATGTGTCAGCGCTGCATCTACGCCTGTCCCATGAAGATCGACATCCCGCAGTTGGTCTACCAGGCCAGGCAATCCTGGCCCCGGGAGAACCGGCCCAAGGGCATTCTCGGGTCCTGCGACCAGGCCCTGCGCACCGAAGGCAACAGCGCCATGGGCGCATCTTCCGAGGACTTTTCGTTCGTGGTCGGCGACGTCCTGGAAGAGGTGCGGGAGAACCAGCCCGGACAGGAGAACCTCGTCGCCCCGATCAACAAGGTCGGAGCCGAATACTTCCTGAACCAGAACTCCCGCGAGCCGGTCACCGAGCCCGACGAGATGGTCCCCCTGTGGAAGATCTTGAACCACGTGGGCGCGGACTGGACCTACAGCACCCGGGGCTGGGCGGCCGAGAACTACTGCATGTTTCTGGCCGACGACGCGGCCTGGGAAAACGTGGTGCGCAACAAGGTCAAGGCCGTGGAGGACCTTGGCTGCAAGTATTGGCTGAACACGGAGTGAGGGCACGAACTCTTTGCAGTCCGGGCCGGACTGCGCAAGTTCAACATCACCCCGAAGTTCGAGATCGAAAGCATCATCCGCCTCTACGCCAGATGGATCCGGGAAGGGAAACTCCCGGTGTCCTCGGACTGGAACAAGGACCTCAAGGTCACCTTCACGGTGCAGGACCCCTGCCAGCTGGTACGGAAATCCTTCGGCGATCCGGTGGCCGACGATCTGCGGTTCGTGGTCAAGTCCGTGGTCGGCGAGGAGAACTTCATCGACATGTGGCCCAGAAAGTCCAACAACTACTGCTGCGGCGGCGGCGGCGGGTTTCTGCAATCCGGATTGGCCGACGAGCGGCGGGCCTACGGCAAGCTCAAACACGCCCAGATCCTGGAGACCGGCGCGCACTACTGCATCACGCCGTGCCACAACTGCCATTCCCAGATTCACGACCTCACGGAATTCTATGAGGGCGGCTACCACGCCGTCCACTTGTGGACCCTGATCTGCCTGTCCATGGGCATGCTCGGGGAGAACGAGCGGGAATACCTGGGAGACGACCTCAAGGAAGTCGGCCTGTAGCCGCGCCAAGCGCCTCGAACGGCCCGGCCCCCGCCTCCAGGCGGAAGCCGGGCCGTTCGTTTTTTATGGGATCCGGCGGGCCTTCGCGAGCCCGGGGGCCGGCGTGGGCGGTCGTATTGTCAAAGAAACGCGGGCCGGACCGGCCTAATGGCCGTGCTCGTGGGGCTCGGTGGCATGGCCCGGATGGTCGTGGTCGTGGGGGCCGTGCTCGCCCGCATGCACGTGGTCGTGGGCCTTTGCATCCGCGCCGTGTTCGTGGGGGTGCTTGTGCTCATGCACGTGCCCGTGGCTATGGGTGTGGGTGTGCGGATGGGAATGCTTCCCGATCCCGGGATGCTCGTGCTCGTGGGTGTGCTCGTGAGCATGCTCGTGGGCGTGCTCGTGGCGGTGTTCGTGATCTCCCTTCATTTCGGATCCTCCTCGTATTTCGATCAATTTGGATGAAAGCTGCTTTCGGGAAGCCGGAACCGTTCCCCGCCCGCAATCACCGTCATAATCCCTGGGTACTGCCGGTCAGGGCTCCCGGTCTTGCCGACTGCCGTCACAGACAAGATAACCAACCGCATTTCTTTGTAAATATGGCAATATGATTATTTTCATATAACATTCGGATGCCGCTTTTTGGGCAACCGGGCGGGATTTCACGACGGATTTCGGGAACCTGGACACGCGGCAGGCCGTGGTTCTCGGAGACGATGCCGGCCGTGACACGGTTTCGGATCGGCAATGCCTGCCTTGTGCCCGGGAGGATCGTGTCCGGGACGTCTTATGTTAAATATAACATATCGATATCCCAGGAAAAAAATGGGGAGCTTCTTGCCTTGTCATGTCAAATCAGGCATATGTCAGTTACGGTATATGCTGAAAACGGGACAGTTTTCCAGGCTGTTTCAGGGCGGGCTTCCCGGATCGCCGCAGGGATTGTCCGGAGGAGGGCGCATGCGGAAGACGGGGATACGAGAGGTTGCCGTGGCCGATGCCGTGGGCATGGTCCTGTGCCACGACATCACCCGCATCGTGCCCGGCGAGTTCAAGGGGCCGGCCTTCAAAAAAGGTCATGTGGTCACCCAGAACGACATCCATGAGCTTTTGCGCGTGGGCAAGGAGCACCTCTACGTGCTCGACCCCATGCCCGGGTTTCTCCACGAGGACGAGGCCGCCCGGCGCATCGCCCTGGCCGTGTCCGGCGGCAATCTGAGCATGACCGGGGCCTGCGAGGGCCGGGTCAACCTGTCCGCGGACATCCACGGTCTTCTGGTCGTGGACGCCGAGGCCCTTTTGACCGTCAATTCCCTGGGCGAGATCGCCCTGGCCAGCCTGCACACGCTTCAGGAGGTCCAGGCCGGGCAGCTCGTGGCCGGGACCCGGATCATTCCCCTGGTCATCGAGGAGGAAAAGATTCGCCGAGTGGAGGAGTGTAGCGCCGGCAAGGCCGTGATCCGTGTGGCCCCGTTCCGGAGTTGCCGGGTGGGCGTGGTCACCACGGGCAGCGAGGTCTATCACGGCCGCATCAAGGACGCCTTCGGACCGGTCCTGCGCGAGAAGTTTTCCCGCCTGGGGAGCGCCGTCCTCGACCAGCGCGTCACCTCCGACGACGTGGACATGACCGCGAACGCCATCCGCGACCTTCTGGCCGAAGGCGCGGACATGATCGCGGTCACCGGCGGCATGTCCGTGGACCCCGACGACCGCACCCCGGCCGCGATCCGGGCCGCCGGCGGCCGGCAGGTGGTCTACGGCTCGCCCACCTTCCCCGGGGCCATGTTTCTTCTGGCCTACATCGGCGACGTGCCCGTCCTGGGGCTCCCCGGCTGCGTCATGTACCACCGGGCCAGCATCTTCGACCTGATCGTTCCCCGGCTTCTGGCGGGAATTTCGGTCACCGCCCGGGACGTCGCGGCCCTGGGGCACGGCGGTTTTTGCGCCTCCTGCCCCGTGTGCCGCTTCCCGGCGTGTCCGTTCGGCAAGGGATGACACCATCCGGCCCGCGCGGCCGGAGGCGATACCGCGAGCGCAACCATGCCAAGGAGGCAGCATATGATTCAGAAAGAACTTATCGTCAACGGTGTGAAACGAAGCCTGGTCGTGTCGGCGGACGCCACTTTGGCCGACGTCCTGCGCGAGCAGCTCCTGCTTACCGGGGTCAAGATCGGTTGCGGCCAGGGCCAGTGCGGCGCGTGCAGCGTCATCCTGGACGGCAAGGTTGTGCGCTCCTGCATCACCAAAGTCAAACGCGTTCCCGACGGCGCCAACGTGACCACCATCGAGGGTGTGGGCACCCCGGACGCCCCGCACGCCCTGCAATTGGCCTGGATGGTGCATGGCGCGGCCCAGTGCGGTTTCTGCTCCCCGGGATTCATCGTCTCGGCCAAGGGGCTCCTTGACGAGAACAAAAAACCCACCCGGGAGGAGGTCCGCGACTGGTTCCAGAAGCACAAGAACGCCTGCCGCTGCACCGGCTACAAGCCCCTGGTGGACGCGGTCATGGACGCGGCCAAGGTGTTGCGCGGCGAGATGAGCGCCGCCGACCTGGCCTACAAGCTGCCCGCCGACGGCCGGGCCTTCGGCTCCAAGCTGCCCCGGCCCTCGGCCCTGGCCAAGGTCACCGGCACCTGCGACTACGGCGCGGATCTGGCCCACAAGATGCCCAAGGACACCCTGCACTTGGCCCTGGTCCAGTCTCCGGTGTCCCACGCCACCATCAAGGGCATCGACGCCTCCGAGGCGCTTGCGATGCCCGGGGTGCATTCCGTTTTGACCCACAAGGACGTCAAGGGCAAAAACCGCATCACCGGCCTTATCACCTTCCCCACCAACAAAGGCGACGGCTGGGACCGTCCGATCCTGTGCGACACCAAGGTCTTCCAGTACGGCGACGCCGTGGCCATCGTCTGCGCGGACTCGGAGAAGCGGGCCCGGGCCGCGGCCGAGAAGGTCAAGGTCGAATACGAGGAACTGCCGGCCTACATGAGCGCCCCGGCGGCCATGGCCGAGGACGCCATCGAGATCCATCCCGGCACCCCCAACGTCTACTACATCCAAAAGATCGCCAAGGGGCCGGACACCGCGCCCATCTTCGAGAAGGCCGACGTGGTCGCCGAGGATGACTTCTACGTCGGACGCCAGCCGCACATGCCCATCGAGCCCGACGTCGGCTTCGCCTACATCAACGACGAGGGCAAGCTGGTCATCCACTCCAAGTCCATCGGCCTGCACCTGCACCTGTACATGATCGCCCCGGGCATGGGCATCGAGCCCGAAAACGTGGTCATGGTCCAAAACCCGACCGGAGGCACCTTCGGCTACAAGTTCAGCCCGACCATGGAGGCCCTGGTGGGCGTGGCCGCCCTGGCCACGGGGCGTCCCGTGCACCTGCGCTACGACTACCAGCAGCAGATGCACTACACGGGCAAGCGCTCCCCGTTCTTCATGAACGTGCGCTTCGCCGCGGACAAGTCCGGCAAGCTTCTGGCCATGGAAAGCGACTGGACCGTGGACCACGGCCCCTATTCCGAGTTCGGCGACCTCCTGACCCTGCGCGGGGCCCAGTTCATCGGCGCGGGCTACGGCATCCCGGCCATCCGGGGCGAGGGCCGCACGGTCTGCACCAACCATGCCTGGGGGTCGGCGTTTAGGGGCTACGGGTCCCCGCAAAGCGAGTTCGCCTCGGAAGTGCTCATGGACGAACTGGCCGAGAAGCTCGGCATGGACCCCCTGGAACTGCGTTATAAAAACGCCTACCGCAAGGGCGACACCACCCCCACCGGCCAGGACCCCGAGGTCTACAGCCTGCCCGAGATGCTGGACATCCTGAGGCCCAAGTACAAGGCCGCCCTGGACAAGGCCAAAAAGAACTCCACCGCCGAGGTCAAACGCGGCGTGGGCATCTCCCTTGGCGTGTACGGCGCGGGCCTGGACGGTCCGGACTCCTCCGAGGCCTGGGTCGAACTCAACGCCGACGGCGGCGTGACGGTCTATGCCTGCTGGGAGGACCACGGCCAGGGCGCGGATTCCGGGGCCCAGTGCACGGCCCACGAAGGCCTTCGGGCGCTCGGCATTCCGCCCGAGAAGATCCGTCTGGTCCTGAACGATACCGGCAAGGCCCCCAACAGCGGCCCGGCCGGCGGCAGCCGCTCCCAGGTCATGACCGGCAACGCCATCCGAGTGGGTTGCGAGCTTCTGGTCAAGGCCATGGCCAAGCCCGGCGGCGGATACCGCACCTATGAGGATATGGTGGCCGAGAAGCTGCCGCTTCGCTACAGCGGCAAGTGGACCGCGCCGGCCTCCAACTGCGACGAGAACGGTCAGGGAAATCCGTTCTGCTGCTACATGTACGGCCTGTTCATGGCCGAGGTGGCCGTGGAAGTGGCTACCGGCAAGACCACGGTGGAGAAGATGACCCTGGTGGCCGACCTCGGAGCCCTGGCCAACAAACTCGTGGTGGACGGCCAGATGTACGGCGGCCTGGCCCAGGGCATCGGACTGGCCCTGACCGAGGACTACGAGGACGTAAAGAAGCACGGCAATCTGGTCGGGGCCGGATTCCCGTTCATCAAGCAGATCCCCGACGACATGGAACTGGTCTACGTGGAGTCCAGGCGGCCGGATGGTCCCTTCGGGGCCTCGGGATCGGGCGAGTTGCCCCTGACCTGCCCCCACGCGGCCATCTCCAACGCCATCCACAACGCCTGCGGCGTGCGCATCACCAGGCTGCCGGCCCTGCCGGAAAAGGTGCTGGCGGGCTTGAAGGCTCTGGGGTAGTCTTGAGGCGCGACCCCGCCGCCCGCCGTCGGGCGGCGTGAACGGACGAGACAATGGGCCATCGGCCCACAACAGCGAACGGGCGGGCGCGATATGGCGTCCGCCCGTTCGTTCCCCGAGGCCCGACATGGACCAAAGCGAACTTCGCGACTGGGAGGCCCGGTGCATCCAGGAGGAACCGCCCGCCTGCCGGGCGGCCTGCCCCCTGCACGTGGACGTGCGGGCCTTCATGGAGGCCATGGCCGCCGGAAAGACCGCCGCCGCGCGCAAGGTCCTGGAACGGACCATGCCCCTGCCCGGGGTTCTGGGCCGCATCTGCGACCATCCCTGCGAGGCGGCCTGCGTGCGTTGGGATATGGGCGGGGCGCTGGCTGTGGGGGCTCTGGAGCGGTTTTGCGTGGAGAATGCCCAGGCCGGCCCCAAACCCCTGGTGCTTCCGGCCAAGGGCAAACGCGCCGCCGTGCTCGGCGCGGGGCTTGCCGCCCTGACCGTGGCCTGGGATCTGGCCAGGAAGGGCTACGGGGTCGCGGTCCATTTCCGGGAGGACGCGCCCGGCGGCTGGCTGTGCGGTCTTCCCGAATCCCTTTTGCCGCCTGAGGTCCTGGCCGCCGAGGTCGCCGTGCTCGCGCGCATGGGCGTGGCGTTTGCGGCCGGGCAGGCGCTTTCCCGGGATTTTCTCGCCTCGGCGCGCTCCGATTGCGACGCCGTGTTTGTGGAATACGGGGCCGGCGCGGCCCCGGACCGGGCCTGCGGCCTGTGTCCGGCCTCCCGCGCGGACGTGGACCCGGTGACCCTGGCCATGGCCGAACCGGGGCCTTTTTTCGGCGGCTGGCCCGGCCCGGACGGCGCGTTTTCGCCCATGTCCTGCGCCGCCGACGGCCGCCGGGCCGCTTCCGGCATGGACCGGGCCATGAGCGGGGCATCCTTGACGGCCGCCCGGGACAAAGAGGGGGCGTGCCCCACCCGGCTGGTCGTCCGGACCACGGGGGTTCCCGCCGTACCCAGGACGGTCCCGGCCGATCCCCGGACCGGTTTCAGCCCTGCCGAGGCGGCCGCCGAGGCCTCGCGCTGCCTGTCCTGCGAATGCCTGGAGTGCGTCAAGGTCTGCGCCTATCTCGAACGCTACCAGGGCTATCCCAAGACCTACGCCAGGCGTTTCTACAACAACGCGGCCATCGTCAAGGGGCACCACCAGGCCAATCGGATGATCAATTCATGCAGCCTGTGCGGGCTGTGCACGGAGGTCTGTCCCGAATCCTTTTCCATGGCCGATCTGTGTCTGACGGCCCGGCGGGACATGGTCGAACGGGGCAGGATGCCGCCCTCGGCCTTCGAGTTCGCGCTCACGGACATGGCCGAAAGCGATTCCGAGGCCTGCGCCCTGGCCATGCCCGCGCCCGGGGCCGAGACCTGCGGGAACCTGTTTTTTCCGGGCTGCCAGCTGGCCGGGGCCTCGCCGGACACGGTCGGGATGGTCTACGCCCACTTGCGGGATACACTGCCGGGTGGGGTGGGTATTCGCCTTGGCTGTTGCGGCGTGCCCGGACGCTGGGCCGGCCGGGAGGACCTTTTTGCCGCGTCCATGGCCCGGTTTCGGGCCGACTGGGAACGTCTCGGGCGTCCCCGGGTGGTCGCGGCCTGCGCCACGTGCCTGAAAACCCTGGTCGAGGCCGCCCCGGACATCCCGGCCGTTTCCCTGTGGCGGGTTTTGGCCGGGGAGACCGGATTGCCCGAGGGCGCGGCGCGTGCCGCCGCCGAAAAACGAACCCTGGCCGTGCACGATCCGTGTGCCTCGCGCCACGATCCGCAGAGCCAGGCCGCTGTGCGCGACCTTTTGTTCCGACTCGGGGTCACCGTCCTGGAACCGCCGCTTACCGGCCGGTTCACCGAGTGTTGCGGCTACGGCGGGCTCATGTGGAACGCCGATCCGGACATGGCCAAAACCGTGGCCGGAAGGCGGGCCGGGAGCGCTCCGGGTGACTACGCCGTGTCCTGCGCCATGTGCCGGGACATGCTGTGGCGGGCCGGCAACCGGGCCGTGCACCTTCTGGATCTGATCTTTCCCGGCAAAGGCGCTCTGCCCGGCCCGGAAGTGTCCGCGCCGGCCGGGCTGTCTGCCAGACGGCGCAACCGGGCCGCGCTGCGCCGGGACATCCTGGCCGCGGTCTTCGGACGCAAGGAGGAGGCCATGGAGGAACGAGACGGGCCGGTCGTGGACATCTCCCCGGAGGTGCTTGCCCTCCTGGAGGAGCGCCGCATCCTGGATGTGGACGTCCGGGCCGTGGTGGCCAGGGCCGAGGTCACGGGCGAAAGATTTCTGGACAAGGCCACGGGCCGGTATCTGGCCGCCGCGCGCCGGGGCAACGTGACCTTCTGGGTGCTCTACGAGTCCCGTGACGGGGCGTTTACGGTGCATGACTCCTACTGCCACCGCATGGACGTGCCCGGGGCCAGCCAGGGCCCGGACGCCCGGACCGACCAGCGCGGGGAGGACCACCCATGAGCATGGAACCGGCCTATCTTCCGGACCCGGGCGAATGGACCTGCGGCCGTTGCGGCGGGCCCCTGGTCCAGTCCAAGGTGGAGGTGACCTACCTGGGCAGCGTCTTTGCCGTGATCCTGCCCGCCTGCCCGGCCTGCGGCCTGACCATGGTCCCCAAGTCCCTGGCCGAGGGCAAGATGGCCGAGGTGGAGGCCCTTCTGGAGGACAAGTGATCCCGTCGGCCCCGCCCGCCCCGTTCGCTTTGATCGCGCCCGGCGCGTCCCCGGCCGGACCGCTCTTCCTGCGCCCGGGGTTCCGGGCCGTGGCCGGGGACGCCTTGCGGCCGGGAGGCCTTGCGCTCACGGCCCGGGGCGTTGGCGCGTCAGGGTTCTCTCCGGGCGACACGGTGGCCGACGTGGGCTGCGGCCCGGGGGAGAGCCTTCACTATCTGCGCGGCCTGGGCCTTCGGGCCGTGGGCCTGGAGGTCAGGCTGCGGTTCGCGGCCGAGGCCGCCGCGCGCGTCCCTGGCGGCGTGGTCCTGGCCCGGGCCGGCTCGTTGCCCCTGCGTTCCGGATGCCTCGACGGCGTCTTGTGCGAGTGCGCCCTGTCCGTGTTCGACGACCCGGACGCGGCCCTGGCCGAGATGGCCCGGGTACTGCGGCCCGGCGGCCGGCTGGTGGCGGCCGACCTGTACCGCCGGGACGGTCCGGACGGCGAGGAGGCCTCGGGGCGGGGGGGCTGCGCGGCCGGGGCCGTGTCCCGGTCCGAACTGACCGGTCGGCTTTCCCGGGGCGGCCTTGTTCCCAGGCTTTTCGAGGACCATTCGAGGCTTCTGGCCGAACTGGCCGGACGGCTGGTCTTCGCCGGATTTTCGGCCGCCGACGTGGGCGCGGCCCTGGCCGGGAGGCGATGCGCCCCGGGAGGGTCACGGCTCGGCTACTATCTGTGCGTGGCCCAAAAGGAGGACGCATGACCTCGTCCCTGGACATCCTGCCCCTGGTGGGGCGCGGCTACTGCTGCAGCCAGGTCCTGGCCCTTCTGGCCCTCGAGGCCCAGGGCCGGGAGAACCCGGAACTGGTCCGGGCCCTCTCCGGCTTGTGCCGGGGCATGGCCGGAAGCGGCGGCACGTGCGGCATCCTGACCGGCGGCTGCTGCGTGCTGGCTCTGTACGTGGGCAAGGGCGGGGACGCCGAAGAGCACCATCCCATGGCCGAACCCGTGGTGGCCGACTTCGTGGACTGGTTCCGGGAAAAGACCGCGGTCTACGGCGGGGACACCTGCCCGGCCATCATGGGCGAAAACCAGTCCGGCGGCCCGTATCCCGCCCACTGCGGGGAACTCCTGGCCGCGTCCTTCGACCGCATCCTGGAGATCCTGACCTCCTACGGCATCGATCCGTCCCAGCCCAAGGAGGAGGCGTAGGGATGTTGTCTGGTGGTTGCAACGGACGTTGCCATGATGTTGGAAAAGGTTTGCGAACCGGATGAGGTGATGGTGCGCATGGTCGACGGGGAGCCCGCATTTGATCGGCTGCCGGATACGGTGAGCGTCTGTCCGGTGTGCCTGGCCAGGATACCCGCCTGGCGCGAGGCCGTGGGCCCTGACGTGCATCTGGTCAGGCGTTGCCCGGAGCACGGCTGGTTCCGGGCCCCGGTGTGGCGCGGGCGGCCGGACTTTTTTTCCTGGAAGCGGCCCAAGCGTCCGAGCGCCCCGCGCCGGGCGTTCACCGCCGTGGACCGGGGTTGCCCCTTCGACTGCGGCCTGTGCCCGGAGCACGGCCAGCACACCTGCACCGCGCTTCTCGAGGTCACGGCCCGCTGCGACCTGGCCTGCCCGGTGTGCTTCGCCTCATCCGGCGCGGCCGACCCCGGTCCGGACCCGACCCTGGACCGGCTGGCCTTCCTGCTTGATCGGGTGCTCGATGGCTCGGGCCGCTGCAACCTGCAAATCTCCGGCGGCGAGCCCGCCGTGCGCCACGACCTGCCGGCCGTCGGGGAGATGGCCAAGGCCCGGGGCTTCCCCTTCGTCCAGCTCAACACCAACGGCCTGCGCCTGGCCGGCGATCCGGACTTCGCCCGGTCCCTGGCCGGGGGCGGATTCGATTCCGTGTTCCTGCAATTCGACGCGGCCACGGACGAGCCATACCGGGTCCTGCGCGGCCGGCCGCTCCTGGATATCAAGAAGCGGGCCGTCGCGGCCTGCCTCGCGGCCGGACTGGGCGTGGTCCTGGTGCCCACCGTAATTCCCGGGATCAACGAAGCCGGACTCGGGGACCTCCTGCGCCTGGCCCTGTCGTTCGGCCCGGGCGTGCGCGGTGTGCACGTCCAGCCCGCCGCCGCCTTCGGCCGCCATCCCTGGCCCGGCCGCGACGACCGCCGCCTGACCCTGCCCGAGGTCATGACCGCCCTGGCCGATCAGAGCCGGGGCCTCGTGTCCGTGGCCGATTTTCATCCGCCAGGGTGCGAGCATTCCCTGTGTTCGTTTTCCGCCGTGTATCGGCGCACGCCCTCGGGTGGCCTGACTCTGGCCCCGAGTTCCGGGGGCTGCTGCGAGGCCCCGGCCGCGTCCGAACCCATCCTGGCCGAGGAGGGGGCGCGCCGCTCCCGGGCCTTCACCGCCCGGCACTGGCGGGGCGTCCCGGACGAGAGTTCCCGGACCGCCCCGGCCGACGACTTCGACCGCTTCCTGGCCGCCGCGGGCGCGGGCGAACGGTTCACGCTCTCGGGCATGGCCTTCATGGACGCCTGGACCCTGGATCTGGAACGGGCCCGGGGCTGCTGCATCCACGAGGTGGCCCCGGACGGCCGGCTCATCCCCTTTTGCCTCTACAACCTGACCGCCGTGGACGGCCGGACCCTGTACCGCCCGGCGAGTCTCGCGCCCGGAGATGCCGGGCGATGAGCGCCGAGCCCCTGGAACGCTCCCCCCTGGACGCCTGGCTGGCCGCCCGGATGGGGCTTGACGGGCCGTCCCCATCCCCGGAGGAGGTCGCCCGATACCAGCTTGCGGCCATCCGCCGCACCGTGGCCCTGGTGAGGGAGAAAAGTCCCTTTTACCGGGAACGCCTGGCCGGGCTGCCCCGGGACTTCCCCGGGACCCTGGCGGACATGGCCGACTGCCCCTTCACCACCCCGGCCGATCTGGTCGCCGATCACCGGCCCTTCGTGTGTTCCCCCCTGTCCGAGATCGCGCACATGGTCACCCTGTGCACCTCCGGGACCACCGGGCCGGCCAAGCGCCTGGGATTCACCGCCGCGGACGTGGAGGCCACCGTGGATTTCTTCCACCACGGCATGACCACCTTCACCCGGCCGGGCGACGCGGTGCTGGTCATCCTGCCCGCGCCCCGGGTGGCCGAGCTGCTTTCCACGGCCCTGTCCCGCCTGGGCGCGCGCGGCGAGGCCGGTTCCCAGGTCCGGAGCGGTTCCGGGACGGCGGACTCGGCGACCTTTGTCCGGGACATGGACCGGGTCGATCCCCGGGTGCTGGTGGCCGGGCCGTGGCAACTGGAAACCCTGGTTCGGGATGCCCGTGCCGCGCGGGCGGTCCGGGGGCGGCTTGGGGCCGTGCTCGCGAGCGGCGGGCCGCTTTCCCCGGACCTTGACGACGAGGTCCGGGAGGCCTTCGGCTGCCCGGTCTTCGACCACTACGGCCTGACCGAGACCGGGTTCGGGGGCGGGGTGGAATGCGCGGCCCGGGCCGGGTATCACCTGCGCGAGGCCGACCTTTTTTTCGAGATCGTGGACCCGGCGACGGGGGAAGTCCTGCCGCCGGGCCGCACGGGCGAGGTGGCGGTGACCACCCTGGGCCGCCAGGGCATGCCGCTGGTGCGTTACCGCACCGGCGACGCCTCGGCCCTGATCGGGGAACCCTGCCCCTGCGGCGGCCGCCTGCGGCGGCTTCGCCGGGTGGCCGGGCGTTTCGACGCACAGGGACGCGTGGTCGTCCCAGCCAAGGGAGGATCGAGAGAGTCATGACCGACATGTGGGAACGCGTGACGACGCGCCTTGCGGCCGGACAATCCGTGGTCCGGGCGGCCATCGTCACCCAGGAGGGTTCGGCCCCGCGCACGGCCGGGGCGTCCATGCTGGTGTTTTCGGATGGGGGCTCCTGGGGCACGGTGGGCGGCGGGCTGGTCGAGGCCCGGGTCCTGGAGGCGGCCGTCGAGGTCCTGGCAAGCGGCACGCCCCGGATCATGGACTTCAACCTGACCGGGGAGATGGCCGCCGGCGCGGACATGATCTGCGGCGGGAGCCTGCGGGTCTTTGTGGAGCGCCTGGACCCGGACATGGCCGGGCTGTTTGCGACCCTGACGGGCCGGGTCTCGGCCGGGGAGCGCTGCCTGCTGGCCACGTCCCTCGATCCGGGGAAGGAACGGGTCCTGCTTGCGGCCGACGGCCGCAGGATCGGTTTGTCCGGGGCTGCCGGATCGGCGGATGCGGCAGACCGCACCCTGGCCCGGGCCGGGGCGGACATCCAGGCCCCGGTGTGCGTGGAGGCGGGCGGGGGACGCTATTTCCTGGAACCCTGCCAGGGCCGGCCCCGGGTCTTCCTCATCGGGGCCGGACACGTGGCCCGGGCCACGGCCCAGGCCGCCTCCCTGGCCGGATACGCGGTCATCGTCCTCGACGACCGGCCGGACTTCGCCAGCCCGGAACGCTTCCCCACCGCCGCCCAGGTGGCCGTGGTCCCGTCCCTGGACGACTGCTTCGCCGGGCGGACCCTCACCTCCCGCGACCTGGTGGTCATCGTCACCCGGGGGCATCTGCACGACGCCTCGGTCCTGGCCCAGACCCTGGCCACCCCGGCCGGCTACGTGGGCATGATCGGCAGCCGGCGCAAGCGCGACGCCATCTACGACCGGCTTGTGGCCTCGGG
>Ga0067045_1029323_pt1 | contig 21758 bp, 20 predicted proteins | sample TerdegcTABiofilm_FD_59184 | JGI IMG/M metagenome (GOLD analysis project Ga0067045, IMG submission 59184) | Combined Assembly of (Gp0054472, Gp0054536) Wastewater bioreactor microbial communities from Singapore -Terephthalate degrading...
AAGAAACGGTGAAGCGACGGTTGCTGAAACGGTTGGCTCAACTGGGTTACGAAGCTGAGTTACGGCCTATTCCAGCAACTACAGCTTGACCAAGCATTTTCAAAGGAGCATATTGATGCAACTCAAAATCTGGCAATCCCGACCGCTCATCCTGCTCAGCGCGGGCGTCCTGGCGATCTTCGTGGGGCGCACGCTGCTGGTTGAGGGCTACAAGGCACCGCTGCTCTCGGATATCTTCATGGGCCTGGTCGCGCTCGGCTCGCTCGGTGTCTGTGTGACCGGATTCCGCCGCTTGCGGCCCGGCGATTGGCTCGCCGCCGCCGCTCTGAGCGCGCTGGTGGGCGCGGGGATGCGCTGCGCCACCCTCTTCTCGCCGTACCCATTCTTTGGCTTCGTGCGCGACAATACCGGGCAGGCAGTCGTGCGCGGCGCGCTCACGTTCATTGCCGCGCTCGGCGGGCTGGTCGTCCTGCGCCAGGGTGGGCCGGTGCCATTCGCGGCGGCCAGCGGCGACTGGCGGAAATCCGGGCGCGATGGACTCTTCGGGCTGGCGGTCGGGCTGCCGCTGGCGGCGCTCAATGTCGTGGCGCTGCAACTGACTCAGGGACGGGCTATCGCCTGGCAGAATCCCCTGGCGGCGCTGCTGGATGCGGTGCAGCCTGGCGTGGTTGAGGAAGTCATCTACCGCTTTGCCGCGTGGGGACTGCTCTGGCTCCTGCTGCGCCGCTCGCTGCCGCAACAAGCGGCTTCGGTGGCGGGGCTGCTGGCGCTGCTGATTCACAACTACGCCCACTTCGACGCGCTCCTGGCCGAAGCGCCACTGGTCGCTCTGGGGATGGGACTCGTCATGGGTGTCTTCTGGGGACTGCCGCCGTATTTCCTGGCGCGGCGGCGCAGCCTCGAAGCGGCCATCGCCTTCCACTGGCTTCAAGACGCGGCCCGCTTTCTGGCGGGGTTTTGAGGCGCGTTTCCGCCGGGAAAAGAAGAATTTATATTTTTAGATGGGAGTATTGAAATGAAACCTGCGCTCAAATGGCTCATCCCGCCGATCTTCATCCTGACGCTGATCGCTACACTGGCCGGCCTGTGGCCCGCCGAAGGGACACCCTACCCGCTGACCACCTTTCGCGGCGAGGAAGTGACCATCAACGCGCGCGGGCTGTACTACTGGGACACCGTCAGTTCCGTTGCGCAGATGCAGGCCAACGACCTGATTGCGCTCGCGCTGGGCCTGCCCCTGCTGGCGCTCTCCTCCTGGCTGGCCTGGCGCGGCTCCTTGCGCGGGCGGCTGCTCCTGGCGGGCACGCTCGGCTTCATCCTTTACACCTACAGCACCATGTGCTTTGGCGCGCAATACAACGCCCTGTTCCTGGTCTATGTCGCCCTGTTCAGCCTGAGCCTCTTCGCCTTTGTCCTGGTGATGATGTCCTTCGACATTGAAAATCTGCCCGCGCACTTCTCGGAGAAGTTGCCGCGCGGCTGGATTGCCGGCTTGCTGTTCTTCGCCGCCGCTTTCCTCTCGCTCGCCTGGCTGGGGCGCATCGCCGCGACCTTTGCGCCGGGAGCCGTTCCCGCGCTGGAAAACACCACCAGCATGTTCATCCAGGCGATGGATCTGGGTCTCATCGTGCCGACCTGTGTGCTTTCCGGCGTTCTGCTCCTGCGCCGCCGGCCCTGGGGCTACCTGCTGGCTTCGGTCGGGCTGACCAAGTTCCTGACCCTCGGCGTCGCCGTCAGCCTGATGGGGCTGAACATGGCGCGGGTGGGCGTGCCGGTCGGCGTTGGCGAGTTGGTCATCTTCCCCGGCATGGCGCTGGCAGGGGTAGTGATGACCATCATCTTGCTCAAGCATGTCAGAGAGTACGCAACCTCTGTATGGCTTGCGTGAGTAAGTCTGCTCAGCAGATCGTATCGCTCGGCCTCAAGGTACTGAACTCAGTCGCGCGCAGTTTGTTGACGCGCGGATGAGCCGGTTGCATTGCAGAAAGGGATCAACAACTATGAAATCTAACCTGTTGCTTACAAGTTTTACCCTCTTAGGGCGGCTGCTGGCTTTGTTGCTCGCCTTGATCTTGTGTCTGCCCATCCTGCTACTGCCAACGGCGACCGCTGTGCCGGCCTGGGCCTGGCTGCCGCTGGCCGTCGCCGACGCGGCGCTGCTCAGCCTGCCTTTCTGGCTCCGGCCGGCCTGGAAAGGCATCATCGCTTCGCTGGCAGGGATGGTCCTGATAGGCGCACTGGCGGTGCTCGCCTCGCAGGCATTCGCCATGACGCCGCCGATTCTCGGCGCGGATGGCAAGCCTGTACCCGGCAGCATCGCCACGCTTGAGCAGGTCACGCTCAACGGCAGCCGGCAGTGGATTTCCATTCGCGGGCGCGATGCCACGAAGCCAGTGCTATTGTTCCTGGCGGGCGGTCCCGGCGGCAGCCAGCTGGCAACGGCACGCTTCGCCCTGGGTGGTCTGGAGGAGCATTTCGTCGTCGTCAACTGGGAGCAGCCCGGCGCCGGCAAATCCTTTGATGCCGTAGACCGTTCAACGATGACGCCGGAACGTTACATCCAGGACGCCCACGCCCTGGTGCTGCTCCTCCGCGAGCGTTTCGGGCAGGAAAAAGTGTACCTGGTGGGCGAATCGTGGGGCAGCGCGCTGGGCGTGATGCTGGTGCAGCGCTACCCGGAGCTGTTCCATGCCTTTATCGGCACAGGGCAAATGGTGGCATTTTTGGAGAACGACCAGATGTGCTACGAGTTTGCCCTGCAATGGGCGCAGGAGCGCGGCGACCTCAACCAGGTGCAAAAGCTCACCCAACAAGGCCCGCCCCCCTACTATGGCAAGGGGGTGGCCTGGAAAGAAGCTGCTTTCCTGATGGATACGTTCACCTACATGAACGCCAATCCCGCGATCAGCGACAACGGCGCCAACACCTTCCGCGACCTGGCCGCGCCTGAGTACGGCCTGTACGACAAGGTGAGCTGGTTCCGCGGCGTCATTGAAACACTGGGCGTGGTCTATCCCCAGCTGTGGGAGGTGGATTTCCGCCAGCAGGCGACACAACTGGAAGTGCCGGTCTATTTCTTCATCGGACGCCACGACATCAACGCGCCCGTCGTCCTGACCGAGCAGTATTACGAGCTCCTCAATGCGCCGCACAAACAAATCGTCTGGTTTGAACATTCCGGGCACACACCCTGGGTCTCAGAATCCGACCGCTTTGTGCAGGCGATGGTGGAGATTGTGCTGGCGCAAACCGCCACGCAATGATGTTATCGCGCGGTGCAGAAACATGGCGCGTTGAAACGTCCCTCCGGCCGGGGCACAGCCTCACGCCCAATCTGACAAATCTGGACGCTCTGGTACAATCCATTGAGAAATAGCTGCTACCCCGGAGGAATATGGCAGAAAAATCCATGACGGCCGCCAGACTCATCCTCATTGAAGGCATCCCCGGCTCCGGCAAGACGAGCGCGGCGCGCTTTGTCTGCGATTGGCTGGCAAGCCACGGACGGCGCCCGCGCCTGTTCCTCGAAGGCGACTGGCAGCATCCGGCGGATTTCGAGTCAGTGGCGTGCCTGGACGCCGCCGAATACACCGCCCTGCGCGCGCAATTCCCCGCGCAAGCCGATTTCCTCGCGCAGCACGCCCGGCAGGAAAACGGGGAATGGTTCTTCAGCTACCGCCAGCTACAGCACGAGCACAGCGAACAACCAGAAGCTCTCTTCGAGAGCCTGGCGCGCTTCGAAATCTACAACCTGCCCGCCGAAAAACACTGCCGCCTGCTGCGGCAAAACTGGCGCACGTTCGTGGCCAAGGCGCTTGCGCAGGATGGCGTCTATGTGTTCGAGTGCTGCTTTCTGCAAAATCCCAGCACCACACTGTTCGCGTATCACAACCTGCCCGCCGAGAGCATCCGGCAGCACATCCTGGCGCTGGCAGACATCGTCAGCCCGCTCGCGCCGCAGTTGATTTACCTGGCCCGGCAAGATGTCGGCGCGACGCTCGCAGCGGTACGTCGTGAGCGTCCGCCAGAGTGGGCCGATTTTGTCACCGGGTACTTGACCGGGCAGGACTACGGCAAAGCGCACAACTTGAGCGGCTTCGCGGGTGTCAGCGCCTTCTACGCCATGCGGCAGGCGTTTGAACTGGAGCTGTTGCGCGCCTTGCCGCTGCGCTCAACAGTGATTGCGGACACTGGCGATTGGGATGCGCGGTATGTGGAGCTGGCGTCGTTTTTAGGGTGTAATGCGTAAACGGAATTCAGGAGCATTCCATGATTGACACAAAACTTATCCTTGTGGAAGGGCCGCCCGGTTCCGGGAAAACCACCACCGCGCGCAAGCTGGCCGCCGAAATCGCCCAAACCGGCAAAGCGTGCCAGTGCTTCTGGGAGTGGGATCCGGCCAATCCCATTGCGATTGGCGATGATCTGCATTTGGATCAGGTGATTGCGACCGCTATCGCCCGCGAAGATGACGTGCTGCAACAATGGCAGCGGTTGGTGGACCGGCAGCGCGCTCAAGACACCGTGACCATCATGGAGAGCCGCTTCTGGCAGACCGGCGTTATGCTGATGTACGTCGCCGGGCATCCGTTGGAAGGCGTGCTGGAGAGCAACCGGCGGCTGATCACGATCATTCAGGAATTGCAGCCCGTGCTGATCTACTTCAGCATTGATGATGTGCGCGGCTTTATGACACGGGCCATGCAGTTAAAAGAGGCCGAATGGCAACAAGCCGGATTTCCAGGCAGTTGGGCGGAACATATCTTTACTGCCTTTGAAGGGCAGCCCTGGTCTGTAGCGCATGATGCCACTGGCCCGGATGGGATGATCGCCTTGTTGGAAGACTGGGCGTTGGTCGCAGAACGCTTATACGAGCGCGCGCCTTTCCCCAAGATCAAGATACGGAATCCGTATCAGAATTGGGAGGCGGCGTTGGCTCAGGCGCGCAGCTTCTTGCAATTGGGATGAGGCCCCAGGTGTCGCTTACGGATTACACAATCCATAAACGCGAACAGGATTACCTGGTGCTCACGGCCCGCTGGCAACAGCCCGCATGGGTAGATTGCTCACTAAGGGCGTCAATCGCCGGCGGATGTCGTCCCAATCATGCTCAATCATCGCATTGAAAGCCGGGGCATAGACACATTCCCCGACCGTCAGGCATTGGCCGCACATCGGCAGGGCTGTAGCGCATAGTCCAGCAGCGGGAGAATTTCCACCTGAATCGCTGAAGCAGATTCGGCCGTGACCAAATCCCGAATGAGCTCGCAAGCGCGTGTGGAAGCGCTGCGCCCTCACGCCGGAGCGACATTGGCCGCGGAAATACAAGTAATGTGCATATAGCCGCCTCACTGCCCCATTAAGATGAGCAATCCACCGATATCACCCAGCAGGTGCGCCAGCCAGACAACCCATAGATTATTGCGGCGCGCGAACATTGCGCCATACAGGATGGAATCAAAGATAATCAGGCCGATATCTGTCGCCATCACAAGTCCCGGCCCAGGCGCATAGTGCGCCAGCCCGAACAGCAACGACGCCACGCCCACCGCTGCGGGGACGCCGATGAACGGCGTGAGCCGGCCCTGCCCCTGCTGGCGCTCTCCTCCTGGCTGGCCTGGCGCGGCTCCTTGCGCGGGCGGCTGCTCCTGGCGGGCAAGCTCGGCTTCATCCTCTACCTCTACACCTACATCACGATGGTGTTCGGCGCGCAGTACAACGTCCTGTTCCTGGTCTATGTCGCCCTGTTCAGCCTGAGCCTCTTCGCCTTTGTCCTGGTGATGATGTCCTTCGACCTGGAGAGCCTGCCCGCGCACTTCGCGGCAAACCTGCCGCGCGGCTGGATTGCCGGACTACTCTTTTTCGCTGCCGCTTTCCTCTCGCTCGCCTGGCTGGGGCGCAGCGCCGCGACCTTCGCGCCGGGAGCCGTTCCCGCGCTGGAAAACACCACCAGCATGTTCATCCAGGCGATGGATCTGGGCCTCATCGTGCTGACCTGTGTGCTTTCCGGCGTTCTGCTCCTGCGCCGCCGGCCCTAAAGTTCACTTTCCCACGGAATTGGGTATAATGGGAGAGAATGAGGAGGTAGCAAGGCATGGCAGTCGTCTTAGACGAGCCAGTCCTGGTGTTAAATGGCAACTTTGAGCCATTGAACGTCTGCTCCACCCAGCGCGCGTTGGCCCTGGTCCTCACCGACAAAGCGACGATCGTGCAAAACGGACGCGGGGTAGTGCATACCATCTCGGCCGTCTACCCGGTTCCTTCCATCATCCGCATCCACGCCATCATCCACCGCCCGCTCCCTCGCCTGCGCCCAACCCGCCGCGAGATCTTCCGCCGTGATGGCTACCGTTGTCAATATTGCGGCCGCGAAGTGCCCAATTTAACCGTGGACCACGTCATCCCGCAACGGCGGGGCGGCCACGACACCTGGCAAAACCTGGTGGCCGCCTGCCCGGCGTGCAATGTCCACAAGGGAGAGCGAACGCCCGAGGAGGCCGGGATGCCGCTGTTGAGCCGGCCTTACGAGCCGCACCCCACCGCCATGTACCGCTTTGGCCGCTACCTGGCGCATTACGAAGCCTGGCGGCCCTTCCTGGAAGGCTGGTAACGTACCCGGCGGCATGACGAAAATTGTGCGCCAGCCAAGAGGGCGCATGAAAGTTCACGTCACGGTTACGACTCACTGATTGACTACTTGACCATTTTCATAAGGAGGTAACGATGTTGAAAACCATTGAACGCTCGTTGTTGATGGGGCTGGGATTGCTCTCCCTCACCCGGGAGAAGGCCCAGACGATTGCCGAAGAGCTCGCCAAAGAGGGCGAGGTAGCCCGCGATCAGGTCAAGGAGATGACCGACCGCCTGGCCGAGCGCGGTGAGGAAGAACGCAAGGCCATGCGCAAGCTGGTGCATGACGAGGTAGACAAATCACTCAAGGAGATGCAGGTGGCGACTCAGGGCGACGTGGCGGCACTCCACGCCAAAGTGGAGGAACTGACCCGGCGGCTGGAGACCCTGCTCACGCCCCCTGGCGGCACGCAGAGCTGAGCCCACCGTTGCGGTTGAAGGTGGGTCTCTACCGACCTCCAGGCTCCCCTGGGGAGCCATAACGCAAGAGGATTTTGGCGGGTGGCAGCGCCGCCCGTCAAAATCCTTATTTTACCGCAGCCCAGCACAACGGAGCGCGCCGTGGCTAAAATCCCCCTGGCCGGGACCATTGCCGGGACTATCCGGCACCTGCGCCGCTACCAGCACATCTTCAATGTCTTCATGCGCCACGGGTTCGGCTTTGCGCTGGCCCAGCTTCCGGCCGAACCGGGCTGGCTGCGCGGGGCGCGCCCGGCCGAACCGGCTACGTTGCCCTGCCACTTCCGGCAGGCGCTGGAGGAGCTCGGCCCGACCTTCGTCAAGCTGGGGCAGGTGCTGAGCACCCGGCCCGACCTGCTGCCGCCGGCCTACATTTTAGAGCTGGCCAAACTCCGCGACGCCGTCCCGCCCGTTCCCTGGCCCGAGATCCGTCAAGTGTTAGAGACCGAGCTCAGCGCTCCCCCGGAAACCGTCTTCCGCACCATCAGCCCCGAACCGATGGCGGCCGCCTCCTTAGGCCAGGTCCACGCCGCCACCCTGCGCGACGGGACCAGCGTGGTTGTTAAGGTCCAGCGGCCCCACATCGTGCCCACCATTGAAACCGACCTGGAGATCCTGGCCGACGTGGCACGTTACGCAGCGCGCCACACGCCGTTGGGCCGGATCTATCGCCTGGAGGAGGTCGCCGAAGAGTTCGCCGAAACGCTGCACAACGAGCTGGATTACCGCCGGGAGGCCCGCAACGCCGACCGGTTCCGCACCAACTTCGCCGGCCACTCCTATCTCTACATCCCCCGGATTTACTGGGATTACACCTCCGCCCGGGTCATGGTGATGGAGCGCATCCAGGGCATCAACCTGGACAACGTGGCAGCGCTGGACGCCGCCGGGCACGACCGGCATCGCCTGGCCACCAATGCCAGCCGCGCCACCATCAAAGAGGTACTGGAGGATGGTTTCTTCCACGCCGACCCCCACCCTGGCAATCTGCTGGTGCTGGAAAACGGCGCGATTGGGGTACTTGACTTCGGAATGGTCGGCCATATCAGCCGGCAGGACCGGCTGAACCTGGCCCGGCTGTACGCAGTCGTCGTGCGGTTGGATGCCGAAGGCATGGTGGAGGAGCTGATCCGCCTCGGCGCTGCGCCGGCCGACATTGACCGGCCGGCGCTGACGCGCGAAGTGCAGCGGTTCCTGAACCACTACTACGCGCTGCCGCTCCGGGAAATCCGGGCCGGGGAAGTGCTCAATGAGGTGCTGCCCATCGCGTTCAAATACCACCTGCACCTCCCGACTAACCTCTGGCTCCTGGCCAAGACCCTGACGATGACGGAAGGTGTGGGGGTCAAGCTGGACCCCGATTTTGACATCTTCGCCTTTTCGTCGCCCTACATCACGCGCCTGCTGCTGAAGACAGTGCTGCCCAACCGCGACTGGGTGGAGGCCACGTTGCGTGAAGGGGCCGTCTGGAGCGACCTGGCGCAAGAAGTCCCCCGGATGGGATTGCGGCTGCTCAAACGGCTGGAGAAACGCGAACCGCTCGTGCTGGCGTTAGACGATCACAGTCTCCGGGCCCTGGACCGGCTGGTCACGCGCGTCGCGCTCAGCCTGATCATCACCGGCATGATCGTCGGGCTGGCGCTGCTGGTCCCGGTGACGGCAGAGAGCGGCATCTTCCTGCAGGCCATTGTCATCCTGGGCTTCATACTCTCGCTGGGACTGGGCGGCTGGGTGCTGCTTTCCATCTTCCGTGGACAATGACTTCCGTGGGCAATGAGGATTATCCATGGCTGAGCTGCTGGTCTGGTCGCTGATCGGAGCCGTCGCCGCTTCAGGCCTGGCGATGATCCCGGCGTTGCACATCTACAACGTGGCGGGACTTCTGCTCCTGCTGAGCGGCGCATTAGCCGCGACGCTCACGCCGGAGCGCATGGCCTTCCTCTTCCTGGGCATGATCACCGGCTATGCAATGCTCAATACCATCCCCAGCATCTTCCTCTCAGCCCCGGATGACAGCACCGTCTTCATCGTCCTGCCGGGGCAGAAATATCTGCTCCAACGGCGCGGTTACGAGGCCGTCGTCCTCTCCGGGATCGGCGGGCTGGGCGGCCTGGCGGCGTTGACGGCGTTAGCACCGGTCGCCGCGCAGCTCTTGCCCCCCATCCGGGAGATCTTGCGCCCCCACTTGGGCTGGATCCTCTGGGCCATCATTGCCTACATGCTCATCTCCGAGTGGCCTAAAGGCTCCGACCGCGCCCCGGCCGGCTGGCAGCGCTGGTGGGATGGCTGGCGTTCGCTGGTAGCCGGGCTGGCGACCTTTTTGCTCTCCGGGCTGTTGGGCTTTATCCTGATGTACCGCTCGCTGGTCCCACTCCAGGTCGCCTACCAAAACCTGCTGCCGGCCTTTGTCGGCCTCTTCGCCATCCCCTGGATCATCCAAAACCTGCTGGCGCGGACGACGCTGCCGCCCCAACACATCGCCCGCGACGTGGATGCGCCCGTCGGGGCGATTTTCCACGGCACGGCGGCCGGCGTATTGGGAGGACTCTTCGCCGCTTTCTTCCCGGTGGTGACGGGAGGCATCGGTGGCTTCCTGGCCGGTCACGCCACCGCCCAGCGGGACGAACGCGCGTTCATCATCTCGCAAGGGGCCTCCAAGGTGGTCTACTACGTCGGCGGCTTCCTGCTCTTTTTCGTGCCGGGGTTGCACCTGACGCGCGGCGGGATGGCCTGGATGATCAGCACCCGCTACACTCCCTACACACCCGACCGCTACTACTGGGCGACGGCGGCGGTACTGCTGGCCGGCGTGCTGGCTTTCTTCCTCTCGCTGGGCCTGACCCGCCTGCTGATCGCCCTGACGGCGCGGGTCTCCTACCGCACGCTCAGCTGGGCGACGTTAGGGGTGCTGCTGGTCGTCGGTGCCCTGACAGGGGCCGGGGGACTGGCGGTCTGCGCAGTCGCCACCGGCATCGGGTTGATCCCGGTACTGTGGGGATCACGGCGAATGAACGCCATGGGCGTCTTGCTGCTGCCCATCGCGCTGAACATGGTGGGCGTCGGCGACGCCATCGCCAAAGTGTTGGGGTTGCTCTAACCACAACGCCCCCGTTGCTCACGGGGGCGTTTGCGGTACACGGACAACCACAAGTTACTCCTCGGCAGCCGCCGGGGCCTCAGCTTCCTCTTTCTTGGCGTGGAGCTGCTGTTGCCGCTCGGTCACCGCGGCCTGAGCCTGCGTCTGCAAATCCTGGATGCGCGCCTGGAGCTCCTTGGCGGCCTGCTCCGCCTTGACCCGGGCCTCGTTCAGCGCCTGCTCGGCCTTGACGCGCGCATCCTCGGCTCGCTTGGTGGCCTCGTCAGAGAGCTGGATCCCCTTTTGGCGGATCTGCTCGCGCGTCTCCTCACCAGATTGCGGCGCCATCAGCAGCGCGACCGCCGCTCCTACCAGGCCCCCTACCAGGAACCCGGCCAGAAACACCCCGAACTCACTCTCCTGCTTTGCCATCTTTCCCTCCTTGCTGCACTGGTTGAACTGGTTGTACAGGTTTAGCCCGCGGCCGGACGCCTCTGACCACGCTGATCAGATCCCCGGTGACCTGCCGCACACCGGCGGCGAACCCGGCCGCTTTAATGATCGGCGAGACCAAATTCTGGCTGACAAACTCGGTCGTCCCACGGACGGTAGATGCCGTATCGTTGACCGAATGGAGCAGCGGTTGGATCTCGTGGCGCAGCATGTTGATCAACACCTGCACTTCAATGATCAACACAATCATGGCGACCCCGATCAAGAAAGTAGTCACCGCCACAAAAACGATGGCAATGTCGCGGGCCACTACCGTCGCGGCGGGGAAGCTCGCCATCAACACAATCGCGCCGATGATGAGTGCCACAAAAACAACGGCAGCGACAATAATGATGGTCTGGGTGCGGCGGGCGGCCTTCTCTTCTTCCGGGCTGAGACCGGTCGGCGGGGGTACGGTCACGGGCGCTGCGGGTGGCGTTGGTGATGTCTGAGATTCCATCGCTTCTCCCTCCTCCATGGCATCCACTGTTTTATTATACCACGGTCATACAAAATAACAAGCCATTTGCCACCTCAAAAGCGATTTTTTGGCGCGCTACGCACGCCACGACGAACCCGCACCGCACTTTTTTGAGCAGATACCGCAATTTTTTAAATGCGATGTCCCTGCCGGGGCGGCGGCCACTCTGCATCCGTGGTATAATTTACTGAAACTGTCAAACAAGAAGGATTTCCCCATGGACCGGGTGAGAGGTCAGCGGTTGGACGAGAGGGGGGTGCTCAGCCACAACCGCTCATCACTAAGAGGCTGAGCGCCTGAAGACTCAGGGACTATCTTTTGAGGAGGGGTGCACAATGAACGCCTTTGATTCCATTTTGGTGGCGGTCGGCATTGGGCTGATTGCCCTTTGCCTCTACCTGCGGACCGTGCGCGCCCTGCTGATGGTCATCGGGTTGGGAATTGCGATTGTGCCGGCGGCCATCCTCTACACCATAGTGGCTCATTATCTGGCGGCCATTGGGCAGGGGGCAATGCTGGAAGGGATTGTCTTCTTCATGCTGACCGTGATTTTCGCCCTGGTGATCTTCCTGGTCGGCAAGTGGGCCATGCCAGATACCACCCTCCCTTCATTAGGCTTCGTGGATTACCTTCTGGGGGGCGTGCTGGGAGTGGCGTTCGCCGCCCTGGCGCTGACGGTCATCATGATCACGCTGGCACATACCGTCAGCGCACCGGGAACCAGCCGGATGGTTTTCAGCTGGTGGAGCACTTCCGGACTGCGCCCAACCCTGAACTATGTGTTGCGGTTTTACAATGGCTTCGTGGGCTTCTTCTTCCCCGAAGGCTACCCGTACATTTTACTACCACGCTAACCACGCTGGCGTTTGACGCTTCTCCGTCAAACGTCCGGCGTCAAACGTCAAGGAGCATCATGCTACAACGTCACTGGGAAACACTGGAATATCCAAAGATTTTGGAGCGCCTGGCCCGTTACACCGACTTCTCCGCCGGGGCGGAGCTGGCCCGCGCGCTGACGCCAGCGCCCGACCTGCACGAGGCGCGTGAACGGCTGGCCCTCACCCGCGAGGCACGCACCTTGATGCAATCGCGCGCGGTGCTGGATTTAGGTGGTGTGACCGATCTGCGCCCGCTGCTGGACCGCGCCCGCCACGGCTATATCTTGCAGGCGGCGGAGCTGTTGCAGGTGCGGGATACGTTGGAGGCCACCGAACGCATCCAGCGGTATCTGCTGCGCCTGCAAACCCAGTTCCCCGGCCTGGCCGACATCGCCGGCCACCTCTGCCCGCAGCCAGGATTGGTGGAGACGATCCTCCGCGTGTTGGACGAGCGCGGCGAGGTCCGCGACAACGCCTCGCCGGAGCTGGCCCGCATCCGCCACGAGGTCCACATGACGCAGGACCGGCTGCAGGAGCGGTTGCGGCGCTACATCAGCTCATCGGAGGTCGCGCCCTATCTGCAAGAGACGCTCATCACCCGCCGCGAGGGGCGCTTCGTCATCCCGGTCAAGGCCGACTTCAAGGGGCAGATTCCCGGCGTCGTCCATGACCGCTCCTCCAGCGGCATGACCATCTTCGTGGAGCCGCTGCACATCGTGGAGATGAACAACGCGCTCCGCGAGGCTCGCATCGCCGAAGAGGAGGAGATCAACCGCCTGTTGGCAGCGCTGACTATGCAGGTCGCTGCCGTGAGCGAGCCGCTGGAAGCGACGATTGCGGCGCTGGCGGAGCTGGACCTGACCTTCGCCAAAGCACGCTACGCCGAAGATACCTTCTGCAGCGAGCCAGAGCTGCTGCCAATCCCGGCGGAACCGCCCACCCCGGTCGGTGACAACTACCATCCGGGCACCGTCGTCCGCCTGCAAGGGGCGCGCCATCCCCTCCTGGACCCTCAGTACGTGGTACCGGTGGATGTGGTGCTGGATGAGGAAACGCATATCGCCATCATCACCGGGCCCAACACCGGTGGCAAGACGGTGACGCTCAAGACCGTCGGCCTGCTCGCGTTGATGGCGCAATCCGGGCTCCATATCCCGGTGGATGCCGGCTCGGCACTCTCGTTCTTTGAATCCATCTACGCCGACATCGGCGACGAACAATCCATTGAACAGAGCCTCTCCACTTTCTCGGCGCACCTCTCCAACATCCTCTCGTTCCTGGATCAGGTGGATCACCACTCGCTGGTGTTGCTGGACGAGCTGGGCGCGGGGACCGATCCGGCGGAAGGAGCGGCGCTGGCCCGCGCCCTGTTAGAGCACTGCCGCACCCGGCGCGTCACCGGCCTGGTCGCCACCCACTACCCGGAGCTCAAACTCTACGCGCACGCCACGCCCGGTGTCACCAACGCCTCCATGGAATTCAACGCCGAGACACTGGCTCCGACCTTCCACTTCAGCATCGGGCTGCCAGGCCGTTCCAACGCCTTCGCCATCGCGCGGCGCTTAGGGATGCCGGAGACCATCGTCCGGGAAGCCCAGGCGCTGCTCTCCGGGGAATCGCTGCGGGTGGAGGATATGCTGACCGACCTCCACCAGCTCCGCCTTCAGACCGTGCAGGCGCGCGATCAGGCCCGCCAGGAGCGCCACGACGCCGAGATCGCCGCTTTCAAGCTGCGCGAACGGCTGGCCGGCATTGAAAAAGAGCGGCAGGCGATCCTCCAGCGCGCCGAGACCACGGCCCGCCAGGAATTGGAGGCCCTGCGCGATGAGCTACGCCGGCTGCGCCAGCGGCTCGCCACCCTGCCAACCACGGCCGCGCCGGCGGCCGAGCTCCGCGCGGCCGTGGAAGAGGTCACTGCTGACCTGGAGGCCGCCGAGGAGCTGATCACGCAGCCGGAACCGCTCGGGGCGGCCGAGCTCCAGCTGCCGGAACCGCCCAGCGGCCCGCCCCGCGTCGGTGATACCGTGCGGCTGCGCACGCTTGGCGTGCAGGGGACGGTCGCCGCCTTAGAAGGAAGCGAGGCCGTCATCCAGGCCGGGGCGCTGCGCACGCGCGCCGCGTTGGACGACCTGGAGCTTTTGCAACGGGGCCGTCCACGCACGGAGACGGCCGAGCCGGTCTGGGTGCCGACGCGCGGCCCGTCGCCGGGCCTCCAGCTGGACCTGCGCGGTCTTACCGGGGAGGAGGCGCTCACGCGCCTGGAGCACTACCTGGACGACGCCGCGCGCGCCGGCCTGCCGTGGGTCCGCATCGTCCACGGCAAAGGGACGGGGACGCTCCGCCGTGAGGTACGCCGCTTCTTGCACGACCACCCGCTCGTCACCGGCTACGAGGCCGCCGCCGACAAAGAGGGAGGCGAGGGCGCGACGGTCGTACATCTGATCCCGGCGGGGTAAGGGCGCTCGTCTTTTGAGCAAGCTATGGCCCGGCGCTACTCAAAGCGCCGGGCCATTGTATTAGCTCTGGGGGACTTTGTTCAGGACTTACGCAGAAGTGGCACCGCTCACCGCGCCGACGGTCGGGGGGATTGCCACGGCGACGTTGACGGCAGGACTGCGCCCCGGTCAGGCGCTCCGCGCGGCAACCGCCGGCAGCTTGACGGGCACTGCGCCCATGGACAGGCAGATCGTGCTTTACCGGCCCGCCGTTTGGCGGTTTGACCGTTGATCCGGTGGAGGCCTACATCTACCGCTTTTTGCGGCGGAGCTTGGCCGCCAGCTTGAGCACGCGCGGATCGTTGGGCGCGAGCGCGCGGGCTTCGGCCAGGGCGCGTTCGGCGAGATCGTCACGCTTGAGGGCATGATAGGCAAGCGCCAGGTTCAGGCGAGGCGCTAACGCTTCGGTCATGGTGCCGGTGGCCAACCGCAGGTGGATGGCCGCCAGCGCCCACATCTGGCGCTGGAAATAGAGCTGGCCCCGCTCCAGGCAAACGAGCGCGCTTTTGGCGTCATGGTCAAGGCGCAGCAGGAGCCGCTGGCGATCGGTGAAAAGATCGTCCTGAGCTTTGAGCGTCCAAATGAATTGGAGGATGCTCAACACGACGTTGGGGCCCTGCGCGCAGATCATCGTTCCGCTCAGCGCCGCCGGGGCCAGTGCAATGTTGGCGATGCTGTAAATAAGCGTGAACACAGCATCCGCGATGAGCAAGTAGTAAACGGCCCGCCAACGCGCCAGGAGGCCGAGCAGACAAAAGCCGGCCAGGAGCAACCAGAAGATCAAAATGCCGTAGGTCAGACGCGGGACCAGGGCCAGTGCCTGCTGGGCAACCCGGGGTGCCAGGTGGTGCGGCTGGCCCAGATAGAGAGCGAGGAATTCGGAGGGGGCGCCCCCCTTCAGCAGAGAGGCGAGCAAATAGGGAACGCCGACCACCATCAAGATACTGCCCAGTGTAGCGAGGACCTGCAAAATCATCAGGATCCACCAGCTGCCGGAATGTCCTTCTCGCCGGCGCACGTTGATCCACAAGCTGTTCCCGCAGGCGCGACAGTGACGGTCCTGTTCGCGGGTAAGAGTGCCGCAATAGGGGCAGAGGAGCTCATTGGCGAAGTCGTCGGTCGGCGTGACCACCTCAGCGCTGGCGGGCGCAAGATCGGTCGCGTAGTGTTCAGCCATCGTTGCAAAGCCCATGAAATCGCCCTGGACCGTTGGCTCTTCCACCACCGGCGGCTGCGCACTGCGCTGACGCTGCACCTCAGCCAGGGCGCGGGCGGCCAGGGGGTCTGTGGGGGCCAGCGCGACCGCTTTTTGCAAGCACTCCTCCCGCTCGGCCAGATCCTCGGTGCTCTGACCCAGCCAGTACCAGACCTGGCTGTTCTGCCCATCATAGGCCACGGCACGGCTGAGCAGCTCGTAGGCCTGGGCCAACTGGCCCTGGCGGGCAGCGGCGATGCCGTCACGGGTCCAGAGCCTGGCCTGCTGCTGATGGACTAACTCCAGCCCCCGGCGGGCCACGTCATGGTCCGGCTCCAACGCCAGCACGTTTTCCAGGCAGATGGCGCGCTCCTCCAGATCACCGGTAACACCACTCAACCAAAGCCAGGCGGTCACGTTGCGCTCATCCTGGTCCACAACCTGCATGAGCAGTTCCCTGGCCCGCTGTCGCTCTCTGGCCCTGGCAGCGGCGATGCCGGCCTGCAACAATTCATCGGTCCTGGCAGCGCCAGGTGTGCTCGTTGTGCTCAATGTTTATGCCCTCGTTGTGGATGTTACTTTCAGGTTCGGCCCGGCTCTGCTACCTGGGCTATCACATTTAACAAACAGGGGGTGCTTGGTGGCCGCCCTCGCACTGCGCGCCCCAAAATCACCCTCTTTCCCCTTGCCGCACGGTGGGAAAAAGAGCATTTTTAGGCCAAATGCAATAACCCTGGCTCTACCACACAGATCACCCCATTCATGGATGACCTTGAGCCCACAACTGGCCTAAACGGAGGGGATTTTACAACTTCCCCCAATAAAGGCAAATTCAGCCGGCAATATGATCTGCCATCCTGGTTGCTGCCAGAGGATTTGCTCCCCCGGCCATTGGCATTACAATAGAGACAAATCATTGCCCAACGATACAACCATGCAATCCTTTGAAGCAGCTTTCTGGCAAACGTTAGATCACCTGGTCGCTACCGCCCGGCTGGTGCTGGACCGCCCGCGCGGGACAGCGCATCCCCGCTATCCGGAGTTCATCTACCCGCTGGATTATGGCTATCTGGCGGGGACGACGGCCGCCGATGGAGACGGCATAGATGTCTGGGTCGGTAGTCTACCAGAGCGGCGGGTAACAGCCGTGATCTGCACGGTAGACCGGGGCAAACGCGACGCCGAGCTCAAATTGCTCCTGGGATGCACTCCCCAGGAGACGGAGATGGCCCTCAACTTCCATAACAGGGACGGCCAGGCCGGGCTGTTGGTTCTCCGCGCGCCGCTTCCCGTCGCCGACACCCCGGCGGAATCCTCCGGCCCGGCGTAGCCGGCAGGCCGGAACCCCCTGCCGGGCCAATTTGTGGTACAATAGCCTCCGTGAACAACCCAAACCAAACCACCAACCATACCCATCGTGAGCCGGAACAGCCCTTAGGCGTGCTGGCTTGCATCACCGCCGGTTTTGAAATCACCGCGCGCCGGCCCTGGCTGTTGCTCCTGCCAGTCCTGCTGGACCTCTTTCTGTGGTTAGGCCCCCGGCTCTCGGTGGCCCCCCTGCTGGCCGAGGTCAAAGCCACCATCCCGCCAGAGGCCGTGGGGAACAGCACCAACTATCAAATTTTGCAGGAGACGCTGGACCAGCTCTCCGGGCAGTTCAACCTCTTCGGCACTTTAAGCCCCGGCCCGCTGGTCGGGCTACCGACGCTGATGCGCACGCGGATGATGAGAACCGACGCCCCGGCGGCCAATCCCTGGGGCCCCCGCCCGACCTGGACGGTCGCTTCGTTAGCCGGGCTGTGGGGCTACGCTTTCCTCTTCGGCATGATCGGGCTGGCACTAAACGTGCTCTACCTCCGCCAGGTCGGGCAGAGCGTGATTCAGGAGACCGAGAGCGCCTTACCTGGACCGGGCAGCCCGGTCGCGCTGTGGATTCAGCTCTGCGTCTCAGTCCTGGTGGCGCTGCCCATGGCCCTGCTGATCACCATGCCGATGGCGCTTGCCGTCAGTGGACTGTTAACGCCCGGCCTGGGCAGTATTCTCTCCTTGGTCCTGCTTTCTTTCATCTTCTACGTCGTTTTCCATCTGGTCTTCGTCGTTCCCGGCCTGGTCCAGCTGCGGAAACCGCTGTTGCGCGCCGTCTGGGAGAGCGCCCTCCTGGTGCAGGTGGATTTTATGCGCGTGCTGGCGCTGGTGCTGATCATCTTAGGAGTGACCGCCGGCCTGAATTTCGTCTGGTCACTGCCGGATCCAACCAGCTGGGCGACGCTGGTCGGCATCGGGGGGCACGCTTTCGTCGCCACAGCCCTCACCGTGGCCCTGTTTATCTTTTATCAGGAACGTCTGGGTTATCTCCAGGCCCTCCAACAGGCGCGGGCGACCCGGCCGGCTCATTCCCACGTCGGGGACTAAATTTTTCAGGGCAGCCCCGGACACGGAAAGAGTAAGCTGATGGTCCGCTTCATCCTACGACGCCTGGCACTCATCCCGGTCGCGTTGGCGCTGCTCAACTTTATCGGCTTTGCCTACGCCTATCTCGCCCGCCCGCTCCGGGCAGCGCACAACCCGTTGCTGGCCTGGATGGCTCAGGAACAGACTCCGCTCCTCCCGACCTACGCTCGCTACCTCAAGGGTGTACTCCATCTGGACCTGGGGGTGCTGCCGGCGACCACACAGGAACCGATTGCGACCGTGATCCTGCGCGCCGGGTCGGCCAGCCTGGGGTTGCTGGCGCTGGTGTTAGGGTTGAGTGTGGGGCTTGGCCTGCTGCTGGGATTCGTCGCCACGCGCGTGGACCCGCCCCGCACCGTTCGCTGGCTGACCGTTCTTTCCACCATCGGGATTGCCACACCCAGCTTTTACCTGGGCAGTCTGTTAACGCTGGCCCTCCTCTACACCATCATCCAACACGGCCGGACAGGCATAGGAGACCTGCCCACCTCCGGTTTTGGCTGGGATAAGCATCTGGTCCTGCCGACGCTCACCCTGCTGCTGCGCCCCGTCGTCCAGCTGGCCCAGACAACCTCCCATTTGCTGGTCGGCGAGCTGAACAAACAATACGTCGTCACCGCCCGGAGCTTTGGGGTCCGTTGGGCCGTCGTGCGGCGTAAACACGCGCTGCGGAACATTCTGGCGACGCTCATCCTCAGTATCAGCAGCTCCTTCCGGCTGCTCATGGGTGAGCTGATCCTGGTGGAATGGCTCTTCCAGTGGCCCGGGCTGGGGCAACTGCTGGCGGCCACATTAGTCCCGGCCGAGTACAGCGGGTCACTGGGGGGCGCCCTCTTCCTGGATCCTCCCACAGTAGCGGCGCTCTTCACCGTCTTTGCGGCGCTTTTCTTGGGGCTGGATGCGCTGGCCTCGGTCGTTGTCCGCGCCGTGGATCCCCGGCTGAGTGTCGCCGACCAGCGCGAGGAGGCCCTCCATGTCTGAATCCGCCCTGCCCACCCGCCCCACTCGCCGCCGTCCCTTGCGGATCAACTGGCCACTGTTCCTGGGGGCCTTCATTGTGGCGGCCTTTGCCCTCGCGGCGCTCATCGGTCCCCACGTAGCCCCTCACGACCCCCTGGAAGAAAACCGCATCCTCCAGGTTGGCGAGACCTGGTATCCGCCGCCGGTGAACGCTTTTACCATCGCCAGCTATCCGCTCGGCACCGACCGTTTCGGCCGTGATCTCTGGAGTCAGCTGCTCTGGGCGCTCCGTCCCACGTTGACCATGGTGCTGGTGGTAGCGCTGACGCGGCTGCTGGTGGGCACATTGATCGGCCTGGGCGCCGGCTGGTCGGAAGGGCGGACGGCGCAGCTGCTGGACTCGCTGATCGCAGCAGCGCTGGCGATTCCGCTGTTAATGGTGGCGCTGGTGGTGATCGCCGCGGTGGGGGTGGAGCTGGGCATTTGGGCCTTCATCCTGGGGCTGACGGTGACCGGTTGGGCAGAGGTGGCGCAGCTGGTGCGGGAACAGACCCGGCTGGTGCGGGGACAGGAGTTTGTGGAAGCAGCGCGCGCTGCCGGCTCCTCCAGTGGGCAGATTCTCATCACCCACGTCCTGCGGCAAATCGCGCCGCTCCTGTGGATGCTCCTGTCGTTTGAAATCAGCAGCACCGTCGCCGTGACGGCGGGGCTGGGCTTCCTGGGCTACTACGTCGGCGGTGACGTCTGGATTGAGGTGGGCGACTGGGTCGCCCGGCGGGCCAGCGGCGCGCCGGAGCTGGGCCAGATGCTGGCGACCTCGCGCACCCAGTTGAATCATCCCTGGCCGATGGTGGTCGTCGGCACAGCGATCTTCCTCATGGTGCTGGGCTTCAACCTGTTAGGCGAGGGACTGCGGCTGCGACTGAGCGTGGAGCAGCTGGGCCGGCGCTCGCTCATCGTCGTGGCGACCGACGAGGTCCTGCCGTGGTTAGGGCAACGGCTCAGACGGCCGCGCGTCGCCGCGCTGACCGGGGCCGTCTTGTTGCTCACGCTGGGTGGCCTGCTCTGGTGGCGGCTGGACAGCGTCTCGAACAGCGGCACGCCCGCCATCGCCGCACGCACACCGGTACCGGGCAATCACCTCTGGCCGCTCCAGGACTACGATCCCTATGGCAGCCTGAATCCACCAGCCTTAGGTCCGAAAGGCACAGTAACCGCCACCCTGCTTCTGAAAGATGAGAGTGGGTTCTTCGGCGGGCCGGCAGTGGATGCCCAGGGTGGGCTCTATGTAGCCACGGCTGGCGGGACGCTCTATGCGCTGACTGCCGACGGCACACTCCGCTGGCAGGCGACGCTACCGGTCACGCCGGCAGTCGGCACGCCGGCCCTGAGCGCCGACGGGACGATTTACGTGGTGGACAAAGCCGGCGGGCTCTCAGCCTTCACCGCCGCCGGCGAGTTCCGCTGGCGGTCCGAGCCGGAAGAGCAAAAGGTTGCCATCGCCGGCGCGCTGGTGGCACCGGACGGCAACCTCTACTACGGCTATGGAAGCAACCTCCAGGCCGTCACGCCGGCCGGCCAGCGGCTCTGGCGAGTGCGCGTCAAGCCCGAAACGCGCCAGCTGCCGCCCCGCCTCAGCGCCGACGGGACCTGGCTCTGCTGGAAAAATGTGCTGGTGCGCCGGGCCGACGGCGCGCTCCTGGAAGATAACGAGGAGCTGAACCGCTCGCAGGAATGTCTTTACAGTGCCAACGGGCAGAGCTACCTGCGCACCGGCCACATCGTGCGCGAATGGTTAGCGCAGCCCAACGGCAGCTTCACCCTGGGCCAGGCTGCCACCTGGGACTACGACCAGTTCACCTTCACCTCGCCCCGCAGCGCCGGCGTCACTGCCAACCGGGTAGTCTGGCTCTTTTATAACACATTCCAGCAAACCGCACTGGTCTGGCTGCAACCGACCGGCCAGGTGATCGGCACCGTCCAAATGCCCCTTTTCGCCACCAGCGACCTGCTGGCCATAGATGATGCGGCCACGGTCTACCTTTGCGGCGGCACCAACCTCAACAGCGTGACCTGTACAGCCCAGGCCCCAGGCCAGGCGAAACCGGCATGGCAACTTCAGTTGCCTCAAGGTTATCCCTACCGGGGCGGCGCGTTGGTCCCTGGACGGCTCTATGTCACCACCCAAGACGGCTTCCTCTACGCCATTCAGAGCGCCGCCGGAACGCCGTAAGGTCCATGCCGGCTGGCTTTCATGGGAATTCCCCCTGAACGGGCGCTCACCAGCGGGGGAATGAAAATGAGGTTCGTAGTGCCGCGCTTATGAAGTTTGAAAATTAAATTCGGTCATGGGCCAGCCGGCTTAGAAGGCGTAACATAGATAGCATAGTTGTAGTGACGCCTTCAGGCGTTCTCCCCTTCAGCGGCCAGCAAAGAAACGCCTGATGGTCTTTAAGAAAATAATCGGGTCACGTTCGCGCTGAGCGCCCGGCGGTCAACCGCCGGGTTAGCCAGCAACGCCCCGTGAACGAGGCTACGGCAGCCCGATTATGAAGTTTGAAAATTAAATTCGGTCATGGGCGAACCGGCTGAGAAGGCGTGGGTAGTGACGCCTTTAGGCGTTCTCCCCTTTGGCGGCAGC
>Ga0067045_1000534_pt1 | contig 21756 bp, 18 predicted proteins | sample TerdegcTABiofilm_FD_59184 | JGI IMG/M metagenome (GOLD analysis project Ga0067045, IMG submission 59184) | Combined Assembly of (Gp0054472, Gp0054536) Wastewater bioreactor microbial communities from Singapore -Terephthalate degrading...
CCGGCAGAGTTAATGGCGTAGGCCCTGACGTGGTAGGTGGTGTTCTGTGTCAGACCGACCAGGTTTGCGGTGAAAACGCCGGTGCCAGTACCGGAAGTTACTTTGCTGTCTGTAATGGTTGGATTGGCCGTTGTAGCGTAAACCACACCTCTCTCAGATACCGCCGCACCGCCGTCGGCTGTAACGTTACCGCCTGCTATGGCTGTCGTAGATGTTACGTTGGTTGGGGTGGTTGTTGTTACTGTGGGCGTTGCTGCCGACAAGACGAGGTTCTGTACCTGTACAGGAGTATAACTATAGTTTGTTGTACCATTACCCAACTGACCATAATCATTTATACCCCAGGTCCATGTGGAACCATCTGATTTAAGCGCAAGAGTGTGATTCCCACTTGAATTACCGCTATTAGAAATCGATACCACACTTGTTAGATAACCAACTCCGTTCGGTCCTTTGACCTGAACGGGTGTATAGCGGTCAGTAGTGGTACCGTCTCCAAGTTGACCAGAGTAATTGCATCCCCAAGTCCAGACAGTACCGTCAGATTTCAAAGCAATGGATTTTCTACCATTACGCATTGATATTGCTGTAATTCCACTTAGACCGGATGACTGAACTGGAGTTAATCTACTAGTTGTTGTTCCGTCACCAAGTTGCCCGTATGTGTTTTCCCCCCATGTCCAGACAGTACCGTCAGATTTAAGAGCTGAGGAAAACTTACCCCCTGCTGATATTGCTGTTACGCTGCTCAAGTTTTGAACTTGGACGGGTGTTGATCTTAGTGTCGTGGTGTTGTCTCCAAGTTGACCGGTATCATTGTATCCCCAGGCCCATACAGTGCCATCTGATTTAAGCGCAAGAGAGTGTAAAGCACCTCCTGATATTGCAATTACGTTGTCTAGATAACCAACACCATTCGGTCCTTTGACCTGAACGGGTGTATAGCGGTCAGTAGTGGTACCGTCTCCAAGTTGACTGCAATTGTTACGTCCCCAGGTCCATACGGTGCCGTCGGACTTAAGAGCAAGAGTGTGATTTGCTCCAGCCTCTATTGCAGTCACGTTTGATAATCCAGATACCTGAACAGGAGTCGATCTGTTAGTTGTAGTACCATCACCAAGTTTACCATACCCGTTGTCTCCCCATGCCCAGACGGTGCCATCATTTTTCAGGGCTATAGAACAATGTAGACCTGCTGCAATTTTAGCTATATCGGTCAAATAGCCAATACCATTAGGACCTATCACCTGAACTGGGGTTGATCTGTTAGTTGTGGTACCATCACCAAGTCCACCATTACCATTGTTTCCACATGCCCAGACAGTACCATCGTATTTAAGAAAAAGTGAATGGAAAGTTCCTCCTGACACCATCGGTATTACTGATGCCTCGGCTTTCTTTAAGGGGAACAAGTTGAACGAAAATACATTCAGTACCATTGTCAACACAAGCATTATTGGTATTAACATTCTCAACGAACTAATTCTTTTCCCACGCATACAGGGAATTCACCTTCCTTTCTTGATACGTTATTTATCGTGGCGCATACAGGTTAAGATTGACTATGTTTTTTGACCACCCCCAAAAATTAAGTCTCAATAAATAGAAAAAACCCGCCCCAGCACTCACTTGACCGTTGCGGGTTTTTTACTGTTACTTAACTACCGTGCATGGTATACCAAACACGTCTGCATCGTTGGACGGCCCATCTGCGTTTTTAAGCCATCCTTTTAGCAGGTTAGCAAAAGCTGTGTCGCCGTTGCTCACGCCAGCAAATGTCACCCTGTCGGCAGCACTAAGGGTAAGCTTAATTTCAGTTGCCGCAATGGAGTCGACCGTCCCCGTTGTCAACGCTACCGGATCGCCACTGTAAATGTTCGGGTCGATAATCTCTATCTTGGTAAAATCAACATCGTTTGCAGTATTGCTGTTTAAGCCGGTGCCGGTTAAGATTACTTTATTCTCATCCGGATCTCCAACTCTTAAGTTCAGCGTTACGCCTGTTACGATCATCCCGGTCGGAACAGTGCCGCCGGATACCACTGTATTGTTTATTACTGTCTTATCGGTAAAGCTACTCAGCAGGTTATTATTCTCATCCTTAACGTCGCCGGTAGTTTTTGTGTAGCTCAATTTAATCGTGTCACCGACGGACACCGGCGTTTTTAACAGTATCCTGATCACTTTTTTATCCGTAGAGCTGCTGTAAAAGCTGGATATGTTGGCGGCGGTGTAACCGGCGCCGTTGATATTGAGCTTGAACCCGGACTGCACGGTATATTTAACGTTCTCACTGAAGGTAACGTCTACCGCGCTGCCGTCAGTGGTAGTTGCCGCGCTGACGAAGTACGGAGGCAATAAGTCAGCCACAGCGTTTGTCACTGTAACAGAGGATGTCGATAATTCTTCGTTAAGCTNGNTTTTTACGTTAGCTATGCCGGGCCTGGTGTAATTCAGCGTTACAACGGAATTCTTTGTTATCGCCCTGTCAAGTGTGAGCACTAAAACCTTGTCATTACCTGACTTCAAGGCTACTCCGGACACGTTTACTGCCGGACCGTTCAGTATTGTCAGGGTAAAGCCGTCGTTGTTGGTTACGGTTACCTGCTGGTTCATCAGCACCTCTATCGTTCTGCCGTCAATACTGGTGTTGGCCGAAGCCATTGCCAGCACGGGCAGGACCGTCAGCCCCTTCTTGGCAGTCACAGTTTCCGCTCCGTTTACCAATGAAATATTGTAAACTCCCGGTACTAAAGTGTCCGGCACTGTTGCAACGATGGTGCTGGGCGCTGTAACCGTCTTTACTTCAAGCTCCCGGCTTCCGGCAAGCACCTGGGTGCTTTGGGATACCGTTACACCAGTTCCCACAATAGTCAGGTCAAAAGTGCTGCTGCTTTTAACCGCAGGTGACAGGGTAAGGTACTTATCCATCACGTCCACTGTAATGCTGGCCGTTTTGCCCTGGTACCGGGCGTAAATAGTTGCACTGCCGGTGGAAAGGCATCTTATGTTACCTGATGAGCTGACTGTGGCCACCCTGGTATTCGATGACGACCAGGACGGGTTTACGATTTCCCAAGCGCCGCTTTCCGTGTCTGTTCTGCTCACCTTGGCAGTTGCGTTAAAGTAGTCGCCGGTTATTGCCTGCCTGTAGTCGCACTCCTTGGTGCCGATGTATAGCTTCATACTCTGCACCGGAGTGTTCACTGTTGTCGGTATAACCAGCGGTGACAGGCTGCCCTTACTGATAATAATATTCGCGCTGCCCGCTGCTACCGGAGTCACTTTATCTTTATCCACCGTTAGGATATTGGTGTCAGACGAAACGTAATCGCACAACTCTGTCACGTCAGTCTGAGTGCCGTCACTGTGCGCCCCGTAAACCGTCAACTTGGCCGTGCTGCCGGTTGACAGGCTTAAGTTTGTCGCGCTAGGTGTAAGGTAAAGGATCGTCTTCATAGCCTTCACAGTAAAGGTGTAGCTCTTGTTTTGGTAGATCGCAGTAACCTTGTATTCACCGGGAACCGTAGCTTTGATAAACGTGCCGGTATCGCGCTTGCTTACAGTTACATTCTTTGAATTGCTTAGTTTCCATGTTACCTTGTCGGTAATGTCCTCCTGTGAGCTGTCAGTATAAACAGCCGACACGTTTACCTGACTTTCATTAGCAGTCGGATCGTCACTGGTCAGCTCTATAGTTTTCACGTCACTGGTCAGGCTGGTTATTTCCTGTTCTACCGCGATGTCTACGTTAGCCGTCAGATCGCCATAGATTGCGCTAATCCTGGCCGTTCCGTCACCAACGGCAGTAACCTTGCCTTCGCTCACAGTGGCAACGCCGCTATTGGAAGTGCTCCAGTCAGATTTGGAGGTAACGTCGATGTACTTGCCGCCGCTCTTTAACTTCGCTTTTAAAGTCTTGCTCTGGCCGGTAACCAGGCTTACGCTTTCCGGCTGGATTACCAGGCTCTCTATACTCGATATGACGCTTATACTGATTGTCGCCTTCTTGTTGGCATACATGGCCTCCACTGTCACTTCACCGGGAGAAAGCGCCGTAATCTTACCGCTGCTCACTGATACCTTGTTCTTTACACCAGTCTTGAATGTTGCCTGGTTAGTTACTTCTTCCACCACACCGTCTGAGTAGTTGGCTGTTATGGTAAAGTTAACTGACTGGCCTACAGTTAATACCAGGCTGTTTGGGCTTGCAGTCAGGCTTTTTACCGGAGTAACTACTTCAACGCTATACTGCAGCGGTTGAAACCTGCTGTCGTTGTAAGGGTCGTAAGAAGCAGTGATCGTCGCGGTACCCTTGCTGACAGCGGTTATCTTGCCGTTATTCACAGTTGCAACGTCTTCGTTGTCGCTGTGCCAAACGCAGTCTTTTGTAATATCAATATTTTGCGAACCAGATACGGCGTATGCCTTGACGGTTTCGCTGGCCCCCGCCGGCAGCAGCAATGACGATTTATTCTGATCCAAACCTGTTATTTGGGGCTTAACCACTACGCTCAGCTTGACTTTTTTCCCTTCATACGTGATCGTAATTGAAGCTTTTCCGGGTTCATTGGCATAAACAACGCCTCTTGAGGCACTTGCTATATTCTCGTCAGTTGATGTGTATTCACAGGTGTCTGTTACGTCTGCGGTAGTGCCGTCCGCCTGCTGCGCTGTTACAGTTATTTCCTTCTCCTGGTCCTCGAATAAAGTTAGCGACTTTTCAGATACTGTAAGCTTTTTAACATCAGCATGAGCAATACCAGCAAATGCAAACAGTAAAATAACCAAAAGCCCTATAAACAATATCTTTTTTTTCATAATGCACCCCCATTATTAAAATGTGACCAGTTGCGTCGCCACAGTTCTACTTAACAGTCACTCGAACGTTGTAGAACTTGTTTCCGTATTTACCAACGACAGTGGTTGAGCCTTTTGCTTTCGCGGTGATAATGCCGTTTTCAAACAGGGCCACTTTTTTCTGGTTTGTGGAGTACTTTATGCTGCCGGTGACATCTTCCTGTGAGCCGTCGGTGTAAACCGCCGTTGAGGCAACGCTGTACGTTTCGCCCGGCTTCAATGTTACGGATTTAATACTGGGAACCACTGCTTTTAGGGCGCCTTTCACTTCAACAGGCACGTCAACGAATTTTTCACCGTAAGTAGCGGTAATTAAATCAAACCCCAGGGCAACCGGTACTACTGAATTGCCCTTCATCTTGGCAACTGCCGTGTTGTTTGACTCAAAGGTGCATTTGGATGTGATGTCTTCCTTTGTATCATCGGTATATACTGCGTAAACTTTAACTGGCACTGCCCCGCTGTTGACAGGTATTTCAATGTCGTCCGGGGAGGCCTCCAGGTAGTCAATCTCTTTTTCCACGGTGACAGCGATCTTCACGATATAGCCCATGTAGGCACAGGTCAGCGTTGTGGTACCGGTATTGCCCGCGATAACCGTGTTGCCCTCCAGCTTTGCCACGGCGGGCTTGGTACTTGTCCATACTGCCTCGAAGGTCACATCCTCGGTAAAGTCCCCGTAGTCGGCAATCACTGCTATCTCTGTTTCCTCGCCGGGTGCGAGCTGTAACTTGTCAACATCAGCGGTCAAAGACTGCACTTTATACCGTATGGTAATGTCGGCGCTCGCTTCTTTGCCGTAAACGTAGCTGGCCGTTACCGTGGCTTCGCCTGCAAGTTTAGCTGTAACTTTGCCTTGGTCGTCAACCTTTGCGATCCAGGTGTCGTCAACTTCCCAGTCAACGTACTCGGTTACGTCAAAAGTGGTGCCGTCGATGTATTTCGCCGTCGCTTTAAATTGGTAAGTATCACCTACGTTCATACTTAGTTTTGCAGGTGTTACGGTTAGGCCAGTGACTTCCTTATCGGGCGGGTAATCACTTGCAAGGGCGGCTCCTGCGAGCATAAATACCGAGAACAGCGTAACGACCAGCGCTTGATAAATTTTTTTAAACATGCTATCTCCTCCTTTTGAAATTTGAGCTTGGTTTTACGAACGTTAGTTTACCTGGTGGTTTTAATAGAACGTTAGTTTACCTGGTGGTTTTAGTAGTCACCCCCTTCGAAAAAGTTTGTAAATAGCCCTATAAAAATAAAAAAGCCACCTTGAGTAAAGGTAGGCATCATAATACTTGGTATGCTGAATTATCGCCGCCAGTTTAAATTCCTCAACATTTTTGTCAATTTTACACCCCTAAAAAAACCGCCATCTTTTATATTTTTGCCGTTGCCTTTCCACTCGGGGCAGAGATAATCCACCAGGTGATTTACTTCATTTACAATAGGTGAGTCGGGCTTCCTCATAACAACGTGCTCACCGTTTTTATACAATTCATGCTCTTCCGGTAGCAGTGATACTATCTCCACGTCTGCCGGCAGCAGTTTTCTTACCTCTCTCTTAAAACTTTCAATACTACCTTTACCGCGATTAATAACTAGAGAACACCTATCAACGACTGACAGATCGCTTAGTATGGGAATTAACTGCAACAGGCTTTCCAGCGATGCTGTTTCTGGTGTCACCACAATAAATATGCAGTCAGTTTCGCGCAGCAGGTTTTCTGATATACGGTCATGGTCGTAAAACACCAGCTCGTAACTGCTTTGAAAATATCTTAAAAGACTTAGGCAGGTATCGTCAGTTATTTTTCTGCGCATGTCTATTGATATTGCGCCGGGAACAAGGTGCAGGTTGTCAAGCGGTTGGACATAGCCACCGTTGTAAATTTTGCTTTCTGTCTGCCAGTCGTTAAGCGTTGGTATGAATTCACCGTTTAAGGCGCCAATTGTCGGGCTGTGGCCCATGTAAGACGCCATCTTAGGAAACTCTGAAAAATCAACTGCCATCAAAGGCCTTTTTGAACGGGATGCGGCCGCAAGGGCCAGGGACGACATCAGCACGCTTTTCCCGTGGCCACCGCCCGGCGACACGGCAGTCACGGTCTTATTTCTTACATACCTGCGTCTTTCGATGATTCTAAGTCCATCAGTGGTTTTTTCACAGTGCTCACTGGTTTCGGTACAGATATCGCTTTCATCTATTGTTCCACTGATAATACCGCGAATTACATCCAAGGGCACATCCGGAAATACCGGCTTTATTGATTCAGGCTCAAGATACTCGGACATAGTCCTGATCCTGGCGAAGTCACTTTTTTTCATACCTGCCTACCCCTTCTTTTTGAATAGTTTATTTAAAAAGCCTGGCTTTTCTTTAACAGTGGGTTTTTTGTAGTCCTTCCCCGCCATTTCAGCGATGCCGGCAGCGAGTTTGTGCCACTGGCTGCGCGGGTCGTCAAGACCGACTACTTCACCTTTATAGCCTTTTAGCCCGTGGGCGTCCCAGTCCATCGGTATGGTTGCGATCACCCGTGGCAGTTGTTTGGACGGTACCCTTTTCCGCAAGCCTTCGTTGAATTTCCTTTCAATCTCTCTCGCGTTATGAAGTTTGGGCGAATACTTGTTCAGCACCAATTTAATTTTCTCCGGAGCGACGTTCATTGAAAGGATAAACGGGGCGTATACCTTTGAGTCTTCTTCTGAGAATTTCGATTGTTCAACTACCGCAAGTATCAAGTCTGCCATTTCAAACACTTCCGGAAGCCATGGTCTGTCCCAAAACTCCGTCGGTGTGTCTGCAATAACAACATCGGCTATTTCTTGTAATACACTGATTACTGCCGCTAACTCACCCTGATTGAATATGTTCTCCGGTAGAACGGTAATATCCACCGGCCCGGGCAACACTTTAAGGTTTGTATACCGAGTGTCTAACAGCAGATGCTCCACCAACGGGCGCAAACCTTTCTTCCTGCCTGACAGCATCTCTATGCCCATTTTAGGCTCAAGTTGAAAAAACCCTTTCACGGCGGGACTCCCGAAGTTCAAGTCGGTAATTGTTGTTTTTAGTCCCGCCTCGGACAAGGCCACTGCAAGTGTTACTGATGTTGTGCTTTTACCGACCCCTCCCTTATTCGCAACAGGCATTATCAGTAATCCTTTTCTGCCGGTCGAAGCAAGTGTTACTGATGTTGTGCTTTTACCGACCCCTCCAAGGTTACCGAAAACTATCTTGGGGCTAAAAGTGCTTTCAATTTCTTCTTCAGCGATTAACTCCTGGTCAAAAAATGGTTTCTCTCTTTCACTCACAACAGGATAGTCGCTATTATCACTTTGCTCAATCCTTGCTCCTGTGTTAACCTCACTCACAACCACATCTTCCGATTTACTTGCAATAGTACCGCTAAAACCTCCCGATTTGGATTCGGTTATTTCGGATGCGGCTTCGATTTCACCGTTGCGTATTTCACCTTCAATAATAGGCATCCCCTCCCGGTTGGAGGTCATCGCAGCTACCAGTGTGTAAGGACGGTCGCCGGGATGGTCCGGCAGTTCACCGGTGACAATGTTCGTTAGCCCAGCTTTTTCGGCCTCGCGGACGTACAGCCTGGCTTTTTCGTCAAGCCTACCCACCATAAGCACCAGGTGCGTAGACGAGAACATTGTAGGAACGTGCTTCAGGAGTTCGTGAGGATTTTCCCCAGGCAGGTTGCGCCCCAACAGGAGCACGTCCGGCCGGGTGTCTATATGCGATTCTAAATCCCATGCACTCGCACAGATTTCAAAATCCCAATCGCTGAATTTTTTCATGCTTTTAAGGTTATCTCTTACTTTTTCTGCAAACTCCCGTTCCGCTGCTACTACGCAGAGCATTTACCATACCCCCTGTTTCTCCCGTTATTTTTTGCTTGATACAAGTTTTCATCAGCTACCTTAAAAAGTTGACCGGCATCTGCCGCATCGTTCGGGTATACCGAACACCCGAATGAGCAAGTGACTGAAACTTCGTTTTCCGGCAGACGAAACACAGTCTTTTCAACCGCAAGTCTGACCCTTTCGCCAACTCCGAACACCTTATTAAACGCCGGTGTGATGATAACGAACTCTTCGCCCCCGTAACGCGCAATCAGGTCGTTCTCACGCACGGCACCGCTTACCACCTTCGCGAATGTTTCAAGCACAGCATCTCCCGCTTGGTGGCCGTAGGTGTCGTTGAATTGCTTAAAATGATCAACGTCAAGTATGATCAGGCCGAACCCGGCGCCCTGACGGTCTGCCTCCTTTACTGCTATCTCTATAGCGCATTTGTATGCGCGGTTGTTCGGTAGTCCGGTCATTTGATCACGATAAGCATCATCATTGAATGCCGGCCACTGGATCGTCAGGTCCTCCATTGACTCGCCCGGGAAAATGCGGTGCGGTGAAATGTATGTCCAGTTGGCCAGGCGCAGTTTTTTCATTGAAAATCACCTCTTAAAAAGAAAAACACGAGCCGTTGTAAAGCTCGTGATTGTGTACCTTATTTTAGTTGGTATCAACCTACCGACTGCAAATTATTACTTTTAGTAGACTCGCCGGCGCGAAATTTGTTCAGCATAGCTTTTTGGTACTGAACTATATATACATCAAGCAACTGGCTGACCTTCAATATTTGCTCGTAATCGGCTCCTGCAGCTGCCAGGTTGTTCATTTTTGCTTTAAGTCTTTCGATTTTCGTTAGCACATTCAAAGCCGCATACTCACCCCCATTAAGGCTAAAAAGAATACTTGTTCGCTATAATCACACCTTTTTCCATGTTATGAAATTCAAAGAATTTTGTCAAAAAAGGTAATCGTCTGATAATAATAAAACAGCTTAATGATTTGACTAAATATTTCCTCTTTCGTTAAATTACCACCTATTTCTTAACAAGGTATAGTGCCTTTTGGGAGGCCAATTGAACAACCCGGGCCTCTAGGTTCTGCGGCACTTCAACCTGTACTGCCGCCGCTACCCTGGTATTACCTGCAAGTTCGCCAACACCGGACGATTGCCCCGGTGTTATCAGGTTGCCGCTGCTATCCACGCTGGATAACACCCGCGCGTTTTCATATATCACAGCTCCTTCAACGATTTGGCCGGTTTTTACCACGGCGCACACATCCACCGTATCACCGGCTATAGCGCCGGCTGACGAAGATAGGTCGGTTGGAATATAGACGCCGACATACCCCTGCCGTATCCCTTTAGTATCGGTTAGAGCGTCTTTGTAGATATACTGACCTTTTACCATTGATACGGCCGCGGTCTTACCCTCCACTTCTCCTGTATCAACTCCGGCTACTGATTCGGGCACTTTTACCTTTTCAATATCGCTTGGTTTTATTTCCTGGCCGGCGGCGATAAACTCCGCCGCCCGGTATCCGTCCACGGTTCTTGTGGCCTGTGCGTATTTCTTATTGGCGCTAAGTTGGATCAATAACGTAAACACTACTGCCAGAAATAAGCACAGGCCGATTACTACCGGTTTTTTCAAGCTAAAATACCCCCTTAACAAATAATTTTGTTAACTACAGCTCCTCTTCTTATCACCTTTTTGCCTTTTATTAGGCTCGGTGAAAGAAAAGGGAGAGGCGGGGGAAACCACCCGCCTTTACGCCAGAATCCATCGTTTTGCTGTTCTTTTAATTTAATGAGTTTTCGTACTTCCTTCGGTACGGCCATCTTTGTTTCCCAGATGAACAGCCCGTTCATGCCGCGCGCTATTTTAAGAATGTCCCTCTCTACCGCGTTCCTTATTTCAATTGGATTTTCACTGGTTATGACAATATGGATCTCGTATGCTGTTTTCCAATTGCCCAACTTAATACCGCCAATAAGTAGCAATATTTTAGCCCAGTATTTATTGAGCGGTAACAGCACAACTGCCTCCAGCCCAGCCCTTCTGGAATATTTTATAGCTGCCGGCATGTCGATGAAGTAAAATTTAAACACTAGCAGTAAAATGACTAAGTATGACCATGATGCCATCCTGGGAACAACGCCTGCAACTAATAAAATTGCGGCCGTTATCACAGCGATCAAGGCCTGCCAAAATAGCAGGTCTCTTCCTTTTGTGCCCATAACTATTACTAGAAACCGAGTTGTCTTCGCAAGTGTGATGTTGCAGCATTCCAGAGATCATGGATAGTGTCCGGGGCATAGTTTATCATTAGCAGTACTATAGCAACAACGACAAGTGCCGCGCCGATCGTCCACACCATAGCTTTGAGCTCACCTTTTTCGTTATTAACCACGGAAACGATTTTTTTGATTGTTTTCTTCAACATAGTTTAATTGGCCTCCTAAAATAGTTTTCTTAGATTTTTTAACAACAAATACATACCGGCAATTCCGGCTATAATAGTAAGCAGCAACTCGAAAATCAATTTCAAGAATTTTTTAATTCCCAAACCCCCCTGAAACGTACTGCAATATCCACCTCATTACTGGGTACCCCGCTACCAGCATGCCTCCGAAAAGACCAAGCACCGCGATCATGGCAAACAATCCGCTTTTGGCAGATGTTTTTCTGGCTGCCGCCAGTTCCCCTGCTATCTCTACCTCATCGCGCAGATCGTCGAATATGTCTGGTGTGATGGTACTGTCCCAGGCGGTAGCAAGACGGCTGCAGATCGCCTCAATGCAGCGTTCCCCGGCCCTGGCCGAAAGCTTATCAAACGCTTCCTTTGCTTTGCCGGTGCGTTTAATATTATCCAGTAAACGCGATACCTCACTCTTTAACGGTTCGGGCAGAAACAACACTGTCTGCTCAATAGCAGACAGTGTTGTTGATGTAGGCAACTCCAGAAAAGCAGGCATAAAATCAACCAATATGGTGATCCCTTCGGCTAACCGCCCCTGCCATTTCCTGTAGCTGTTCAACGCTGACCATTCCGACACAAAACAACCCGCGATAAACATCAGCGGGACAACAGCGAAGGCCAGGTAGATTTTCTTGATCAGCAAACACACCATGAAACCTATTGCGGCAAACAAGATGGCCAGGATAATGGTTCCCTTGACCACCTCTTCCATGCTTTTACCGGCAATTTTTAACTTATCCGCGTTCCGTTCAAGGCGTTCCATGAGCCGCCATTTAAGCGACTCTATTGTGGACTCCGCCTGGCTATAACCTCCGATGGGCGCGAGAATGTAGTAAAAGCATATAAACAGTGACACAAACAACAGCCCGAATAAAAAAACGATAACATTCACCCCCTTATTTAATCCAGGTCTTTCGACTGGCCCAGTTTCCTGGCCATGACCAGCATTAAAAGCGTCAAGGCAAGAGCTGCCGACAGGACCAGCTTGGCCGCGGCATCCTGGAACATATCGCGCAAGAATGTAACGTCAACTACTATCCCGGCAAGCATCATCACAATTACCACCCAGGCGGCGATCATAGGCTCCATGGTTTCCTTCGCCCGCTCTGCCAGTAACTTATCCCTTTTCCGCAGGGCGCTTCCCAGCCTGGCAAAGCCTTTTGCCGCGGCTTGCCCCCCGCCACTATACTCCGTGGCGGACACTATGCTGGATATGGCGTCAAACTCCTGGACACCGTATTTGGCGGCGAGATCTTTAAACATTTTTGGGGAATTTCGATCCGGCCATCTCGTATCTTGCATACATGGCCTGAAAATCTTCTGACAGCGGAGGCTTTAGTTGGGCGGCTGTTTTATTGATTACCTCCGGCATTGCCAGCCCCGACCGCAACAGCGCTGTTGCGGAAGATATGAAGTCCCTTGAGCCTTCTTTTATTTTCCGGTACTCTCTTTTATTTAGATAGTCTTTTAACCAGGCTACCAGCAGCCAGCCCAACACCGCGCTTAAGAAACCGGACAAAGGAGACATAAAAACAAGTGAGCCGCCAGTAAAAAACACCGCAGCAATTGCCAGCGGTATAGCATGTTCGGCTATTTTTTTCGGTTTGACTCTTTCTTGCGCAGGTAGTTCTCCGGTAATTAAGAAATACAGCAATGTAAAGATAGTCAGCATAAGCAGGACGGCTAATAACAATTTAACTACCCCCCAGCAACTCATTTAAGAAGTCGTCCACAACTTTCTCCTGCTGGCTCTGCCGGCCGTAAGCCTTTTTGATTTGCTCCGTTTCATCAGGATCGCAGGTAATATATTTTTCCTTTATTTCGGAAAACTTGGCTATATTTTTTGCTCCCCTGAAAGCCAATCTCGAAAGTCTTTTCTGGGTGACCGGGTTTTCGTAGATCCACCTTCTAACCTTACCGTTGGTTGAAGCAAATTCATCCTCGTCAAACCTTATTATTGTGTTAAAGGGATTAACGGGGTCATCGGTTACTTCAACCACTGTTAGAAGTGTTCTCTTACCGTCAAATGCCTTATCGAAGAAGAACAGAAAATCAAACATGCTTCTTACCTGGTTGTTGACGTGTTCAAGGGGCAGTTTCATGCCGCCGCGCTCGAACATTTTCGGGAGCCTGGTGCAAAAATCGCGAATGCTGCCCGCGTGGCCGGTGGTGCAGAAACCTCCGGAGGTAGACTCGGCTATTTCAGACGCGGCCACTACTTCGCCGCCACGTATTTCGCCGACAACCGCCCGGTCCGGATTGTTCCTCAAGATAGCCTCGCAGATAACCGTCATTGTTATAATCTTTTTATCGGCATAGCCCACTTCTACCAGGTTGATCAGGTTCGGCAAGTGTGGAAACGATAGCTCGAAACTTGTTTCGCCTACAATTACCCTCTCACCAGGGTCAAATAGATTTCCCATAGCTCTTAACACTGTTGTTTTGCCGCTGTCGGTACGACCGAACACTCCGAAATTGGAATGTCCCTTGATAACAGCTTCGACCATCAACCTCGCCACAAAAGCCGGAAACATGCCATTCTCCACAAGCACATGCAGGGGCATCGGCGGGCGCACCAGGGGCGATTTTCTGATAGTAAAAGCGGTACCCAGAGGGGCAGCCTTAAAGCCCATCGCTGCCAGCCGTGAGCCGTCGCGAAGCCAGGCGTCCACTATGGGCCGGTCTTCGCCGAAAAACCGGCCGGTGTCTTCGCATATCTTTTGCACAAACTCGGTTACTTCTTTGTTTGATCTGAACAGCGTTTTGGGTATGGGGTGCAGTTTCCCTTTGCGGCCGTAAAACGCCCTGGGGCCGGCAGTGCTGGGGTTTACCATTACCTCGGTTACTTCCAGCGAGTTTTTGCCCACAAAGAAGGGCTGCAAGGGGCCGTAACCGGATGCCTGACCCATTATTACCGTGACAATTTCACTTACTTCCACGGGTGATACTTTTGGGTGCGATGCCACGGCGGTTCTTACTAACTGCTCGATTGCCCTGTATTCTTCCGGCGTCATGGAGGAATTGCCGAATATACCGGGATTCTTCTGGGTGATTTCCTCCGCGATTTCTTCAATAATCTGTTCCTGCTCATTTCCAACGACTTCTTCCCAGGACAATAATTATCAGCTCCTCTCGTTGTTGATAATTGATTTTTAGCTTTAATAATGGTAGAATAAATCTAAGGATGGTGGAAAAAACTGTATGCTTGCCGAAGCTGCTGAATGGTTAACCCAATCTGAATATGATTTGGATACAGCAGAAATTCTTTTTGCTTCGGGAAGGTATCTTTATGCGATTTTCATGTGCCATCTTGCAGTTGAAAAAGCTTTGAAGGCCTTGACCGTTGAAAAAACCGGTAAGACCCCTCCCAAAACCCATAATCTAATTAACCTCATGAAACTATCAGAATCCGTATTAACCGATGACCAAAGAAAATTTGTCAGCCGCCTGAGCCTAGCCGGAATCGTGACCCGCTATCCCGAAGAACTAAAGCAAGCCATAAATGATTATCCCCCTTCCATAACCAGACATTACCTTGATACCGCAAAGGGTGTGATTAAATGCCTAAGACAACAAATAAAATAACAACAGTTGTTAAGTCTTACTTATCAGTCCTTAATAAAAATGGTATACCAACACAAAGTGCATATTTATTCGGTTCTCAGGCTAAGGGCACTGCAGGACCGTATAGTGATATAGACCTTATAGTCGTTTCTCCTGCATTTTCTGGAATGCCCCAATGGAAACGTTGGGAGATTCTTGGTGATGCTCTGGCTGAGATAATGGAACCCATTGAAGTACGAGGATACACGCCGGAAGAAATTGAGCAATCCCAGAAACTAAAGGCCAGCTTTATTTATGAGGTACTAAATGAGCCTGAAACCTACGAATATCGGCTTTAACCTCTCAAATAACATCTCATCATCTCCCAATTTTGACCCTTAAAAATAAAGCCTGGGTAATTCCCAGGCTTAAGGATTTACATATACCGAACCGGCTATCGGCGTGCCGGACAGGTAGTTTGAAACGCCGTATGCTTTTGCAGATATTGGCACTGTGAACCCCGGCAGCGATGGACATATTTTAAACTCAAATGGATAGCTTAACCTTACCCACATTACGGTACCTCTCATTACCGGCCCTCTTGCTGACACCTGCTTCGTTATTTTTGATTCGTCCATTCCTGTTTCGCTGCAAAACGAACTCAAAGAACTAGCGGCGACATCAGTGTATCCCCCAAACTTCGCCATCGTTGACGCGATGTAAGCAGCTTCAGCGTGGAGCATACTCCACTGGTTGATCATCCCCATTGCCATCATAGCACCCACAAGAACTAACATGATCAAAAACATTACACCATATGTTGAAACTACGTCTGATAACATACCTGAATACCTACCTTTCAATTTCATATACCAATTGGCTGAACAACTGAAAAATAATCCATTGGGACAGTGACATACTTTTCACCTATCAACGGTACATTACACCTTAGCACCGGGACGCTTATTTCAGCGTAAAACCCTTCCTGCTTGGCCTNACCTCCCGGTATAGACTCACCTTTACGGATTCCTCTTATTGATACAACGTCTATTGGACCTGGATAGCTTGAATCTCTCGGCGTAAGCCTGCTTCCACTAGGTGCTGCATTGAGCATTTCGCTGAACTTTAGCATAAATACCCTTGTTACTTTTGATTGCTCAAGACGTACATCATATTCCTTCCCTGTTGTTAGCTCAGACACTGCATAATCAAGCGCCTGCTGAAAATTGTAGTATGTTTCAGTCGCCTTAATCTTAGCGCCCTGGGCCAAGGCCCACGTTAACACAAAAACGATAAAGAAAAAAGCAATGTACACACTCAATACCGGCAAGGCTATTATGCCGCGCTGATCCTTAATAATGTTTGGTCTGATAATCTCACCCCCCTGTTAAGACGCCATTAGCTACCCCGGAGGCGTTTCCGTATTCCGTGTGACTGACTCCGAACACACCCAAACATACTCAACACACTCATACACATCCCAATATTTATCCCTCCTTTTTAATTGTATCCATATGATTTTTGCAGTGAACAAATTAGGATATTAGATAACCATCTCCCTACTATGTTTGTTTACTAAAAAAACCCCCGCTATTTGGGAGGGTTATTTTACTTTTTTCCGTATAATTTTCCTATATAATAAGGGAGAAATATTTTTGACTTCCTTCTCGTGTTTCCACGCGAGGAGGTAGTCAAAAAAATAAATCACTAAATGGTCCATAGCACAATGAGCCCTATCAGTAACACTATAGTCGCTATCACAGGATAGTATAGAGGTACCTGCAAAGATTCAAGTAATCCCGGGAAATAAGGGGACAGAACACACATCTTCTTCTCAATCCACATTAACCATATGCTAATAACTATTGCACAACTAGAAAATGTCCCAATAATTCTATTATCAAACACATTTGTACCTCCTATGCCCGCCATCCCCCTTCGTCAATCAACTCACGCTCGTTTCCCACAACATTCATTCTAACCGTGCCGCAGTCTTCGCACCAGCAAGCATCCATTGAACAAAATTCCTCCTCGCCCCGGTCGGTCACGATATCTATTCTGACCCAACGTTGGACACCTGATGTAGCCGCAGCCAGAGAGGCCGCGTCCACGGCTGTCTGAGCCTGTTCTTTCGCGATCAGCCACCGACCGTATTCAACCGTGCCCGCCCACAAAATACACAAGAGAAAAACCACGGCCGCGGTTAGGACAAATATACTGCCCTGTTCATTGTTTATATACTTCTTTATTTAAATCTGAGCCACCTCCGGGTAAAATGGTATTTTTATTTATTACTTAATGGTAAGAATGCTATAATAATCCATACGATAAATATTGCAGCCAATATGATACCAGACCAATTGTTCCTCAGATAGATCATTAATTCATTTTTAATATTGCGGTGTTTGTCATTATTGTTTTTCAATTCAATTCCTCCTAATGAAAAGGATATCATATGGATAATACAACTATTTCAGTTTTACTTGCCATATCTCAAATTTCAGCCACGCTTACAGGCTTATCTTTCCTTGCTCTTTCTTATCACTTCAAGCCAAATAAATTGAAGTTAATAGTTAATTCACCCATGACTACTATTTTTGCTAATATCTTTTTACCTACCTACTTTAGCTTACAAGTAGTTATTTCTCCAGAATATATAAATATAATTACATATTTTCAATCGATTACTTTTTTAATCCTATCAATAATTACAACAGTGTTAACAAAAGAGAGGGAATTTTGGCATTTCTTTATACCATTACCAAGTATAATCCCTATTATTTATGTCTTATTGAGTGGTATAACAGCACATCTATTGGTCGAATCCTTAATGCTTCAAATATTTCTTTCTTCCTTTCAATTATGGATCGTTTTTAGAAAGATGTGATTTATAGACTCACCCCCCTCTCTAGTCTTGATAATTAAAAACAAAACGATGTGTATGAAACCAGCAATTATTCCGGCGTCAAATAACTTCTTGTCTTTTGTGCTATTTTTGACTAACAAAATAACATAAATATTTACTAGCAAAATTATTAATCCTAAAAGCACTTCATTAACCAAGTAATAGTACATTATCATCAACGACAATGTAAGAGTGAGTGCTGTTATCAGTATTGTGATTTTTTCAAGAATGTCTAATACATCTAAGATTTTCAAGATTATTACCCCTCCTTTTTCTCAATCAACCTCAATAAAGTAAGGCCCGGTGTTAACCGAGCCTTGCCCTGTCTTATAGTTAGTTTTAGAACCCAAGCGGATTAACAGCCGTTCCATCTACTAGCAGCTGTCCGCTGGCCGTGCCGGAAGTTGACCCGTTGCCGTTATACGTTACCCAGTCGTATACTGGCTCATCGCCGTATATCGGTTCGTCGTCATCGTCATGGCCGATCACGACAGTTTTCCACTCTACTATCTCATACTGCTGCCACTGATACTCGTAGCTAATATCATACCTCGCGCTTATGTTAAACGACCGTGGCTGCGACAAGTCCTCGCCGGTTAGCGAATCTATGGCGTACATGCCGTGGGTTGACCAGTCTTCTTCGAATGTGGCCGTGGCCGTGTGGCCGTTTGCCTGCATGTTAAGCGTAATTGTGCTTTCAGGAATCACCGGATGGCTGAACGAAAATTCCGGATGCCGTTCCGGGTATGTCAACCTTGCCGACGTAATGCGCCAGCCTGTCAGCCACCCTTGCGGCGGTATCGGCTCTGCCGGCGTTAAGGTAGCCGTCACGTCGTCCGTCCAGCGCGCTGTGCCCGGAGCGCGCCATTCGCCGTACTGGCTTACCGCCTGGAATGTTAGAGAGCCTGGACCGGAGTTCACCGGCGCCCGGTAGGGTTCGTTTACATTAAGTATCCCGTCCATGTAATTATCGTCGTAGGTTGACTCTACTATATCATGTCTTGGGTTAACATATATCTCAACCGCGTACCTGCCCGGGCCGGGGCTTCCAAAACTATAACTAACCGGGATACTTCCCTTCGCCGGGATGGTTATTTCCTGCCAGCTTAAAACCCTGCCGTCCATGCCGAACTGTACCGTCGTTGTCACGGGCTGGTCCGAATCGCAATAAGCGATACCCGATATAGTTATCTGTGAACCGGGCTCGGCGGGGTTCGGTGTGATGGCAAAATTTCCTATCGCCAGGTTGATTTTATTGCTAACCGTCACTTTGCCGGTGGCTGTAAGGCCGCCGTAAGTGGCTGACACTTCTGTTTCCCCTAGTTTCTTGCCGGTTACCTGGCCTTTGTTGCCTGTGTTGTTTACCGTGGCGATATCGGGATCTGCGCTAATCCAGTCGCACCCCAAATCTTCAGTTACGTCTTTTACTGTATCGTCAACGAAAAGGCACCATGCTTTAAAGTTGCCTTTTTCGTAAGGTGTCAGGCCAAGAGTATCAGGAACCAGCCACAGCTCTTTCGGTACCGGGCCGCCCGCCACTGTCAGTTTAGCAGTATCTTTACCGATCAAGTCTTGCTTGGTAACTCGAAAGTCGTCATACAACTTACCGGTAACTATGTCCACGCCGGGGGCATCGCCGATCACTCTGCCGGGCACCATATTATGGTGTGTTGTGTATAGTGGATTGCTCTCATCTTCGTCGAAGTGCGAGCTGGCGCCTTGTTTTTCCCATTCGGTTGTGTTGGTTACATCCTGGCTAACTTCTATGCCGGCGTTGTTCTTTGTTTTCAGTACTCCGTGGAATTGTCCTGCTTCACCAACCTGGATAGTTAACTCGGGTGGAACAACTTCAAATGCGCCCAATACTGTTTTTCCGCCAAGATTAATGTCTAAAGGTAACGACAGGCTTTCAATCTTCTCCCATATATCGCCCTGATCGTCGCCACTGCTGGCCCTTGGTGTCAAACTTATGTCACCGTTAGATAGCGCGCCGCCGGNGGACAGCCANAATNNNNTTTCTGTTATTAGGGTTGCTGTATAATATCCTTCCGGCGCGTTGTCCGGTATGGTCACCAGGCCNNCTTTAATTTGTATAACATTCGCTGCGTCAGCTTGTTTCAGCGGTATTTCTTTGCTTTGAGATTGTTTNTCTNNGGGATANATATGTTGAACAACGTCTTTTATTTTTAATCCNACNTCNNTNGTNACNTNGCTTATNGGNANNGCTTTATCTGGATCAAAATTATCCGGGTCTCCTTCAAGAGGTGCTACTAAAACATAATACTGTCGGCTCTGGCCTGGGTATGAAAATGAACCTTCCAGGGGTTTAAGATATACTACAAAGTATTTTGGTGGATAGGTTTTATGGTCATCTTTTTTTACCACTTCAAATTTAGCAGTGTCTTTAAGACCTTTATACTTAGCCGTTACGTTTGCAAGCCCTATTGCGTTACCTTCAAATAAACCTTTACCTCTTACTATTGCTATATCGTTGCCGTTTTCGTCCTGGCCGCCTGCACTCCATTCGGCATCTTTTGTTACGTCCTCATCACCGTATAGTGCTTGATACTGCTTCTGCCCACCGACAGTTGTATATTCATAAGACGGAGTTACAATTAATTCGTTATTTTGCTCGTTGACAATTGTAAGTGAAGTTGAAGCCTCGTTGCCGTTAGCATCTTTTGCGGTAACGGTAACGGTTCCTGCTTGTTTACCTTTAATTAAGCCTTTGCCTTGCACTGTAGCAAGGGCTGTATTATCTACTTGCCAAGTGCAGTCACTGGTTACTTTTGTGCCTTTTTCGCCGTTAACAACTTGATAAGATTCAAACTGCTTAGTGTTGCCGACTTTGATTGTTGGGTTTTCGGGTTCTATCATAAGGCCATTTTGTGGTATGTCACCGATGAGATAACCGAAAAATGAAAGATTCGTAAATGTTTTATACCAAGCTACACCGTCTACCCAGTGCCAGACACGGACGGAGCCTTTTAAGCCTTCTGAGGGGATTGATAATACTTTGATAAACGACTTGTCGCAAAATTTTTCCGGAAAACCTTTTCGTTGGAGTTGGGAGTAGATTGATTCCCAGACTTCATTCGAAATAATGTCCCAGTCATTCTCATAGCATAAGTCCTCATACCATGGGTATTTAATTACGTCCCATTCACTCATTGAGCTTGTGAAAGCGTCATCTGGAAATTCATCAAAAGTATATTTATCACCTGTCGCTGTATAGCCTAAGTATCGGGGATATCCAACGCCATTAACCTCTTTCCAATCATTACCTGGTACATCCGCAGGGAGTCCATAAACAATTCGTCCATAAATTTCTCGTGCATATAAAGGATGATCTATACCAGGTACATTAATATATTCAGGTTCAAATGCACTTGCCCAAGTTGCGAACCACAAAAGCAAAAAAAGAAAACAACTTATAAAAGTTGCTTTTTTTAACATAACCGTACACTCCTTTAAAATTTTAATATAATAACTTTCTATAATCTAATGATTATTGACTTGCCACCATCTTCAAACGAAGTCTCTTTAATATTGGCGTAGCCGTAAGCGTCAACTACCTTATTAACTATATTTTTATCATTATCATTAGCACCTGGATAAACAGAAATACAAATTATGTTTACTTCAGGATTATAACTTATTTGTAATCTTTTTTCCGTAGATGGCAAGTTAGGTATTTTACCCGGAATTGCTTTTGACCATAAACCTGCAACAGGAGCCCATTCCAAAACTAATCCAGTTAAGTTTTCTATATTTGTTACAACCTCATGCTTCTCGGCTGGTTCCGGAATAATCTTCACATGTGGTGTTGTGCTGCCGCTACTACTGCTATTTCCACCATAACTTACACTGCTGACCGGTTTATACGCTGTGGGGTCGTCACTCCAAACCCTTGCAATCTTCCATGCCCCGCCCTGCTTGACAACCATCGCGTGGGCCTGGCCTGTCAGGTCCAGCACCACAATCGGCCCGTAGCCGTTGAAATTCTCCTGCTCAACAGGTACCCCACTGCTCACTCCCTTTTCAACGAACCCCTTCGTGAGGTATTGCTTTCTGCTGCTGCGGTCAACGAAATAGCCGTTTAT
>Ga0067045_1029324_pt1 | contig 21756 bp, 16 predicted proteins | sample TerdegcTABiofilm_FD_59184 | JGI IMG/M metagenome (GOLD analysis project Ga0067045, IMG submission 59184) | Combined Assembly of (Gp0054472, Gp0054536) Wastewater bioreactor microbial communities from Singapore -Terephthalate degrading...
CCGCCGGCCTAGCCCGGTCGGGCCGCGGGTCCGGGGGGGATCCGGTCGGAGCCGATATACTGTCCCGCCGGGAACATTGACAATTTAGATATAATTGCTACAATGGATCGACGCGCGCTTCCGAACCGCGCGTACACATCCGTGGTCGAGGCCCCCGCGAATGAAGGACCCCAGGTCCGCATCCAGAGAAGCCCCCGAAAAGGCCCTTCGTCACATCGACTACGACTCCCTCCAAAAACGCTTCGACGCCCTTGTCCGGGAGGGCGCGGACCTGCAGACCCGCCGCAAGTTCATCACCGACGTCTTCCTGGCCAAGAACCGGGCCATACGGGACCTGGACTTCCACACCCTGGATCCGAGATCCATCGAGGACGACTACCTTCGCCCCCGCAAGGACCTGAGCTCCTTCGTGCTCCGGAACTGGGTGAACGGCGTCTTCCTGCCCTCCCTGAAACCCGACTTGGCGGAAAAGCTCTTCCTCTTCGGCCTGGGCCGGATGTTCTCGGCCTATAACGACGTAGGCGTCCAGTCCTGCTCCGACGCGGACCTCAATTTCGTGCTCTCCGACGAGGTTTCCCCGTCCGGACGGGCGGCCCTGGATCGAGAGCTCAAGAAGCTCCGCAAGGAGGCCTACGACCGCTTCGGCATCCTCATCGAGATCCATCCGGAGTACACCATCCAGGACGTCCGCTCCGTATCCGCCGCCCTGACCCATCCGGATCCGGAGCGGCGGCTGGGCGCCGCCTTGTTCTACAAGAGCAACGAAAAGAGCATCTTCGTGTTCAAGGACCATCCCGAGCTTAGGGTCCAGGTATTCTCCAAGGTGAGCGCCCTGCCGGATTCCTGCCTCTTCGAGCACTTCCTGGGCCTCCGAAGCGCCAAGAACTCCTTCATGAAGATCCGCATGGACGAGAAGCCCTTGACGATCCTGGAAGAATACACCTGCGAGCAGATCCAGACCCGGGCCGTCATCGGCTCCCGGGCCTTCGGCCGGTACTGCTATACTGTGTTCCGAAAGGTGCCCTTCGCGTCCCCCCCGGTCTGGTACTTCTCCATGAAGTATTTCGTGAACCGCGTGTACGACTATGTCTGCGCCATGCGGAATGTGGGGTACGGGCTCTCGCAGATCGGCTTCGACTCCGAGGATTCCCGGGGAAGCCCCGACCCGGACTACCTCTTCCTCCGGAACGCCCATAAGCTGATGCTCTACCTCCAGGAGCTCATCCAGATGTCCATGGGATCCTTCGGGATGGATTGCGATTATTCCTACATTTCCCGGGCCCGGTTCCTAAAGTTCATGGAGATCGACGGGGAAAAATTTCGGAAGAATTTCCAGGAACTCGTGCTGGGGGGAGGACTCCTGCCGCCGACCGCCCGGGAGAAATACCTGCGCCTTAAGCGCAAGATCGAGGAGAAGTCCCGGGATCGGATCGTCCACTGCGACGAAGAGGACCTGAAGGCCTTCCCGGAGGGGTTCCGCTACGAGACGATCGACCGGGACTCGGCCCGCCGCAGGATCTGGGTTCCCTACTCCTGGGCGGACCTGGGGTTTTTTGTGTTCAACGTCATCGCCGTCCGGATCGGCCAGATCGTGGATACCCGGCTGGTGCCTCCCCTGGCCGGGCTGGACGATTCGGCCCGAGCCTTGGGTTCCCCGCCCGGCAAGCCTTCCCGAAGGAGAGCGCGGCGGGCCGGCTAGCGACCTCGACCGCGCGTTTCGCTCAAGGAGACAGGACCCGGAGACGGGCGTCCGCGTCGAAGGACCAGGAGAGGGGACGAAGGGTCTCCAGGGGCAGGACGGGACTCCGGACCGTGCGCAGGGAAATCCAGGGAAGCCGGAGATCCTTCCCGCCGATCAGGATCGTGAGCGGCCCCCTCTTGAGAGGGAACGTCATCAGCTCGGAACCCTCGGCGTCCAGAAGACGCGATAGCTTGTATCGCCGGGGACCGAACAGATACCCCAGCGGTCCCGCCAGGTCCAGGACCCGGGCTTCCAGGGAGCATTCCCGTCCGGCCAGGGCCACCCGGGAGAGCACGGGCACCGCGTTGCGGTCCGGCACGGCAAGATCTCCGGCCGCCCCCGAGGCATCCGCCTGGTAGGGTACAAGGCGGGCGATCTCCCGTCCCGGAGAAAGAGCGTGCCAGGCCGAGGCCTCCGCCGCGGTCAGGCCCAGGAGGGAGAGGGCCAGCACCGCCAGGGGTATCCCGATAGGGCCCGGAAAGACCGCGGCCAGGCAGCCCAGCACGCACCAAGACCCTGCCCAGATCCAGAGGGTCCGGTCCGATAGCAGGGCCTTGGGGGGCACGATCAGGAGGACCGCCGCGCACAGCACCGCCCAGGCCAGGCAGAGGAACACGAGGCTTAGGTCCCGGCGGCGCCGCGCCTTCCTCTCGGAACCCCGGGCGAAGAGGAGGTCCAGGACCAAGGCTGCCGCCGCCCCCAGGGAGAGTCCCCCGAGGGCGGACGCCGCCCAGCCCGCCCCTCCCGCGGCCAGGTCAGAACCCATAGATCTCCGAGTACTTGCGGTTCAGGTAGTCCACGAAGTGCCCGGCGTCCAGGGGCTTCCCGGTCACGCCCTCGCACAGCTCCTTCGGGAGCAGGGCGGCCCCGGACGCGTGGATCTTCTTCCGGAGCCAGCCGAGCATGGAGGCGTAGTCTCCGGCTTTCAGACAGGAGTCCAGGTCCAGGTCCCTGCGAAGGGCTTGGACGAACTGGGCCGCGTAGAGGTTGCCCAGGGAATAGCTGGGGAAATAGCCGAAGAGACCCGCGGACCAATGTACATCCTGGAGACAGCCCTTGGAGTCGCTGGGCGGCTCGATGCCCAGGAGGTCCTTGGTCTTGGCGTTCCACGCGGCCGGGACGTCCTTTACCTCCAGGCGGCCCGAGAGGAGGTCCGCCTCCATCTCGAAGCGCAGTATGATGTGGAGCCCGTAGGTGACCTCGTCCGCCTCGGTCCGGATCAGGGAGGGCTCCACCTTGTTGATCCCCCGCAGGAACTCGTCCAGGGACACTCCGGACAGGACCTCGCCCAGAACGGCCCGCAGGGCCGGGTATTCCCGGCTCCAGAAGGAGCGGCTGCGGCCGACCACGTTCTCCCACATGCGGGATTGGGACTCGTGGATGCCCATGGAGGCCCCGTCGGCCAGGCAGGTTCCCGCGTATTCGGGCGGGGGGTTCACTCCCTGCTCGTACAGGGCGTGTCCGGTCTCGTGGATCGTGGAGAAGAGGCTGGAAAGGAAGTAGCCCTCATCGTAGCGGGTGGTGATCCGAACATCCGCCCGGCCCACGGTGGTCGTGAAGGGATGGGCGGTGACGTCCAATCGGCCGCGCCGGAGATCGTACCCCAGGAGCTCCATGAAATAGCGGCTGGCGGTCCTCTGGGCTTCCTTGGAACAGGGCTTGCGGAGGAAGGAGTCGTCCACCTGGGGACGGGACCGGATTTTGGCCAGGAGGGCCGCCAAGTCCTTGCGCAGGGGCTCGAAGACCCCGCGGACCTGGGCTTCGTCGCTCCCGGGCTCGAAGAGGTCCAGAAGGACGTCGTAGGGCTTCTTGTTCGGATCCAGGCAGACGGCGGCCTGCCTCTTGAGGTCCAGGATCCGTTCCAGGTGAGGACGGAAGGCGGCAAAGTCGTTTTCGGACCGAGCCCGAACCCAGGCCGCCTGGCCGAGGCTCTGGGCCTTGGCGGTTTCGGTCACCAGGTCCGCGGGGAGCTTCACCTCCCGGGTATAGTTCCTGTACAGAAGCCGCAGGAAGGCGCCGGCGTCGCCGCCCAGGCCCGGGTCTCCCCGAGGGTTCGAATCCGAACAGCCCAGGGCTGAAAGGTATTCGCCGATCCGGGGGTTCACGGCTTTCTCGTGGGCCGCCCCCTCCAGCCAGGCTAGCTGTTCGGCCCGCTCCTCCTCCGCCCCGGGGGGCATGTGGGTTTCCTGGTCCCAGGCCAAGAGGGAGGCGATGTGGGTTACAAGGACGCGCTCCCGGTCCAGATCGATCAGTTTCTTCAGTTCCGTTCTCATGGGATCCACCTCGTGGTCGCGGATGTTGCGCCCGGGGGACGGCGCGGAGCCCCGGTCGGGACGGGGCGGGAAAATCCTACCACCCCCCGGACGTTGACGCAAGGCGGGAATCCCGCCACAATGTCTTGAAGGAGCGGCCCGTGAGCGATCCCGTACCTCGGAAACGAAGAACATTCCCGCGGATCCTGATCACCCTTCTGGCCCTGGCCCTACTGGGCACGGCCGCCTTCCTGGCCTGGTCCTTCCTGGATCGGTCCCCGGTAACCGACGCCCTCCCGGACGGATTCTCCGCCTATGTCCGCATCGCCTCTGCGGGCAAGTTTTTCGAGTCCCTGATCGGCCTTGAAACCGCGGACGCCCTCCTGGCCGCCCCCGAGGCTGCCGGGGCCCGGGCCCTGGTGGACGCCCTGCGGCGGGAGCCCTTTCTCCGGAGCCGGGCCTTCCACATCCTCGCGAACGTGCGCATGGACGGGGCCCTCTACGGCTCCTCGTACCTGGCCGCGGTGGACCTGGGAATCCGTTCCGCCCTGACCCGGGCCGCCCCGTTCTGGGGACCCTGGCTGAGGTACCCGGGCCTGACCTACAGCCGCTCCTCCGGGACTTCCCGCTTCCTCTACAAGGCGGGGGACACCCTCGTGTACGCCGCGGTCCTCAGGAACCTCCTCCTGCTCACGGGGGACGAACAGCTCCTGGAGCGCGCCCTTTCGCGGGGCGGAGCCGGGAGGGACGCCGAAACCGCGGAGGCCCTCTCCGGTCGGGCCCCCAAGGACCTGCGCATCCTCCTCAAGACCTCCGAGCTCCTGTCCGGCCTCCGGGACGGCTCCGATCCGGCCGCCCGGTTCCTGGCCGACCTTGACCTGCCGGGATTCGCGGCGGTGGACCTGAGCGTCTCGAACGCGGCCGTCCAACTGAGCCTGGAGCTTCCTGTATCCTCCGGGCGGAGCGCCCTGTCCGCCCTCATCGCGGCCCGGTCTCGGCCTCCCGCGGTCCTGTCCGCCCTGCCCGGATCCGTCCGGTACTTCTCCGTCCTTTCCGCCGGCAGTCTCGAGCAGATCCGGGACGCCGCCCTTCCCGTCCTGGGCGCCTCGGCCGAGGACGCCTGGAAGCGCGCGGACGCGGCTTCCCGGGCGGCTTTGGGGATGGGACTGAAGGACCTGCTTCTCTCCTGGTCCGGGGACGAGCTGGGGGTATTCGGCCTGGAGGGCCGATCCGAGCCCGTGTTCTTCCTTAAGGTGCGGGACGAGGCCCGGCGGCGCAGGGTTTTCCAGGAAGCCTTCCAGAGCGGAGCCCTGGGAGAGGACTCCGCCGCGGTTCTGGACGGCATCCGGGTGCCCCGGATCGTCATTCCCTGGTATATCCACGCGCTCCTGTCCGCGGTGGGCGCGGAGGTGCCCCAGCCGTACTTCCTCGTGGAGGACGGGTACCTCCTCCTCTCCACCTCCGCGGAGTCCTTGGTGGCGTCGGCCCGGGAGGCCCGGGCGGGGAAGGTCCTGCCCCGGACCGATTCCTGGCGCCGGGTATCCGCCGGCATACCCGCGGACGCCTCGGCCATGATCTACTATTCCCTGGATCGCAGCGTCCCCTTCTTCCTCCGGGGCGAGGGACCCCTGGCCGCGTTCCTGCGGCAGTACGGGGAGGGCACGGCTTCGGTCCGCTTCGGGGACGGCCGTATGAAGCTCGCCCTTTCCGCGGCCGCCCTGGGAGGCCGGGGTACCCGGGACCTCCCGGGCTTCCCCCTCCGGACGGAGCGCCTACCCGTCGGGGGCGTGCAGGCCGGCCGGGGCGCGGACCGCAAAGTCCGCCTGTACTGGATGGAGGAGGGAGGGACCCTGGTCTCCTATCTCCCGGCCGCGGGAACCCGCAAGAGCCTGGGCATGGACGACTCGGGGTACTTCGTGCTGGAATCCCTGCCGGACGGCGCGGTTTCGGCGGTGTGGGCCGTCTCCCGCCGGGGCACCGTCTGGAGGCTGGATCCGGACCTCTCGGCCTTTGAAGGCTTCCCCAGGGCGACCGGGACTCGGCCCGCCGCCGCGCCCACCCTGGCCCCGGCTCCGGCGTCCTCTTCGGCTCCGGCGTCCAAGGGCTCCTCTCCTCCGTCCAGACTCTTGGTTCCCTTGAGGGACGGGGGAATCCTGTCGGTGTCCGCGGACGGTTCGACGTCCTCCCTGCCCGTCACCTTCGAGGATCCCGCCTCCGCTCCGATCGCCGCCTGGAACGGCTTCCTGGCCGTCTATCCCAAGAGCTTCGAGGGAACCCTCTGGGTCCTGGATTCCAGCGGTCAGCCCCTTCCGGGCTGGCCCGTCGCCCTGCCCGGGATAGGCTACGGCTCCCCGGCGCTCGCGCCCCTGGGGTCCTCCTTCCGAGCCGCCTTCCTGACCCAGGCCGGCCTTCTCTCCTGCTGGAACGACCGGGGCGAACCGGTCCCGGGCTTTCCCGTCGAGCTGGAGGGTGTGTTCTACGGGACTCCCCTCTTCGCCGCCGACTCCTTCTGGGCCGTCTCGGAGTCCGGATCCCTGTACCGGGTGGGCCTGAACGGGAGCCGGACCCGCTCGGATGTCCGGGGTCTGGGCAGCCGGGAGCCGGTCCTGGCCGCGGCGGACGTGGACGGCGACGGCAGGCCGGAGATCTTCGTCTCCGGGGACGGCAACGCGCTGTACGGATTCGACGCGGACCTGGAACCCCTGGCCGGGTTCCCGGTGCCGGGCACGGGACGGCCCGGATTCGCGGATTTGAACGGGGACGGCGGACCGGAGCTTCTATCCGCGGGGGTGGACGGCACCATCCGGGCCGTCACCTTCCGGCGCCCCTGAGAGCCGAGGAGGACGAGATGAGCCCTGCCCGCGCAAACACCCGTCGGTCCGAGGGACGCGTCGGGACCGGACCGTTCGCGCTCCGGGCCCGGCGCGGCCTCCGCGCCCCGGACTTTCGGAGCCGGCCTTCGGGAACCGCGCCCGGAGCCGCCCGGATCCTTCTTCCGATCCTGGCGGCCGCCTTCCTGGGATCCTGCGCGACCGTACAGAAAGACCTTACCGTGGAAAGGCTGCCTGAGGACGCCTTCGCAGTCCTGGACGCCTGGGAGCGCGATTTGGTCCTGCTGGAGTCCGAGCCGGACCGGGCCGCCCTGGATGCCCTTCGGTCGCGCCTTGCCGAGGCGGGAACCCGGCCCGTCCTGGAGCGGCCTTGGTCCGCCCGCCTGGCCGCCCTGTCCGGTCGGGCGGCCCTCCTGGCCCAGGACCGCCCGGCCGCGGAGCGGGAGCTCCGCAAGGCGCTGGCCCTGAACCCCGCGGACGAAGTCGCCCGGGTCCTGGAGGCCCGGTTGGAACGCAACCCGGAAAAGCGGAAATCCCTTCTGGAGGCCGCCCTTGGGACGGCGGAAACCCAGGCCCGGCTCCGGGCCGAGCTGGGCCGGACCCTCTCTGCCGAAGGACGCTACGCGGAAGCCCTTGCCGCCTTCGACGCCTCCCTGCCCTTCCTGCCGGAGGCCTACGAGCGAGCCTACGGGGCCGAACGGCGCCGGGCCCTGGCCCTGCGGGACGCCTCCTCGACTCCCGGGCCGGCCCTGCTCTCGGACAAGCCTGCCTCTCTCCAGGACTTGGCGGCCCTGGTCCAGGCGGAGAGCTCCCTGGTCGACTTCCTGACCGGGGGCAGGGACTGGGCCCCCGGTATCCTCTTCGAGCGTCTCCGGTCCGGGGGGTTTTACCCCGATCCCGCGGCGCCGGGGAACGCCGCGGCCCGTAGAGGGGACGCGGCCTTCCTCCTCTGGCGCCTGGCCGCCAACAAGAAGAACGACCGCTCCCTTCTTACCCGGTATACCGACCGGTACCGGTACCGGCCGAACCCCGCGAGCCCGGTCCCGGACGTCCCCCTGGACTCCCCCTGGTTCGACTCGGTCCTGGGCTGCGTGGAACGGGACATCATGGAGCTCCCCGACGGCCGTAACTTCCGCCCCCTGGATCCGGTCTCCGGACTGGACTTCTACCGCTGGCTCCGCAGGGCCGCGGACCTCTGATCCGGGTCGAGGGCGGGGCCGTGTACCTTAGGGAACTCACCCAGAGCGTCTCCACCTTGAAGGGAGCGGGTCCCTCGATCTGCGCCCGCCTGGCCCGCCTGGGTATCTATTCCGTGGCGGACCTCCTCTTGCGGGCTCCCCGGGACTACGAGGACCGCTCCCGGGCCGTATCCTTCCGGGAAGCCCTCAAGACCGGGAGCCCCGCGAACACCGTGGGCGTCGTGGCGGCCCACGACTGGTTCGGCTTCGGCAGGAGCCGGACCCTCAAGATCCTGGTGGACGACGGGAGCGCGACGGCCGCCCTGGTGTGCTTCAACCGGGCCTTCCTGGCGGATCGCCACCCCCCGGGATCCCGGGTTCGGGTCACGGGAACCCTCGCGCTCCGGTTCAACGAGCTTCAGTCCGCCTCCTTCGAGATCGAGGCGGCCGCGGAGGGACAGGGCCCGGAAGCGGGGATCCTGCCGATCTACCCCCTTACGGACGGACTGGCCCAGGGAACGGTCCGACGCCTCGCGGCCCGGGCCCTGTCGGAGTACGGACGCCGGGCGGAGGACGAGCTACCGGTACGGGTCCGGGAGCTCCGGGGACTGCCCCACAAGGCCCGGGCTCTCGAGGAGCTCCACGCCCCGTCTTCGCCGGAGGCGGCGGAACAGGCCCACCGGGCCCTGGCCTACGAGGAGCTCTTCTACCTCCAGATCCTGGTGCGCCGCCGGGCCGCGGCCCGGGCGGAACGCCCCGTGGACCGCCCCTCGGCCGCCCCGGACCGGGCGGGACTCCGGTCGCGTCTGGTGGAGCGCCTCCCCTTCCGACTGACCCCGGACCAGGAGCGCGTGGCCGCGGAGATAGCCGCAGACATGGAGCGGCCCCGTCCCATGGCCCGGCTCCTCCAGGGGGACGTGGGCTCGGGCAAGACCCTGGTCGCCTTCCTGGCGGTTCTGAAGGCCGTGGAATCGGGGGGCCAGGCCGCTCTCATGGCTCCCACGGAGCTCCTGGCCCGCCAGCACGCCCAGACCGCGGCCCGGCTGTTGGAACCCCTGGGAGTGCGCCTGGCCTTCCTGACGGGCAACCTGAAGGACGCATCCCGCCGCCCCCTCCTGGCCGCCCTCGCCGCCGGGGAGGTGGATCTCGTCTTGGGGACCCACGCCCTCTTCTCGGAGGACGTGGAGTACCGCCGCCTGGCCCTGGCCGTCGTCGACGAACAGCACCGCTTCGGGGTCCTCCAGCGCCTGGCCCTGGCCCGCAAGGGAGGAGTGCCGGACCTCCTCATGATGAGCGCCACCCCGATTCCCCGGACCCTGGCCCTCACGGTGTACGGGGACCTGGAGGTTTCGACCATCCGCACGATGCCCCCGGGCCGCAAGCCCGTGATCACCCACCTTGCCCGGCAGGGAAACGAGTCGAAGGTCTACGAGTTCGTGCGGAAGGAGCTGGCTCAAGGCCGGCAGGCCTACTTCGTCTATCCCCTGATCACGGAGAGCGAGGCCTCGGAACTAAAGAACGCCCAGGACATGGCCCGAAATCTGGCCGAGAAGGTGTACCCCGGAATCCCCGGCGGCCTCATCCACTCCCGGCTTCCGGACGAGGAGAAGCGCTCGGTGATGGAGGCCTTCACCCGAGGGGAGCTGAGGTACCTGGTCGCCACCAGCGTGGTCGAGGTGGGTGTGGACGTCGCGGCCGCCACCTGCATGGTCATCGAACACGCGGAACGCTTCGGCCTGGCGGCCCTTCACCAGCTTCGGGGCCGGGTGGGCCGGAGCGATGCCCAGTCCTACTGCTTCCTGGTGTATTCCGGCAACCTCACGGAGGACGGCAAGCGCCGCCTCAAGGCCATGATGGAGACCACCGACGGATTCCTCCTTGCCGAGGAGGACCTGCGCATCCGGGGGCCCGGCGAGATCGCGGGGATCGCCCAGTCCGGCTCCCTGCGGCTGGCCTTCGCGGACCCGGTCCGGGACGCGGATCTTCTGGAGGCGGCCCGGGAGGACGCCGCCCGGATCGTGGAACGGGACCCGGGGCTGCTGGAGCCCGAGCATCGGGTGATCCGGGAGGTGCTGGAGCGAGCCAACCCCTTCCCCGCGGAGAGCTCCGGAGCCTAGGCTGCCGGCTCCGACGGGGGGACGGAAGACAGCCCGGCCCCGGCGGCCCGGCCTACCCTTGGCGGAGGTACACCAAGCCGGAAAACCCGTCCCGCTTGCGCTCGAAGCTCCGGATCCACCCGGACGGCTTGCGGCGGTCGAACCGGGCCGCCTCGGTGGGACGGCTTGCCGCCACCAGGATCGTCCCGGGTCGGGCCGAGCGGGAGGCCCGGTCCCAGAGGGGGCCGATCCAATCGAACTCCGGGATCGGCTCCGGGAATTCCAGGATCAGGTCGAAGGTCTCTTCCGCGTCCTTGTCGTCGGACAGGCCGTCCGACACCGACACCCGGGGGGAAAGGCCCGCCGCTTCCAGGTTGCGCAGGGTCGCAGTCGTCTGGAGGCAATCCCGGGAGACGAGGCGCATACGCTCGATCCCGAAGCGACCGCAGGCGTAGAGAGCCCCGTGCCCCGGTCCTGGATTCCCGATCGAGGCGCTCCGGATGTCGGCGCCCCCGGCGGCGCGGTCGCAGAGCCCCGCGGCCAGGGCAACCGCGTGGGAGGGGGTGTCGAAGTCCGGGAGTCCCCAGTACCCTGAAAGGGCGTACCGGACACCCGCCAGCTCGAAGTCCGAACGGCGACGCTCGTACACAGCCAGCTCGTCGGCGGCGGGCGGTATCTCCCGTCCCCGGCCGCCGGCGATCGCCGTGTGGACGGGGCCCGTTTCCTCCGCCAGGATCTCCGCCCCAGAGACCGCCAGGGCGGCCCGGACCTCCGGGGCGATGGGGTTCACCACCACCAAAGCGAAGCGGCCGCCCTCGGTCAAGGCTCCCGGCAGGCGGAGAAGGAAGTCGCGAATGACGGGAAGGCCTGCCTTTGCAGGGATGTTGGAGACGATCAGGTCGAAACGGCGCCCGGAAAGTCCCGTCAGGGTCAGCCCGGTCTCCCAGGAGGCCGGCTCAAGTCCGTTCGCCCGGGCGTTCCGCGCGGAAAAGGCGGCGGCCAGGGCGTCCCGGTCGCGGAAATGGACTTCCAATCCCGGCGACGCCGAGCCCAGGGCGATCCCCAGAGTGCCGACACCGCTGCCCAGGTCCAAAAGGGACCGGGCGCCCTCCGCCAGGGCCGAGCCCGCGAGGACCTTGAGCAGGAGCCGGGTGCCCCGGTCCACGTCGAAGGAGCTGAACAGCCCGTGGGAGAGATCCAGACGGATTTCCCGCCCGGAGTAGCGGAGGGAGACGGATTTATGGACGTAGGGGTCGATGGGAGGTATCCGGGCGGGGGAATTGGGATATACGGTGGACGGTGGACGGTGGACGGAAGGGGCTGCGGTGTACTGTCCGAGACCACGCTTAGGCGTGGGACCTGGTCGTGTACCTGTACTCACTCCCGTTCACCGCGTACGGTTCACCGTACACCTAGCCGTTCACCCGCTCCTGGTACTCATTGGTTTCCGTATTGACCAGGATCTTCTCGCCCTGCTTGATGAACAGGGGTACCCGGACCACGAGGCCCGTCTCGCAGACCACGGGTTTGGTGGCCCCGGAAACGGTGTCGCCCCGCACGTAGTTCTCGCTCTCCGTGACGGTGAAGACCATCTTGTAGGGGATCTTGATGTCGATCGCCTCTCCCTCGTAGAAGAGGATGGAATAGGTCTCCCCCTCCTTGAGGTAGTACTTCTTTTCCTCGTGGCCCGGGAAGGGGATGAAGTACTGCTCGAAGGTATCGTTGTTCATGAACACGAAGTGCTCCGCGTCCGAGTACTGGTATTGGCAGTCGATCAGGTCGACCTGGGCGTCCTCGACCTCGTCCTGGGTCTTTATGGTCTGGGTGACCACGTTGCCGTTCCGCAGGTTCTTGGCTTTTACCCGCGCGAACGCCGCGCCCTTGCCGGGGTTGACGAACTCCCGGTCCACTACGATATGGGGATGGCTGTTGATGAGCAGGATGCTGCCCTTGGCTATGTCTCCGCCTCGGATCATGGTCTACCTCTCGGATTGCGGCTCCGGGCCTGGAGAAATTAGGGCGGGGCCGGGTTCGCTTGGGATGGATTCCCCCGCGGTTCCGGGGTTTTGCCGGCTCCTGCGGGGACAGGGAACTATGTCAAATTCCCGTGGTTTTGTAAAGCCGGCTCCGGCTCAGAGCGGCGCGGCCACCACCCGGTTCCGGCCGGCTTGCTTGGCCGCGTAGAGAGCCTTGTCCGCGGCCCGGATCAGCTCGAAGGTCCCCAGGGTCGAGGCCAGGGCGCAGGCGTATCCCAGACTCATCGTCACCCGGATATCCGTCCCCTCATGGACATAGGCGGTTTCCTCGACCGCCTTACGGATCCGCTCGCAGTAGGCGGCGGCGTCTTCGGGGGTCTGGGCGTCCAGGATCACCGAGAACTCCTCTCCCCCGTAGCGCCCGACGATATCTCCCTCCCGGCCGGACCGCAGGAGCAGGTGGGCGGTCTCCCGGAGCACCGTGTCTCCGGCTTGGTGGCCGAACGTATCGTTGACGGATTTAAAATGGTCGATGTCCATCATGACGAAGCAGAGGGGGCGCTTGTCCCGCTTGTGCCGCCGCATCTCGAATTCCAGGAATTCCTCGATCTTCGCGTGGTTGTACAGCCCCGTTAGGCTGTCCCGGGCCGCGCTCTCCTTGAGCCACCCTTCCCGTTCCCGTATCGATTTGGCCATCCGGTTGAAGGCCTCCACAAGGCTGTCCAGTTCCGTGTTCGTCCTGGGAACCCGGACTTGCGGATACTCCTGCCCCTCCGGGGTATCCGCCGCCGCGGCCAGGGCACGGATGGGACGGACGAGCCGGGCGCTCAAGGCGTAGGCGAGGAGGAGCTGGATCACCACTAATCCGGCCGCGAACTCCGCGAAGAATTCCAGGAGACGGGTGATGGGAAGCAGAGCCCGGTCGCTTTGGAGCTCCACCACCAGCCCCAGGTTCAGGCGCTCAACCCAGCCGTAGGCCCCCACGACGGTCTGTCCGGATCGTCCCTCGTACTTTCCGGCCCCCGTCCGCCGCGCTGCGGCTTGGTGGGCCGCGAAAGTGTCGAACGCAGGGCCTTCCTCCGCGGCGTCCGGAGCCGGCTGGCTCGCCTCGGCCGCGGAATCCGCCACGAGGTTCCGGTCCACGTCGGTCATGTAGATCGTACCCAGGCTTCCCAAGCCCATGTGTTCCACGATTTGGATCAGGTCGGAGAGGAGCACCGTACCCGCCAGCACCGCCCGGATCTCCCCCCGGTACCGCAGGGGGCGGCTGACCGCGAAGGCGTACCGTCCTGTCAGACGGTTGCGGAAGGCTTCGGACACGAAGGAACGGCCGTCGCGGGCGGCCCGGAAATAGTCCCGGTCCGCCAGGCCGATGCTCCGAGTCGAGGGGCCCGAACGCCCGAAGAGGACACGCCCCTCCGTATCCAGAAGGATCAGGTCGGAAAAGGCGCTCTTGGTCTCCAGCAGGGTCCGGAAGCGCGCGTGAGCCTCCGGGGCCAAGGGCGTCCCCGCACGCTCCGCGTCGGACTCCAGGATCGAGGCGAGCCAGGCGATGTCGCTCTCCCGCTCGGCCAGCCAATCCTGGATCGAGAGAAGGACCGCGTCCCGGTAGAAACCCGCGATCTCCATCTCCCGGGTCTCGATGGAGGACTGGGTGCGGAAATAGATGCCCGCCACCATGAAGGCGAAGAAAAATATCGTCAACAGGGCCAACACGAGGAACTGCTGACGGAACAGGCGGCTCTGGAGCATCGATTTCATGGCCTGCGAACCTTGGACACGTTGTCCGCCAGGATGCCCTCGAAGGGGAAGGGCAGAAGACGGTTCAGGTCGTTTCCGCCGGTCAGGGCCAGGACCATGCGGTCGAATCCCATGGCGACCCCGGAACAACGGGGAAAGTCCGCAAAGATCTCGGGGTACTTCGGATCCACCCGGTGGGGAACCCGGGAAGCCTCCTTCCGCTCCGACTCCCTGCGGAAGGAGGCCCGGACGGCCTCGGGATCGGAGGCCTCGGTATAGCAGTTGCAGAGTTCCATGCCCCCCGCGTAGAGCTCCCAGCGGTCCTTCCAGGGGGTTCCGGGGATGTCTTCCGCCAGGCATTCGATTTGGGCGGGATATCGCTCCAGGACCAGGGGAGAATCCGAGGGCAGGGAGGGTTCCACCAGGCTCAGGAACACCTGGTTGAATGCGTCCTCCCAGGAGGCGTCCACGGAAATCAGCAGCCCCTTGGACCGTCCCGCCTCCACAAGGGCTTCCCGGTCCTGAAGGGCTTCCAGGTCCAGCCCGGCGAAATTCCGGAAAGCCTCGGCCATGGTCATCCGGCGGAAGGGGGGCCGCGCCCAGGCCGGGGTGTCGGGCCCCGCGCAGCGGCGGAAGAGCTCCTCCGTGAGCTCCCGGGAGTACCCGGAATCCGCACCCACGGTGTAGTACTCCAGCATCGTGAACTCCGGGTTGTGCAGGCGTCCGATGGATTCGGAATTCCGGAAACACTTGCAGACCTGGAATACGCTCCGCTTGAGTCGGGCGATCAGGGGCTTCATCCAGACTTCCGGGGACGGGACCAGCCAGAGGTCCAAGCGGCCCAGGAACGGGTTGTCGTACTCGGTCCGGAAGACCTCCAGGCAGGATTCGGGGATCAGGGCCGGCGCCAGGGCCGGGGTGTCCGTCTCCAGGTAGCCCCGTTCCAAGAAAAACTCCCGGGTTCGGGTCAGGATCCTGGAGCGTTCTTCAAGAAGTCGGATATCCATGGGATCCCGCTCGAATACGGCGGTTCGGCTACTGGGCGCCGGCTTCGGCGGTTTCCGCGGCCCGGAGCACGTCCATATCCTCGGAGTTGAAGATCCGGTCGATGTCCAAGAGGATCACGAAGCCTTCCTCCCGCTTTCCGACCCCCCGGATGAACTCCGTAGCCAGGCGGGTCCCGAACTTCGGGGCGGGCTCGATGTTTCCGGCCTCGAGTTCCACGACCTCGTGGACCGCGTCCGCCAGGGCTCCCACGACGACGGCTCCCTCGGGCCCTTCCACTTCCATCACGATGATGCTGGTGTCCTTCGTGACCGGAGTCTCGGGCATGCCGAACTTCAGGCGGAGATCTATGACCGGAACGCCCGTTCCGCGCAGGTTGATGATCCCCTTCATGTATTCCGCCGTCTTGGGCAGCTTTGTGATCTTCGTATATTCAAGGACTTCCCGGACCTTGGAGACTCCGATGGCGTATTGCTCGCCTTCCAGGGTAAAGGTCAAGTACTGGTTGGCCGTAGTTCCTTCCATGTCGGCGGTTCCTCCTATTCTACAGTGTACCCGCAGGTTCCTTCGGAGTCAAACTTGACTGTTCGAGCCAAGTTAGACGTCGATCGAACCGAGAAATCGGCGCGCCTGCTACCCCCTCTCCCACGAATCCCGGGCAAGACGGGCGTTCCTGCGGATCAAGCCGGGGCTCAGCCAGGACAGTCCCAGGGCCGTCCCTCGAAGCAGGTTTCGAATTTCCCCGTCTCCGGCCCCCAGGAGACGGTCCGGGTTCAATCCTCTGCCCAGCAGGCCTATGGAAGCCTCCCGCGGAACATCCGGCCGGAATCGGGGGCAGGCGGCCAGGCAGAGGTCGCACCCGTACAGGCTTCCGCGCCAGGAACCCGCGATTCGCTCGGGCACCGGCCCCTCCGAGCCGGCCCAGTGCTGGAGGCATCGCAAGCGGTCGATGCCGCCCTCTTCCCGGACGGCTCCGGTCGGGCAGGCCCGGACGCATTCCCGGCAGTCCCCGCATTCCGACCCCGGGACCTCGAGATCCGACGGCCGCGGACCCGGATCCCGGGCTCCTTCGGGGATCTCCGGCTCGAAGGGCAGGAGGAGAACGCCCAGGACGCAGCCCGGCCCGGCGAGCCTCTCCAGGACCAGGGTGTTCCTGCCCAGGGGCCCCAGGCCCGCGGCGACCGCCAGGGCCTTTTCCGGCAGGCGGGAGTTCACCGCGATCCGGAAAGCCCCCGGGGGTCCGGCGGACGCCAGGCCGGGGATACGGGAGACCGCGGCCAGGATGCCCGCCAGCTCCCGGTACCAGTGAGCCCGGGCGAACCAGCCCAGGGCGGCCAGGGGTTTCCCCTCGTCACCCCGGAAGTAATCCGCGTCCAGGGCCCCCGCGGGACTGCCGGTCGTGTCGTAGTGGAGGGCCGCTGCCAGGACGCCTCGGGCGGAAGCCAGCCCGTAGGACTCCGCGACCCCGGCGGGGACCCCTCGGAGGATTTCCGCCAGACGCTCGCCGGACGCGAATCCGAAGGATGGTACGCCCCGGTCCGACAAAGCCCGGGACAGGAGGAGGGTGCGCTCGGGATCGGGGGAGCCGGATGAGGTCAAGGCCGTCGGCGGGATGGAGTCAGCGGAGGGCCTGGGCGGCCTTCCGCGCCTTCTCGATCTTCTGCATCTTGCGGTAGTACTCGGTCTGCTTTTCCACCTCGGTCACGTCGGTAAGCTGGATCTTGTTGTCCGCCACCTTCACCTTGGTGTTCTCCAGGAGCTTGTGCATGACCATGTTTCCCTCTCCCAGGGGCAGGCCTACCATGTTGATGAGCTCCTTGGGACCGAAGTCGAAGGAATAGGAGGCTCCGGGCTTCAAGGGCACCCGGTTCTTTTCCAGCTGGATCAGGAGGGCGTCGTACATCCGTCCCAGGGGATCCGCGATCAGGGTGTTGGCCAGCTGCTTGTAGATGAACCAGATCCGCTCGGCCAGGAGGGTGGTCAGGCGGGTGACGATCTGGGGCTGGGTCTGGACCATCCGCTCGAAGTTGGCCTTGTTGACCGCGAGGAGGTAGGCGTCCTCGAAGGCGATGGCGCTGGCGCTCCGGGGCTTGTTCTCCAGGATGGCCATCTCCCCGAAGATGTCCCCGGTCTTGAGCACCGCCAGGAGGACCTCGTTGTTGTCCACGATCTTGGTGATCTTCACGGAGCCCTTCTGGATGATGTACAACTCGGAGCCCGTCATCCCCTCGGAGAAAATCATCGTATCCTTCGGGTAGAAGCGGTTGAACTCCTCGGCGGACCCGTCCAGGTAGACCGCCTTGGAGTAGGGGGCGATCTTGGCCATCCGTTCCCGGGCTACCGCGACATGGGGTCCGTTGGGACAGAACTTGAGGTATTGGTGGTAGGCGTAGAAGGCCTGGTTGTACTGGCTCTGCTTGGCGTAGTACTCCGCGACCCGGAAGAGGTGGGAGGGGTCCGCCTCGGCGGTGTTCTTGAGGGTCAACCGGGTCAGGGCCTCGTCCAGGTAGCGCATGCGCTTTGAGAAGGCCATGATGATCTTCATGGCCACCGGGGTGTTCTTCTCGATCAGGGTTCCGTACTGCTCCCGGGCCACGGATATGAGGACGCAGTCGGTCACCGCCTGGGCGGTCTCGATGTGGCTGTGGTTGGACATGGTGGACACGACGCCGAAGAAGTCGCCGGGGCCGTAGATGTTGCCCCCCTCCTCCTCGACCACCTCCACGTCCTTGGATACCCGAACCTTGCCCTGGCGGATGATGTAGAAGCGGTCGGCGTTTTGCTTGCCTTCCACCACGATATATGAGTCTTTTTTAAAGCTTACGAATGTCAGCTGGAGAGGATTTTCCATCCCGCCTTCCGTATGACCGAGCTGTCTGGGCTCAAGTATAGATACCCCGGTTTGGCCTGTCAATCGCGCCCGCCTGCCTGAGCGCTCTTCACGAACCAACCACGGAGGTCACGGAGAGGAGGGAAGACCGGAACCATCGTACCAGGGTCTCTTTCTCCCTGCCCTCCGCGTACTCCGCGGTTAGGTCGGGAGAACGGTCAGGCCTCCGCGGGAACCGGGAAGCGCTTGGTCAGGCCCAGGACCTTCTCGGCCACGGCCTTGAGTGTCCTCTCGTCCCCCTTGGACTTCAGGACCTCCACGATGAACCCGGCGATCTGGCGCATTTCGGGCTCCTTCATGCCCCGGGTCGTCACCGCGGGGCTCCCCACCCGGATGCCCGAGGTGATGAAGGGGCTCTTCTGGTCGAAGGGGATGCCGTTCTTGTTGACCGTGATGTTCGCGGCGTCCAGCCAGGTCTCCGCCTCCTTGCCCGTGATGCCCAGGGGGGAGAGGTCCACCAGCATCAGGTGGTTGTCCGTGCCTCCGGACACGATACGGGCTCCGCCCTCCGCGAGGGAGGAGGCCAGGACCTTGGCGTTGGCCACCACCTGGCGGATGTAATCCTTGAAGGACGGCTCCAGGGCCTCCTTAAGGGCCACCGCCTTGCCCGCGATGACGTGCATGAGGGGGCCGCCCTGGATGCCCGGCATGACCATGCCGTCCAGGACCTCGGACCATAGCTTGGGCCGCCCGCTCTTGGGGGCCACGGCACCGATGGTGTTCTCCCGGTCCTTGCCGATCAGGATCATCCCGCCCCGGGGACCTCTCAGGGTCTTGTGGGTGGTGGTTGTGGTGAAATCCGCAAGGGCCACCGGGGACGGGTGGTAGCCCGCGGCCACGAGCCCGGCGATATGGGCCATGTCCACCATAAGGAAGGCCCCGACTTCGTCCGCGATGGCCCGGAATTTTTGGAAGTCCAGGACCCGGGAGTACGCGGAGGCGCCGGCGATGATGAGCTTGGGCTTGGATTCCCGGGCTATGCGGGCCAGCTCGTCGTAGTCGATGGTCTCGGTGTCCGGATTCACCCCGTACCGGACCACCGTATACTGGCGGCCCGAGAAGGAGACGGGGGCGCCGTGGGTGAGGTGCCCTCCGTGGGCCAGGTCCATGCCCAGGATGACGTCCCCGTGGTTCAAGGCGGCGTACAGCACTCCCATGTTGGCCTGGCTTCCCGAATGGGGTTGGACGTTGGCGTGGTCCGCCCCGAAGAGGGCCTTGGCCCGGTCCCGGGCAAGGTTTTCGGCCATGTCCACGAACTCGCAGCCTCCGTAGTAGCGCTTCCCGGGATACCCCTCGGCGTACTTGTTTGTCAGCACGGAGCCTACGGCCTCCATCACGGCGGGGCTCGTGTAGTTCTCGCTGGCGATAAGCTCCAGCTTTTCCCTCTGGCGGACCCGTTCCAGGCTCATGGCCTTCCAGAGTTCAGGATCGTACGTTTCGATGCGGGACATGTGCTCTCCTTTTCGGGACTGATCCGACCCGGCCCGCGCCGGGTCAGTACACCCCCGTGACTTCCAAATCGCTCCAGAAGGAGCTGTATGCTTCCAGCTTTCCGGACGCCTCTTCGTACAGATCCTGAAGAGCGAACTGCCTCTCCTTGACCGCGGTGCGCCCTCCGGGCGTCATGGGGGCCAGCTCGACCGTTCCCCGGGAGATCGCCAGCCTCCGGTTGTCCAGGTTCCCGAAGTACTTGGCCCTGTCCTCGATGGGCGCGTCGAAGCCCGGGATTTGGGCCCCCGACCCCAGGACCGGATCCACGGGAACCCAGCCCAGGCCGTACAGGTAGTACTCCGTCCAGAAATGGCGGTATACCCGCCGGTCGTTCCCGATCAGGAAGCCGGAAACGGGAAGGGCGGGCACCCCGCCGGCCCGGAGTAGGGCGCAGTACAGCATGGCCATGGAGTACGCGTCCGCCGTCTTGTCGTTCCAGGCGTCCAGGGGGGCCTCGTGGACATGATCGGCGGTGTACTTCACTTCCTTCAAAAGCATAGAATACAACGCTTCCGCGATCCTGTGGGGATTTCTTTCCCGCCCGATCGCCTTCCGGGCCGCCGCGGCCAGGGTCGGATCCCCGGAGGGAACGCGGCTGTCCGGGGCCGTGTAGCGGGCGTAGAGGGCCGGAGCGGGCTCCGGAGGCTGGCGCACCGAATCGGCCCGGATGTCCGTGCTGACCGCGTAGACCTGGGCGATGTAGCTCTGGGACACCGTCACCGGGACGTCCGAACGGAGATCCCGGAGCCGGTAGATGGCCACGCCCCGGTAGTCGGGCACCAGAGGGACATGGGACTGGGAGAGCACCCGGACTCCGCGCTGGTTTGCGGACTCCGCGGGCCGGGGTATCCAGAGGTAGAGTTCGTTCTCCCCCGAAGCCCTAACCTTGGTCAGGCTCACGAAGTAGGAGACCGCGTAGGTTTTTCGATCGTGGAAGACCTTGGTTCCCGGTCCCCCCTCCACCCGGAAGAACACGGCGTCGCTGGCTCCCCGGTCCGTGACTACCCGGACTCCCCCCGTCGCGGCGCCGTCCGGGACCCGAACCCGGATCTCCTTGTCCGTCCAGGATTCGTAGTCCAGGGATAGTTCATCCGCCCGGGCGAAGGCGGAAACCTGTTCGGGCCCGGGGTTGGAAAAGCCCGCGTCCCCGGTCCAGGCGAATTCCACCCTGCCCGCCCCGCGGTTGGCCCCGAAATTGAGTCCCGAGATCGTGAGAAGGGACCCCACGGCCCCTTGGGCCGCGGACAGGCCCTCGATGGCGGGTCCGGACTTGGAGGCCAGGACGCCCTGGGGTCGGAGAGGAAGCCGGTCCCGGTTCATGAAGAGCCGGGGACGGCTGCGACCGCTCCGGGTCTGGACGTACACAAGCCCGGAGCTCACGGTAACCGGCACCCGAAGTTCGACAAGCTTGTCGCTCCAGAAGAGGTACGAGGAAGCCGTGGGGGACACCCCCGCGATCTCGACCCGGCTCTCGCCCCTCTCGGAGCCGAAGTTGCGTCCCACGATCCGAACAAGGCCTCCCGGTTCCCCGATCGAGGGATCCAGGGCCACGATGACGGGACGGGACCTCTCCCGCAACCAGAGACTCAGGGTGATGACGGCCCCGGCGGTCAGGAGGGCCGCCAGGGCGAGGGATACCAGCCGCCCGCTTCGGACGCGGCCGGGACCGTTCGGAAAGGGCTTGCTCATGGGGTCTTCGGAGGATCGGAAGCCGGAGCCGCGGCGGGGGCGGAGGAGGCGGAGGCTTGGTAGGGTTTGACCACGATGACCACCCTCAGGGACGCCTTGCCCTTGCCCTCCCCCAGGGGATAGAAGGCCACGGGCTCCCCGAAGGCCACCTTCAGGGTGTTCAAGGCCGTGTGGTACAGGATGGAATCCTTCTCCTTTATCCAGACCTGGGCCTGGGTCACCAGCATGAGCCCCTCGGACCCCTGGTAGGGGGTGACGTGGATCAGCACGACCAGGGATTCTCCGACCAGCTTTACGGACACCGCCGAACCCGGGAGGGTGGACTTGACCTCCTTGGCTTCCCAGGCGGGTATCCCGGGGCTTTCCGGTATCTGGGTATGGATCATCACGGTCAGGGCCTTGTCCTGGAGGGCTTCCGGGATCGCCGGGGCCGGCTGCGCGGAGGCGGAGGAGACCGCAACGCTCAGGGCCAACATCGCCATACCCGGAAGGGCGCTCCAGGAAAGCCGGGGCCGCTCAAGGTTCATTTTCCGGCCTCTTGGACCATGGGAGCTAGATCCGGAGCCTTCATGAAGACCGGCTTCCCGAAGGACTCCATGCCCGTTCCGGGAGGCAGCTGGACGGTCACGGTTATCCGAGAGTCCTGGGACTCCAGGAATTTGAGCACCGATTCCATGGCCGAGGCCTGGTTCGCCGCCGGAGTCACCTCGGAGGCCGCGAAGATCGCCATCCGAAGGGCCGTGTTTTCCCGGCGCGCGGTGAAGACCAGGGTGGACAGGATCGCGAAGGCCAGCATGGCGGCGGCGGCCAGGGGAAGGGGAACCGCGAACCGCGCCCGCCATAGGGGTTCGGGCCGGCTGCGGCGGG
>Ga0067045_1003445_pt1 | contig 21741 bp, 23 predicted proteins | sample TerdegcTABiofilm_FD_59184 | JGI IMG/M metagenome (GOLD analysis project Ga0067045, IMG submission 59184) | Combined Assembly of (Gp0054472, Gp0054536) Wastewater bioreactor microbial communities from Singapore -Terephthalate degrading...
TTACCTTTTTACGATATATAACCTTTGAAACTATTACTCCGCAGGACGCGGCGATAGATCTGCCCGGTTCCATAATAAAATTAAAATCTTTTAAATAAGGTTTAACCACCTTTAGTAAATCTTTATGATTTGACGCCGAATTCCCTTCCTTAACTCCCCACCCGCCGCCTATATCTATCGTATTTATATTAACGCCCAAAGCTTTAAGTTCTTTTAAAAATTTTATTATTTTCTTTAAAGCTATTTCATAATAACGAGATTTAAAAATCTGAGAGCCCAAATGAAAATGAATCGCTTTTATGTCTATATAATCGGATTTTAAAGCCCGGTTGTAAATAAAAAACGCGGTTTTAAAATCGACTCCGAATTTGGAATATTTTTTGGCGGTTTTTATATAGCTATGAGTATCGACTTCAACCTCGGGATTTACTCTTACTGATATGCCGGTTTTTATCTTTAATTTATCGGATATTTTTTTTACGTTTATAAATTCTTCGTAAGATTCTATATTTATAAACGAAATTTTATTTTTAACGGCAAGCTCTATTTCTTCTTCGGTCTTTCCGACTCCGGAAAAAGAAATTTCTTTAAACCCCAATTTCAAAGCCAATTTTAACTCCCCCCCGCTCACCACATCCGCCCCGAAACCTTCTCTTTTTATAATCTTACATAAAGTTTCGTTGGAATTTGCCTTAAAGGCGTACAAAAACTTTACGGGACAATTCTTAAAAGTATTTAAATACTTTTTTAATTCGGATAAAAGAGTTTTGCGGTCATAAACATAAAAAGGAGTTTTATATTTTCGACTTAAAGCTAATATTTTTCTCTTTTTTTCTTTTTTTAAATACCACATAAAAATATAATACAAAATTATCGCATATAATCGTTTTTTAAAAACTTGCTTCGCAACTCAGGCTCTCCCATAGCCACAACCCACGCTAAGTCGAGTGCAAACGATGCGTTCTCGTCCCTTCTAAAAAAGTTAAATTTATAATTAAAACTTTCGTTTTTAGTTAAATTCAAGATTTGGTGTTTTTGCGCGGGAAGGGACACTGACTTGCTTCGCAAGTCAGGCTCTCCCATAGCTACAACCCACGCTAAGTCGAGTGCAAACGATGCGTTCTCGTCCCTTCTAAAAAAGTTAAATTTATAATTAAAACTTTCGTTTTTAGTTAAATTCAAGATTTGGTGTTTTTGCGCGGGAAGGGACTCGAACCCTTACGCCGTTAAGCATACGCCCCTCAAACGTACGCGTCTACCAGTTCCGCCACCCGCGCTAAATGGGTTACGATATTATTTTATCATTTTTATCGGTTTTTTGTCTATTTCAAAAGCTCAATCCAGAGGGATATTATCTTCAAATATGGTTAAAACCTCTTCGACTTTTTCTGGATTTTTAGCGTTTAAAAGCTTTTTTCTCAGAGTAAGGTTCGATATTAGCCTTGAAATCTTTGAAAGTATGTTTAACTGAATAGACGGGTCGTTATAAGGAGTAAGTATCATAAATATAATCTTTACAGGTTTGTTGTCCGGAGAAGGAAAGTTTATTCCACCTTCGCTTTTCCCCACCACTATAACCGGTTTTTTTAAACCTTCTATTCTGGCGTGAGGTATGGCCACCTGATGGCCTATGGCGGTGGAAAAAGATTTTTCTCTTTTTATTATTTTTTCTTTTATCTCGTTTTTCGCCGAAAAGATTTTGTTTTCAAAACTTTTTTCTATAAGCTCGCCTATGGCTTCAAATCTATCCGCGGATTTTACATCCATTACGGAAGATTTTTTATCGAGTATCAAATCCAGCCTGTAAACCGGGCGTTTTTCAAATTCGTCTCTTATTTCCCCGGTTATATCTTCTATTATATCTTCAACGCTTAACAATCCGACCACCTCTCCTTTTTCGTTGGATACAAGCGATATGTGAATATTGTTTTCTTGAAAATATCTTAAAGCTTTTTCCGCGGGCAAATTTTCGTTTATCGTTTTTATTTCTCTTATGAATTTTTTTAATTCCATATTTTTGTAAATATCCAAAGAACAGTTTAAAAATATATCTTTTATATGTATAAAACCTATTATTTTATCTTCGTCTTTAACCGGGTATCTTGAAAACTTATGGTCGGAAAGAGTTTTCATAAATTTTTCGTAAGAAGAGTCGATTTCTATTGTTATTATCTTTTCTTTGGGGGTCATTATTTCTTTTACGAAAGTTTTTCCAAAGTCGAAAAGATGTTCGAACATCATAAGCCTTTGAAGACTTATTCTTCCCAATTCTTCCGAATGGGACAATATAAGCCTTATTTCGTCTTCGGAATGATACATATCGGTTTCCGAAGATTTAAGTTTTAATAATTTAAGAATAAAATTAGCGCTTTCATTTAAAATCAACATCGGAATATACATTAAAGTATGAAATATCTTTAAAGGAATCGCAACCCAAAAAGCGGATTTTTCAGGTATCCTTATGGCAAGATTTTTAGGGGTTAACTCCCCGATTACGACATGTAATCCCGTTATTAACGAAAATGAAATTGCTATCGAAAAAGAATTTAATAAAGCTTGAGTCATAGGAATCCCAGTCAAACTTAATAAAGGCTTTATTATAAAAGAAAATGCAGGTTCTCCAACCCAACCCAAACCCAAACTCGCTATCGTTATTCCTAACTGACAGGTGGAAAGATATTCGTCTAAGTGTGTAGTTATTTCTTTAACAAGTTTTGCAAGCTTAACTCCCTTATTTTCAAGCTCTTCTATTCTTGTATTTCTTATTTTTACTATGGCAAATTCTGCAAGAACAAAAAAAGCATTCAAAAGAAGAAAGAATAAAGCCAAAAAAATATCGAAATATTCCATAAGTTACTGTTTTGTATTAGCCGGAACAGTCGGAGGAGCCTCATATAAAACGGATTTATATCTGGTCGGGGAAAGAACTGTAAGTATTATGGAATTTAACGCGAAAGCCAAAGCTAACCACATTGTAAATTTTTTTATAAATGTCGTTCCGCCGGGGCTTGAAAAAAGAGAATCTCCCCCGCCTCCAAACATACTTAATGCCGAACCTTTGCTTGTTTGAAAAAAAAGAATAGAAACAACAAGCAAAAAACATATTACTATATGCAAAATAAGAAAAAGATTATACATTAAACCTCCAATATATTACTCGGCCAAAGCTTCAAGCCCGGGAAGAATTTTCCCTTCAACGAATTCAAGACTCGCTCCTCCGCCGGTGGAACAATGAGAAACCTCTTCCGGTTTGACTCCGGATTTTTTTAAAGCGTTTAAGGTATCCCCTCCGCCTAAAACGGATACGGCTCCGTTTTTTGTAGCCTTAGCCACCGCCTTTGCAAGCTCCACGGTTCCGTTTGAAAAAGCCGGCATTTCAAATATTCCCATAGGACCGTTCCAGAATATAGTTTTGGCGGACATTATCTTTTCGGAAAATATCGAAATAGTTCTGCTTCCTATATCCACTCCTATCCATTCGTCCGGTATGGCCATAGATTGGGTAAGTTCGGTTTTTGCGTCTTCTTTAACCTCTTTTACGACCACGTGGTCCGCCGGAAGTAAAAGCTCCACGTTATTTTTAAAAGCCTTTAAAATTATTTTCTTGGCGTCCTCTATTTTATCTTCTTCAACCAGAGATTTCCCTATATTTACATCCTGAGCTTTTAAAAAAGTATAGGCCATAGCTCCGCCTATAATCAACACATCCACTCTATCTAAAAGGCTTTCAAGAACCGTTATTTTATCGCTTACTTTCGCCCCGCCTATTATGGCGACAAACGGCCTTTGAGAAGCGCTCATTATTTTTTCCAGATACTCCAATTCTTTCTGAAGAAGAAATCCTATGGAAGAAGGAAGATGCTTTGTTACGGCGCTTGTAGAGGAATGAGCTCTGTGTATGGCGCCAAACGCATCCTGAACGAAAAAATCGCATCCTCTGGCGAGTTCCTTGGCGAAATTTTCGTCGTTTTTTTCTTCTTCGGGATGATATCTAAGATTTTCGCAAAGAAGTATTTCTCCGTTTTTAAGATTTTTTAGAGCTTCCTCTCTAGCCTTACCTATGCAGTCCTCCGCAAAATAGGTTTTTGTCCCCATTATCTTTTCGACATATTCGGTTACCGGCTTAAGAGTATATTTCGGATCTACTTTTCCTTTAGGCCTTCCCAAGTGAGCTATCAAAACCACTTTGGCTTTTTTGGAAACGAGATATTTTACCGTCTTTTCCGTTTCCCTTATCCTCGTATCGTCGCTTACTTTACCGTCTTTCATCGGAACATTGTAATCGACTCTGACTAATACTGTGGATCCTTCGGTTATATTTATATCCTGAACTCTTTTCAATTTTAAAACTGGTCTTGTCATAACTGGCTCCTTTTTATTTTGAAACTTTAGAAGATACAAGGTCGCTAACTAACTCCTTAAGTCCCGGAGAAGTTCTCTCTTTAAGATAATAAGTTATCCTTAAAGAGGGTTTATTAAACTTAAGATGTCTTGCGAGATCTATGGGAGTTCCTACCAGAACCAGATCGCATGGAATTTTTTCTATTGTTTCTTTTAACTCTTTCATCTGAGTGGTTCCGTAACCCATAGCCGGGAGTATGTTTTCAAGATGGTTATATTTTTTGTAGACCTCTTTTATAGAACCCACTGCATAAGGTCTTGGGTCTATTATATCGGCGGCTCCGTGCTCTTTTGCCGCTACATAAGCGGCTCCGTAGTTCATCTCTCCATGAGTAAGCGTCGGGCCGTCTTCCACGACTAAAATCCTCTTTCCCTTTATCTGAGCCACATCTCCCTGAACCACAACAGGGCTTTCCGCTTCTATTATCTGAGCGTCGGGATTTGCGTATTTAATGCTCGCTTTGACTTTTTCTACATCGTCGGGTTCGGCTGTATCTACCTTATTTATAACAACAACATCGGCCATTCTAAGATTGGTGGCTCCGGGGTGATAAAAATTTTCATGTCCGGCTCTTAAAGGATCGGTTACGACTATATGTATATCCGGCTTATAAAAAGGAAGGTCGTTGTTTCCGCCGTCCCATAGTATTACATCCGCTTCCTTTTCCGCTTCTCTTAAAATCTTCTCGTAATCCACGCCCGCATAAACTATATGACCTTCGCTTATATGAGGTTCATACTCCTCCATCTCTTCTATGGTACAGTTATGGTCTTCCATATCTTTTATTGAAGCGAATCTCTGGCAGGTTTGTTTCTCGAGGTCCCCGTATGGCATGGGGTGTCTTATGACGACCGTCTTTTTTCCCATTTCTTTTAGTATTTTAGCTATCTTTCTCGAGGTCTGGCTTTTACCGCATCCGGTCCTTACAGCGCATACCGATATTACCGGCTTTATAGATTTTATCATCGTATGTTCGCCGCTTAAAAGCCTGTAATCGGCGCCGCATGCAAGCGCTATGGAAGCTTTTTCCATAACGTAATTAAAGCTAACGTCGCTGTATGCGAAAACAACCTCGTCTATTTTATGTTTTTTAATCAGTTCCGGAAGTTCAACTTCGTCATATATCGGTATACCGTTAGGATACAGCTTACCGCTCAACGAAGCGGGATATTTTCTCCCGGCAATGTTTGGAATTTGCTGAGCCGTGAAAGCCACCACTTCGTAGCTATCGTTATCTCTGTAGTAAGTATTAAAGTTATGAAAGTCTCTTCCCGCTGCGCCCATTATTATTACTCTTTTTTTAGACATAAATCCTCCCGATATTTTTATATTATAAACCTTTCTTTATCATGTAAAGAGCCAGGTCGACTACTCTGTTGGAATAACCCCACTCGTTATCGTACCAGGAAAGCACTTTTATGAAATTGCCGCCTATCACTTTGGTAGATTTGCCGTCCACGTAAGAGCTTAGCGGACAATGATTAAAATCTATCGAAACGAGAGGCTCGTCGGTGTAACCCAATATTCCTTTAAGTTCGTTTTCGCTGGCGGCTTTTAAAGCGGCGTTTATTTCTTCCGCGGTAGCTTCTTTCTTAATAGTAGCGCTAAGGTCGACTACGGAAACGTTCGGAGTAGGGACTCTTATAGCAAAACCGTCTAATTTTCCTTTAAGATCGGGCATAACTAAAGCTATGGCTTTCGCCGCGCCCGTGGTGGTCGGAATCATGCTCATAGCTCCGGCTCTGGCTCTTCTAAGATCCGAATGAGCCATGTCGAGTATTCTCTGGTCGTTGGTGTATGAGTGTATCGTGGTCATCAATCCTTTCTCTATTCCCCATTTCTCGTGTATTACTTTTACAAAAGGAGCTAAACAGTTTGTAGTACAGGAAGCGTTAGAAACCACATGATGATTTTTAGGGTCGTATTTATCATGGTTTACTCCCATAACTATAGTTATATCCTCACCTTCGGCGGGAGCGCTTATTATGACTTTCTTGGCTCCGCCTTTGGTTATATGGTTTTCCGCTCCCTTTACCTCTTTTCCTTTTTTATTTACACCGTCTTTTTTAACCGTAAATAAACCGGTAGATTCTATTACTATATCGACTCCAAGGTCTTTCCATGGAAGTTCCGCAGGATCTTTTTTCTTTAAAACTTTTACTTTTTTGCCGTCTATTGAAATTTCGTCTTCTCCGCTAGCCTTCACCTCTCCGTTATAAGTACCGTGAACGGAATCGTATTTAAAAAGATGAGCGTTTGTTTTCGAATCGGTAAGATCGTTTATAGCAACTATCTCGACATCGGAAAGTTTTCTCTCAAATATGGCCCTCGCCACAAGTCTTCCTATTCTTCCGAAACCATTTATTCCTATTTTAACCGCCATATATCCTCCTTTATGTTTTTAAAGATTTTAGTCAGTGAGCTATCAGATTCTTTTCTTTTAATATTATATCAATTTTTTGGTATAATGTTAATAACTAAATAAAAGGAGGATTTATGATAGCGTTTGTTTTGTGCAAATTAATAGCGGGACTGGAACAAAAAGCGATTTCAAATATTAAAAATGTAAGAGGAGTAAAAGACGTTTATATGACCTTCGGAGCGTGGGACGCGATAATAATAGCCGAAGCCGAAACCATGGATAAGCTTTCAAATCTAATACTAAGAGAAGTAAGGTCCACTCACGGAGTTCAAACCACGGAAACTCTGGTAACAACAAATTACTGAGGAATAAGTATGAATCTTTCCGAGCCGTCCGAAAAAACTATTTTAATAGTCGACGACGACGAAGGCATAAGAGATCTATTGGATTTTATAGTAAAAAAAGAGGGTTTTAAAACCGAAAAAGTTAGCGACGGGAAAACCGCCATAGAAAAAGCCAAAACTTTATATCCCGATCTTATAATTCTGGATCTTATGCTTCCGGGTTACGGCGGGTTTGAAATACTGAGAGAGCTTCAGATGTATGAAACCGCGAAAATACCCATAATAATAATAACCGGAAAGTATATGGATAGAACGACCCAGGAAATGATAAAGATGGAACCGAATGTCGTAGATTTCGTAGAAAAACCCATAAAAACTCAAGTGCTTACTTCTTTGATACATAAAATACTGAAAACATCTCCGAAACCCGATAAATGACCACAATCGTAGCGATAATAATACTTCCGATGATACTTGCCGCATTGCTTTCTTATTCTCAAATAGTTTATTTGATAAAATCGAACATAAAATCTTCCTTTTTTTTTCTATCGGGATTTTTAATCTATTTTTTTCTTCATTTTAAAAAAATATTTTCCCAAAAAACAAATTACGCATACGTTTTGGCCCACGAACTTACTCACGCGATATTCGGAATCGTTAGCGGAAATAAAGTAAAAAAAATAAACGTCACAAACAGAAACGGATACGTAAGCTTTAAAGGAAAAGTGAACATAATTACCGCGATATCCCCTTATATATTTCCTTTTTATAATTTAATCTTGGCCGGATTATATCTTTTATTTTTATATTTTAAGAAAGATAGTTTTTTCGGCCTCTTTCTCTTTCTTCAAGGGTTCTTTCTTTCTTTTCACATAATTAACACGATAGACGCCATATCTTTTAACCAAAAAGATTTTAAAGAAAGCGGAGGGAGGTTCGCTTCTTCCGTAATAATAATACTTTCGAATATTTTCGTAACCGCGGCCATAATAGAAGTTTTAATATCTCCGAACAAACAAAATATTTTTCTTTTTATTAAAAACTGTTTCGAATATTATGTTTTAATAATTAAAAAAATAGCGTATTATTCCTTTTATATTTACGTAAAATTAAAAGAAACGATAAAAATTTTATGATAGTTTTTAGATTTTTTAGGTTTATAATACTTTTTATATTCGTTTTCATAATATCCGTTTCGGCTTTTTTGTTTTATGTCAACAAACATTATTTAAACGAAGAAAATATCAGAAACTACATAATAGAATTGATTCATGAAAAAACCGGAATGAATATAACGCTCGGGGAAATCCGTTTTCAAAAACCGGACAACTTCGTTTTAAAAAACTTAACCATATCGGACAACGAAAGAAACGAAATATTCTGGGCGGAATTGGTAAAAATAAATTTCAATATGACGGAGTTCATAAAAAACTTTTCTTTGAAACCCGACTTCATATCGATAGAAAATTCCAGAGCGAATTTGATTAAAAAAGACGGCAAGTGGAATTTTCAAAAACTCAACTATTCTTCCGACAAAACATCAACACTACCGGAAACCGATATCAAAGGACTTATCCTAAACGTAAAAGATACCGATTCAAACCGCTCTTATTTCGCGGACATATTAGCTCTTAACCTTACAAAAAAAATGCTATCAGACGAAATTTGCGTTTATGCGGACGTCAATTACGAAAGCTCGTTTTTCAAAAAGGCGAAAATAACCTCTTCTTTTTATATTCCGATGGATTTTTCAAAAATAGTAATAGAATGGCTTAAAACCGAAATAAACGGCAAAAAAGTAGAAATAGAAGGGACCGTTTCCAACTTTGAAAATTCCTCTTCCGAACTTACGATAAAAACATCAGAAGAGATAAACTTAAAAGATTTTTTAAAAATAAACAAAGACATAATAATAGACAAATTTACGGCGGCTTTAAACACAAAAAAAACATCCGACAAAATATTAAACTTTAGCTCTCGAATAAAAAAACTTAACGCGGAAATATCCGTAAACTACGACACTCAACTTAAAGCAATAGAGAGCTCCGAAATAAAAATTAAAGGGGTCGACATAAACAAATTAAAAGAATTTGTAAAAGAATTCATAAAAGATTTTTCCGGCAACGTAGATCTTGAAATTAAAACCCAAAAAAACGGAGAGAAAACAAACCTATACATAACCGCTTACTCTCAAAACATCTCTTTCAAAGACGAATACGAACTTTTAAATTTTAAAAACGCCAAAATAAAGCTGATAATAAATCCTTCTTTCGACGCTTTAAATTTAATAGAAGCCAAAGCCTCATTTCCACACGGAACGATAAAAGGAAGCCTTAAATCTGATTCGAATTATAGGAACGAAAACATATACGCGAAATTCGATTTGGACAATATAAAATCGAAGATAGGCGTAAAAATAAAAGATAAATTTAGGAATAGAAAATTTTACATAGACATAGAAACTTCAATGTTTCCTTTTAATAAATTTTACGATATTTTTAATTACGCGACCGAAAAAATTCAATCTAAACCCTCAAAGAAAGATTCCGTTTATAATATGAAAGAAAGAGAAGTTTTCATATTGTGGAATTCCGCCAACTTAACCGACAATCCCTATATTTATGCCGGAAAATTGGAAATCAAATCCGACATTAAATCTTTCAATTCCTACGAACTTATGCGAGGTAATTTTAAAATAAAAGCTACAAACGGAAAGATGGAAAATATTCAGCAAAACATGAAAAACAACGATAAATACGCTCTCATTTTCCTCCCCATAACTACGATATTTTCTCTAAACAGGACAGGCGCGTTAAAAGTGGATTCCGAGCTTAAGACGATTAATATATACGATATCGGGGTTGATTTTGATTTAAATAATGCTAAAATAATAATTAATAAATTTTACCTGAACTCTAAAGAATTTCTTATCTATGCCAAAGGAAGCATGGATACAAAAAAAGAGCAGATAGATATGGAAGTCTACATAATAAACCTGAAAGACTACAAATCCGGGGCACTACCGGAATCATTAACCGATTCGAGAGGCAGGCCGGCTTTAGCTTTTAGAATAAAAGGAAGCTTTAAAAATAACGAAGTAAAAATTTTCGACGCCACAAATATAACTGAACTTGTCGAAAAACAGGTAAAGGAATCCATAAAAATTAATTAAAAGGAGGGCTATATGCCGAAAAATAAATTTGACATAATAGGTATTCTTCAGGAGCACGGCGCCATAGTGAGCGGTCATTTCAAACTTCCTTCGGGTTTTCATTCTCAAACTTATATTCAAACATCCACGGTGCTTCAATACCCCCATATAGCCCAAAAAATAGCGAAAGAAATGGCGGATAAGTTTCCTCAAGAAATAAACGTAGTAATATCCCCAAACCCCGCCATAATAGTAATAGGACAAGAGATAGCCAGAATAAAACAGGCAAGGTCCATATTTACCGAAAGAGTGGAAGGGGTAATGGTGTTAAAAAGGAATTTTAAAATAAACGAAAACGAAAAGGTTTTAATAGTGGACGACGTATTTTCAACGGGTAAAATATGCGCCGAGGCCATATCGCTTGCGAGAAACTATAAGGCAAAGGTGGTAGGAGTTGCGGCCATAGTAGACAGATCCACCGGAGAACTTCCTTTCTTTAACGTTCCGGTAAGAGGATTGGTATCCTATCCTCTTGAATTATACACTCCGGAAAACTGTCCGCTATGCCAAAAAGGAGTTCCTCTTACGGTAATATCTTCGTCCAATAAATAAAAATGAAAACCCAATTCGCATGTTTACTAACCGATTTCGGAGAGTTTGATCCCTTTGTGGGAATAATGAAAGCGGTTATGTATTCCAAAAACCAGGGATTAAAAATTATAGACATAACTCACTCTATCCCCCCCCAGGATATAAAGACCGGTGCTTTTTATCTTATGAGTTCAATCTCATACCTTCCCAAAACCTCTATCGTAGTGGCTGTGGTAGACCCGGAGGTCGGGACTGGAAGAAGCATAATATGGGCCAAAACCGAAAATCATCAGATAATAGCTCCCGATAACGGGATAATAAGTTGGATAGAAGAAAAAGAAAAAATAATAGAAACGAGAATCATATCAAACGATAAGCTTTTTCTCGACAAAATAAGTTCCACTTTTCAGGGTAGAGATATAATGGCTCCGGCGGCGGCTATTATAGCCAAAGGATTCAAAGAATCCGATATAGGACCTAAATATTCGGAGTTTAGAAAAATACCGTTTCCACACCCCAAAAGAGTCGGTAATTCTTTGACCGGAGAAATAATAGCCATAGACAGATTCGGCAATGCCATAACAAACATAGCCAAAGAATATGTAACTCCGAAATCCATTTTCAACATATCGGATATACTAATAAAAGGACTTACTCTTACTTACGCGATGGGACAGCCTAACGAAGAAATAGCCTTAATAGGCTCTTATGATCTGGTAGAGTTTTCCATTAAAAACGGAAACTTCGCAAAACTTAAAAACATTAAAATAGGCGATTTGGTAGAGGTAATAATAAACATTTAACTAAAGGATAAAAAATGAAAACGATAAAATTAAAAGAAAATTACATAGAAAGACTCAACACTCATCTCTGGATATTTTCAAACGAAATAGACAAACACGATTTTTCGGTGGAAAACGGAGAGATAGTAAAAATAGAATATTCCGACGGAAAAACATGCGGAATCGGTTTTTATAACCCTCATAGCTTAATATCCGTAAGACTTCTTACCTTGGAAGAAAAATTAAGCGAAAATTTTTTAGAAGAAAAAATAAAAAAAGCTTATTTATACAGAAACGAACTGGAAATAGAAGACGGAAGAATGTTTTTCGGAGAAAGCGACGGGATAGGGGGGCTGGTAATAGACAAATACGGCGATGTCATAACTATGGAAATTCTTTCCGCGGGAGTCGAAAGGCTAAAAGAAGATATAATAGAAGCTGTTAAAAAAATATTTTTACCCAAAGCGATAGTGGTAATCAAAGACCATCCTTATAGAATGCTTGAGGGACTTAAAATCGAACAACCGGAGATAATAGGAAAGATGCCGAAATCTATAATAATAGAAGAAAACGGAGCGAAATTTCAAATAGATATACTTAACTCTCAGAAAACCGGATGGTATTACGACCAGAGAGATAACAGAGAGTTTTTAAAACCTTATTTTAAAGGAAGAAAAGTACTGGACCTTTACTGCTACGCCGGAGCTTTTTCGATAATAGCGGCAAAGAACAAAGCCAAAATGGTATGGGGAGTCGATTCCTCCGAAAAAGCGATAGAAATGGCCGAAAAAAACAAAAAACTGAACAAAATCCCCGATTCAAAATTAATTTTCAAAAAAGAATCGGCTCAAAAAATATTAGACGCCCTATTAAACAAAGAACTGCCGGAAACCCCGGATTTTATACTTTTAGACCCCCCAAACTTTGTAAGAAATAAAAAACATTTATTCGAAGCAAAACGCTTATATATACGGCTTTTAAAATCCGCAATAAAAGGAGTAGATAAAGAAGGTCTTGTAGCTTTTTCAACCTGCTCGCAACATGTCTCCGATGAGATATTCAGCGAAATAATAGACACATCTGCAAACAAAGCTAAAAGAAAAGCTATTATAATCCATACAGGAACCCAATCAAAAGACCACCCTGTAATAGCAGGGATGAAAGAAACAAAATATTTAAGATTCGTCCTTCTTAAGGTAGAATAACCCAACTATTGTATAAAAGTCAATATTTTTATTAATCTTCAACATCGGAAATTTGTTTCAATCATTTAAATTTAGGTATAATAGAAAAAGGAGCTAAATAAAATTCTTATGGATAATAGAAGAACATATACAAATAGAACCTCTTATATAGATTCAAGTTACAACCAAATAACTAAAACTAATTCACTATTAAATTTACCTAAAATATCTTCAATCATATTACCAAAAGAATTTGAACTGCTACCTAATACATCGGAAGTTTTCGAATTAGAACTTGCTTTTTATGAGTACAATTTCCTTACTAAAGACGAAATTATTCATAGAGGAGCTTTTTTTAAAAGTGTTGAAGGAATACCTACTTATCATTACCTCATTTGCTCAAATAATAGCCCACTTATATGGGAAGGAAGGTCACAAATAACCAGATCATACTTTAAAGAAGGCAACTTTTCTACCGGCTATGCTACACATGGACTCTTTCCATACAGGGGGAAATTTCATCCTCAATTGATAAAAGGTATATTGAATATTTTAAAGATTAAGTCAGGAGATACTGTCCTTGATCCTATGTGCGGAAGCGGAACTTTAAATATAGAGGCAAGCATTATAGGAATTAACTCAATAGGAATTGAGAAAAGCCCATTTTGTGTCTTGATGAGCAAAGTAAAGCAAGAAGCATTAAAAGTTGATAATACAATATTACCTTCTATCATTAAAAATTCAGAAAAAAATTATGATATTTTAATAAATAGCAATAAAATTCCAAAGGAATTTTCTTATTATGATGAATTTAAAATAGAAAAAACGACAACTTTACTTGCTTTCTTAGATGCAATGGGTTATGCAAGAAGATCTTCAAAAAGTATAGATGTTCTTTTTCCTTCAGTAATCAAAAGATATATAGGACAGATAAAATCTTTTATTGAGATGAGAGGTAAATTGAATCTTAAAATTGGGAATGCAAAATTTGAAATTGGCGACGCAAGAAATCTTAATATAGCAGACAATTCAATTGATGCTATAATTACCTCACCACCTTACTCTTTCGCAATTGATTATGCCGAAAATGATAGACCACAATTAGAGTATTTAGGATACAATGTAAGTAAATTAAAAGGCAAAATGGTAGGACTAAACGGCAAAAACAAAAAAGAAAAACTTGCTAATTATTTCGAAGATATGAATAAAATTTTATCAGAAATGTATAGAGTTTTAAAAAAAGGCAAATACGCAGTAATCATAATAGGTTCAAATGATGTTCAAACAGGCGGAATTAGATTGGAAACTAAAGTTGAAGAAATGGCATTAAAAATTGGTTTCGCCCGCGACCAAAAAATTGTAAAACCAATAAAAGGAATACAGAACACAATGAAAGACGAGTATATATTGTTTTTGAGGAAAGTGTAATAAAATGAGTAGTATAATTATTGTATATTCATTGATAAAAAGTATTTATGAAGAGAAAAAGGAGTATTTAGATGTTTTTGTCCCTTTTCTCCTAAATTCTTTCCCTGATGGGCAACGAGAGTGTGGTTTGGATATTTTATTAAAGAATTTAGAGGATAAATTCGGATTGAAGGTCCCTGAATTTACTCTTAATGCGATAATTAGAAGAGCGACACGAAGAGATTATGTAGAACGAAAGGAAAAAAGATGTTTTCTAACAGAAGATGGGTATTCCCTTGCATCTAAAATAATATCACAAGAAAAAGATGAGGAAAGAAAAGTTAAAGCATTAATCGTAGATATTGAAAGTTTTATTGAAAGTAAATATCAACTTGCATTAGGTCATGACAAGATTTTAGATGTATTGAATAGTTTTATAAAAAAATATCAATCACCGTTAGTAAATTTCTTTAACCCAAAAAAACAAGAGGAAAATTTGCAAGACAAATTTAGTCAAAACGACTTTTATCTGATTGAGTATATAAAATCGGCAAAGGAGCAAAAACCAGAGAGTTTTGCTACATTAGAGAAGATATTTTACGGTTCTATTATTTCAACGATTCTTTTAAAAAAGAATATATCCGAAACTAATAAAAACTTTAATACTACGCAAATTTTTTTTGATACTAATTTTATGTTTAGTGTTTTAAACTTACATTATTCATATATTTATAAACCTGCAAAGGAACTTTTTGAATTGCTTAAGTTAAACAAAAAATTTCAACCAAAGGTATTTGATTTCACAATTCAGGAGATGGTTGGGGTATTGAAGGGATATATAAAAGAATCATATAAGTATTTCCCTAATGTAAAAGTTGATTCAATATACGGCAATTTAAAAAGTCAAGGATGGACTGTAGAAGATTGTATAAGGTTTATATCTAAAATAGAGCAAAAAATTTATGATTTAGGAATTAAGATTGAATATACAGGGATAGATTTAAATAAATGGCAAATACCAGATAATGGAAGATATTCAAGGATAACCAATTATAAACCAGACCAAATTCTTTTGGCACAAAAGCATGACATTTATGCAATAGAGAAAATAAGAGAAATAAGAAAACGTCCGAAAAGGGAAATTGAAAATTGCGATGCATTCTTTTTAACATCAGATTTAAAATTAGCAAAATTTAATTTTAATGAATTAGGACCCAAAGAAAACACCACTATTCCTGAAGTTATCTCCGATAGGTTTTTAACTACCTTTTTATGGTTAAAAAATCCAAATATTATGAAAGAACTACCTTTGGAGATTATTTTATCAACTCAATCTGAACTTTTGATAGATATAAATCTATGGAATAGGTTCTATGATAATTTAATTAAACTTAAAAATGAGGGAACGGTGTCAGAAGAAGACATTTCTACTTTGCTTTACTCTCACCAACTAGAACAAGATTTCGCATCAATTACAAATCTTGAAGAGATTAGTACGGATTTTATCTTAAAAGAAATTGAGAAGAGCAAAAGAAAAATTAATGAAGAAACTATGAAAAAGATAGAGGAGGAAAGGGAAAAAATTGAAGCAGAATACAAAGAAAAAATAGTTCAAAAAGATGAAGAGTATCTAAAGCGAATTAATAATATCAAAGAAAATATCAAAATAAAAGCAACCAATAAAGCAAAAAGATATACTAATTTAATAATGATTTGTATTTGTTTATTTTTATTATTAGTGGGGATAGTTCTATTGGTTAAGAAAATGAAAACATTTGGAGGAATATTAATATTAATGCCAATAATATACTATCTTCTTAGTACATTTAGAATGCTTGGATTAGAAATTAACATCCTTGACTATCAAACAAAATTAAAAACTTATCTTTTTGATAAATTTTTTAATAAATTTTATAAAAAAATGTTATCTGACTTTAACTTTGAGGAGGAGTTTAAATGAGATATCCTTCATCTAATGATAAATTCAACACCGTGATTTCCAAGAACACCTTCTATTTCTACAATGAGGAGTATGAAGAATACTACGAGGGACATATTTCATCAATTGCTCAAAATATTTTACTGTTTAAAAATAAAATAGAAATGGAAGGACTAAAAGAATCGGTTTTACTTGAACACATCACAACCGTTGAAGATGGCTTGGATGCAATTTTAACTATAACAGGATTTTCAAAAGAAAGTTTACAAAGATTAGTGACATTTATAAGAGCTGCAGATGATAAGACCTTATCTGCTCTTGTTAATAAAGATTTTTGGCCAAATGAAGATTTTAAAACTGAATGGGGACTTGATAAAATAAAATCTCTTATTAAAACAAATAAAGAATTTGCTAAAGGTATTGTAAATTTATTTTTTAAAGGTTCAACAATTCCTGCAATAAAAAAGGTTCTCCCCCTTTTTGAATTTAAAAAACTCGATATAAACAAATTCAAATTTTCTATAGAATCTTTAATTGACACCATAATACGATATAAAACAAAGGGAGCTTATAAGGCTGCAAAAGAAGGGAATCCAGAGGTTGTAATTGAAGAAATCTTAAAATCGAATAAACTAACTTTTGAGAAAGGAAAATTTAGAATTCCAGAAGCAGGGAATATTCCAAGAACAATGGATTTTATTATTCCTAACAAGGAATCTCCCAAAATAATTATAGAATGTTCTTATGTGGTAACCACCGCATCTGGGATGGGTGATAAAGCCAAAACCGAAAAAGTAGTAGCTGATTATCTTAAAAAAAATTATCAAAACGTAATCTTTGTAGGTTTTGTGGATGGTATTGGCTGGTATGTAAGAAGAGGAGATTTAAAACGTATGGTTGATGCTTACGATTTTGTTTTTACATTCAGTAAAGATGAACTCAACCGATTTGAAAATTTACTGATGGAGATTTTTTATGAAAAATAAGGAATTTTTTGAATCTTTAATAAATAAAATTATTCAAGGTAACTGTTTAGAGATTATGAGAAAAATTCCAGATAACAGTGTAGATGTTACTTTTGCCGATCCACCTTTTAATCTCAAAAAGAAGTACAATAGCTACGAAGATAAGCATTCATTAGAAGAATATCTCTTATGGTGTAAAGAGTGGCTATATGAAATGGTTCGTATTACTAAGCCTACAGGTTCTATGTTTGTTCATAATATTCCAAAATGGTTAATTTATTTTGGATCTTATTTAAATGAAATTGCCATATTTCGTCATTGGATTGCATGGAATGCTATGGGATCTCCTCTTGGCAAAACACTTCTACCTAATCACTACGGGATTTTATACTATGTAAAATCTGATAGATTTAAGTTTTATGATATTAGAATGATGCATAAGCGTTGCAGAAAATGCCATTATATCTTACAAGATTATGGCGGTAAAAAGAAACAATTGCATCCATTTGGACCGTTAGTATCAGATGTATGGACAGATATACATAGAATAAGGCACAAAAATAGAAGAGATGAACATCCCTGTCAATTACCTATACATCTTCTCGAAAGATTATTACTTATGAGTAGCGATGAGGGAGATGTAATTCTTGATCCATTTATTGGAACTGGCACAACAGCCATTGCAGCAAAAAGATTAGGGAGAAAATTCATAGGAATTGATATTGATTCAAAATATATTGAAATTGCTAATAAAAAATTAGAAGAAGTAGAACCGACAAGAATAAATGGATGTTATGTAAGTACTTTTCTTGAAAATGTAGTCACTATTAGAAATAAAGACTGGGATAAAATTAAAGATGCGTTTTTTATTTCAAAAGATCCATTAGAATTAGAGAAAAAAGAAATCTATTTATTAAATAAGAAAAGTAAAATATCAAAATCACATTTATTCCCTGAACAAAAAGATTTATTTTATATATAAAATCGCTGAAAGAATTAAGCAAATATTATTATTAATATTAGAATATTATTAATCTATTGGAACAATCATCATCTGTTGAAAAATTGCTTGTAATTTGCTAAATTAGTATTATGGTGCTAAAAGGAGAAACTTATGGTTTCATTAATAAAAATATCTGAAGCTGCATCAATAGCAATTCATGCAATTGATTATATGATATACAAGAAAGAACCTCTTTACATAGCTTCAAATCTTGCAAGCGAATTATCAGTAAGTTATAATCATCTAAGCAAGATACTTCAGTTGCTGGTTAAGCATGGATATCTCAAAACATCAAGAGGACCTTCAGGCGGGTATTCTCTGACTGAAAAAGGAGAAAATGCAAAGATTGGAGAGATAATAGAATTAATAGATGGAAAACTTTCAAAAAACACCTGCCTTATGAATAGAAAGGTATGCCATAGGAATGGATGCTCATTTCAAAAATTCCTTGAAAAAATAATCTCAGAGTATGAAAAAATAATTGATACAAAGATAAAAAATTTTTAATGAAAGCACTAATAACTCCAGGCAAAGAATTCTTTGAAAATATATACTCAAAGTATAACAAAAAAGATTTTATTTACTCCGATCCTCTTCAGTTCCCAATAAAATTTTCTAAAAAAGAAGATATAGAAATATCTTCTTTGATATCATCATCGCTTGCTTATGGAAATGTAAAACAGATAATAAGAACGCTTAATTATGTATTTTCAGTAATTAAAAATCCGCATTATTATGTTCTAAACTCTGATAACAAAAAAATATTAAGAGATTTTAAAAATTTTAAACACAGATTTACCAAAGGAGAAGAACTATCAAAATTAATTCTTAATTTAAAAGAAGTTTATAAAAAACACAAAGATCTTGAAAATTTTTTTATAAAAAACATAAACCAATTAGAAGATAATATTTATGAACCATCAATCAGATTTTTAAAATCTTTCTTGAAATTTAAAACCCCTACTTTAATACCAGATCCAGACAAAAATAGCGCTTTCAAAAGATTCAATCTTTTTCTGAGATGGCTTGTAAGAAAAGACGAAGTGGATATTGGAATATGGAAAACCATTTCTCCATCTTTTTTAATAATTCCATTAGACACTCATATGCTTAATATATCTCTGAAATTGGAAATTACAAAAAGGAAAGACAACTCGATTATTACGGCGTTGGAAATAACGAATTATTTTAAAAAAATAAATTCGAAAGATCCCGTAAAATACGATTTTTCGCTTACAAGAGCTCCGATTTTGAAAAGATTTTGATAAATTGTAAAATATCTTTGAGGGATTTCATTCGGAAATAAACACACAGGAGGTATTCTATGGGAATAAAAGGCACAAAAACCGAAAAAAACTTGCTTACCGCGTTTGCGGGAGAATCTCAGGCGAGAAACAGATATACTTATTTCGCAAGCGTAGCCAAAAAGGAAGGTTATGTCCAGATATCGAAAATATTCGAAGAAACAGCGGACAACGAAAAAGAACATGCGAAAAGATTTTTTAAATTTTTGGAAGGCGGAGAATCGGAGATAAACATAGACGCCAAATTTCCTTTGGGAGTTATATCGGATACGAAAACAAATTTATTAAACGCGGCCAAAGGAGAAAATGAAGAATGGACTCATATGTATCCGGCCTACGCCAAAATCGCGAGGGCGGAAGGATTTGAAGCCATAGCCAAAGTTTTTGAAGAGGTGGCTAAGGTTGAAAAACATCACGAGGAAAGGTACAAAAAATTGGCCGAAAATATAGAAAAAGGCATGGTTTTCAAAAAGGACAAACCCGTTCAGTGGAAATGCAATAACTGCGGATATATTCACGAAGGACAGGAAGCCCCGTCAAGCTGTCCGGCATGCGCGCATCCTCAAGGTTATTTCGAAATACTTGCGGATAATTTTTAATTAATCGGGAGGATAAAATGGAAGAAAACATAAATAACGAAGTAAAAAGAACCGTAACTCTCCAAGGGAGAGAAATGACGCTTATCGGAGATGAGATTAAAATCGGAGACAAGGCTCCCGATTTTAAAGTAACGTCCAACGATATGACTCCTATGAAGTTTCTAAGGACATATAAAGGAAAAGTAGTTTTAATATCTTCGGTCCCATCGCTCGATACTCCGGTATGCGACTTAGAAACGAGAAGATTTAACGACGAAGCTTTAAAACTCTCCTCGGATGTGGAAATTATAACGATAAGCATGGACCTGCCTTTCGCCCAAAAAAGATGGTGCGGTCAAAACGGAGTTACAAGAGTAAAAACATATTCTGATTACATGAAAGCGGAGTTTGGAAAATCTTACGGCGTTTTGATAAAAGAGCTAAGGCTTTTGGCAAGATGCATTTTCATAATAGACAAAGAAGGAGTCGTAAGATACGTTCAACTCGTTAAAGAGGTTTCAAAAGAGCCAAATTACGAAGAAGCGATAAACGCGCTTAAACAGTTGTTGGTTTAAAATAAAGGAGGGATAAATGACAAAACAAAAAGGGATATATAAATGCGAAGTATGCGGAAACATCGTCGAGGTTCTCCATACCGGAGCGGGGGCTTTGGTGTGTTGCGGAAAAGAAATGAGACTATTTAACGAAAACACTTCGGACGGCGCCAAAGAAAAACACGTTCCGGTAATAGAGAAAACGGCTAACGGATATCTGGTAAAAGTAGGATCGGTCGCCCATCCTATGGAAGAAAAACATTACATAGAATGGATAGAACTGATAGCCGACGGTGTAAGCCATAGGAAATTCTTAAAACCTGGAGACAAACCAGAAGCCGAATTTTGTGTCAAAGCTGAAAAAGTCGAAGCAAGAGAATACTGCAATCTGCACGGACTCTGGAAATCAAACAACTGAATGGAGGAATGATGAAAAAGTATGTATGCAAGGTATGCGGTTATATATACGACCCGACGGTAGGAGATCCCGACTCAAACGTAGCCCCGGGAACTCCGTTTGAAAAAATACCGGACACTTGGGTATGTCCCGTATGCGGAGTAGGAAAGTCGGACTTTGAGCCGATGGAATAAAAAAAAACCGTAAACACTAAAAAATAAAGGGCGGGGTTTTCCCCGCCCTTTTTGTTTCTATTTTATTTTTCAAGAAGAGAAGAGAAAACGTCGTGGTGCTCTTCTTCGTCCGCAAGTATCTTTTTAAAAAGATCGGCCGTAACGTAGTCGTTTTCTTTCAACGCGGTTTCTATTACTTTTTTATAAAGCTCTATGGCTCCTTCTTCGTCTTTTTTATCCTGTTCTAACATTTCTTTAACTGTGTTTCCTACGAATATCGGAGTAGGCTTTGTGGTAGGAATATCGCCCAAATAGTTCAACCTTTCGGCCATCATTTCCGCATGTTTCATCTCTTCTACGGCTATTTTTTTAAACTCGTCTTTTACGCTATGGCCTTCTATTCCTTTCCACAATACATGCTGCCACATATACTGTATCGATACCTGAATTTCTCTTGCTATCGACTGATTTATTAAGGTTATGTATAATAAAGTGTGTAAAAATATGATAGTAGTAAGATATAAGGGAAGTAAGGGATAAAAACAAAATCCCCCTTTCCCTTAAATTCGGGGAATAACCCCAAAACTTAAAAGAAAGGAGGAACC
>Ga0067045_1029325_pt1 | contig 21739 bp, 17 predicted proteins | sample TerdegcTABiofilm_FD_59184 | JGI IMG/M metagenome (GOLD analysis project Ga0067045, IMG submission 59184) | Combined Assembly of (Gp0054472, Gp0054536) Wastewater bioreactor microbial communities from Singapore -Terephthalate degrading...
GGTGTTGGCCGAGCGGCTGCTGCGGCGCGGCTTTCGGGTGACGGTCGACAGCGGCGCCGCCGGTACCAGCGACGATCGGTTCACGTACCGCGTGTTGGATCTGCGCGTCAGCGGGCACAGCGGTCTGCTGGCCAACAGCGTGCAGCGCGCTGCCGAAGCCACGGTGGCCTTTGCCTTGAGCCGCGGCGACACCCTGCTCTGGCAGGAGGAGTTCACCGCCGTGGTGCGCGATCGCATCCCGAAGGATCGCGTGGATCTGCTCGGCAGCAAGGAGCATGGCTTCGCCAAGACGGACCTGACCACGCAGAGCTGGGGTCGGTTCGTCGAACCAGTGGTCGTATCGGCGACTCTGGGCGGACTGGTGTACCTGTTCTTCTCGAATCGTTGATGTTCGTCTTGTCTGCAAAGGTCGGGCCGAGGATGGGGAAGTGGGTGTTGCCGGTACAAAGCGCGGGGCTCGCCGCGATTCTCTTGATGTTCACAGCATGCGCTGGCTCCAAGCCGGCCCAGGTCCTGGATCCAGCCACACAATACCAGCGAGCCCTGGAGGATCTGCGGCGCGGTCGCTATGCCGAGGCTATCGAGAAACTGCAGCGGTTCATCAGCACCTACCCGGGCTCGGAGCTGCTGCCGGCTGCGCAGTTCCATCTGGGCGAGGCGCATTTCCGCAGCAAGGACTACGTCAACGCGGTCTTCGAGTACCAGCGGGTCATCGACACGTACCCCGCCAGCGAATGGGTCGACGACGCCCAGTTCCAGATCGCCGAGTCGTACTTCGAGCAATCGCGGCGGGCCGAGCTGGACCAGACGGAGACGCGGGATGCGCTGAGCCACTACCGGCTCTACCTGGACGACTACCCGGAAGGCGCGCGCGCCGAGCAGGCCAAGGCACGCATCCAGCAGTGTCGGGGCAAGCTGGCCCGCAAGCTGCTGCTGGCGGCGCAGCTCTACCACCGGCAAGGCCACTTGGAAGCGGCGCGGCTCTACTACACCGACGTCACGATGACCTACCCCGACACCGATTCGTACTTCCCGGCGCTGCTGGCGCTGGGCGAGATCGCGCAGGCGCAGGGTCGACACGAGGAAGCGGTGCGACTGTGGTCCGAGGTGGCGCGCGACTGCCGAGACCCTGAGCTGCAGAAGAAGGCGAACCGCAGGATCGGGTCGGCGGCAGAGGTGACGTCCGACTGAGCCCATGCCACGGGTCGGGATACTCGGGGGAACGTTCGATCCCATCCACGTGGGGCACGTGCTGCTGGCCATGTACGTGCGGGAACGGCTGCCGCTGGACCAGGTCGTCTTCGTGCCGGCGGCCGTGCCTCCGCACAAGGCGCCGCGGCCCGACATGGCGTGTGCAGCGGACCGCTGGGAGATGGTGTCCCGGGCGATCTCGGCAGTGCCCGGGCTAGGCGCCTCGCGGATCGAGCTGGACCGCTGCGGCCCATCCTACACCGCGGACACGCTCCAGCGGCTCCAGGCGGGGCACCCGGACTGGGAGCTCTTCCTGATCATCGGCGAGGACAATGTCGGGCAGATCGCCTCTTGGCATCGGCCGGACCTCATCATGGCGCGCTGCACCGTGGTGGCGGGCACGCGTGCCGGCGCAGCAACACCAGCGGCCCCGGACGATCCCTGGTCAGGGCGAATCCTGCGGGTGGCTACCCCGACCTTCGACGTGTCGTCCACCGAGATTCGCCAGCGGGTGCGCTCCGGGCTCCCTATCCGGTACCTGGTTCCCGAAGCTGTGGAGCAGCACATCCGCGAGCGCGGGCTGTACCGAGCGCCGACCAGCGGTCTGGCGCCGTCCCCACCTTGACGGATGGGGTGTGCCCCGCTAGATTTGCACACCCCCGAACACCGTGCTGCAGCGTTCGCCGCTGTCGCGTGCACCCATAGCTCAATTGGATAGAGCACCTGACTACGGATCAGACGGTTGGGGGTTCGACTCCCTCTGGGTGCACCAGAAATGACAAGGGGTTGCGGAGCCCGCCTCCGTGACCCCTTGTTGGTTGGTCGGCTGGAGGAGCTCGCGAGCGGGGGCCCCCTGGCATCTGCTGGCGCCATGGACCCCGACGTGCCGCAAGTTCGCAAGCTAGAGGTACGTGCGGCTGAGCTCGTCGAGTACCCTTAGGTAATCGGCAAGAGCATCGCTGTGTCTACCAGAGCGGGCCAACTCGATGCTGGACAACAGCTCGCAATAGAGGCGGCGAGTAGGCCTGCGGCCTGTTGGCTGCCCTGTTGGTTCGCGCTCCGATTCTGGGTGGCTCCGGTCTGGTCTTCGCCGCTGCTTCGCCTTGTGTTCGGCATGGCGCACGGCGCCGATTTCTAGCCATCCTGGTCATCCTCGATTCTGTTTGAAGTCGAAAGGCACATCCGGGTAAGTTGCAGGCGTGTTGGGACCCGTATCCACAGCGATCTTTTGGATCCATGCGGCCCAACCGACAAGCTTACCAATAGACTGACCCCTTCCTTGCGAATATCTGAAGGGCGCAAACAGGACCCTTTCGTCATTGGAGCAGTAGATGGCGAAACGCTCTGCGCGCATAGAGGTCTTGTCCCAACGGTCGAGTCTGGTGGGATCACGTTTCGTGACTGTCCGGCAGGAGGTGCCGTGGCCGCGCTAGCCTCGGCAAGGCGGCATCGGAGCCGTTCGAGCTTTGTCTGGCGGCGATGATACGGCCGAAACGGACGAGGGTCACAGCTCTTGTTGTGATGTCGAGTGGCGATGCTGGGCAGCGGAATGGTTCCCTAGACGGAGGGCAGATTCGGGCTGTCGGATGTTCCTGAGAAGAAGGGGTCGAGAAGGGGTGGGTTCGGGTAACGGGCGCGCCGTCCGGATTTGGTGCGGGCGAGCCGCGCCATCCTGGGCGCGCCGCCGCGCCACGCGTGCCGGGATTCGCTAGCGGCATTCTTGCAGGAGCTGGCGTGAGAGGGCGCGTTGCGCGACCGCTAGGTCGAGCGAAGGAGAGGGGCTGTCGGACTGTAAGGCGGCAAGTGCCGATGGAGCGACCGAAGCGCGCGCACCGCGGTCGGCTGGAGATGTGGCGCGCGCACCGCTTCGTTCTCCTGTGCCGGCTGAAGGTACGTGTCGGCGGGCCCGCTGCGTTGACAGGCCTGCAGGCCGCGGTTAGCTTGTCGCGTCCCGACATCCTGCCGCCGGTGGGCTGCGCCGATCTGCCCGGCGACCAAGCGGAATGAGCGGTCGGGGGCGCAGCCTGGCTCGCACAGGTTCAGGCTGGGCCGCCCGAAGCGACCCGCTGCGACGTGGTGCCTTGAGGCCTGCCTGACATGTCCATGGAGCCGTTCCTTGCGCCCATCCACCGTGAACTGCAGTTGGTCGAACAGCGGCTGGATGCGGCGCTCCAAGCCGACGTGCGGCTCGCCCACGACATCGCCCGGTACATAGCTACGCTGCGGGGCAAGCGCTTCCGGCCGGCGCTGGCGCTCCTCGGGGCGCAGGCGGTGGGGCTCGAGGATGGGCGCATCATCGACGCGGCAGTGGCGGTGGAGATGATCCACGCAGCCACGATGATCCACGATGATGTCGTCGACTCGGCCAGCATGCGGCGGGGCAAGGCGTCCGTCAGTTCGGCCTGGAGCAGCCAGCTCGCTGTGCTCATGGGTGACTTCCTGCTGTCGCGGGCGCTGTGTATCCTGGTCGGTCTGGGCAACTGGGAGGCCCTGACCGTCGTAGCGCAGGCCACCCAGCGGCTCAGCATGGGCGAGATCTTCGAGATCCAGATCGGTGCGGACTGCGACACCACTGAGGACTCGTACATCAAGATGGTCGGCGACAAGACGGCCTCGTTGATCTCGGCCGCAGCCCGCCTGGGGCCAATCCTGGCCCGCGCCGACGCCCGCGTGGTGGAGGCCATGGGACTGTACGGCGAACTGCTGGGCCGCGCCTTCCAGATCGCCGATGATGTGCTCGACTTCACCGGGGATGCGCGCACGTTGGGCAAACCTGTGGGTCTGGACCTGCGCGAAGGGAAGATCACCCTGCCCCTCATCCATGCGCTGGAGAAGGCTCCCCCGGACGTCGGGGCCGAGATGCGGGCGCTTCTCCAGCGGTCCCACAAGACGGATGCGGAGTGGACGCGGATCGTGGCCTTCGTGGACGCGTACCGCGGTGTGCCGGCGGCGCGGCGGACGGCCCGGGAACACGCGGAGCGGGCCCGGCAGTGCCTGCAGGTGCTGGCCGAGTCGCCGGCCCGCCAAGCCCTGGAGCTGGCGGTGCAGCTCGCGGTGGACCGCGAGAGCTGATGCTCACGCGTGCGCGCGCGCCGGTGCGGGGCCGTCTGGCTGGTCGTGTGGGTAGCTGCTCCGCAATCTGAGGTTGCTCCGTAATCCGATCGCTGCGAGGCAGGGAGAGCCGTGGGCAAGAGGATCGCGCTGGCCGTCGTCGGCCTGATGGTGTTGGTGCTGCTGCTGCGCCGCACGCCCGCTGGCGCGCCGCTCGAAGCCCGCCGCATCGCGCTGGGTACCATCGTGACCGTCAAGCTGTATGCCGGCCATCGCCTGAGCGAGGCGTTGGTGGATTCGGCCTTCGGCGAGATGGCGCGCATCGAGTCCCTGATGAGCCGCTATCTGCCGGACAGCGAGGCCAACCGGCTGGAGCGCGAGGCGGTCGACCAGGAAGTCGTCTGCTCGCCGGAAATGGCCGAAGTGCTGGCCCGGTGCCAGTACTACGCGGCGCGCACGCAGGGGCGCTTCGACGTGACGATCGGAGCGCTGTCGCGCCTGTGGGGCTTCCCGGATGTCCAGAGCCCCCCGGATCCAGCCCGGATCGACTCGGCGCGGGCCTTCGTGGGCTATCAGGATCTGGTGGTGGACGGCCGGCGAGTCCGGCTGCGCCGGGCCGGAGTGCGCCTGGATTTGGGGGCTGCAGCCAAGGGATACGCGGTGGATCGCGCCGTGGCGCGACTGCAGGCGCTCGGCGTGCGCACCGGGTTGGTGGAGGCGGGCGGCGATCTGCGGTACTGGGGGACCAAACCCGACGGCAGCAAGTGGCGCTTCGGGATCCAGCATCCGCGCCATGCGGACCGCAACTTCCCCGTGGAGGACATCGGCTTGCCGGCCATTGCGACCTCCGGGGACTACGAGCAGTTCTTCGTGCACGAGGGGCGCCGCTATCATCACATCCTCGATCCTCGTACCGGCTATCCGGCGGAGGGGGCGATCAGCGCCACAGCGTGGGCCAACTCGGCCATGGAAGCCGACATCCTCGCGACGACGGTATTCATCCTGGGACCGGTGGACGGCGTGCGTCTGGCGGAAGAGATGCCCGGCGCGGAAGCGCTGGTGCTCTACTTGGAGGACGGCCACCTGCGGCACCTGAGTACCTCCGGCGTGGCCGGGCGCGTCCGTTTCTCCGACGAAGAGCAATGATTATCTTAGTTCGCCCATCTGCCGGCAGGCTGCACCGGTCCCCGTTGGCCAAGGGCCGTGGATGGGTGGTCGGTGCGTTCGCAGCGCGCGTGCGGTCCGTCGGTTATGGGGTTTGCCCGGACCCGGGCAAGCGGGCGGCGGCGCTGTGACTCCGGCAGGTTCTGCGCACCTAGTGAGCCGCGTACGTCCCGGTGCTCTCGGGGATCGGCCGGCGGCGGTTGCGGGCAGCGGCCTGAGCTGCAGTTCCGTCTCTCATCGTGTGCCGGCCAACGACGGTTGCCGCCGGCCGGCAAGTGGCAAGCAAGAAGGGCTCTTCTCATGAAACGACACTGGAAGCCGCTTCTCATCCTGGCACTGATCGCGGTGGCCGCTTACTACCTCTATCCCACCGTGAGGTACTACGGGCTCTCCCCCGAAGAGAGGGCCGCGATGGAGATGTCCGACCCGGGCAAGCTGGCCGACCTGCGCAGCCGGGCGCTGAATCTGGGGCTGGACCTGCAGGGCGGTATCCATCTGGTGATGGAGGTGCAGGTCGCGGACATGCCGGAAAAACAGGCGGCCGATGCGGTGGACGGCGCCCAAGAGGTCATCCGCAACCGCATCGATCAGTTCGGGGTGGCCGAGCCCATCATCCAGCGCGAGGGGACCAACCGGATCATCGTCGAGCTGCCCGGCGTCCAGGACGTGCAGCGGGCCAAGAACCTGATCGGCCGGACTGCCTTGCTCGAGTTCAAGCTGGTCGAGCCGATTGCCGAGCGCAACCGCGTGGTGCAGCGCCTGGACAAGTTGGTGCGGAAGACCGCGGCGCGTGCTGACACGACCGGTGCGGTGAGCGCGGCGCCGGATACCGCGGCGGCCTCCCAGGGCGAGAAGCCGCTCTTCGAGGAGGGGGGCGAGAAGGAGGGCCTGTTCGAGGAGGCCGAAGAAGCAGCGCCGGCAGATTCCCGGCGGACGCTGACTGACTATCTGGGCGCGATCGGCGACGAGCTGGTGGTGCCCGCGCGCAACCTGGACGTGGTCAAGGCGATCGTCAACAGCCCCGAGGCCCGCAAGTTGATGCCCGAGGACGTCGAGTTCGTGTTCTCGAGCAAGCCCGAAGGGAGCGAGCCGAACACTTACTACCACATGTACTTGGTGCGCCGCAAGGCGGAGATGACCGGCAGCGCGGTGCGGGAGGCGTACGTCTCCATCGGCCAGGATGTGGCATATCTGGGGCAGCCCATCGTGAACTTCATCACCACCGATGACGGCGTGCGCCAGTTCTCGCGCATCACCGGCGCGCACGTGGGCGAGCGCCTGGCGATCATCCTCGACGGCGCGGTGTACTCGGCGCCGGTGATCCAGACCCGCATTCGCGACGGTCGTTCGATCATCACCGGATCGCGGAGCCAGGAGGAGGCCAAGGATCTGGCCATCGTGCTGCGGGCTGGCGCGCTCCCGGCGCAGGTCGAGGTCATCGAAGACCGCACCGTGGGGCCGTCGCTGGGACGGAACTCGATCGACCAAGGCCGGCGGGCGGCGCTCTACAGCCTGATCGTCGTGGGCTTGTTCATGATCTTCTACTACCACGTGGCTGGGTTGGTGGCGGACGTGGCGTTGGCGCTCAACATGCTCTTCGTGATGGCGGTGCTGGCGGCCTTCCATGCCACCCTGACCCTGCCGGGTGTTGCCGGTATCGTGCTGACCATCGGCATGGCGGTGGACGCGAATGTGCTCATCTACGAACGCATTCGCGAGGAGCTGCGGCTCGGCAAGACGGCAAGGGCTGCGATCGACAGCGGGTTTGCGAATGCGTTTTCGGCGATCGTCGACTCCAACGTGACGACGCTGCTGACCGGCATCGTGCTCTACCAGTTCGGCACCGGGCCGGTCCGCGGTTTCGCGCTGACGCTGTGCATCGGTATCATCAGCAGCTTGTTCACGGCGCTGTTCGTTACCCGGACGATCTTCGAGTTGATGACACAACGCCGCGAGCAGACCTCGTTCAGCGTTGGCACGATGGAGTTGGCGCCGTCGCGGCCCATCGATTTCCTAGGTATCCGCAATATGGCCTTCGGCCTGTCCGGGGCGGCGATCGTCGTCGGCATTCTGGGCGTGTTGGTGCTGGGCCTCAAGCCGAGCATCGATTTCGCTGGGGGGACTCTGCTGGAGCTGAACTTCGATCCGCCGGTGAGCGTCGCCCAGGTCCGCGATCAGCTCTCGCGCGTGACCGTCGGCGGCCGGACGCTCAACCTGGCTTCCAGCGAGATCAAGCAGTATGGCTCGCCCAACGACATCCTGATCAGGGTGGCGGCGGACGCCTCCGGCGCCGACATCGGCGAGAGCATCATGGCGACGCTGAAGGCCAGCTTCCCGGACAACGTGCACGAGGAGAGCTTCATCCGCCGGCACGAGAAAGTGGGCCCCAAGATCGGCAGCGAACTGACCGGAGCCACCGTGCGCGCCGTGTTCGTGTCGCTCGGGCTGATCTTGCTGTACATGGCGTGGCGTTTCCATCGTTTTGTGTGGGGATTCGCCGCGGTGGTCGCGCTATTCCACGATGTGCTTATCACGGTGGGCGCGCTGGCGCTGCTGCGTGTCGAGATCTCGCTGGTGGTCGTGGCGGGCATCCTGACACTCATCGGTTACTCGCTGAACGATACCATCGTGGTCTTCGATCGCATCCGCGAGAACTTGCGGGCGCGGCGGCGGCAGGAATTCGTGGCAGTGCTCAACACCAGCATCAACGAGTGCCTGAGCCGGACGGTGATCACGTCGATGACCACGCTGATGGCTGTCGCGATACTGCTGATCTTCGGGGGCGGAGTGAACCGCGATTTCGCCGTCACCCTGCTGATCGGCATCGTCGTGGGAACATACTCGTCCGTCTTCGTGGCCACGCCAGTGATGTATCTGGGCCATCTACGGGAAGCGCGCAAGGAAGCGAAGGCTCAGGCGCAGGCCGCCGCGCTGCGCTGAATTCCTACCTAGCTGGCGTGCCGAGCGTGCCGGGGGTCTGGCGACTCGGCGCGCCAACCTGTCTGCGGGGGCAGCCGGGACGGTCGTTCGGGCGTCGGTCTGGTCGAGCTGACGATCCAGCGGGCTGCCAGCCGAGGCCTGTGCCAGGCCGCAGGTGGATCCGATGAAGGACCTGGGCGTCGCGGTGGTCGCCCTGTTGCTCGTGCACCTGGGGCCACCGTACGGCTATCCGGCTGCTGGCAAGGCGCTGTGGTCCGCCGGATTGGTGCTCATCGCGGCGCACCTGCTGCAGCGGTTCGCGAAGCACGTGGGGCTCCCCGCGGTGCCGGCCTGGCTGTTGGCGGGGCTGGCGTTGGGCACCAGTGGCATGAAGCTCGTCCAGCCGCAGGCGATGCCCGCGCTGCTGCTGGCCTGGGCGGGGGCGGCCCTGTGGGTCGGCTTCGAGGCAGGGGCGAATCTGTCCGCTCCTGGCGGCTCCCGGTGGCGCCCGTGGCTGACGATGGCTGCCGTGACCGCGGCGGCGGCCGGCTGTGCGGCGCTCCTGCTCGCGGTCACCACGGGGCTGTCCTGGGAAGCTGCGGTGGCTCTGGGCGTTCTCTCCTCTCTGTGGGGTCCATTCAGCCTCGTCCCGCGTCCTGCGAATCGGCTGGTGGTCTGGCTGGCTGCTGTTGGTGCGACAGCAGGCCTGCTGCTGCTGGGCGCGGTCCTGGCCGTGCTGGGGTACCTCGGGCTGCTGTCCGGCTCGGGCAGCCAATGGTGCGCGCGCGTGCTGGCCTCGATCCTGTTGGGGGCCGCGGGAGGATACCTTCTGCGCGGCGCGCACCGGCTGGGATTGGGCATGGCAGCGCTGTCCGCATGGGCGGCCGCGCTCCTGGTGGCGGCGACGGCCGTGGTCTGGCGCGTGGGGCTGTTCGCGCTGCCCTGCGGGTTCTGTGCGGGCGCCCTGGCCGCCAGGGGCGGAGGGCCGGCGCGCCGGCTGGTGGTGTGGCTGCGGCCCGCCTCATCGGCCGCGTTCATGCTGTGTTTCGGCCTGGCGGGCGCGGCCGTGGATCTGGGCGCGCACTGGCCGCCCGAGCCGATGGTGGCGCGCGCGGTGCTCGTGCTGGTGTCAGTCGGGCTGCTGCTGAAGGCGGGAGGCGTCGCGCTGGTCGCGCCCGTGGCCAGCGAGGACGCGGCGCGCAGGCGCCTGCTGGGCTGGCGGCTGGTTCCGCGGGGGGCGCTGCTGGCGGAGCTCTGCTGGCATCCGCAGCACGGCGTCCTCGCGCTGCTCGACGCCAGCGCGGCGGCTGTGCTGGGCTCGATCCTGCTGCTCGATGTGCTGGTCCACATGCTGCTGCTGACCAGCTGGGCGCACATTCTGGAGCGACGCTCCGGCCGAGTGGTGGCGGCGGGCGTGGAGCACTGTGGGACTGCGGCAGCCGAGTGAGCGGCGCGGCGCGTTGTGCAGCCACCGCCAGGCGGCTACATTAGAATGCTCTGTTTTTTCAGGCGGCGGATCCGGTGGACACGGTGGCCGACAACTGGGCGTCGATCCAGGAGCGCATCGCGCGCGCGGCGGCGCGCTGTGGCCGTGATCCGGCGACCATCCGCGTCGTGGCCGCGGCCAAGACGCGCGCACCGGCCGAGGTCGAAGCGGCCGTGGCGGCCGGGGTGACGTGGATCGGCGAGAATCGTGTCGACGAAGCGGCCCGCAAGAAGCCTCAGGTGCGCCTGCCGGCCTGCTGGCATTTCATCGGGCAACTCCAGACCAACAAGGCTGGCCGCGCCGTGGAGCTGTTCGACATGGTGCAATCGGTGGATCGGGAGCGGCTGGCCGTCGTGTTGGACCGGCGGGCTGGCGCGGTGGGCCGGCAGCTCGACATCCTGGTCCAGGTGAACACTTCGGGGGCCAGCCAGCAGGGCGGCGTAGCCCCGGACGCAGCCGAGGCTCTGGTGGCCAGGATCGGCGAGCTTTCGCACCTGCGGCTGCGCGGGCTGATGACCATCGGACCGCTCAGCGACGACGAGCGTGCGGTGCGCTCGTGCTTCGCGGCCCTCCGCAGGCTGGGCGAGCGACTGGCGGCCGCATTCGGTGCGGCGGTGGACCTGCGCTATCTGTCCATGGGGATGAGCGGGGACTTCGAATGGGCCATCGCCGAAGGAGCGAATGTCCTGCGTCTGGGGACAGCGCTGTTCGGCCCGCGGCGTTGACCAGCGGCCGCCCGCCGCGGTTCGCTGGAGTGGAGAGTGGACCTTGTTCGACATGGCCTACTTCGGGGGCAGCCTGATCCGGCTGCTCAGCCTGGCGATCCAGGTGTACCTCTGGATCGTCGTCGTGCGGGTGCTGGTGTCGTGGCTGTCTGCCGATCCCGCCAATCCCATCGTGCAGTTCCTGCGCGGTGTGACCGATCCGGTCCTGGATCGGATCCGTGCTGTTCTTCCGTCCTTCCTCTGGTCGACCGGTCTGGACTTCACGCCGCTGGTGCTGATTCTGGCGCTGCAAGTGGTGCTGCTCGCTTTGCGCAGCGTGCGGTTCGGTTGAGCCTCATTGGCGAATGGACATCCAGATGACGAGTGAGCGGGTGCATTCTCAGCAGCCTTTCGAGGCTGTCAGTCCCCAAGTGGATTTCCCGGCTCAGGAGGAACAGATCCTGGACCTGTGGGAGCGGACCGGGGCTTTTGCGAAATCCGTGGCTGGTCGGCCCGAGACGCGCACGTTCGCGTTCTACGATGGGCCACCTTTCGCTACGGGTCTGCCGCACTACGGACACCTGCTGGCCTCGATCGTCAAGGACGTGGTGCCGCGGTACTGGACCATGCGGGGGTACCGCGTCGAACGGCGTTTCGGCTGGGACTGCCACGGTCTGCCGGTGGAGAACGAGGCGGAGCAGCAGTTGGGGCTGGGCTCGCGGCGGGAGATCCTGCAATACGGCGTGGCCAAGTTCAACGAGGCCTGCCGCGGACTGGTGCTGCGCTACACCAGTGAGTGGCAGCGCTTCATCACCCGCGTGGGGCGTTGGGTGGATTGGTCGAACCAGTACCGCACCATGGACGTGGAGTACATGGAGTCGGTCTGGTGGGTGTTCAAGTCGCTGTGGGACAAGCGGCTCATCTACGAGGGGTACAAGACGCTGGCATACTGTCCCCGCTGCGCCACACCCTTGTCGAATTTCGAGGTGAATCAGGGCTATGCGGAGACGCAGGACCCGTCGCTGACCGTTCGCTTCCGGATCCGCGAGCGCGAGCGGCTGTACGCGCTGGCCTGGACCACGACACCCTGGACGCTCCCCTCCAATATGGCGCTGGCCGTTGGCCCGCAGATCCCGTACGTCCGGGTCACCATGCGGAACGGCGAGGAGCTGATTCTGGCAGAGCCCGCGCTCGAGCGCACCCTGGGCAAGCAGCGCGACCAGATCGCAAGCGTGGCGGCGCAACCGCTCGCCGAGCTGCTCGGCTTCACCTACGAGCCGCTGTTCCCGTACTTCCTCGACAAGCGCGCCGCGGGGGCCTTCCGGATCGTCCCGGCGGATTTCGTGGCCACCGACGAAGGCACGGGCATCGTGCACACGGCCCCTGGCTTCGGCGAGGTGGACTACCAGCTCGGGTTGAGTCAGGGCATCCCGATCGTCTGCCCGATCGATGAGGACTGCCGCTTCACCGCCGAGGTGAGCGACTACGCTGGGCAGTTCGTGCGGGACGCGGACCGGCCCATCTTGCGGCGCCTGCGGGACAGCGGACTGCTCCTCTCAGAGGGCACGGTCCGGCACAACTACCCCTTCTGCTACCGCTGCGATACGCCGCTGATCTATCGTGCGGTGTCCACCTGGTTCGTGGCTGTGGAGCGCCTCAAGGAGCGGCTGCTGGCGGCCAACGAGCAGATCCGCTGGGTGCCCGAGCACATCAAGGCGGGGCGCTTCGGCAAGTGGTTGGAGGGCGCCCGCGACTGGGCCATCAGCCGCAACCGGTACTGGGGCACCCCGCTGCCGCTGTGGCGCAACGCCGAGACCGGCGAGATCGTCTGTATCGGCAGCCGCGCCGAGCTCGAACGGCTGAGCGGGCATCGGGTGGACGATCTGCACAAACATGTGATCGATCCGATCGAGATTCCCAGCCCGAGCGGCAGGGGGACCTTGCGCCGCGTCCCCGAGGTGCTGGACTGCTGGTTCGAGTCCGGGTCGATGCCCTACGCGCAGAACCACTACCCGTTCGAGAACCGCGCCTTCGTCGAGGCGAACCTGCCGGCGGAGTTCATCTCGGAAGGGCTCGATCAGACCCGAGGGTGGTTCTACACGCTGACCGTGCTGGCAGCGGCTCTGTTCGACCGTCCGGCTTTCCGCAACTGCATCGTCACCGGCATGCTGCTGGCCGAGGACGGCCGCAAGATGAGCAAGCGGCTGAAGAACTACCCGGAGCCGACGGAGATGCTGGACAGGTACGGGGCGGACGCGCTGCGCCTGTACCTGCTGGACTCGCCGGCGCTGCGGGCCGAGGAGCTGCGTCTTACCGAGGAGGGCATCAAGGAGAGTCTGCGCTCCGTCATCATCCCGTTGTGGAATGCGTACAGCTTCTTCGTCACCTATGCCAACACGGACCGCTGGCAGCCGGGGAACGCATCCGACCATCGGGTCGTCCATCGCCTGGACCGCTGGATTCTCTCGGAGCTGCAGACCCTGGTGCACGGGATCAACACGGAGATGGAGGCGTACCGCCTCTTCCGTACGGTCCCGGCCATGGTGGCATTCGTCGAAAAGCTGACGAACTGGTACATCCGCAGGAGTCGGCGCCGCTTTTGGAAATCCGAGGATGACGCGGACAAGGCCAGCGCGTACGGCACGCTCTATGCGGTGCTCGTGACGCTGTGCAAGGCTCTGGCGCCGGTGTTGCCCTTCATCACCGAGGCGATGTACCAGAATCTGGTGCGCCGCGGTGACCCGACGGCTCCGGAGAGCGTGCATCTGTGCGCCATGCCGCAGGCGGACCAGGCTGCGCGAGACGCCGAGCTCGAAGCCCAGATGGAACTGGCCATGCAGGCGGTGGCGCTGGGTAGGTCGCTGCGGAACAAGCACAGCCTGAAGACGCGGCAGCCCTTGCGGCGGGCCTACCTGTTGCCGCCGAACCCGGACGCCCGCGCGAGCCTGGAGGCGGTGGCGTCGCTGATCGCCGACGAGCTGAACGTGAAGGAACTGCTGTTGGTGGAGGACGAGAGCCAGTTCAGCGAGGTAACCTACCGGCCGAATTTCCGCCAGTTGGGGCCGCGGTTCGGCAAGCGCATGAAGGAAGTGAGCGCGCGCATCGCGGGACTGTCCGCCAGCGAGTACGCGGCGCTGCAGCGCGGCGAGGCACTGCCGGTGGCGGGAGGCCAGATCACCGCGGACGATGTGGAGGTGCAGCGCACCGAGAAGGATGGAGTGGTGGTGGCCATCGATGGCAATCTCGGGGTGGCGCTGGACATCCACCTGAACGACGAGCTGATCCTTGAGTGCGTGGCGCGCGAACTGGTCAACCGGATCCAGAACATGCGCAAAGACGCGGGCCTGGAGGTTGTCGACCGGATCCGCCTCCGGGTCCAGGGTGCGCCGCAGGTGGAGGAAGCCGTGCGCCAGCATGCCGAGTACATCGCGGCGGAGACGCTGGCAGTGGAGCTGCAGACTCAGGGCGCGCTCGAGACAGCGTTGGTGCGGCAGGACTGGAAGGTGAATGGGTTGGACGCAACGATCGCCCTCGCGCGAGCCTGACGATCGGTACGCGCGTGGCGCGGGAGAGGCCGGAGGTCGGACGGGACCAAGGACCCGGCGGCCCGGGGCAGGGCTGCGGCGGGCAGTGGATGCAACTGGGAGAGTGTAGCCCATGACCAAGGATGATCTGGATTATTTCCGGAGGCTGATTCGAGACCGACTGGCGCAGCTTTCGCAGGAACTGCAGGAGCAGGAACGGTTGGCGCGTCTGGACGCCGAGCAGACGGCGTCGGAGGACCGTTCCGTGTACTCGCTGCACATGGCGGATCGCGGCACGGACGCCATGGAACGCGAGAAGAGCCTGCTGTTCGCCCAGCGCACGGACGACTACATGGAGTATCTGCAGGAGGCGCTGGACCGGATCGACAACGGCACCTACGGCATCTGTCGGACCTGCGGGGGACAGATCGGCAGAGCGCGCCTCGAGGCGGTCCCGATCGCAACGCAGTGCATTGCCTGCAAGAGCAGGAACGACAAGGTCGCGCAGCACTCGTGAGGGCGTTCTGGTGGGTACCGGTGCTGCTGGCCGCTGACCAGGGCTCCAAGGCCGTGGTCGTACACCTCATGGCGCGCGGTCAGTCGCGAGCGCTGCTGGGCGATTTCTTCCGCCTGACCTACATCCGCAATGCTGGCGCCGCGTTCGGCATGAACCTCGGCAGTCCACTGTTGCACACCGTGCTGTCGGTGGCAGCCCTCGTCCTCTTGGCTTGGCTCTACCGGACGACGCCCACGGAGCGCCGCCTGGTGCGCGCCGCGCTCGTCTTGGTCCTGGGTGGGGCGCTGGGCAATATCGTCGACCGGATCCGCTGGGGCGAGGTGATCGATTTCCTCGACGTCGGGATCGGCGCGCGCCGCTGGCCCGTGTTCAACCTCGCCGACTCGTTCGTGACGGTGGGCGTGTTCCTGCTCGCGCTGACAGCGGTGCGCCCGGGCGCGGGCGTGTCCCGCAGCGCCTCTCCGCCCGAGCCCACCGCTGCCGACGACTGAGAAGCCGTTCCCGACGGCAGCATCGGATCGGACCATGGAGATCCTCGTCTCGCCGGAGACGCTTCCCGAGCGTCTGGACGTGTATTTGGCGCGCTGCCTGCCCGAGCTTTCGCGCACTCGGATCCAGGGTCTCATCCGCGACGGAGCGGTGCGCGTCAATGGCCAGCCGCAGCGTCCCAGCCAGCTCGTGCAGCCCGGGGATCGGCTCGAGATCGAGATTCCGCCGGCTCGGCCGCTGGAGCTGGTGCCCGAGCCCGTGCCGCTGGACGTGTGCTACGAGGACGAGGCCCTGCTGGTGGTCAACAAGCCAGCGGGCATGACGGTGCATCCGGCGCCGGGCGCGTGGACGGGCACGCTCGTCCACGCGCTGCTGCACCATTGCCGCGATCTGTCAGGGATCAACGGAGTCCTGCGGCCGGGCATCGTCCATCGGCTCGACAAGGACACCAGCGGTCTGCTGCTGGTCGCCAAGAGTGACGCGGCGCACCAAGGGTTGGCGGCGCAACTGGTGCGCCGCCAGCTTCACCGGTCCTACGCAGCCCTGGTGTGGGGCCACCTCGCTCAGGAGGGACTGGTCGAGGCGCCCATCGCGCGGGACCCTCGCCACCGCCAGCGCATGGCCGTGGTCGAGGGGGGCCGGGCCGCGGTGACGCGGTACGCGGTGCGCGAGCGGTTCGCGTTCTGCACGCTGCTCGATCTGGACTTGGGCACCGGTCGCACGCACCAGATTCGGGTGCACATGCAGCACCTCGGGCATCCGGTCTTCGGCGACCCGGTGTACGGGGGGCGCCCCCGGTTGGCTGCCATCCGCGCGGAACACCGCACCCAGGCAGCCGCCATGCTGGAGGCCATGCCGCGCCAGGCGCTGCATGCGCGCGCACTGCGATTCGTCCATCCGCTCACCGGCCGCGTCCTGCGAGTCGAAGCCCCTCTGCCGGCGGACATGGTCCGGCTCCTCGAGCTGGCGCGCGCCCCGACAGCGACGCCCGGCGTCGCGGGCCTGCCGCCGGTGCCGCGGTGAGAGCGGCATCTGCCGGCAGGCCTCAGTGGAGCCGGTAGTCGCGGACTTGGTGGTCGGCCGCTTCCTGGATCTGGATGGTGGTGCGCATGGAGCGGAGCACCGCCGCGGTATCCAGGCCGCCGGCGGGGATCCTGCCGGCGATGTCATCGAGGAACGACCGCAGGTACCCGCCTTCGTTGGGCGGGGGCAGCGGCTGGAACTCGATCTGCGTCGAGCGGGCGCCGACGAGCATCGCTTCCTTGGCCGTCGCGGAGACCTCCAGCAGGCCGTCTCGGCCCCAGAACGTGGTGCGCCAGTACTGGGGCAGGCTGTACCCCAGCGCGTCGGGCGCGAAGTAGGAGACGTCGCCGAGCACCCCGCAGCCGTTGTCCATGGTCAGCATCATCTGCGCGGCATCGCGAAAGCAGGGCGACTCCGGGACGAAGGCGTTCCAGCACCGGGCGGCGTTGACCACGCGGAACTCGAGGCCCGTGACCCAGGGGATGGCGTCGATGGCATGGACCCCGATGTCGACGATGGTGCCGCCATGCTTGCCCTCCTCGAAGTACCAAGACGGCCGCGAGCCGAGCAGCAGGGGATGCTGTCCGCCGAAGCTGATCGCGTGCACTTCCCCGATGCGGCCGCTGCGGATCAGCCGGCGGGCGGCCAGCATCGAGGCGGAGTCCCGCATGGTCAGCATGCAACCCACTTTCAGCCCGGTGGTCCGCACCAGCCGCTCTATCTCCACTACTTCGCTGAGACGCGTGCACAGCGGCTTGTCGGCGATGGCGTGCTTGCCGCGCAGCAACGCCTCCAAGACTAGGCTGCCCCGCCGGGCGAAATAGTCGCCGATCGCCACCGCGTCGCACGGGACCGTGTCCAGCATCTGCTCGATCGAGGCGTGGGTGATCCGCACCAGACCATCGGCGGCCAACTGCCGGCGCGTGGCCTCGTCTTCCTCGCAAGCGGCCACGACGTCGACCTCGGGGGAGTCCGAGGCCAGCCGGTACAATGCCGCGATATGACCATGCCGGAATCCGGCGAACGCCATGCGCAGCGCCACTGTCTGCCTCCTAGGCACGCGATCGGTCAAGGTGAGACGCAGCCAGGGCACCAGGCGTACAGACCCTGGGGGTCATCGAGCTCAGCCAGCAGCGAGATCTCGTGCCGCAGTTCCGCCAGTTGCGCCAGCCAACCCAGCGTCGGCCGACGCTGGGCGGAGGCGCCCGCTGTCTCGCCCGCCAGCCAGCGCAGCAGCAGCTCCCGGGGACTGGGCTCCAGGTCCAGGTACGTGACCTGGTATGCATCCAGACCCGCCAGGGCGGCGGCGGCTCGCGTGGCGTCCGCCAGGCTGCCCAGCGAGTCGACCAGCCCGAGTTCGAGCGCTGCCTGAGCGCCCCAGACGCGTCCTTCGGCTGCGGACTCCACCTGCTCGCGAGTCATGTGTCGTCCCTCGGCCACCACGTCGATGAAGCGGCGGTACCCGTGCTCGACGACGCGCTGCAGCATCGCTTCGAGTTCAGGGCTGAGAGTCCGCCGCGGATCCGGCATGCCGGCCATGGGCGTGGTGCCCACGCCGTCGGTATGGAGCCCGAGTGCCTCCAGGCTGCCAGCGAACGTGGGGAACGCGCCGAAGATGCCGATCGAGCCCGTCAGCGTGGTAGGCGCTGCCCAGATCTGGTCGGCTGCGGCCGCGATCCAGTAGCCTCCGGAGGCCGATACCGAGCTGAAGGAGGCGACGACCGGCTTGCCGGCCGCCCTGGTCAGCTCGATCTGGCGGCGGATGGACTCGGATGCGAAGGCGCTGCCGCCGCCGGTGTCCAGCCGGAGAACCACGGCGCGAATGCGGTCGTTCTGGCGGGCGCGAGCGAACAGACGCGCCATGGTCTCGCTGCCGATGCGGCCGTGGTGCTGCAGTCCGCCGAGGATGAGACCACGGCCGACGATGACGCCCACCTGGGCGCGGGCGGACCCTGCGGCTGCGGGCCGGCGGATGCGGCGCCGGTAGTGGTCCAGATCCACGCGGTGGAAATCCTCGCCCTCTCCCCCCACTAGCTGCACCAGACGCTGGCCGACGCCGTGGCGGTCCAGCAGCGAGTCCACCAGTCCCTGCTCGAGCGCCAAGGCGCCGAGGTCCCCTCCGACTCGGTCCACGTGCCGAGGCAGGTGCGCAGCGTACTCGTGGATGGCGCTGGGCGCGAGCCCCCGCTGCGTGGCCACCTCCGTGCAGTACGCCTGCCACAGCGCTTCCAGCCAGGCCGACGTGGCCTGTGCATCGGCGGCCGACATGCTGTCGCGCAGAGCCGGCTCGAGGGCGGACTTGTAGGTGCCCACGCAGAAGGCATGCACCTTGACCCGCAGCTTCTCCAGCGCCGTCCGATAGTACGTGCGGTAGACCCCGAATCCCTCCAGCAGCACCCCGCCGAACGGGTGCAGGTAGATCTCGTCAGCGTGCGCAGCCAAATAGTACTGGGGCTGCGTGTAGCTGTCCGCGTAGGCCAGCACCGGCTTGCCGCGCTGGCGGCACCGGACGAGGGCCTGACCGATCTCCTGCAGTTTGCTCAGGCCGGCGGCTTCGAGCTGCGACAGATCCAGGAAGATCGCCTGGATGCGCTCGTCGTCCGCGGCCGCCTCCAGACTCTCCAGGATGTCCGCCAGGAGCACCTCGCCGCGCGTGTCTTCGTCCATGCTCTCCTGGAGCAGCCACTGCGCCGGCGCCTGATAGGTCAGTTGTTCGACGATCTGCCCTCGAGGCGCCAGGACCAGTGCCGCCCGGGCGGGCACCCGCCCCTTGTCGCCGCGCACCAGCACCGCGACGACCACGGTGGCCACAGCCACGAAGAGCAGGTTCAGCGCCGCACGCCGGCTCCAGTCCAGCGCATGCCATAGCAGCAGCAGCGCGCGGTACAGACGTCTGCGGTGCGGGTGGGGATCGCTGTCCATGGGCGCGTGATCCGGCGCGCGGTTCGGGGTGCACGGCTGGTGGCGTAACCTAGCGCAGACGCGGGGCGACGGCAAGACGACCGCGAGCCGGCCCGGGCGGATTGCCGCCGGTGGCAGGCGGGCCTATTATGACGAGCCGCCGCGGCTCCGCCCGATGCCGGGGCGGCCCCTCGGGGATGGTGCCGGGCAGACACGCAGGAGATCGAGAGTGAGCGGACACAAGGTCACGGTGGCCGTCCTCTTTGGCGGCCGTTCGTGCGAGCACGAGGTATCGGTGGCATCGGCGCGGTCCGTGCTGCGAGCGATCCCGCGCGAGCGGTACGACGTGGTGTTGGTCAAGATCAGCAGCGAGGGCCGTTGGTTCACCGCTGCCGATCCCGAGCGCCTGCTGGCCGGCGAATCGGCCCGCGCGGCAGCGCACGTGCCGGCGCTGCTGGATTACGCCGATGGCCGCGGGCTCCTGGTGGGTGATCTCCGGTCGCACGAAAGCGGGCAGCGGGTCGACGTCGTGTTTCCACTGCTGCACGGGCCGTACGGCGAAGACGGCACGGTCCAGGGCCTGCTGGAGCTGGCGGACGTGGCCTACGTCGGATCGGGCGTCGTGGGTTCGGCAGTCGGCATGGACAAGGAGCAGGCTCGGCGCGCGTTTCGTGCCGAAGGCCTGCCGCAGGTGGACTACCTGGTGGTGCGCCGTCACCGCTGGGAACAGGACCCCGCGGAGGTCCAGCGGGAGATCGTCTCGCGCTTCGCCTTTCCCGTCTTCGTCAAGCCGGTGAGCCTGGGATCGAGCGTGGGTGTGAGCCGGGTCGACGCGCCTGCCGAACTGCCCGCCGCGATCCAACTGGCTGCTCAGTTCGACTACAAGATCATGGTCGAGGCAGCGGCGCTCGACTGCCGCGAAGTGGAAGTGGCCATCCTCGGCAACGAGGACCCACAGGCGTCGGTGCCAGGAGAGATCGTCCCGGCGCACGCGTTCTACGACTACGAAGCCAAGTACCGCGACAGCGCTTCCCAACTGATCATCCCTGCGCGCATCGGCCCGAATGCCGCCGCACGCGTCCGCGAGCTGGGCATCCGCGTCTTCCGCGCGGTCGAAGCGGCGGGGCTGGCGCGCGTGGACTTCTTCGTCGGCAAGTCCGACGAGAGGATCTACGTCAACGAGATCAACACGATGCCTGGCTTCACGTCGGTGAGCATGTATCCGAAGCTCTGGCAGGCCACCGGCATCGAGTATCCGCAACTGATCGAGCGGCTGATCGAACTGGCCCTCGAGCGCCACCACGACAAGATGCGGACGCGCACCTCGCTGTGAGCGTTGCCGCATCCGCTGCCAGTTGGGCACGGGGAACGAATGCCGCCAACCGAACCGAACCGGGACCAGGTGCGGCCGCCCGTTCTGGACAAGGGCAGCGTCAGCAATCTCGTCGCGCTGGCGCTGCTGCTGGTGGGCGTCGCTGGACAGCACGCGGCGGTTGTCGGCAGCCGGTGGCTGCTGGCCGCCGGACTCTTCGGCTTGGCGGGCGGTCTGACCAACTGGCTGGCCGTCAAGATGCTGTTCGATCGGGTGCCTCTGCTGTACGGGTCGGGCGTGATCCCGGCGCGCTTCCGCGAGATCCGCGCCGAGGTCCGCACGCTGATCATGCGGCACTTCTTCGACCCGGAGTACCTGCGCCGCTACCTGGACGGCAACAGCGTCGTCGAGCAGCTCGTGCCCGCGCGCGAGCTGCATGCGAACCTGGAAAGGGCCCTTCGCTCCCCGGAGACGGAGGAAGCGATCGACGCCAAGCTGAGCGAGTACCTGGGACCCCGTCTGGGCATCCTGCTGCACTTGGCCGGCACCGAACGGATCAAGCGGTTGGTCCACGAGGCGCTGGAAGAAGTCGCCGTAGTGCTGGAGCGGCCGCTGCGCCGCGCCGTGGCGGATCTCACCCTCGACCCCATGGCGCTCAGGGAGCAGGTGGATCGGCTGGTGAGCGCCAAGCTCGAAGAGCTGACCCCCGAGACGGTGAAGCGGATGATGGAGCAGGTCATCCGCGCGCACCTGGGGTGGCTGGTCGTGTGGGGCAACATCCTCGGGGGCCTCATCGGCCTGCTCTCGGTGGCCCTCGGATACGCGCGGGGCGGTCCATGAGCGGCACTCCGCAGAGCCCGGGTGTGCTTGCGGGAGCATCGCGAGTTGACCGCCGACGACCTGCGAACGGGACCGTGCGCGCGTTCCTGTCCGCCGCTGGCGCCCGGCGATGGGTGGACGAGGCTCAACCGGCCAGCAGTCGCAGGTAGAACCACGGCCGGAGGAGCTGCGTGCGCGCGTGGCTGTTCGCCATCATGTCCCCGATGCGGCGGCGCAGCGGCTCGCTGGCGCTGGCTCGGCGGATCACCCACGACAGGAGCCATCGGCAGCGGGCCAGCCGATGGAGCGAGGTGCTGGTGGCCAGTTCGCCGCCTAGCTGGGAGCGCAGTTGTTCCGCGTAGGCCTGCAGGCCAGCGGCGTCGGTGAGACCCCTGGCCAGGGCGGCGGCGGCCACCTCGGCGGCTGTCCGCGCCGACAGCAGGGCGTTGCCGATGCCCTCGCCGGTGAAGGGGTCGACGAGGCCGGCCGCATCGCCCAGCAGCATGACGCCGTCGCTGCACCAGGGCCGCCGGCGGCTGCCCAGCGGCAACTGCCAGCCCGCGGGGCGACCCACAGGCTCGGCGTGGCCGAAGCGATGGCGAAAACGCGCGCTGGCGATCGTCTCGCGGAGGACGGCGC
>Ga0067045_1029326_pt1 | contig 21710 bp, 31 predicted proteins | sample TerdegcTABiofilm_FD_59184 | JGI IMG/M metagenome (GOLD analysis project Ga0067045, IMG submission 59184) | Combined Assembly of (Gp0054472, Gp0054536) Wastewater bioreactor microbial communities from Singapore -Terephthalate degrading...
GTCGGCTCAATGTAGACCTTCGCCAGACGGTGAATCGTCTGGCGAATCTGGAGAGTAGCACCATCCAGTTCCGCGTGAACCGTGGCCCCAGGCGCGAACCCCAGGCGCTGGGCGACTTCGGGGGGGACGATCAGGCGTCCTTCAGCATCAACGCGAATGGTAACCTGCTGCCTGGTGCCCAAACAGACACTCCTCAAGTTGAGAGAGCACGCTCATCCTGCGCGGCCGTGCTAGGCTCCTGGTCTCGAATGCCGCACAACAAGCACGGGACGACGACTCAGACGCAGCACATTCTCGAAGGTACTGCCGGTGACGATTTCTCTGAACGCACTACGACCATAAGACCCCAGCACGATCAGGGAGATGTTCTCTTCCTCGGCCACTCGTAGCGTTTCTCGCACCGGGTGTCCGTGACGAAGCAAGAACCGAGCCTGCAGTCCAAACATCCTTAACGCGCGACACAATTTCTCCAGCCGCTCGATATCTTCATTGTCAAAGGCGATGATTTGCTCTGGAGACCGATGTCGCATGGCGCGCTCATCCTGTACGTGCAAGAGGAACACCTCTTGGGTGTCGGTGCTTCTCAGGCGCTTGACGATCTGGAAGGCGGCATCGGCGCATTCCGAAAAATCAGTGGGATGCAACACGCGAGAAAACATCTCCTGACAGGCGAGCTGGCACTCTACGTGCCCCATATTCCGTACAACCAGGGCCTTCTCAATCAATACAGGCACCATCGTTCCCCGTACCACCTCATAGGCCACGCTACCCAACAGCAATTCCTGGCCCAAGGTCTTCCCCTGCGCGCCAATGACGATCAGGTTGACTCGCTCTTCCTCAGCCACCCGCAGAATTTGCTCGGCGGGCGATCCGTAGCGCAGATGAGTGAAAACGCGAAGGCCCTGGCCTTCCAACGCCATGCGCGCGATGTTAAGTCGTTCCTGCACGCTCCATTCAACACGCTTCAGGTCTTCGCGATTCATGGTGCCGGGCATCGGCACGTCGCTGTCCTTGATGACGCTCACCAAGACGACAATCTGCAGCCCTGCTGATTTCAGATCGGGCAGGCAGGTGAAGACCGTATTCGCATACGCTGAGAAGTCTGTGGGGAAGAGCGCTTTCGTGAACATCTCACCCGTCCGTTCGGTGGGGTGCCCATCTAGAGCGACCTCTTCTGGCCGCTACCTCCTCTTCGCACAGCGATGATCTCAGCAAGAATGGCCACCGCAATTTCGCCCGGTGTTGGCCCACCCAGATCCAGACCAATGGGTGCATACACGCGAGCTAGGGCGTCTTCCGCATAGCCGTCAGCGCGCAGATGATCCAGGACGATCTGGCACTTGGCCCGGCTGCCAATCATGCCGATATAGGGTATCGGCGAATCAATCACCTGACGCATCGCTGCTTCATCAGAGACGTGGTCGGTAGTGATGAGCACCACATAGGTGTCAGTGGTCAGTTCGATTTGCTGCAACCCCGGCACTGCCCCACGTCCAGCCTCGACATCCACCACCACGGTCTCAAACCCCGCAGCCTCTGCCATCGTCTGCAAGGGACGCCCGATATGTCCACCACCCACAATCACCACTTTCGGGGCTGGCGTATAGCTCTGAATGAACACGGTTAGCTCGCCGCCGCAAAGTGTGCCGACCGCATCCTCGCCTTGCTCTTTGAGCGCGTAGTGCTTAAGCAGCGAGTGCCGCGCCGCCAATGCCTCCCGCGCGTCGGCAAGAATGGCCGCCTCCAGTCTGCCCCCACCGACGGTTCCAGTGATTGTGCCGTCGCTCTGCAGCACGATCTGCGCCCCCACTTTCGCCGGAGAAGCACCGCTCACCTCGACCACAGTAGCCACTGCCGCTGGTTCGTTCCGGCTAATGGCTTGCGCCAAAGCCAGCACGGGATGTGGCCTCACCGGTTCATCATTCATGACTCCACACGCTCCGCTGAGCTGGCACGTTGCAGCCGCTGGCTCCTCAGGCGGTCTCTTGCATGGCGGCAGTCACCCAGTTCAGCACTTCATCCACAGATGGAATCCGGCCAGCGCAGACCACCTTCTCATTGATCACCAACCCCGGCGTGAACAGAATGGGATAGCGGAAGATCTCCTTCGCCGTCTGCAGGTGCTCCAGCGTCACTTCCAGATCAGGGTGGGTCTTGGAGAGCTGTTCCAGACTCAGGACAACCATCTCCTCCACTGCCAGGCAGTTGAAGCATCCGGGCCCAAGAATTTTGATGTCGAGCATGGTCATTCCTCCTGTGCCGCCTCAGTGTGGGGCAGCTTCACACCTGCCTTCTGGCAGCTTGCACAGAGATCACCAGACTTGTTTGTCCAGTACGTCTTGCCACACCCCCGGCAGGTCACCTTGCGCAGACCGCGCATCTGCGATTCCGGCTTCGGGCGCAGTTCGGGCGGCAACGCGGCAAACGGGTCCTGAACACAGGCGCATCCAGACAACTCTTCATTCGATTGCGCATCGGGAGCATGCTTTGGATCGTCCACCGTGACCCCCTGCAATTAGCCGATCGCCGGCGCGTCAATGATAATGGCCTGGAGTGCAGCCAGCTTCTCGCTGTTCTCTGGGTCGAAGAGTGGCGGGCAGTCCTCGACAGCCACCTGCGACGCAACCAGCTTCAGAGCGAACGTGAAGCAGGTCGGTTCCCCGCACTTGCGGCAGTTCGTCTTGGGCAGTAGGTTGTAGACAGCCATCGGCGTAGGGCGTTGCCGCGTTGTGTGGTCTGGCACGATTTCGTCGCGCCGGTCCCAGGTGCGATTAACCAGGGCGATCAGACCATGCAACTCCTTCTCGGCTGCCTCACGATCTTCCACATTACTGGTCGCGATCTCATAGGTGTGGAAGGCGATGTTGTGCCCGCCCTTCTTCCAGGTGAGCGCTTTGGCTGCGGGATTGTACACCGCGCCGCGCAGAGTCGCATTGAGGTAGGGCAGCACTTCCGAAATGTCCACCAGCAGGCGCGCTCGCGCGGCAAAGCGCTCCGCCCCAGGCTCGCATGGAGGCGTGAAGACCTCTACATCATAGTGCTCGATCAGCATTGTTGGCTCCCTTCGCCGCATGATCACCCGGCCTGCTCTGAAGGAGACTTGCCCGGTGCGCTCCGCACAACGTTCTGAGTGAACCTCAGCGTCTGGCTCTGCCGCGCACCGGTTGCAGCGCTGGCGAGAGGTTCACAAGCATCAGAAGAGTGATGATGACCGCCGAGGTCAAGCACCAGGCACACACGGCCTTGATGACGAACGGCTCCAAATAGGTGAGGTACAGCGAGAACAGCGTACCCGCAGTCGTCATGGCAAGCACTGCCCAACGCGCCTGGCGAACGGACTGACCTCTTCTCAGGCGGGTCCAGAACCAGGCAAGCAGGATAGCGATATACCCGACCACGCCCAGCACGCCAATGGGCAGCACCCCAAAGAGCTTGGCATAGGGGCTGCTCTGAACCGCATTGCAGTCACCGACCGGGCCACAGACCGCCTCAACAGCTTGTGTCTCGACATAGGCCATATAGCCGGCGACTCCCAGGCCCACAACAGCCAACCAGGGTGTTGTCTGTTCCAGCCACTTCGGCGCCCGAAATCTCGCCTGGGTGCGAAAATAGCGAACTGTGTTCGTTCCCACATAGGCCAGTGCACCCACCATGCCCACCATAATGGCAATGGCCAGGTTGTGTCCATCCGGCTTCTGTTGCCCAACCAACACGGCTGTCTCCACACAGTCGGTGCCTGCTTCGCAGATTTCCTCACCCGGCAGGGCGAAAGGGATGCCCCTATCTATCCCTGGAATGTCCGGCAACTCAAGACCGCCTCTGGCAAGATGGGCCTCAATCAAGCCCGGCAGATAGCTGGGAATCTCGCCAGAACCCAGCAGTGCTTTGTCTCCTATGACAAGAAACGGCACTCCCACGCTTGCCTGCGGAATGTCGAACAAGGCAGCGGTCTGGACAAGTGACGCCCAGTCCTGTTGTGATCTCATCTCAACCAGCAGCACGTTGAACTGATCACGATACTGCTCCTTGATCGCTGGCAACACGTTGTCAATCACGAAATGGCAGTGGGGGCAGGTCTGCGACCAAAACAGCACTGCGTGCACAACAGGCCTGTCCTGGCGAAGCGCTACCGCTGTTTCCGGATCAACAACTGGGGACAGCGGAACGTCAGAAGCACCAGACTCTACTGACGCCAGCGTGACATTCACAGTCCAGCTCAGCATAAGCACAGCCAACACCAGCACTGCGAAACGGGAACGACGAAACCTCATGAGCAAGCTTTCTCCTGGGATGCTATGACATTCCAACGGACGCCCATCACCGGCCATCTTCCTGGGGAGGTGGCTCAGCATCATTCGCCATCAGACCGGATTTGACGCGCAGCAGATGCTCCAGGTCGGGCGAAGCCAGCTGGTAGCGCATCATCAGGCCCTCGCGCTCGGCGATGACCAGCCCCGCCTCGCGCAGGATGGCCAACTGCTGCGATGCATAGGGCTGCCGACAGCCCATTTGCTCAATGATCTGACACACACAGCAGGGCTCAGTCGCCAGAATATCTAGAATCCGCAGCCGCGCCGGATGTCCTAATACACGAAACAACCTGGCCCGGCTCTCATAATAATCAGACATGGCCGGACTCCTCAACTACAACCTAACAAGCGAACGTCCACCGCGTGCCAGCATCATCTCGATGAGCAACAGCCACCTCTGGGTGGAACGCTCGATGGACGAGCTATCATCGCCACTGCTTTGAAGACGTGCCGTGTCTGTACGCTGCCACACTTCGGGCAGCGCGGTTGCCACCCAGATTCCTTCTTCTGGATTGAGGCAAAGGCGTCAAACTCCGTGCCGCACGTCTCACACACATAGGCATAGACAGGCATGCGCACCTCCTGACGCTATCCGATGGGTCCTTGACGGTCTTGACCCTGACTCGCACAGAAGTGAGAATAAGCCTCCCGGAGCGCCTTGGCGTAATCGGCCTCCACGGAGTCGCGGTCGGGGATGTAGTTGAAGCGGCGAGCCAGCCCTAGCAGCTCAGCATCGGTGGTCACCTCTGGCTGGCGTCCCAAGGCGCGTAACTGCTCGAACACCGCCTCAAGGCCCATCAAGCCAACCACAACGCCGCGCGCACCGATCTTGAGCAGCGTGACCCGATCGTCCCGTTGAGGGCAACATGGACTGCCTGCGCCGGGTATCCCTCTCATTGACCTCTCCGCCTGCTGCTAGGTGGCGACGCCCACCTGGCCTCAGGAGACGATCTCAATCGTCGGCTCGATGACGATCTCGGACTTGACTGAGTTCGCCACCAGGCTGTACTTCTGGGCTGACTGCAGCGCGCGCCGCGTGCGTGCTTCGACCACCTGCGGCGCCTCCTTACCGGCGCTGATGCGGATGACGGGCCAGAAACGCAGATGCGTGAAGATCTCTGTCCGATCCAATTCGATGAGCTTCGTCCCTTCTGCCCGGCACTCATACGATTGCAGGTCGAGCCGGAAGCGCTCGGTGGCCCAGATGAACATCATCATGATGCAGGTATTGGCCGCAGCGACGAACGCATCTTCGGGCGTCAGCACGCCGGGGTGTCCCTGGGCATCGGGCGGCGCAGAGAAGTCCATCTCTGGCCCGTTGCCCATGACGATGTGCCCCCAGTGTTCGCCTTTCCACGATGCAGTCGTGTGATAAGTCGCCGTACGGCTCATGCGCTCGTCTCCAGTTGTTTGCAGAATGCTTCATAGTCGCGCGCCAGCGCCGTCGCATAGTCCTCTTCGGCCCCAGCGGGGACTTCATTGTAAATCCGAACCACGTCCAGCAATTCCCTGGCGACACCCGCGTCGGGCGCTTTGCCGGCGGCGCGGAACTGCTCGAAGATCAGCGGCAGGGCCACCAACGAGACTGTTCGCCCATTAATGGCCACCTTCTGGATCGGAATCGCCGCCTGGCACGAACACGTCGCCTGCACAGACTCCTGCGGCGCGGCCACTGGTATAGTCTCCACGAAGGTCCCGGTGCGGCGGCTCCATTTCTTGCCAAGCAACTCGTCCATCAGGCTCGCCACCTTGTCCGCCGTCAGATCAATCGCCTGCAGACCGCTGTCATTGAGACGGCGCTTGCCTTCGATCGGGCCTAATGCGTGCTCTGTAGCTAACTCGCTCACCACCACGCTGGCAGCGGGCTTGCCTGAGAACTGCTCAGTCGCACGTGCTGCACACCGCTTCTCGCAACCATCCACGGCAATCGTGGGGTAGAAGCGAGCGAACGCCCGGTCGCCTTCCCCGCCAGCCAGGAAGAGCGGCAAACAAATGGTCACCGTGTCGCCAGGGCGCACTTGCTCCAACACCTTCAGCGCCGCCAACCGTGTCACCGTCCCCTCGGCAAGCTCTTCGCCAGAACAGGCGACGATGCCTATCTTCTTCTGCGGTAGATCAGGCATGATGCTGTTCCTCATTCTCAGATGTCAGGTCGTCAACCACGACCGCAATCTCTTCGGCCAGCGCATGGGCGAGTTGCTGCCCGCCCTCGTTCAGCTCGGCGATGCCCTGCGGCTTGAACTCTCGATAGCGACGATACACATCAAGCACGGCGAAGTCCTGGGCGACGATTCCGCCGCTCTCGCGCACCATCTTGGTGGCGCAGGCCAGTTTGCAGCCGTCAATGGTCACCGCCGGATGCGCTTCGAGCGCGGCGCGTGCCGCATCGTCACCCAAGACCAGCAGCGACAGCGCCACTAACTCCGTGGTCTGCGGCCGGCTGTCTTCGGCCACTTCATAGGCCGCTTCGCGGCTGACGGTGCCGTATGACTTGCCGATGCCACTGCACGGCACAATGATCACTTTGCGTTGTTGGCTGCTCATAGCTTCTTCGCTTCCTCCTCGGCCTGACCCTTCATCAGCACGAGATATGCCTGCGGGTCTAGCAGGCTGTCGCGATCCTTCGACCAGTTACTGGCTTCAATCACGACCAGCCAACCCTCTCCATAAGGGTCCTGATTGATGACTTCGGGGGCCAGTTCCATCACTGGATTCGCTTCCACAACTGTGCCGCTCACCGGTGATGTCAGGCTTACATTGACCTTGATCGTCTCGATGATCGCCACTTCGTCGCCAGCCTCAAGCGCCGTGCCCTCCGGTTTGAGCTCAGCAAACGCAATGTCGCCGCTGCGCTGCTGGAGGAAATCAGTCATCCCCAGGCGAATGCGGTCACCTTCGGGCAGCGCCCAGATGCCCTCCGCGCTGTAGTAGCGATCCGTCGCCACCTTGAAGATGAACTTGTCAACGGTTGTTTGCAGGTACTCTGGCATATCGCCCTCCTAGCGAGCGTGAAAATGAAGCGTTGCATTGCGAAAGCCGAGCGCCGCTTCGAGCATGGCTTCTGGCAGCGTCGGGTGAGCGTGTGTTGTCCAGGCCAGGTCGTCGGCCGTTGCCTGCATCTGGACGGCCAACGCACCTTCGGCAATCAGATCGGTGACGTGTGGCCCCATGAGGTGTACCCCTAGCACTCTGCCGCTGCCAGCTTCGCACACGAGTTTCACCAAGCCGTCCGATTCGCCAAGAATGCGCGCGCGGGGATTGGCCGAGAACGGGAACTGCGCGGTTTTCACGTCTGCTCCCTGGCTACGAGCCTGAGTCTCGGTCAGGCCCACACTGGCCACTTCGGGCCGCGTGAAGATGACATTCGGGACCGAGCGATAGTCCACCTTGCGCCCCACGCCAGAGGCGTTTTCGGCGGCCACACGTCCGTCCACCATCGCCTTGTGGGCCAACATCATGCCGCCGATTGCGTCCCCGATGGCCCATACACCCGGCACGCTGCTAGCCAGGTAGTCATTCACGGCAATCGCCCGTCCGTTCATCTCCACCCCGGCTTCGGCCAATCCAAGACCTTCCGTATTCGGCCAACGTCCGGTAGCGACCAGGACAGAATCGCCCTCGACCTGCGATACAGTCCCTTTGGCGTCGCGATAGGTCACGGCCAGGCCACTTCCCGCGGACTCGATGCCCTGAACCTCCGCGCCGGTCACGATGCTCAGGCCCCGCCGCCGGAACAAGAGCGCCAATCGCTTAGCCAGCGCCTCGTCAGTCCCGCCTGGCAGAAGTGTGGGCATCATCTCCAGCACCGTGACCTGACTCCCCAGCGCTTCGTAGATGCACGCGAATTCGAGGCCGATGACACCCCCGCCTACCACAACGAGACGGGCGGGTACTTGCGCAATATCGAGGGCCTCCGTGCTGGTTATTACGCCGGGCAAATCTAGCCCGGGGATCGGCGGCCGGGCGGTCACCGATCCGGGAGCCAGGATTACCTGGCGCGCCGGGAGTGTCGTCTCCTCACCGGTGCCGTACTGTACTTGAAGCGTGGTAGGCGCCACCAGACGGCCTTCACCACCCAGCACGGTGACTCCAGCTTCCCTCAGCAGGTGCTCAACCCCGCCGACCAGCGCATCCACGGTGCGCTGCTTGTAGTCCATCAGGGCAGGTAGATCTGGCGCAACGTGCGCAATGGCCAGGCCAAACTCGTGCGCACGCTTCGCTTTCAATAGCAGTTCTGTTGAGGTGGTCAAAGCCTTGGTCGGAATGCAGCCGATGTTCAGGCAGGTGCCTCCTACCCTCTGCTTTTCAACCAACGCAACACGCATGCCGAGCTGCGCCGCCCGGAGCGCGGCCACGTAGCCTGCTGGCCCGCCGCCCAATATCGCGAGATCATGGTGGTCGGTCATGCTGAGCGTCTTCCCTTGAACTGCCTGATCCGACTGCTCACAATATTCAGTCTTCTGAATATATTGTATCCACCAGACACACCACAAAACAGTGACGGTCTTCAGGTAAATCGCATGACCTATGTCGCCTGCAGCACGGCTGTGGTGCTAATGATCCGCTCACCGCCGATCGCGTGCAGATAGGCCAGGTTGAGCCACATCAGCTTCTCAACCTCATCCTCAACCACAATAACGTCAGGCACCTCTGTGGCCTGGTCGAGGGGGAAGAGATGCAACTGCTCGATCTGACCGGGGTTCAGCGTGAACATGGTTTCAAACATCCGCCTGCCCACCGCTTCATCAGCGACAATGCCGAACCCGACCAGCCCCTTGCCGTTCCGCAGGTTTTCTGGCAGCGGGCGGAAGCCAAACGCTGCGGCAGCGGCAGGGCAGGCAATACCGTCCCCATCGAGCAAAACGGATCGCCCGTGCCGCGCTTCCATCAGGGCCTGGCAGTAGCGGTAACCTTGCAGTCTTTCTGCACCCGAGGGCCATTCGTCAGCAGCGGATAGAAAGCGCACGCCCACTGCTGGAGCCGACAGCCCCAGAATGACCTTCATCTGCTCTCCCATTGTTGCCACAGACTCGATGCTGGGTACCATCAATTCCTCTCCTTGCATCGCTAAGAGCGTTTACACTCGACGTGACTGAGCAACCCTCTGAGTCCAGGAAGTCTGACAATCTGCTGCATGGCTTGCCCGCAAACGACTGCGTTTGAGCAGTAGCCCTTCAGCAGGACCCAACCGCCTCCCAGCATAGTTGCATCCAAAGAACCTTCTGAGCCAATAGTTGCTGCCACCTGACGAATTAAGTGCTCCAATCGGGCTTCTTCTTCACTGCTGACAGCCTGGTAACCACCTTTGATAGATACTAGGGATATGATTCCCGAAACACCGAATGTGAAGAAGAAAAGGACGCACGAGGAAAAGCCTGACGAGTTGACTGATCGGTCTCCCCGTACCCCTTGACATTGCTATTATGGTTCCGCCAGATGTGATAACGATTCAACAGGTCCAATAGAATCCCACGCCTTGTCTCAAGCGCCCAGTAGCTAGACGGAACGGGATGACCGCGACGCCAGTGGTGCATCGAGCGCCTCGATTGGCCCCGCAACTCCTTCAGCCGATGCAAGATAACTCCCTCCAGGGGAATGCCAGAACCCCCTACGCACTCCGCCGAAATTTCTTTGAGCAGATCTCGCTGCAACTCGACCGTTTGTACCCTGTTCTGCAAGCCTTGCCGTTCCAGAACACTCTGGCATATCGGATGCATCCTGAAGGCGTGCTGCTTGGCGGGCAATCTGGGCCAACTGATCCTCCAGAAAAGCCTGTCCCCGCTTGTCATCGCCAGACATCTCGAAACTGTGCTGCCCTCATGGTGAGAGCCATCCATTCATCCGATGCTCAGAAGAACCGATAAACACACTGAACCAACCAGCTTCTGATTTCATCAGGTAACTGACCGCTCTCTTGATGCAGAATGAGGTCGTCCTGGTAGTCTCGCAATTCGTAATCATCCAGGATCGCCCTGCGTGTCTTTCTCAGGCGATCCATGTCTGGCGGCAAACCAAACGTCAGTACCTGGTCAATTGCTCCCTGGCGACCTGTATACTCTTCAAGTCCGGACTGGACTGTGTCAACCACCAAGCGCCAGCGATCTTCACGCCTCATATCACTGTCCAGAATGTCATAGATCAAGCCAGCCAGAGCACCGGTAACCTCTCGCATCTGGTGTCTGCGAAACTCCTCCACCGGCCACGTCTTGACCTGCTCATCTGCTCGTCGCCCCCAGCCTTTGAGAACGGCTGTGCCTTCAAGAGAAAAACCTAAGTTGGCGCTGCCACCACGAAGCCGGTGGACCAAATCGCCGTGAAACATCCCGCCTTCCTGAACATTGACCCTTCTCAACGTCTGAAAAAGGCTGCGCACTCCGGATCGAAAAACCTCCACTCCCCACCCGGGGGTAGCCCGTTTTTGCCCAAACTCAGATCGTAGATAAAAGCCCGGACGGTGGTTGAAGGCTTCACTGTAAGCCAGGAAGGCCCCTTCCCATCCAGGAATGCTGAGCCTTCCCCTGGCAACTAACGTTGGAATGGCCACGCTATCATCAGTCAAAGCCAGAGCCTGTGCCATTCGAGTCTGGATGTGCTTCCCCTGAAGGAGTCCCAGTCCACCTTGTGCTTCCTCAAACCGCACCTTCTCGGTCAACAGACTGTTTTCAGCCAGGAAATGCCGGTAGATCTCGCTGTTATGCTTGGCCTGTGGATTGGGCAACTGGTAGGCGACCTCATTTCCCAGCCACAGACGCGGCGCACCCCCGCCCACAACTGTGATCACCCTGGCCGTCTGACCAGGCACAAACAGCTTGAGCTTGCGCGTCCACGCCCCGGGTCTTGGCATTTCCGCCAGGTACACTTCATCGGGGTAGTCCCCCTGCAAAATCTGCAACACTGCATCAAGCGATTGGCTGGGAGGAGCGCTCTCCCAGTCCAGTGAAAGCGAGACGACATCAGGCCGCTCATGCTCATATCGCAGATAACTGCCAATGTCCCATTCTGATTCGTGGGCAGAAGTGAGAATATCTCTCCCGATCTTTCTTGAACCTGACATCTTTTTCTTCCCGGTCTACCGGACACCTGAGCGCCAAACGCCTGGTGAGCGCAACAGGCATTGAGCAGTTTCAAGCTTCTGATGGGAACGTACGGCGCAAGGTGATCAAAGCCATAACGATAGCTCACTCACAGCTTGCGCACACAGCCGATTGACTGGTGAGATCGGCCTCAATCCAACCATGCTTACCAGCCGCCAGACGCACTCTGTGCCAATCGCCCACTGTCTCCAGGACAACCAGGCGCTTCCCGAATGAAACAGTTTCAATGATCGCGCAGTCCGCTGACGCGCAGGCATGAATGTTGGCCGTCGAGCCGATCACGAACCAGGTTGTCGGGGTCTCCCACATAGGGTCCGGCAGCGAGGGCATGGCCATCGGCGGTTCAGCAGGTTCGGGCGTCTGAGTTGGGGCCGCTTCTTTGCTGAGGCCGCAAGCCACAGAAGAGGCCAGCAGCATGCTCAGAACGAATAGCAGTGTGCGAGATCTGTCCATCTTCTGCATTGTGCCGCCTGTGAACGCCCGTGTAAGCGCCTACTTAGCAAGCACTTCGTCATGCAGCCGGACGTCGTACTTCTCTCGATTGGCCTTAAGCACATCCTTGCTCTGCCGCTCGAGCTTCTGTTTGCGGATCACCTGCCGGATGTATCCCTGCGAGGGGAACTCAATCGCATCGCGGGTGCAGACCGTAGCGCAGGTCGTGCAGCCGACCATGCACTGCAGGGGATGCTCGACAACCGGGACGTTCGCCTCATAATCAAAAGCGTAGACCTCTCGCCCGCAGGAGGTAACGCACAGGCCACAGCCCACACACCGGTCGGCGATCACGGTGGGGTGCCACTCAATTGCTTCGCGGGGGATGCCATGCCAGGGTTTCATGAAATTCGGATTAGCTGCCATCGATCTGTCTCCTGAAGTATGTGGCGATGATGCAACGGAATACGGCCGGGTGGATCGGACTCACCGCGCTCATCATCCATTCAACATTCAGAATATAGCATACCGTATCTCCAGATCGCGAGCAGTGCATTTCGTTATGTCGTGCGCGTGACACCTATCATTAGCAGCGACAGGGGTGTTCCACTTCCACACCTGCTGCGAAATAAGTCATGCCAATGAGGTGACTATGCGCTCTTGTCTGCAAGATAGTGCTCAGGTAAACTGCATTCGTCTTTGCGAATATGGCAGGTGAAACCATGACGCACTACGAGCAACTCGCGGCTCGCTTCAAGGCCCTGGCCCACCCGGTGCGCCTGCAAATCCTGGATATGCTGCGCAGTGGTGAGGCGTGCGTGTGCCACATGGAGACTGCGTTGGGCAAGCGCCAGGCCTATATCTCGCAGCAACTGATGGTGCTGCGCGACGCTGGGCTGGTGGACGCCCGCCGAGAAGGACTGCAAGTCTTCTACCGTCTCACAGACGACGTGACGGCAGGACTCCTCGACACCTTACTAGGACCTATCGGGGGGCATGAGCGGGTCCCGCTGAAAGGTTGTCCGTGCCCGCACTGTGCTGTGGCTAGTGAACGCGTATCTTGAGCTACTGAAGAGGGAAACTATGCTGACCATCAAGGTTCTCGGCCCTGGCTGCCGCAACTGCCAGAAAGTTGAAATCCACACGCGCGAAGCGTTGGCGGCGCTCAATCCCCAGCCGGACTGCGAGATCATCAAAGTGACCGATCCGCTTGAGATCAGCCAGTACATTTTCAGCACGCCCGGACTGGTCATCAACGAGAAGGTCGTCGCTGCGGCGCGCATCCCCAGCGTCGAGGGAATCAGAGGCTGGCTCGTGGAAGCTGCGCGGACATCCTGACGTACGCAGGCAGAGGGAGATGCCTCGCCACCGGCGGGGCATCTCTTGGCAATACTCTCATTCACACTTCTGAATATGACGAGGTGTAAGCTATGGCTGTCGTGCTCGATCTACTGAATGCGGGTTGGACCGGCCTGCTCGACTATCTGGCGGCGCACGTCCTGCTGTGTCTGGTACCCGCCTTCTTCATTGCCGGCTATCTCGGCGGCCTCATGCCCAAAGAGGTGGTCACGCGCTACCTCGGCCCCAAGACGCCGAAGTACATCAGCTACCCGGCCTCTGCGCTTGGCGGCTTCATTCTGGCGGTGTGTTCGTGCACCATCCTGCCCCTGTTCGCCGGGATCTGGAAGCGCGGCGCGGGTCTCGGCCCGGCGATCACGTTTCTCTTCGTGGGGCCCGCCGTCAATATCCTGGCCATCAGCTACACTGGCGCGGTGATCGGGATGGACATTGCGGTGGCGCGCATCGTATTGGCCATCACCTTCGGCATCCTCATTGGCATGATCATGGCGGCGGTGTTCAAGCAGCCCGAGGTTGCGCCATCTGCTGGGGCGATGTTTGAGCAGACCGCGTCCATGCGCCCTGCGCTGTGGGCTCTGTTCGGCCTGCTGCTGGCGGTGCTCATCGCCGGGACGCTGCAGATCGGTCTGCTGACCGGCACGGCCTTCACCGTCACCCTTCCGGTTGAGATTCCGGGTGACGTCCAGGAAAGCCTGGATGCCTTGAGCCTGACCTACCAGGGGGCAGCCCTGATCATCATGCTGCTGCTCATCGCCCCCGTTGCCTGGAAGGGGTTCAACAACATCCTGACCGGCTTCAACCACTGGACCTGGGTTGCTTTGGGTATGGCCGGCTTCACCCTGCTGTTGGCCGCTCCCTCCACGCAAACGGGCAGCCTTGTCATCAACTTCACCGGCCGCTTCTTCGCCGAGGTCGTGCTGTTGGGCGCGCTGGGCGTCATCGCTGTGAAGCACCTGGAACGTGATGAGCTGGCGCACTGGCTGTGGGAGACCTGGCGCTTCATCAGGCAGATATTCCCCCTGCTGATCGTCGGCGTATTCGTGGCTGGCATGTTCCGCGAGATCACGCCGGAAGAGTGGGTGAAGTCGCTGGCCGGGCGCAACACGATCTGGGCCAACCTGATCGGCGTGACCTTCGGTGTGTTCATGTACTTCCCCACGCTCGTTGAGGTGCCCATCGCGGCTGCCTTCCTGGACCTGGGGATGCATCGCGGCCCGTTGCTGGCCTATCTGCTGGCCGACCCGGAACTGAGCCTACAGAGCATCCTGGTGACGGGCAGGATCATGGGGCGCACCAAGACTGCGGCCTATGTTGGTCTGGTTGCTGTGTTCAGCACGCTGGCGGGCTACCTGTTTGGGGTCGCCCTGGCAACGTTCTAGGGCCTGCACCTGAGTGCACTGTGCCACAGCACTCGCGGAGTATAGGGATCAGGGTGGCTGGTCGCTCTTGGTGTGCTGCTGTTTGGAAATACCCTGATAGCATGGCTGCTCAACACTGCAGCCTGCTTTTCGTCGCGATCGAGCAACAAGAATCGAGGAGATTGAAATGACCACGCAGTATGCTCCCCCTGAATGGGCCTTTGAATTTCATGGCCACGAATGTCCCTTCATGCCCATCGGCTACCGCATGGGCAAGCTGGCGCTCGCGTATCTGGGCGCAGAGAAGGAAGCCGATCATGGGTTCTTCGTCTTCCCCGAACTGGGCGAAGGCCACCCGCAGACTTGTATGATAGATGGGATTCAAATTGCGACCGGCGCAACCTATGGCAAGGTGATGATCGCCAAGACCTTCTACGGCAAATTGGCAGCCACGTTCTACCATCCGCAGAAGGGCGCTGTGCGCTATTCTCTCTTGCCAGATTTCATTGACGCGATGGGCAAGTTTGAGTTTTTTGCCTACCGCAAGAAAGGCGTCGAGCCGTCACGTATTCCAGTCGATGTGCGTCAGGAAGTGATCCAGTGGGTGTACGCGCAGCCCGATGAAACCGTCTTCAAAGTGGAAGCCAAGCCCGATTTCACGTATGCACCGGTCAAAGGCTCGTTCAACAAAAGCAAGTGCAGCGTGTGCGGTGAGTACGTCTTTGACCGCTACGTGCGGATGAAAGACGGCCAACCGGTGTGTATTCCTTGCGCTGGCTACGAAAAGTCTGTTCTGGTTGAGCGGTAAGTCTGTGTAGCAAATCCAGGAGTCGCCAGCGTTCCGAAGCTTTGAGAACTTCGGAAGGCTGGACTCAGGAGGCCGGAATGGATCTTAATGTCACGCTTGTGGCAGCTGTCATCTTTGCCTTTGTGATAGCTTTTGTATTCTCAATGTTTGGCCAGGGTGGCGGATCGGTATATTCGCCGATGCTCATTCTGCTCGGTTACATGACGTTGTTGGCCACGTCAACCTCCCTTGTGCTGAATCTCATCACGTCGTTGTCTGCCGGGTACATCTTTTACCGTAACAAGATGATTGATTACAAAGCCTCCTTCCTCTTCGTGCCGGGCATCATCATCGGCGCTTTCATGGGAGGCTATCTATCCAAGTTCGTTGATTCCACCGTTTTGCTGTGGCTATTCATGGTCTTCCTGGTTGCCCTGGGGGCAAGAATGCTCCACACCTATTGGGAAAAGGGAAGCGGTGCAGAACAGCTCCCAACTGGCTTTTCCACGGACATGCATGTGCTTATCGTGTCTTTCAGCTTCGCGGTAGGGATCATTTCCGGCTTGCTGGGTGTCGGGGGTGGCATTCTCATCGTTCCCTTCATGGTCTACGTCTGCGAATACCCCACCAAGTATGCGGCGGGATCATCGCATCTGATCATATCCTTCTCCGCACTCGCTGGAATTCTGGGCCATGCGTCCTCTCACAAGCTCGATTTTCAGCTAATGGCAGTGACGGGCGTCGCAGTACTTGTCGGTGGAAATCTTGGTGCACGGTTTAGCATGCGCTTCAAGAGCCGAGTTATCAAAGCGGGGCTTGGTCTGTTGATGTGGATGCTTGCTGTTCAGATCCTGATAAAGCTCGTGGAATATTTGTGAGGGTAGGCAGAAGATCGGGATTCCATCCTTTGGCTGCAATAGATGAGAAACGATCCTCGGCCTTACCTGGATCGAGGCGATGACTCTTCTGGAACCGAGTATCAACATACACGTGAGAGTAGAGAGTTCGTCAATGAGACCCAAGCAGCTCATAACCATAGCGCTGGTGGCATTTGTTGCCGTGAGTTTAATCGTACTCATCGCGAGAGAGTCTGGGAACAAGTCCACCGGCTCCGAAGCAGCGAAGTCTGATGAGGTGTCCGTCGTCGAAGACAGACTCATCGTGTACTACTTCCACGGCAATGCGCGCTGCGTGACCTGCAGAACAATAGAGTCGTACACCAAAGAAGCGGTTGAAATGGCATTCGCTGATGAGCTGAGGAACGGCAGTATGGAGTTCCAGGTCATCAACGTTGAGACGCCGAGCACCGTGCACTTCATCCGGGACTATCAACTCTACGCACCCTTGGTAGTTGTCGTCCGCCTTAACAACAACACTCAGGCAGATTGGAAGAACCTGGATAGGGTCTGGCGGCTGGTTGGCGACAGAAGCGCGTTTCTAGCGTATGTCCAGAATGAGACGGCAGCCATGTTGCAGAGAAATCGGTGATGGAAGAAACGATCGTTGCTGTGGCATCGGCCTTCTGGCTTGGGATACTGACCTCGATCAGTCCGTGTCCCCTGACAACCAACGTTGCGGCGATGTCCTTCGTTGGCCGGCGTGTAGGTAATCCGAGGACTGTCCTCGTCTCCGGGCTGCTGTACACTGGCGGGCGGATGCTCACCTATGCCCTACTGGGCACTGTGTTGGTGGCCAGTCTGCTCTCCGCCCCATCTTTATCGTACTCTTTGCAGAAGTACATGAACTTCGCCCTGGGTCCGTTGTTAATTCTGGTCGGGATGGTGCTCCTGGAACTCATTACCTTCAATGTGGCCGGAAGAGGCGTCAGCCAGGCGATGCAGACGCGCGTCGAGGATCTGAACATCTGGGGCGCGGGCGTGCTCGGCATTCTGTTCGCACTATCCTTCTGTCCCACCTCGGCAGCGCTGTTCTTTGGCAGTGTCCTGCCCCTCGCCCTGAAATGGAAATCCGGGCTGGTATTGCCTGCCGTCTACGGGGTTGCGACCGGCCTGCCGGTGCTGCTCTTCGCGGGACTGCTCGCGGCTGGAACGCACAAAGTGGCCCAAGCCTTCAAGCGGATCGCAGCCTTTGAGCGATGGGCCCGGACCATCACCGGGATTCTTTTCATCGTTGTGGGCATTTACTACTGCCTGATCTACATCTATGGGGTGTCCTTGTTCTGAGTCAACCCTGAACGGCTGTTCGGCGTGTGATCCGTCTCGCCGAGGCGGAGGAAGGGATGTGCCTATGTTGACGGTCAAGATACTTGGCTCCGGGTGCCTCAATTGCCGCTATCTGGAGGCAGAGACACGTCTTGCTCTTGATATGATGGACCCACCTATCGCCTATGAAATCGTCAAGGTGACTGATTTTCTGGATATTGCGAGCTACGGCGTCTTGAGCGTGCCCGCGCTCCTGATGAATGAGGAATTGCTCAGCGCCGGACGCGTCCCCAGGCGCGAGCAGATCGCGCAGTGGGCCCGCGAGCGAGCCAGCAATCTGGACTGAATTACGTTATATTGACGACCTTCTATATAGTGACTATACTCTGGCCCTGTGCAGACGAAGGGTGTGGACGTCAGCATGAACACAACTACGGACGACACAGTGGCAGAAAAGCTCGAAAGCCCAGAGCATTCGGCTTGTACGGCCCCTGCGGCGGTGCTCCGCTTGAACGACGATCAGGCCGAGTGCATCGTCGTGCTGGCCAAGGCGCTCAGCCATCCCGTTCGGGTACACATCGTGGATATCCTTAGTCGGCAGGCCAAGGAACTCTGCGTGTGTGAAGTCGAGCAGCTCTTCTCGCTCACACAACCGACCATCTCGCATCATCTGAAGGTCTTGCGTCAAGCTGGCATAGTGAATGTCGAACAGCGAGGGCTGTGGGCGTTCTATTCCCTCAAGACACACGCCTTTGACGCACTGACCGCCTTGCTTGAGCCGCCCGACATGGACTGACACTGTGTGTTCTTGCTCGCCAAGTCGAAGGCGCATCGCCAAAGGAGAGGTATCGGTATCCTTGTGATTCGCGAAACGTTCAATTCGGACGAGCAACGGCTAGACTGCTGCTCTCTATCCATTACTGACCCATAGGAGACAAACTACAGATGGCTACTACGCGATCCCAATCCACCACTGCCACTCAGGCTGGCGCGATCTTCCAGCGGCTCTCACTGCTGGATCGCTTCCTGCCGCTGTGGATCTTCCTGGCGATGGCTGCCGGGGTCATTCTTGGCGCGATCTTCCCTAGCATCCAGGAGGCGTTCGACTCGCTGCGCATTGACACGGTGTCGTTCCCGATTGCGGTTGGCCTGCTCTGGATGATGTACCCGGTACTGGCCAAGGTAAAATACGAGGAGCTTAGCAACCTGCGTGGCCAGGGACGGCTGTTCGTCGTCTCCATCCTGCAGAACTGGATCATTGGTCCGGCGCTGATGTTCGCCCTGGCCTGGCTGTTCCTGGCAGACTACCCTGAATACCGCACCGGGCTGATCATCGTTGGGTTGGCGCGCTGCATCGCCATGGTCCTGATCTGGAATATGCTGGCCGGGGGCAACAATGAGGACTGTGCGGTGCTGGTGGCCCTCAACTCGGTCTTCCAGATCATCATGTACAGCCCGCTGGCCTACTTCTACCTGAAGCTGCTCCCTGGTCTCTTCGGCGCAGACACTGCTGAAGTCGGCGTCACGATGTGGGACATCGCCAAGAGCGTCCTGATCTTCCTGGGGATTCCGCTGGCGGCCGGCATCATCACCCGTTTCGCGCTCATCCGCCGCAGTGGGCGCGAATGGTATGATGGCGAGTTCGCGCCGCGCCTGGGCCGCACAGCCCTCATCGGCCTGCTGTTCACGGTGGTGGTGATGTTCAGCATGCAGGGAGAGAAGATCGTGGACAACCCGGTGGACGTCCTACGCATCGCCATCCCGCTGCTGGTCTACTTCACGCTGATGTTCGCGATCAGCTTCTTCATCTCGCACCGCATCGGCTTCAAGTACAACGAGTCGGCCACGCTGTCCTTCACCGCCGCGAGCAACAACTTCGAACTGGCGATTGCGGTAGCCGTGGGCGCGTTCGGGATCGCCTCTGGCGAGGCTCTGGCGACAGTGGTCGGACCACTGATTGAGGTGCCGGTGCTGATCGGGCTCGTCTACGTGGCGCTGTGGCTGGGGCGACGCTATTACAGGAATGATCCGACGGTGCCACGAAGAGAGGCTGCTGCTGCAGGTGATTGAACTGGTGTGGCACGCAGCCCAGCAGTTGCAGATGGGGAAATTGGGGGGTGCCCAGCCATTGCTTTCTAGAGTTGGAGAGTTGCCTCTGGGGGCTGCTCTCCAACTTTCCCTACCCCTCACTCCGGTCTTTGCTGCTGAACTTTCTGTCAGCTGCGCTTGGTCATGGTCAAGTAGCTCTGTAACCGCATACTGACGACCAAGCACAACCCGGAGAATACATCGAAGGGAGGACGACGCCCATCGTTTCTGCCCATAGGTATGCTAGGGTTCCCAATGTTGCGTGTCAGAATTTGTGGGACCAAAAGACTGGTCAGAGTAACGAAGACTCTATCTTTGCATTTTTTAACGGTCACGCGACGAGCAGGGCGTGTAGCGCATCGGGCGTGACCCCGGACACGAATTGCTGATGAATCCAGTTCACCACATGCCGCCAATGCCAACGTTGGACCTCGCGTCGGGTATCACCCAGGGTTACATGCGTCTGGCAGTCGTGCTGAAGCCGGGCACGTTCTTCGTCCAGGAAGGCGTAGGCGGCCATGACGAGCGTCCAGAAGCGCAGGATGGCGGTGGCGTCCATAAGTTGGTACTGGTCGAGGCCGAGCAGGTCTTTGGCATCACTGAATAAGACTTCGATAGTCCATCGGGTAGCGATAGGGTGATCAGGGTGGGCGCAGCAGCGTCCAGGTCGCTGGAAGCCCAATAGCGCACGGCCTTAAGCGGACAGTCCAGGGCGAAACGAGCGATGACGACTTGGCAGGTGTAGAGCTTACGCACGCGCATGCGCACGACATGCACGCAGACGGTGCGCGGTTCGCCCTGCTCAGGCCAGGTCATCTTCTGATACTGCGCTGGCGGGACTTGAGCCGCGTACTCATGGAGGCGCATCCACTGCTCCTGCCCCTGAGCGTCGGTGATCCACAGCCAGCGATTGGCCTTTAACCCACTGGTGATCAGGAAGCCCCGCTCGCGGGCCGTTCGCCAAATCCGTCTGCAGGTGTACCAGCTATCCACCAGGACATGCGTCAGCGTATCGGGCACGGGTTGGAAATCTCGAAGGGTGGCTTTCATCATGTCCACCTTGCTCTGGAAGGGGACGCCCTCACGCTGGCAGACGGCTTTTTGCCGATACATCTGCGGGGCCAACGGGCAGCGCCGCCCCAACAGCACATACAGGCTCTGCGCCAGGCAATGGCCGCTTACTTGCCGTTCGGCAGTCGTCGAATAGTGTTGGCCCAATCCGCCCATCTTCTTGCCTTTGGGTTTGTGCTGTGTCGAGTCGTCTCCAATCAGATAGCCGGTCACAACTGTTTTCCGGGCACGCCCCCGCCTTTTCGGTCGCTGGCGGCGCTGCCGCTCATGTTCGGCTTCCACCTGTCCAACCATCTGCTCATGAAACCGTTCGACCCATGCCCCAGCTATCTCCCGTCGCCGACCAAGGCGACTGGCTCAGAAACCGCGACAATCCACTCACACTCTGCCCGTCGGCGACCTGGCGCAGCAGTCCGGTCAGCGTATGCGTCTCTTGACACAGCATTAGCGCCAGCAGTACGGTCATCAGGTACTTGAACTGGGGTCGGCTGAAGCAGGTCCGAAACGTCTCGCAAAACTGGCGCAATCGCGCATCCCAACAAATAATCGGTATCGACATTGCGCTCCTCGCTGGTTCAGACGGTTCATAAGCAACCGATCTTGGATCACCTGGCGCGCGTTGTTTCAAGCCTCAACTCAAAAAGTGATTATATGCCACTCTGGGGCAATTGGCGGAATCCGGCGCTGTAGCTGCTAGTGTGCGGTTCTCTTCTGGCGTTCCTCATCGGCCTGCTTTATGCTGCGAATCAGTTGGCGAGCTAGTCAGCATCTCTCCTCCGCTGGCTGCTCTGAATGCCGATGCCAACGCTTCTGCGGATCGAGATACGCGGCAGTGCAGCAGAAGCTATTGCCAGTTGCTAGCAGTCTGTGTTGAGAAATCGGCGGTGACCCCTGACCAGCGGCCCCAATGCTCTTGACAAGTTCCCCGATCAGTAGTAGCCTATGCAAAGACAACATTCTTTATTCAATGAATGAAGTATGCCGCGACGACAATTCCTCAAGGCAGTCAACCGCGCAGCGATACTCAATGTGATCCGATCACATGGTGC
>Ga0067045_1029327_pt1 | contig 21708 bp, 10 predicted proteins | sample TerdegcTABiofilm_FD_59184 | JGI IMG/M metagenome (GOLD analysis project Ga0067045, IMG submission 59184) | Combined Assembly of (Gp0054472, Gp0054536) Wastewater bioreactor microbial communities from Singapore -Terephthalate degrading...
CGGCCGGAGCGGCTGCAGCTCGGGGGCCCGCCGCCCGCGGGTCTCGGCGCGCCGGCGATGGGCGTACGGGTCCCGGCTCTTGACAGGCCAACGCCGCGCGTCCAGTGTGTAGCCCAGCGTGCGGGCGCGGTGGGCAGCGCCGGCCGGTGGGCGTTCGGAGGTGAGCCGATGGCGGACAGACCGCGGCGCCGTTCCTGGGCCGAGCCCTTCAAGATCAAGGTGGTCGAGCCGATCAAGATGACCACGCGCGAGCACCGGCAGCAGTGCCTCCGCGAGGCCGGCTACAACACCTTCCTGCTGCGCTCCGAGGATGTGTACATCGACCTGCTGACCGATTCCGGCACGTCCGCCATGTCGGACAATCAGTGGGCGGGCATGATGCTGGGCGACGAAGCGTACGCCGGCAGCCGCAACTTCTACCATCTGGAGGAAGCGGTGCGGCGCTGGTATGGGTACCAGTGGGTGGTCCCGACCCACCAGGGCCGGGCTGCCGAGCACATCATCTCGCGCCTGCTGATCCAGCCCGGCACCTTCGTGCCGGGGAACATGTACTTCACGACGACGCGCCTGCACCAGGAGCTGGCGGGCGCGACCTTCGTGGACGTGATCGTCGACGAGGCGCACGATCCGACCAGCCGCTTCCCGTTCAAGGGGAACGTGGACCTGGACAAGCTGGCCTCGCTGATCCAGCGTGTCGGCCCGCAGCGCGTGCCCTACGTGTCCATCGCTACCACGGTCAACATGGCGGGCGGGCAGCCGATCGCGCTGGAGAATCTCCGCCAGGTGCGCGCGCTCGCGCGCGCGTACGACATCCCGATCATCCACGATGCCACGCGGGTCGCGGAGAATGCGTACATGATCAAGACCCGCGAACCCGGGTACCAGGACCGGACCATCGCCGAGATCGTGCGCGAGATCTGTGACCTGACCGATGGCTGCACCATGTCGGCCAAGAAGGACTGCCTGGTCAACATCGGCGGTTTTCTGGCCGTCAATGACGAAAAGCTGTACCGCCGCGCCCAGAACATGGTCGTCATCTACGAAGGGCTGCACACGTACGGCGGCATGTCCGGCCGCGACATGGAAGCAGTGGCCAGGGGATTGGTCGAATCGCTGGACTACGACCACCAGCGCGCCCGCGTCGGCCAAGTCCACTACCTGGGCGAGAAGCTGCTCGGCTGGGAGATCCCGCTGGTGGAACCGATCGGCACCCACGGCGTGTTCCTGGATGCCGCGCGGTTCTACCCGCACCTCGACCGCGACTGCTTTCCCGCCCAGGCATTGGCGGCGGCCCTGTACGAGGAATCCGGCGTGCGCGCCATGGAGCGCGGCAATGTCTCCGCTGGCCGCGACCCGGCCACAGGCCGGAATCGGCGGCCCAACCTGGAGTTGGTGCGGCTGGCGATCCCCCGTCGCGTGTACACGCAGGCGCACATGGACGTGACGGCCGAGTCGGTGTTGGAGGTATTCGACCAGCGCGAGCACGCCAAGGGACTGCGCTTCGTGTACGAGCCCGAGCACCTGCGCTTCTTTCAGGCTCGTTTCGAGCCGATGGCTTGAGCGGGAAGCGGGCCGCCGGGGAGGGACGCATGGGATCGTTCGTGACCTACCTGTTCGGCACACCGGGGATCGCTGATCTGCGCGCTCGCGCCGCCGCGCTGGCCGCTGCCGGCTTCACGGTGGTGGACTGGGACCCAGCAGCCATCGACCTGTTGCCGGAGTACGGGCTGCAGGCCATGATCCACAATCCCACGCCGGAGCTGGCCCGCCGGCTGGCCGACCATCCGGCCCTCTGGGGGTACTTCTACTGCGACGAACCGTATCCGGAGGAGACGTTCCCGCCCATAGCCGCCGCCATCCAGCAGCTCAAGAGCGTGGACCCGCTGCATCCGGTGGTGGTCAACCTGATGTCGACCACGGGCCAGTTCCTGCGGACCTTCGTGCGCGTGGTCCAGCCCGAGCTGCTGAGTTTCGACTACTATCAATGGTGGTGGGGCCACGAGCGGTACTTCGAGAAGCTGGAGGAGTTCCGGCAGGAAGCGCTGTTGGCGCGCGTGCCGCTGGCCAGTTGCGTGGAGGCGAACGCGAACCCGATCACCGAGAGTGGCGCGCGCACGCGCCTGCCGGACAACGCCGAGAAGCTGCGCCAGAGCGTGTTCACCAACCTGGCCTACGGCGTCAAGTCGATCCAGTGGTTCCCCAGCGCTCTGGTATTCGCGCCCGACAGCGCCGAGCTGACGCCCTCGGGACGCGATGTGGCGGCGCTCAACGCGGAGCTGCGAACGCTCGGGCCCGTGTTGGCGGGGCTCCAATCGCTCGACGTGTACCACACGCCGCCGTTGCCGCGCGGGACGCGGGAGGCTCCCACCGAGCATTGGGTGCACGTCACCGGCGACGAGGGACACGCCGGGCTGGTGCAGGGCATGTTCCAGGATGCGGCTGGCTTGGACTACCTGCTGATCGCCAATCGCGACTACCAAGCTTCGCAGAGCGTGACGGTGCGCTTCCAGTCCAAGTGGCTCGGCCTGGCACCGTGGCAGAAGCGCAAGCAGTGCACGTACAGCGTCGAGCATTTCGACCGGGCCACCGGCACCTGGTCGCCGATCGTCAGTTCGTCGTTCGTCGGCTTCACGTTCGTCGTCGCGGCAGGCGATGGGGAGCTGTTCCGCATCCACACGCGCACCGACTGACGAGTTGGCCCGCCAGCAGGGGGCGTGGCGGGGCAAGGCGTGCCGTCGGCGCCGCCGCTGGTGGGGCGTGGCTCTGGCTGTCCTCTGCGTATCGGGAGAGACCATGGCGGACCAACCGAATGCACCACAGGCGCCGTGGAGCGCGCAGGCGCAGATCGCGCTGGATGTCACCCAACCGCTGCGCTTCCCGCGGGCAGGCCGGCTGCCGCTGTTTGCCCAGCCGACCTCCGATCCGGGGGTGCTGGACGAGGCTGCGGCGCACCGCCTGGTGGCGGAACTGGACGCCCGGGGTCTGGCGGTGATCTGCTCCTGGTGGCCCGAACGAAGGGAAGAGTCCCTGGCACGGGGGCTGCCCATCGCGCGGGCGCAGCGGGACCTGGGGCTGCTGGTCAGCGTCAATGCGACCTCGTGCATGTACTCGTTCTTCGACGGCGATCCGGCCACGGCCCATATCGACGACCAAGGGCGGCCGTTCTTCGACGAGTCGCTGTGGCGACCCGAGATGGGCTGCCCGTTCACCCTCGACCCGCGGCGGCCGGTGATCCGCGAGCGAATCGAGTTCTTCTGCGAGGCCTATGCGGCCGCGGGGCTGCAGGTGGGATTCGCCTGGTCGGACTGGGAGATCGATGGGCCGCTGGAGATCAACCGGGCGCACGACTTCGCCCGGCGCTGCGTGCGCTGCCGCGCGCACGTGCCGGACATCGACCACTTCGTGTCATTCCAGCGCGCCATGCGGCAGATGCGCGCGTTCCTCCAGTTCGACACGTACGCGCGACCGTTGCTGGCGCGTTTTCCCCGGGCGCTGGTCGGCAACTACGCGGTGTATCCGCACGACGGCTTCCGGTACTGGTTCGACTTCTTCGAGCCTTTGGACTTCCCGGACGAGCAGCCGCACGTGGTCGACCAGCACGTCCGGTACCGGGCCTGGTACGACGATTTCCCCGGCACCGGCTACACGTACGCGATGCCGGTGGTCTATGCCTGGCACTGGATCTACGGCGCTTACGACTTCGCGAACACCGACTATCGCTGGTTCCGCAACATGCTGCTGGTGGCCTCCAACGCGGGCAAGAGCACGCCCGTGCAGATCCCGGTGGTGGCCTTTGTGCACAAGAATCCGATCGCGGCGCCCGAGGGCGTCACGGAGCCCGTGCAGCCCATGAGCGCCTGGGCGTACCAGGAGCTTCTCTGGCACATGTTGCTGCGCGGCGTCGATACGTTCTTCGTGTGGTGCGGCGGCGAGGAGAGTGCCGAAGAGGTGCGTCTGGCGCACGAGGTCTACGCGGCGGCGCAGGAGTACGGAGCGTTCCTGGACCGTGGCGTGCCGGTGTTGTTCGATGTGCCCGCTGCACCGGGCACGGTGGTCTCGGCGTTGGTGCTGGACGACAAGGCGCTGGTGCGGCGGACCGACTTCGCTGGCCATGGCGCGCCGGTGGAGGTCACCATCGGTTCGCGCGTCTGTGCGGTCGCGGCCGCGCCAGGGCGTTGCCAAGTGGTGGACATGGGGCCGGCGAGCGCCGGCCAGGGCCAGTAGGCGGATGCTGACCATGCACTCGTGGCGCAGCGATTGGGCGCAGCCGCAGCGATCGCGGCAGTGGGTGGTCCGGCGCTGGGGCCGCATCGGCATTGTCGGGCTGTGTGCCGCGCTGGAGCTGGGCGGCTGCAAGAGCAGGGAACCTGCCGTGGACCCGGCTCGGCAGCAGTCCCTCAGATCTCAGTACCGGATGGAGCCGCGCGTGCCGCTGCCGCTACCCCAGTTGATGGCGCTGGCGCGGCGGGACAGCACCGCGGCGGACAGGCAGTGCGACCTGGCCGGGGCGCTGTTCATGACCGGGCAGTATGCGGCGGCGATCTCGGCCTACGAGCGGGTCGTGCGCGCCGACACCACCAACGTGCGCGCCGCCTACAACCTGGGGCGAGCGTACGCGCGCACGGGCCAGTACGCGCAGGCCATCCGGCAGTGGCAGCGGACCGTGGCGCTGGCACCGGATTTCGCCGACGCCCATTTCCAGCTCGGCGTGGCGTACGCGCAGAAGGCTCCCACCGCGCTGGATCAGCCGGCCAACCTGAGCTACGCGGACTTGGACCAGGCGATCAAGCACTGCAGCCGCGCCGTGGAGCTGGATCCGGGCAACGCCATCTTCCACCATAACTTGGGCCGTGCCCTGCAGTTGCGGCATGAGTCCAGCCGCGCCGCCGCCGCCTATCGGCGGGCCATCCAGCTCGACTCCTCGCTGGTGGACGCTCATCGCTTCCTCGGCGAGATCTGTCTGGAGCAGGGCGACCTGGCACATGCCGAGGCGGCGTTTGCCGCGGTGGTGCGGCTGGATGCCAGCAACGCCGAGGGTTATTACCAGTTGGGCAAGGTGCTGGAAAAGCGCGGCGACGTAGGCAAGGCGATCGCCGCGTACGAGCGGGCGGTGGCGCTGCGGCCCCAGTACCGCGATGCGCACTACAGCCTGGCCAAGCTGTACCCGCGGGCTGGCCGCCCGGCCGAGGCGGAACGCGCCCAGCAGCAGTTCGAGGCGCTGGCCAGAGAGGATCCGGTGCAGGAAGCCAAGAACCGCGTGCAGCGGCTGCCCAACGGGGTGGTCGAACGCCGAGCCCTGGCGGTGGCCTACGCCGAAGCGGGCCAGTACGAGGCGGCGATCGAGCAGTTTCGCATCGCGCTGGCGCTGGCGCAGCACTCCAAGCCGCAGATGGCTGCCATCCAGCACGACCTGGGCCTGGTGCACGACCGGCGTGGCGATCTGCAGGCCGCGGTGAGCGCCTTCCAGGAGGCGGTGGCCATGGCGCCGGACACGGCGCGCTTCTGGCTGCACTTCGGGCAGGCGTGCGCCAAGGCGGGGCAGGACAGCCTGGCTGCGGCCGCGTTCGTGCGCGCAGCCGCACTGCGCCCCGGCTGGATCCAGGCCCAGTACGAGCTGGGCATGCTGCTGGTGAAGGCGCAGCAGCCAGACTCGGCCCAGGCGGTGTTTCTCAGAGTGCTGGCCGCAGAGCCGGCCCACGTGGGGGCCCGCTTCGGGCTGAGCTTGACGTACATCGACCAGGGGCGAGACGAAGAAGCCGCTGTCGAGCTGGAAAGGGTCTTGGCGGCCGACCCGCGTTTCGCGCGGGCGCGCCAACTGCTGGACATGGTCCGCCAGCGGCTGGAGACCACGACGCCGGAGTTCGAGTAGAGGCCAAAGGTGTTGTCGTGGTCGGCTGCCGGCCGACCGTGACCGCAGAGGTCTGTGTGGGGAGCGCCAGGCGGCGTCGGGTCGCGCCCAACGACCCGGCGTCGGTCCGGCGGAATGCGATCGGGAGGGAGCCGATGCGCCGTGTTCGACAGCTCTGCGTGCTGGTCGGAGCAGGGCTGTGGTGCCTGCTGAACCTGCTGGCCTGTGCGAGCGAGCCGGAGACACCTGCGGCCGGATTGCCGCGGCTGGCGCCGGAGCACCTGTTGGGGCGAACCCCCGAGCAGATGGTCGCGCACCTCGGCCCGCCGCAGCAGCGGCGCGACGAAGCTCCCGGGCACTACGGATTCCTGAGCTGGAGAGACGTGGAGGGCGTCAGCGTGATGGTGATCGTCACGGGCGGCAAGGGCTCGTACGTCAGCTATCAGTTCAGCCAGGAGGAGCCGTTCGACGAGGAGGCGGCCCTGCGGCGCCTCGGCCTGCAGGTGCCCGACGCGCCGCCGATGGTGCTGTCGGACCAGGGCGCCAAGCGCTGGCATCCCTTCGGCTCGTACGAGCGCCTCACGATCAACCCGCAGACGCGTCTGATCGCCGTGGGCTCGCATCCACTGCTGTAGACCCTGCACCGAACCGGAGCGGATCGCCGGTAGGCCTGTGGGCTGGCGGGCGTTACCACCATGCATCGCCGGCAGGTTGTGCGGAGGCGTGCAGGCTGCCTGGCCAGAGCTGCGGTCCGGGCTCCAGCCGCTCGACTCGACATCCAGCTAGGGCTCGCTACAGAAACTACGAGGGATTTTCTCGTTGACAATTGAGGACGCCTGTAGTACAGATACGCCAGTCGTGGATGACCGTTCACCCTGCATCCGAGGAGGTCTTGGGGGTATCTGAGCCGGAGACGTCATTGGCGGGTCGCGCGGAAGGACCCGGGCGCGGATCGGGCGTTCAGGAGCGGGCGATGTGGTCATCGGCCCCGCTGTTGTTGTGGTTCTTCCGTGGGCCATCACGAACCGCAGTCGCGCGGGAGGGAGTAGCATGAGGACATTCGTCGCAGTAGCAGCCACGCTGGTGTTGGCTGGCGCAGTGCTCGCCCAGTCCAACCAATACGGCGATCCCAACTTCAACCGCCAGAGCGACTGGCGCAGCGGCATGCCGCGCGTGCTGCGGGTGGTCGCCGGCAACGTCAACTACCAGTTCGACGGCACCGCCGCGGAGATCCCGTTCACCTTGGACGGGGGACCAGCGGAGGTCTACCTGGCGGTCTACTCGTTGGACGCCAATCCCCAGTACGGGGGCGCCAAGTTCGGCCGCGGCGGCAAGGGCGGGGCCATGCTGCGGCGCGCGGGTCTGGACACCATGATCGCGGTCACCGCCGGTCAGACCTTCTCTCAGGGGGCCAATGTCATCCTCTGGGACGGCAAGGACTACAACGGCAACAGGGTGCCGAAGGGCAATTATCGGTTCTATCTGTTCGCCCTCGATAACATCTCCAATCCCACTCTGGTCGGGCCGGGTGCGCACACCGGCTACTGGTCTGCCTTCGCCATCGACCACAAGCAGAACCCGCCGGTGATCTGGGCTCCCCAGTTCGTCAACGGCAACTGGGTCGTGCAGCGCGCCCGCATGGGCGTGGACTACCTGGCCAACCCCGGCGCGTGGGAGAGCCTGGACGTGCGCTGGGTGAATGACCTGTTCGGGGCGCCGGTCGAGTTCCGCGACATCACCTTCTTCGTGATCGATCCGGACAACCCCAATGTCGGCTACCTGGGCAAGACAGCCTGGAACAACGATGCGCTGCCGCAGGGCTTGTGGCGGGTGATCTACGATCCGGTCAACAAGACGCTGCTGCCGGACGAGTCCTGGAGCGCCTCCCAGAACGGCTTCGTGCCCATGGATCGGCGCGTCGTCGGCGGGGCGGTCAAGCCGTCTGCCAACCACCCGTGGGTGCCGGATGACGGCATGATCTACGTGGCCAACATGGACCGCGTGCCGCCGATGATCCCGAAGGTCATCGTGGTGGACCGCGCCACCGGCGAGATCGTCAAGTTCATCGATCTGACGGACATCTATTTCCACGACTACGACGGCACGGGCCAGAACGTCGACACCTCCGGCCCGTACGGCATCGATGTGGACGAACGCGGGGTGTACACGACTGGCTTCTGGATCCAGCCGGACGCGTTCCCCGGGCACTTCACGCTGGACGGCGACGTGATCTGGGTCAACCAGAACGGCGACGGCATCCTGGATCGCTACTTCGGCGAAGAGGCGACGGCCCGCGGTCTGGATCCGAACAAGGATCAGATGGTCAACACGCACGTGAAGACCGGCAAGTACAACATCGCCTTCTTGAGCGGCTTCAACCTGCCGACGTACGGTTCGGTGGTGGGCCCGGACGGCCACGGGCTGTTCAGCATCAGCCTGCCGAAGATGCCGGTTGGCTTGGGCACCGACATGGTGTGGATCTCGAACGACAGCCCGATCGATGGCATCTACGTGGGGGCGTCCAACGGTCTGGATCTGGTCCACTATCCGTTCGACGTGGCCCGGGCGGTGATTGGCACCAACGTCAGCACGGCGGTCACCGAGGTGGAGGGGGCGCCGGTGCCGGCCCGGTACGCGCTGGGCAACTGCTACCCGAACCCCTTCAACGCCGCGACCACCATCAGCTTCTCCATCCCCGCGTCGGGGGCCCCGCGTCCGGTGACCTTGTCGGTGTTCAACGCTGCCGGCCAGCTCGTCAGCACGCTGCTGGTTGCCAAGGAGTTGGCGGCTGGCGAGTACCGGGCCACCTGGGACGGCACCGACGACAACGGGCAGGCGGTGGCCAGTGGCGTGTACCTGTACCGCCTGCACGTCGGCCAGGAGTTCTCGCAGACCAAGCAGATGACCTTGCTGAAGTGAGCTGAGCGAGCCTCGGCAGGGCTGACATTCGGGGCGGGCAGCGCGATTCGGCGGTGGCGCGGATCGCCTCCCGCCCCCCTTTTTGCCCCTTGTCCGCGTGGCTATATTGCGCCCGTCCCGGCCGGGAGGGGCCACTCACGCCGGCGGTGAGCCTCCCGGCGAGCCCTCCACGAAGGAAAGCTGTCCAAGTATGATCGCGAAGCGCGGGCTGAGCGCGTGGGTCGGCGCCGCTATCGCCTGCTGTCTCCAGGTGCACAGTGCGGACGGCGACATCTGGACCCAGGACGCCTGGCGGCAGACCACGTACTATCGGGCCTCGTTCACCGCCCCAGCCGCCCGCGAAGGCCAGTTGTACGCCGCGGCGGCCGACAGCTATGCGGTCTACCTGAACGGAACGCTGGTGGCCAGCGATACGACGGCTTCGCGCATGCGGGTCTTTCCCGTGCGCCTGGCGAACGGCAGCAACCAACTGGCGGTCGTCGTGGCGAACCGCGGGCGGGGCGCGGGCAGTGGCCTGATGCTCGCGGTGCTGGCGGATTCGCTCCGGGTGACGACCACCACGGACCGCAGTGCCGTCGTGTGGCGCTGGACCGCGACGCCGCAGGAGGGCTCGGCCTGGCGCACGGCGACGCCGGGCAGCGACTGGCAGGCCGTGCAGAATGGCGCGCTGGACACCACGGCGCTGGCCGGGCTGCTGCGACCGGCGCCCGAGATCATCGCTGGGTACCCCGGCAATGTGGACATCGGGGGGCCGCAGGGCGGCGTCCAGTTGAAGCGGATCCTCGGCGAGAACCTGGCGCTGGGGAAGTCCGCCAATCGCGTGGAGACCGTGGACGGCGATCTGACCACGGCCTGGGAGGCGCCGGTCGCCAGCCTGAACTTCACCGCCGCGGTGGATCTGCGCGAGCGCTTTCTGGTGCACCGCGTGCGCGTGCTGACCAAGGGACCCGGGTACGCCGACAACTCCCTGCGCGGGTATTCGGTGCAGGTCAGCGACGACCAGGTGCGCTGGGCGGAGGTGGCCGCGGTGCACGACATCACCGACTTCGTGCGCACGGAGGTCAGCTTCACGCCCACCTGGACTCGGCACGTGCGCATCGTGATCGTGCAGATCAACGCGGTCACCCAGCCACGGGTGGCCGAGATCGAGGTCTACGCCGACGGGTATGCCGAAGACGGGGTCTTTGTCTCCCCGCCGCTGGCGCTGGATGGCGCGGGCGCTCGCCAGAACTTCGGCCGGGTGTTCTGGGACGCCACGATCCCCGCACGCACGGCGCTCAGCGTGCAGTTCCGCACGGGCGCCACGGCAGCGGATTTCGCCGCGCCCGACAGCGGTTGGAGTGCGCCGCTGGCATATGGCGGGGTGTGGTATCCGGCGGTCGAACCGGGGCGCTTGGTCCAGTACCGCGTCAACCTGAAGACCCACGACGAGCGGCGCACGCCCGTGTTCCGCCGCCTGCAGATCGAGTACAGCACCGACGAGGTGCCGGTCTCGGCGGCCAGCCTGTATGTCACGCCCAACGAGGTGCCGATGGGCGTCGATACCACCTTCGTGTGCACCGCCAACTTGAGCTTCGTGCCCGCGGATCTGGGGATCGAACGGCTGCGGATCGTGGTGCCTGCGGAAGCCGTGCTGAGCCCGGAGGCGGTGGCCGGCATCGGGCCCTCGCTGGCGGGGTGGGAGTCCACGCACGACACCCTCACCCTGCGCTTCGCACCGCCGCTGCGCGCTGCGGGCCAACTGCGCGTGCCGCTGCGGACGCGCACGTACGCCCATGCCCACCAGTTCCGTGCCTTCGCGTACGCACCGGGCTCGGACAACCCCCTGAACATCGTCGAGGAGCGGAGCGTGGACCCGACCAGCGGCCTGGCCCGTTCCTGGCAGGTGCGGGCAACGAACGCCTTGCGCCACGCCTTGACCCAGGTGCGGGCCGCGCCCGCGACCTTCACGCCGAACGGCGACGGAGTGAACGACGACACGGTCATCGAGTTCGTCCTGGCCAAGGTCGAGGTGCCGCGCCGAGTCCACATTCGCATCCTGGAGCTGGCGGGCCGCACGGTCGCCGAACTGCGGCCTGGGGCGCTGACTGCGGGGGCCTACCTGCGCGTGCGCGGCACGGGCCGGGGTTCGCTGAGTCCGGGGTACTGGGATGGCCGGAGCAGCGATGGCCGTCTGGTTCCGCCGGGCCTGTACGTGTTCCGCGTGGAGGTGGAGCTGGACAGCGGCAACGAGGTCTGCACCGGCACCGTGGCCGTAGTGTACTGATACTGGTCGAGCGGCGATGCCAACTCGGGCAAGACACGCAGTATTCGGTGCCGCGGCGATGCTGGCCCTGGCAGCCGCCCCGTGCTTCGGCCAGAGCGCCAGCACCGAATACATCCCTTGGAGCCGCGCCCGGGTGCAGTTTCTCAACCGCGAGTACTATCCCTGGTGGGATGAGCGGTACGAGAACTACAGCCTGCTGAGCTACCGCGACTACGGCGAGATCGCGGCGCAGCGCGAGAACGCCACGTACGATCCCTTCGGCGGCTACCTGCTGGACGGCGTCGACCTGCTGCGCGTGTCGGAGTACCGCACCCTGGCCCCTCGCCGCGGCAGCCAGGTGTTCCGCAGCGCGCGTCTGCGCAGCGCCTTCCGGAATCTGGTGATCATGCGCGACCAGTACCAAGGCTGGTCCAGCCGGCTGATGGTCGGCGACGCGCTGGAAGCCCGCTTCACCTCGCTGACGCTGGACCAGCCGCGCCTGCAGGGTCTCCGTTGGGATGCCTCCTCGCACAAGAACCGCTTCTCGGTCGTCGCCGCTCGGGTCTCTGCGCCCGTCGCCGAGGACACGCAGGAGCTGGAATTCGCCACCTACCTGACCGGCGGCCACTGGGAGAGCCGGCTGGGCGACGTGCTCACCCTGGGGGCATCGTACGTGAACCTCTATCTGCGCGACAGCATGCAGCGGAACGGCTCGCTGCGCGGCGATTTCCCCAGTGCGCTGGGCGCCACGCGCTCCTACTTCGTGATCGTCAGCGACGATTCGCCCGAGGACGCCAACGGAGTCCAGGTCTACGGCCTGGAGGTCCGCGTCAATGGCGAGCCGCTGGCTCTGGAGCCGGAGGTCCGGCGAGTGGCCAACGTGGTGGAGCCGGCGCACGTGGCCCATCAGCGCCGCAACGGCGCCTGGGCGCCGCAGTGCCTGGAGGCGGCCAGCCTTCTGGGAGCTGGCACGGGGCGCTTCTACACCGACGGGACAGTCATGGCTCAGCGCCTGCCCTACACGGTGGGCGGGACAGACCTGCTGATCTTCCGCTTCGAGATCCCTACCGGTGTCGAACGCCTGCAATTCCGCGCCCGGGTGGCTGGCGACTACAGCATCGACGTGGGCGCTGCATTTCCCTGGGAAGGCGTCAGCGACCGCATCTGGGCCGACTGGCACAATGTGGCGCGTGCCCCCGGCAACGTGGCCGATGGCTCGAACCTGGCGTGGGTCGAGTTCGAATACGGGTTCTCGACAGGCATCATGGAGTACGGGAGCAATGCCTCGCTGCGGCTGTTCGGGGCCACGGTCGAGGGCGAGTTCGTCGACAACTTGGCCAGCCGCCGTTTCCCGCGGGCCCGCCACAGCCGCACCATCAGCCAGAAAGCCGGCTTCGTGCGCGCGCTGCGCCCGGTGGGGCGGTTCCGTCTGGGAGGAGAATGGTTCTGCGTGCCCGCTGGACTGCAGACGCGCATGTCCATGTGGTCGGCCAGCGCCAACAAGGTCATCGACTACGATCTGATTCAGGACAATGACGACGGCGATGTCTGGCCGGACGCATGGGAGCACTGGGATCCTCTGGACCCTCTCTACATCTCGCTCAAGAGCCAGACGGGCATGGATCCGGAAGCGCGGCCGACGCAGGCGGCGCTGGACAACTTGGGGAGTGGGTTGGCCAACAGCGTTGGCTTCGGCGTGTTCCCGGGGCTGGACCTGGATCGCGACAACGTGCTGGACATCAACATCACCCAGAATGGCACACCCGACTATGCGGAGCCGTTCCTGATGTACTGGGTGGAACCGGAGGATTTCGCGTACGGCGATGACCTGAACAACAATGGCGTGGTCGATGCCCGCGAGAACGACAACCGGCCGGACTATCCGTATCCGCTGGACAGCCGCGGGTTCCATGTCTTCGGCGCCGCCGAAGCCCCGGGCGGCGTCACCGTGCGGGCTGGGTCCTATCGGATCGCCCAGCAGGCTGGCTCGGGGCGCAATGACGTCGACTACCTGCAGCTTGGGTACGCGGCGGCATGGTCCGCCCTTGGCAGTCTGAAGGCCGACTACCGCCTGCGGCGGGTCCGCGACGACATCCCCGATCCCGTGTACCGCGTCGTGGTGGATCCGTTGTCGGCGACCAACAGCGCGGTCAAGATCTTCCACGATCCTCTGCTCATGCGCGACAGTTGGGTGCACACCGCCTTTGCGGAAGGCCGGATGCGGCCGCGCCCCGGACTCACCCTGGCGAGCGCGGCCAAGCTCGAGTTGAACGCCCTGGCCATGGAGGGCGGCGCAGATCGCCAGGCGATCACCGACGCGTACTGGGTGTGCAAGTCGGACTACGCGTACCAGCGCGGCCGGCTCCGGCTGGCGCCGATGGCCAAGCTGATGTACCACCGCCGCCTGGCTCCGGCAGCGTTGCTGCTGGATCAGGAGACGGTCGAGCTGTTCCCGATCCTCAGGCTGGACTACCGGCTGGGTGCGCGCACGCTGGTGCGTGCCGGCGTGCAGGGATTGCCTGGCTGGCCCCACGTGTTCCGGGACCGGCAATCGGGCTCCACCGACGCGGATGCGCGCCACTACCTGGTGGCGGTGCAGAATACGACGAACTACACCGGCTACGAGGTCAGCGTGAGCATGGGCTTCAGCGCCAGCCGCACCGAGTACGTCGGCCTGCCCAGCAGGCGGGTGCACCGCGCCAAGGAGTTCTTCGTGCAGGTGAGGGTACTGTGATGGTCCGACCGGGCAGGCAGTTGTGGCTGGTGGCGCTGGCAGGCGTTGTCGCGGGCGTGCTGCCAGCCCGGGCGCAACTGCTCTACCACGCTCCGGAGCAGTACGAGAACTACGCCCGGATCGGCTACCGGCCCTATACGGCTGGCGTCTTCGGCCGCACCACGCGCAACGTGTACGACGAGCTGGGCAACTTCGTGATGGATGGGGTCGAGGTCTTCCAGCTCAGCGAGGCTCGCACCGATCCGCCCAATCCAGGCAGCTACGTCAACAAAGGCTACTTCTACGGCGCCTACCTGAACCGCTTGGTCGTCGCCCAAGACAGCTACAAGAATTGGGCCAGTCGGCTGGTGATCGGCGATCGCATCCGCACCAAGTTCAGCTCGCTCACGCTGGACATGGTGGCGCTGAACGGCGTGCGCTGGGACATCGACGCGAGCGGCTCCCAGTTCACCTTCGTGGCCTCGCGCGAGGACTGGCCGATCTATACGGACGCCGACAACAGCCAGCACAGTGCCCAGGACTGGGCGACCTACCTGCTCGGCGGGCACTTTCACCGCCGGGTCGGGGCGGTGGACATGAGCCTGTCCTACGTCAACCAGCACCGCACCAACAGCTTGGTACGCTGGGGCGAGAACAGCCTCAAGGGCGTCCTGCCGAACAGCAACAACCCGCCTGCGTACATCGTGGTCAAGATCAGCGACGACTCGGACCAGGATGGCGGCGGGCCGCGGGTCTTCGGCGTGTGGGTCGACGCACTGGTGCTCGACGCGGCGGGCGATCGGGTGCGCATCGAGGCGCGCGCGGATACGGCCCAGGTCTGGGCCAGGCTGTTCCGGCCGGAGGTGACGCGGCACGACAGCCGGGTCATCGATCCCACGTACCCCAATCGGGACCGGTACTTTCCCGAGGACCGCTCGATCCCGCCCTACTACCAGTATCTCAAGGGCCAGTTGCCGTTGGTTCAGGGCGAGCCGCTGGAGGCCGACGGCACGGGGTATCTGCTGTATTGGTTCCGCATTCCGCAGGATCTGCGCTCCCAACTCCAAGAGATCCATTTCCTGGCGGATGTGGCCAACGACTATCGGATCGAAATGGCCGAGATCTATCTGCCGGGCGCCGTCGCCTCCTCCCCGAATCCGGACGTCACCGGCGAGCGCGCGACGTTCTTCACGACGGTGGCCGCGGCGCCTGGCAACGTGCAGGATCTGTCCAATCGACGGCACGTGCGCTTCGCGTACGGGCGCCAGACTGGGCGCACCAACGTGAGCCTGCGCCTGGAGATCGAGCGGCCGGGACTCACGCTGCGCACGGAGTACGCGCGGGCGTTGCTGTACGAGCAGTACCCGGCCAGCGGCGGCACCTACCACTGGCAGCAGCACAGCGGCAACGCCTTCTTCGTCAACCTGAGGAAGCGACTCGGCGCCGCCAGCGTCGGCGGGGAGTACTTCCACATGTCGCCGCGGTACGGTACCAACCTGGAGGTCGAGGATCCCAACTACCGTTCCTACACCGACATGCTGGACAGCCCCTTCAGCGTCTTCCCGAGCTTCGCGCTGCGCTACAACAACACGGTCGAGTTCTCCACCGTGGACGACAATGACGATCGCGATCGCTACCCCGACACGCACTTCCTCAAGGACTTCGCGGACAACGACGGGATCTACCCCGGTCTGGATCTGGACCAGGACGGCCGTCCCGACACCAACGAGAATGGCAACACTGTCCCGGACTACCTGGAGCCGTTTCTGCTGTACCACGCCGATCCGCCCGAGTACGACTTCGGCGACGACCTGAACAACAACGGGGTCATCGACCATCGCGAAGACGACCTCAAGCCCGACTATCCGTACGACGTCGACACCGAGGGATATCACCTTTTCGTCGACTGGGAACCGCTGCCGCGGCTGGAGTTGAGCGCAGGCCACTACGACTGCCGCCAGCCGTGGCGCGGGGGCCGGAACCGGGTGCACTACGCCAAGCTTCACTACGAGCGCTCGCTATACCCGTTCGGCACGGTCGAGGCGGCCAATACCCTGAAGCGGGTGTGGGACGACATCCCCGACGACACGCCGCAGTTCGCGGCCTTGGTCTCCAACGCTGTGCCCTTCGAGGTGCGGGGCAGCCCGGCCACAGCCATGGAGCGCGTGCTGGTCGAGGACGAGCTGGCGATGCGCAACAGCCTGGTGAACACGGCGTACTTGGAGGCCACGTTCCTCAAGATCGACGACGTGACGATCAGCAACCGGCTCAAGTGGACGGTCAACTGGCAGCGCGCCACCGAGCTGCAGCCCGCCAATGCCGTGCACGAGTGGGCCTGGGTCCTGCGCGGCGACTACCGCTGGACGCTCGGCAGGCTGACGGTCCAGCCCAAGGCCAAGCTGATGGGCTACGTGCGCAGGGATCGCGAGGAGCGCCTCCGCCGCATCGGCGAGGGCTATTTCTTCCCGATGGTGGTGGCCGAGTACGCGCTGACGCCGGCGACGTCCCTGGGCTTCGGGGTGCAGGGGGTGCCGTTTCTGCCAGCGCGGTACCGGGATTTCGAGAATGAGCGGGTTCGCTTCGGATCGCAGGACTACCTGGCCACCGTGACCAACACGACCACCTACAGCGGGTACCACCTCAGCCTGAACCTGGGCTATCATCTCAAGCTGATCCGGTACGACGATCGCCGGCGGGCCGCGGAGGACGTGGACCGCACGCTGTTTTTCATCCGTCTGATCATGGGATTGGAGCCCTTCAAGGGATGAGCCGGCTGCTGCACATCCTCGTCGTGGTCGTCGTGGCGACGAGCGCCTGGTGGCAACCCGCACGGGGGCAGACGGACACCGTGCGCGTCCCCCTGTACGTGCCGGGCAGGGCCTTCCTGTATCGGGACGCCCAGCCATACGCCAACTACGCGTTCACGGACTACGAGATTCCGGAGACCGCGCTGATCCCGCCCTTCGAGCGGCGCAGCTACTACGGGCCGTTGGGCGACTACCTGATCACCGGGTACAACGTCTTCTCGTGGCGGGAACTGCGGGCCGAGGCTGGGACCGCGGTGGGGTCGCGCAGCTCCATCGACAAGTGGAACCGCTACAACCTGTTTCAGCGAAACGTGGTGGCCCAGGAAAGCTACGGCGGCTGGGCGGCCCGGTTCCTCGTCGGCGACGAGATCCGCACGGTCTTCACGCCTCTGACCTTCCGCCAGTGCGCCGTCAATGGGCTGCGCCTGGACACGGCCACCGACAGAACCCGCTTCTCGGCCATGGCCTCTCGGTACCGGCAGCCCATCTGGGTAGGAGGCGAGAACAAGCCGCGGCCGCGCGACGCGTCGCTGCTGCTGGGAGGGCACGGCGAGATCGACATCGGGGCACTCACCCTGGGGGCCACCGGCGTGCACTTCCACATCTTCGACAGCGAACAAGAGGATTTCGCGCTGCGCGGCAATCTGGAATCGACCCAGGGCCTGCCCAGCTACGTGATCGTGCGGATCAGCGACGATTCGCCGGCCGACGAACGCGCCGGCGCCGTGATCTCGCAGGTGCGCCTGGTGGTCAACGGTGCGGCTCGCCCCGATCTCGAGCCGGTGATCGTGCGCCTCGACAGCCGCAACCCCACGTTCGTCGGCGTGACCAATCGCCTGACTGGGCAGTTCATGCGCACGGCCTACCCGGACCAGGAGACGCGGTACGCCGACGTGCTCTACCTGCTCAGACACCGGGCCGGCGAGGACGTCAGCCGCTACGTCAACCTGCCCGAGTTGGTGCGCGAGATCGAGGTGGTCCCCGCGGGCGCGTCGCTGCGCGCGGACGGGTACGATGTGATCGAGTTCTTCTACGATCTGTCCGCCGAACCGTACGTGCGCCGGGTCCAGGTGGAAGCACTGCTGGGCAGCGACTACCGGATCGAGGTGTTCGGCGTCTCGGCCGCCGAGCCCACCTCCGCTCGCGAGGAGGCGCGCTGGAAGATCGGGGCTCTGGAGGGCCGCCGGCGGGCTCCGGGCAACGTGCAGGACCTGTCGAACTTGGAGTGGGTGCGGCTGGATGCCGGGGCCTGGACTGGCCGGGCCGTGGTCGGTGTCGACGGCAAGTGGGAGGCCTTCGGGGGGCGCGTCCGCTGGGAGTACGCCCAGAGCACGGAGTTCCGCCAATATCCGGACGGTCGGCCTGGGTACCGCGATGCCCGCGATCTGCAGGGCGTGCGCCAGTGGCTCGGCGCGCGTTCGGTCACCCACGAGGTCTGCTACTACGTGACCGCGCAGTGGACGCGGGACTGGTGGGAGGCCGGCGGCGAAGTCTTCTCCATCGGTCCGGAGTTCACCCGGCAGTTGATCGGCACCGATGCGGGCAACCTGCTGGTGAACGAGGAGATCACCGACGGCTTCATCGAAGACAACGACGACAACGACCAGTGGCCCGACCGGGGTCCCGGCGTGCGCTTCGGACACTATGGCGCCGCGGAGAACGACCCGGACGGCGTGTTCCCGGGCAACGACGCCGACAACGACGGCATCCCGGACACCAACCGGAACGCCAACGAGCTGCCGGACTACGAGGAGCCGTTCCTGCTCTTCGAGGTCGAGTCACCGGAGTACTTCTACGGCCGCGACTGGAACCACAACGGCATCGCCGACGAGCGCGAGGACGACCTCGAACCGGATCTGCCCTACCAGCTCGATCAGCGAGGCACGCACGCCTTCGGCAAGCTGCGGTTGCCCGGCGGGTTGAGCCTGACGTTGGGCCGGCTCGACGCCCATGGCATCGCGTCCGGCGGGCGCAACCAGATCGCCTACGGGGGCGTCGCTTACCGATGGGAGCGCCCGGGGCGGACGCGGCTGGAGGGCGAGGTCTTCCTGCAGCGGGTCCACGACGATATTCCCAATGACTACCGGATCTTCGAGGAGACGCTGAGCGTGCCGCAGGCCGATCAGTCGATGCACGCTGCCGGGGCGCGCGTGTACGAGTACCAGGTGGTCAAGGACGAGCTGGACTGGCGCAACAGCGTGGACCGCCAGTACTACGCGGCCGGACAGTGGCGGCCGCTGCCGGGACTGCGGCTGGAAGGCAACCTGCGCTACGGCACCAATCGGCAGAAAGCCAGCACGCTGGCGGACGGTACCGAGCAGCGCGGCGATGAACTGCGGGTGTGCAGCGGCGTGGCCAAGGCAGAGTACACCTGGCAGGCAACCGCCAGTTGGGACGTGGTCGGCCAGCTCAAGGGGCTGTTCTTGCGGCGCGAGCGCGACAGCCTCCCGGTGGCTCTGCGGAACGAGTGGACGCTGGTGCCGATTCTCAAGGCGCGGTGCCAGTTGACGCCGCGGACGCGGCTGAGCTTGGGGACCCAGGGGCTGCCTGGTCTGCCGGTCCGGCGGCGCGACCGCGACGATCGCCGCGACAGCGTGGACGAGGTGGTGCGCATCGCGGAGCTGAGCAACCGGTCATCGTACTTCGGGTACCAGATCTCCACGAGCCTGGGAGTGAAGCTCACTCGTCGCGACTACCGCCATCCCTCCCGGGCGAACGATCAGATCGACGTGACCGCGGCTTTCCTGCGGGTCTTTCTGGGATACGAGTGAGGGCAGCAGTATGCTCGCCTGGTTGACCATAGCCCTGGTTCTCGGGGTCGCCGTGAGTACCCGCTACGTGCCCACGGTGGAGGAGCTGCAGGCCACCTTCGAGCAAGGGCAGAAATTCTACGCCTCGGGGGCGTACGATCAGGCCATCGAACAGTATCAGCGCGTGGCGGGCAGGCAGAGCCGACTGCTGGACGAGAAGGCGATCACCGTGACCGTGGGCGAGGTGCGCGCCCCGCAGGACGAGGTGGCTCGGTACCAGATCGGCAATGCGTACTTCAAGATGGCCGAAGAGGCGCTGGGCCATGCCGAGGCCCGGCGTGACCCGGCGGCGCTGGAGGCGGCGCGCCGCACCGCCGAGGCGCTGTTCGCGCAGGCGCGCGACCACTTCCTCCAGACGGAGGCGGTGGCCACCGAGCCGGCACTGCAGGCATTGGCGCGCAGCCGCGTGCTCACCTGCCACTACCGGATGCAGGATTACGCGGGCACCATTCGTGAAGCCGAGGTCCTGCTGGCACGGTACCCGCGCAGCGCCTATGTGGAGCAGGCTCTGTACGACATCGGCTGGTCTCGCTACGAGCTGCAGGACTACGCGGGCAGCATCGCCGCGTTCGCTGGTCTGGTAGCCAGATTCCCCGGCGGGTACCGTGCCAACCGCGCCCTGTTTCAGATCGGCGAGGCCCACTTTGCGCTGGGCGAATACGCCGCCGCCACCGAGGCCTACCGCCAGTTGGTGGAATCCCAGGGTCTGGAGCGGATGACGGAGCGCGAGATCCAGCAGATGAAGCGCGAGAAACTGGCGGGCCTGGTCGACGAGACCGCCCTGGATCTAGCTGCGAAGGCCCTCATCCGCATCGGCGTCTGCCACGAGAAGCTGGGGGAGTACGCGGCGGCGGCGGCAGCGTTCGAGCGGATCGCTGTCCAGTTCGCCGACGAACGCCGACTGGTGGAAGAAGCCTATCGGCGACAGGCGGACATGTACTCCAGCTTGGGCGACTTTGCCGCCTGCATCGGCGTGTATCGCCGGGCCATCGATGCCCAGCAGGATGTCGGAGGCCGGGCGCGCATGCAGTTGCTGTTGGCCAACCGGTACTTCGAGACCGGGCACTTCGAGGAGGCCATCGAGGAGTACAACGTCTACCGGTACACCTACGCTGAATTGGCGGACCGTGTCGGGCTGCCGCTGGCGGGCGCCGGTCTGCAGATCGCCAAGGCCTGGTTCGGACGAGCGGAGGCTGCGCCGGCGTCCGAGGCAGCGGGCTGCTACCGCCAGGCGGAGCTCGAACTGCGCCGCACCCTGGCAGCGTCCGCAGGCTCGCCCCTGGAAGGCGAACTGCGCTTCCATCTGGGCCTGGCAGTGCAGCGGCAAGGCGGGGCGGACAAGCTGCGCGAGGCCGCGCAGGTGTTCGCGATGGTGCGCGCGGCCGCGGGGCCCGCCGGTCTGGGGCGCAGCGCCCTGTTCCAGATGGCGCGGATTCACGGGCAACTGGGAGAACGGGAACAGGCGGCGGCGCTCTACCGCCAGCTGGTCGCCGAGTGCGCCGCCGCGCCCGAAGCCGACGTGGCGCACTTCGAGCTGGGGCTGGTACTGCGGGACGGCGGCGACATCGACGGCGCGGTGGCCGAGCTGCGCGCGGTGCGCGCGGACTCGCCACTGTTCGCTCGCTCGCGCCTCGAAGCTGGGCAGGCGCTCGCTGCTCGCGAGGAGCGCCAGCAGGCGCTGGCTGTGTTCCTGGAAGGACTGGAAGGCACGGGGACCGACGAAGAGCGTGCCCTGCTGAACTATCTGCTGGGGGCCACGCACGCGCAGTTGGGGCAGCACGAGCAGGCGCTGGCGTTCTTCGCGCGCGCGCAGGCCGGGGCCGACCAGGAGCTGCAGGAGCGGGCCGTGTACGCCCAGGGAGTGGCCGCGTACAAACTCGGGCGTCAGGCGGAGGCAGCGGCGCTGCTGGCGCGGCCGTGGGTCGACCCCGAGGTGGCGCGGGCCGCGCGTCGGCTGCTGGCCGCCGCCTATGCGGCGCTCGGCGACGCGCCGGCCGCCATGGCCGTGTATGCCGCGTTGGCCCAGGAGGCGGCCACCTCGCTGGAGCAGGCGGAGTCCCGGCTGGCGCTGGCCGAAATCGCCTATCGGCAGCACGAGTACCAGCAAGCGATCGCGGCGGCCGCCGAGGTGCAGCAACTGGCCATCGCCGAGGACAGCCTATCGGTCGATCGTCCCTACTTCCTGCGCGAGAAGGCGGCCTTCCTGATCGCGGATGCGTACACGCGCTTGGGAGACTATGCGGCCGCACGTGCGGCCGCCCAGGCGGGGTTGGCGGACTATCCGGCGGGGTTCTATGCGGCCGATCTGCTCTTCGTGGACGGCACCGCGGCGCTCCAGCTCGACCAGCACGCCGAGGCGGCTGCCC
>Ga0067045_1029328_pt1 | contig 21701 bp, 18 predicted proteins | sample TerdegcTABiofilm_FD_59184 | JGI IMG/M metagenome (GOLD analysis project Ga0067045, IMG submission 59184) | Combined Assembly of (Gp0054472, Gp0054536) Wastewater bioreactor microbial communities from Singapore -Terephthalate degrading...
CCCGTTGTCGTGCTGAGCAACAACGATCTTACGGATCAGGTTTGTTAGTAGGATGCATCATGTCTTCCGGACCCCTGGTATTTGGATTCATCGTCTCTTTGAGACGAGTAGCAGGTGGGGGTTTGGGGGAGGAAATGGAGCGCAATGAGATCTGTGGATAACTCGGAGCTGGGACGATGGCGGGAGCTGGATTCAATCCATGTGCTTCGCCTGCTGGCGGAACACGTCAAAGAAGATCTCTCGTTCCACCCAAGATCAAGTCATCTGACCACTCGATGGCACGTCCATGTTGCCGGACATGATTGGGAGTTCTTGTGCACTGGGCCAAAGTTTTGGGATGTGCGTATGGACTGTGGCGGCGGCGGTGCCGTTGATTTGGTCATGCACATCTATGGCCTCAACTTCAAGGCGGCCGCAAAGCTTCTGAAAGACATGGGTCTATGAGGCTTGTCTTGGCCACGGCTGATCTCATGGTTGAAGGCCGATCGTTTGAGGGCTTCCCATTGCTGCTGGCCGATGACGGCTGGCCTTTGGAACCAGCACAATCGTTCCTGTGGCACGCCTTGGTCACCCAAGGAAGCATTGAAAGCAAGCTCACATGGGAAGCATATGGCCGCAGGCTTTATGACTACTTTGCGTTCTTGTCTGCCAACGGCCTGGCCTGGGATGAAGACCCAAAGCCGCACGGACTCAGCGTTGTGGCAAGGTATCGCGACTGGTCGCTCGGAGAGCTGGGCTTGAATCCCAACACTGTGAACAAGCGGTTGAATCTGGTGGTCCGGTTTTACGATTGGTGCAAACGCCAGGGGCACATCACTTACCTACCGTTTGGCGTGCGCGATGTTCGCACGCCATCGCATCAGGGCTTTCTTGCCCATGTGGATCGCGCGGGCGGCGTCGTTTCAAAACCGACGGTGATGGCGCGCGAGCGCAAGGCAACGATCAAATTCCTGACCAAAGAGCAGGTTAGGCAATGCCTTGGCGCGAGGCTTGACCCAAGCCATGCGCTGTTGTTCAACCTGATGGTTCGCACCGGGATGCGATCCTGCGAAGCGCGCACGTTTCCTCTAGCCTACGTCTTCAATCCGAGAGCCCGAAAAGGGCTGACACCTGGGCAGATGATCCGCGTCACTCTGGAGCCCGCTGACATGCACATCAAGTATGGCAAGCCCAGAAGCGTGGACGTGCCTTGGTCTCTCATGGAAGACATGTGGGCCTATTCGCTGCACCAGCGAGAAGTCCGGCAGCAAAGAGCCGGGAACGCCCCTGCAGCACTTGTTCTGACAGAGCTTGGAACAGAGTTCTCGAAAGGGGCCATTGTGGATGCGATGAAAGCCATCGAAAAGGAAGTTGGCTTTCCGGTGCGGGCGCACATGCTGCGGCACACCTATGGAACCTACACGCTGTCGGCACTGCGCAAGAGCGCTGACTTCCAGGGTGAGCCGCTGCTGTATGTTCGCGACCGCATGGGACACTCTGACGTGCAAACCACAGCGATCTACCTGCATCTAATCAATCAGTTGGACGCACAGATCGTTTTGGCCCATGAAGACGAAATGGACATGCTGTTCGCCAACGGTGGCGAGGATTCCATAGCGATGGGGAGTCATTGATGGCCCGCGCCAAGGACTACAAGGCCAAGACACCTGCAATCACAATCGACCTTGCGGCGGATTCTGATGCATCCGGCGCGATCGTCGCGCTGCCTCCCAATCCGCGAAACCACAACATCATTGACTTGCGTCCATGGTTGGGACATGGCTTTGACGACTGGGTTTGGGCGGCAGCGACTGTCTTGAAGGCGCGACTCCACAGCGGCAACTATTCGGTGGCCAGCATTGTGAGCTTCGCGGCCAACGGGATGAAAGTATTTCTGCCCTACCTCACAGGCAATCAAGGGGGCATCGTGCCGTCGCGTCCATCAGATATGACAGCGACAGATGTCGTTCGCTATATCGCTTGGCTCAGGCTCAAATACCCGAACGGCTCCACTGCCAAGAACTATTACTCTGCCTTCAAGTCGGTGTTGGTTGGACTCATGGACTACGGCTTCATTGACCAATCCCATGATGTTTTGCTACCTGCCAATCCGTTCCCAATGAATGGGGCGACGACGCGAGGTGAAACTCCACTAAGTCAATCTGAAATGGAGCGTTTGGCCGCGGCGCTCAAGCTAGATCTTATTGCCATTCACCACGGGGGGTTCAGCGGTTTGGACTCAGAGGCGCTTGTGGTTCTGATGCTCATTGTTGGCATGCGTTCGGGCATCAACACCACTCCGCTCCTTGAAATGAAGCGGGATTGCTTGGGTCCACACCCCTTTATGCCCAACTTGATGCTGGTCAGAACTTTCAAGCGCAGAGGAAAAGGTGCGCAATTAACGTCACTGCGGCAAACTCATATCCACGACCTTGCAGCGTCGATCCCCATGGATGGCGTCGCGGTGCTAAAAATGGTGCTGGGAATGACGCAGAACCTCGTCGCCGAGGCACCAGACGGCATCAAAGATCGTGTTTGGCTCTACCGCTCATCACAACGCGGTGACCTCAAGGGGCAAACACTTTGTCTGAATATGGGCCGCGTTCACGAAAATACCAAAGCAATAGTTCACCGCCACGGGTTGTTCGCCGATGACGGCTCAGTGTTGCGAGTCACACTTGGACGCCTACGAAAGACCATGGAAAACCGTCTATGGAAGCTCAGCGATGGCGACCTGCTTGCCGTGTCCGCAGTGATGGGCCATTCCCCCCAGGTCGCAGACAACCACTACTTGCACCTTGATGAGCGCACCAAGGCCGAGGGTGCCAAATTCATTGGCGAGGCGTTGCCAGGCAAACTCAGGGGGCACGACCTCGTGCCCACCCCCACGGGTAGTTGCAAGGACAGCTTGCAAGGCGCGCTCGCTCCGAAGGACGGCTCAACACATTGCGCGGAGTTCACGCATTGCCTAGGGTGTCCGAGCTATGCCATTGTGGGGACGGTCAAGGATCTGCACCGGCTCTTCAGTTTTCAGCGCTTCCTGATGTCGGAGGTAGGCTACTACGCCACGGACGAGTGGAGTGAGTGGCGCCTTCACCATCAGGACCTCATTGCAAGAATCGACCAAATTGCATACGACAACTTCATCCCGGAAATGGTGGCGCAAGCCAAGGCGCTTGCCGAGAAAAATCCCCATTCCTTCTGGGCGATACGCATGCGCCAGTCGCAACTGAGTCGAGAGGCACGCTATGGCCGGTAACGCGATTGCATTGCAGCCGCCAAAGGCCTACGACCTCTTGGCTGCCCAGCCCGCTTCATCCAAAGGGCTGTCGGAATCCGAGAGATCCAATATCGTGGTCAGTGCGGTGGCTGACATGGACGGCAGCAACCACGTTCTGTCCCGATTTGGTGATCCGGTGTGGGACTTCAGGCCCTACTTTGAGCAATCCAATGTGGCCGATGGTCAGAAATACATTCCCTGGCCTGAGGACTGCTCGCAAGAGTTGGTCGACGACTGCAAGGTTGTTCTGTATGTATGGTTCAAGCGAGGCCTGCCAGGCTCCAAGCCTCCGGTGGCAATGGGCATCTGCCAGACTGCCATCGCATCCGCGATTCCGATGATGCGTTGGCTGACTGCGTTGAACATTAAGAGATTCGACCAGGTCAGACCCATACACGTCGCGAACTACGTCCATCACACCAAAGCCCGCCTGACCCGCAATGCGCATAGCGTCTACGACAGCTTGCGCATCCTGGACTTCTTATGGGTGTTTCGCAACGAGACTTCGTCTCCGCTTGCTGCATGTCCATGGGGCGAGAGCTCACTGTGGCGGGTCAGCGGATTGGCAAAGCAACCCGGAAACCAATTTGGGCGAACTGAAACCGGGAAAACGCCCATCATTCCTGCTGATGTTCAGGCCAAGGTGTTCAACTATTGTGAAGAGGTTCTTGCAGCGGCACCGGAAATTCTGAACGAGCGCGATGCCGGGAGGTTGGGGTTTAGAAATCCTGCGTTGATCCGCATTCGGGATGCTGCACTTTACGTCCTGTCGATAACCAGTGGCATGCGCAATGAGGAGGCGATTGGGGTCGAGTCTGGGTCATGGCGAAGCGAAGTGCGAGACGGCGTTCAATTCCACTGGGTCGCTACCACCGAGCATAAGACAGGAAAAGGCAAGGTCGAATTCTTGATCCCCGAACTCACAGTCAAAGTCTTGGATCTGATGAACCGCTATGCAAAGCCGCTTCAAGAAAAGATGGCTCTTGAAGTTGCGGAACTGGAGTGCAATCCAACACCTCAGGATTTGACGAATCGGATGCTGCGATTGGCAAAGGCAAAGCGAGACGTCAGAAAGCTTTTTCTATGCACCAGCATGTCTGGTCAGAGTGAATCGGCTGGATACCACGTTGATGCGCTATCCAATGGTGGATCAAAGGTCTCATTCCGACGATTGGCCATGGCTGCCGGAACGGACTGGCAGTTGGCACCGCACCAATGCCGTAAAACTTACGCGCGCAATATTGTGGAGTCGCGCATGGGGCGCTCCTCGCTTGTATTCCTCAAATGGCAGTTCAAACATTCCAGCATGAGCATGACCCAGTTGTATGCGTCCAACCCAATGCAGGATGCATCGCTGTTCGATGAAGTTCTGGAGGAGATGACCAACTTCAAGGTGGACTTGATTGAGTCTTGGCTTGGGGATCAGCCTTTGAGCGGCGGAGCCGGGCACGAAATCAAAAAGGTGCGCGCGATTGCCTTGAAAAGTCGCACGGCATTGTTGGCGGAGACGGCGCCTCAAGTTCACATCCGTGCTACCGGCCACGGGTGGTGCTTGGCCCAGGAAAAAGGATGTGGAGGCGCGGGATTGTATGAAACAACCCGATGTGTGGGATGTAAGAACGGTGTGATTGATCAGTCGTTTGCGGACGTCTGGAGAGGTATCTATGACCAACAAAACGAATTGCTGGCCATTGACGATGCGGGACCAGCGGTCAAGCAACGCGCTGAGCGTGACGTTCAATGGGCGCGCCAGGTTATGGTGGATCTCGGGGTGCTCCCACAAGCGTCGTGTGCGTCAAATTTGAGCGGAGCTTCAAATGAATGATCCCAAGGCTCGTAGTCGAAAGAAAACTGTTGATGAAATTCAACGGGCCATTGTGCAATTGCAGGCTGACCAAGGCAAGCTGTCCATCTCTGCGGTTGCCAAGTTGGCTGAAGTCACCCCTGGACTGATTCACAACACATACCCTGACCTCGCCGAGAAAATTCGAGGCCTGGTGGGCAAGGCGACGCGCGCCCAGCGCGACGCCAAGCATGACGCACTGGTTCATGAGCGCGAGGTAAACCGCGCTCTAAGGCAGGAACTCGCTGAGACGCGTGCGGACTTGTCAAAGCTTGCGTCGATCAATCAAGTGCTTGTCCATGAAGTGGCCTTGCTCAAGGGCATGGCCACGGGGAAGGTGGTCTCGATTCTTCAACCCAAAGGCACAGGCATTTAGTCATGTTCGCTCTGGTTGGTGGCAATAATTTTTACGTTAGTTGGTCTTGACCTATGAGATGGGAGACTGCACTCGGCCAAGAGCGACCAACTGATGTGAGAACCCGAGCGGCAGTTTGAGGCTGGTTGCGGTCGTTTAACTCTGAACTATCAATGACTGCTCATGGAGACGACAGACATTGGCTTCTGAGCAGCGATGAGAAATCCAACAATTGACAGTTATCAGAGATACCTGAAAACGGTTGGTCGACTCACTTCGTGGTGAGTCGCTCCTTTGCGAGTCTCGTGCCCGCTGCAAGTGCTTCCAATTTACGCCAAGCCACGTGCCGTGCCATCGGAGCCATGCCGCAATTCGTGCACGGGAATAATCGCTCTTTTGGCACGAACTCTAGCGCCCGACCGATGGTGTCTGCGACCTCCTCGGGTGTCTCGACCACATCGCTGGCCACATCGATCACACCGACCAAAACGTCCTTGCCGACCAGCAGTTTCATCAGCTCTGGCGGAACATGGGAGTGGATGCACTCCAGGCTCACCTGATCGATGCTACTGCGGGCAAGTGCGGGTAACACAGACTCATATTGGCGCCACTCATCGCCCAGGGTGCTCTTCCAGTCGGTATTGGCCTTGATGCCATAGCCGTAGCAGATGTGCACGGCCGTCGTACACGTCAGCCTCTGCGCCGCGCGCTCGAGCGCCTTCACCCCCCAGTCTGCGGCGTCATTCATGTAGACATTGAAGGCGGGTTCGTCAAACTGGATGATGTCCACGCCGTCGGCTTGAAGTGCCAGCGCCTCCTGATTCAGCAGCTCAGCAAACGCGAAGGCCATCTGGACCTTGTCGCCGTAGAAACGGTCTGCAACGGTGTCGACGATGGTCATCGGGCCGGGTAGCGTGAACTTCAGCTTCTTCTTCGTGTGCGCACGCGCTAGCTGGGCTTCAAAGGCATGTACCCGGCCTTTCAGGCGCAGGCTCGACACGACCTGCGGGACCATCGCGTCATACCGGTTGTCGCGAATGCCCATCTTCACCTTGTTCTCGAAGTCGATGCCCTCGACTTGTTCCAGGAACCCATGCACAAAGTGCTGCCGGGACTGCTCGCCGTCGCACACGATGTCCAGGCCGGCGTCCTCCTGCGCCTTGATCCAGAGCAGGGTCGCGTCAGCCTTGGCCTGGCGAAGCGCGTCGCCCTCTGCCTTCCACTGGGGCCAAAGCTTGTGGGTTTCAGCAAGCCAGGCGGGTTTGGGCAGGCTGCCGGCGATGGAGGATTCAAACATCAGGGGGTCCTTTCAAGAAAGAGGGTACGGGTCATAGCGCGCAATGGCGGGTCCATTGTTCGAGCACGTTTTTGTAGGGTTTGATGAAGTGCTCTTCGGTGTACTTGCCTTGCTGCACAGCCAACTGGCTGCGCTCCTCCCGGTCGTAGACGATTTGCGTCGATGAATAGTCCTGGTTCTTCAAGCTCGGTTGGTAGAGCTTCCCCGCTGCGCAGTTGGCGTTGTAAATCTCGGGGCGATAAATCTTTTGAAAGGTTTCCATGGTGCTGATGCTGGCGATGAGCTCCAGGTTGGTGTAGTCGGCCAAGAGGTCGCCCTGGAAATAGAAAGCCAGTGGTGCAATGCCATTGGGGGGCATGAAGAAGCGAACCTGCATCCCCATCTTTGCGAAATAGTGGTCTGTGGAAGACAGTTCGCTTTGTTCGTATTCGACACCCAGTACGGGGTGCTGGTTGTCGGTCCGCAGGTAGGTCTTGCTGGTGGACACGCTGATGCAGATTACAGGCGGCTTGCCAAAGCGCGCCTTGTACTCGCTGGAGTTGGCAAACTGTTTGAAAAGCTTGCCATGCAGATCGCCAAAGTTGACAGGCAGCCCGAACTCCGCGCGATCCGCGTTGTACTCCGGGAGCAACACGCTGAAGTCGTAATCGCGCACGTACGAGGAGAAGTTGTTCCCCGCAATGCCATCGATTCGCTTGTTCTCCTTCCCGTCCCAAATGCAGGGTTTGAGCATCTCGATCAAGGGAAAGCCGCTGGCACTTGCCTGTGAGTCCAAGTGCATTTCGACGGAGATGATCTCCAACTCGACGGTGTAGCGGTCTCCTGCTGGATTGTCCCAATGCGCCAGTTCATTGCACCGGTTGTCAATCATCCTGAGCGTGTTGCGCAGGTTCTGTTGCCGGCTGGTACCCCTGGCGAGGTTGGCAAAGTTCGTGGTCAGGCGCGTGCTGCTTGAGGGTTGGTAGTTTTCATCAAAGCGGGTGCTGTTGATGTGAAAGGCAAATTCTTCGTGCATGGCGATGGGGCGATTCAAATGTTCAAGTGGAGTGGGGCTTGTGTCAGGCGAGCAGCAGTTCGTCGGCCAGAACCGGACTGGCGTGACGTGCCTCTGTGATCAGCGGCAGCGCCCGCTGCACCGCGAGCCGGGCGCGCTCTAGCAGCGCCTCATCCCGCAACCGGTGGTCCACAAAATCCCTGTCGGTCGCGTAGACACCCAGTGGCAAGGTGCGCGCCTGGAAAAAACTGAACAGGGGTCTCAACTGGTGATCGATCACCAGCGCATGCCGCTCGCTGCCGCCGGTTGCAGCCAACAACACTGGCTTGTCGATCAATGCGTCTTGTTGGATGAGGTCGAAGAAGTGCTTGAACAGCCCTGTGTAAGACCCGCGATACACCGGCGTGGACACCACCAGCACATCGGCCTGTTCGACCGCCATCAGTTCTCGCTCCACCGCCGGTGGTAATTCGGACCTTCGGACCGCGCCCGAAAGCTGCGATGCCAGCTCTCCGACTTCCGTCAGATGTGGGCGGCATGGGACTTCAGCCGAAATCAGTGCCAGGAGATGTTCGGCCAGCGCTGCCGATTTGGACGGGCGCTGCAGCCCGCCGGAGACTGCGACGACATGCAGTGGGCATTGCGTTGTTTGTTTCATGGATGGCGACAGAGACAAGCGAATCAAGGAGCGGATGCTAGGGCGATCAATCCATGAAGTAAAATGGTCTTATCTCATAGTTCAATGAACTTATTTCATAAGCATGCTAGAACGTATCCATCTCAGCATCGTCCAGCAGGTAGAGAATCAGGGGTCGCTGACCGCGGCTGCCGGGGTGTTGAACCTCACGCAGTCAGCCCTGAGCCACAGCATGAAAAAGCTGGAGCAGCAACTGGGCACCGATGTCTGGCTGCGCGAGGGTCGAAGCCTGCGGCTCACACAGGCGGGGCAGTACCTGCTGGCGGTCGCCAACCGTGTGCTCCCGCAGCTGGATCAGGCAGAGAGCACACTTCGGCAGTTCGCCCAGGGCGAGCGCGGTACCCTGCGCATTGGCATGGAATGCCACCCCTGTTACCAATGGCTGCTCAAGATCGTCTCGCCCTACCTGGCCACTTGGCCAGATGTGGACGTGGACGTGAAGCAGAAATTCCAGTTCGGGGGCATCGGTGCGCTGTTCGGTTACGAGATCGATCTGCTGGTGACCCCCGACCCGTTACACAAGCCCGGCCTGCATTTCGAGCCGGTGTTCGACTACGAGCAGGTGCTGGTGGTTGCTGGAAACCATGCCTTTGCGCAACAGGCCCATGTGAAGCCTGCCCAGCTTGTGAGCGAAACGCTCATTACCTACCCAGTCAGCCCCGAGCGGCTGGACGTGTACACGCAGTTCCTTGCCCCGGCGGGCATTGCACCACGCCGCCACAAGACCATCGAAACCACGGACATCATGCTGCAGATGGTGGCCAGTGGCCGCGGAGTGGCAGCGTTGCCGCGCTGGCTTGCACTGGAGTATGCCGAGAAGATGGATGTGGTGCCCGTCCAGCTGGGCCGACACGGCATCGCCAAGCAGATTCACCTGGGAACGCGTGAGCAGGACAGGGACACGGACTATCTGCAGGCCTTCATCCAGTTTGCGCGGAACGCTCAGGTGTAGCGCTGCTCCAGCGCGTCCCATGCGGGCTTGTTCACCAGCCGCTGCCGTTCTGCGAAGGGCGTCACCAGGCCGCTGTCCTCGCGCACTTCCTTGGCATCGCGCAGCGTGGTCAGGGTTTTTTGCATGCCCATCACGGCGCCTTGCAGCGCGGCATTGGCGTACAGCACGATGCCAAAGCCCAGCTCGCCCAACTGGTCGGCATTGAAGATGGGGGTCTTGCCGCCGATCACCATGTTCATGAGCTGGGGCTTGGCCAGGCGCTGCGGCAGCGCGCGCACTTCCTCGGCCTTGGTGACGGCCTCCACGAACAGGATGTCCGCGCCCGCCTCGGCGAACTTCTGCGCACGCTCCACGGCGGCCTCGAAGCCGTGCGTAGCAGCGGCGTCGGTGCGCGCCATGATGAGGAAATCGGGGTCGCGCCGTGCATCGACGGCGGCCTTGATCTTGCTCACCGCTTCCTCGGTGGAAATCACCTCTTTGCCGCTGAAATGCCCGCAGCGCTTGGGCGCCACCTGGTCTTCGAGCTGGATGCAGTCGGCGCCGGCGCGCTCCAGCGTGCGCACGGTGTGAACCACGTTGAGCGCGTTGCCAAAGCCCGTGTCGGCATCGACGATGAGCGGCACATCGACCGCGTCGCGGATGCGTGCCGTGTGGTCGGCAATTTCATGCAGGCCCATAAAGCCTTGGTCCGGCATGCCGAACCACATATTGGTGACGCCCGCGCCGGTGACGTAGATGGCCTGGAAGCCTAGGTCGGCGATCACCTTGGCAGAGAGCGCGTTGAACGCGCCCGGGACGATCAGGCCGCTGCGGGCCTCGACGAGTTGCTTGAGTCGCTGCTTTGTGTTCATGGATTGCCGATCTAGATGCTATTGGTTTGATAGCTGCTAGCGCTTGCTGGATAAGCGCTAGATGCCAATTTTCCTTAAAAACAGCCCGCCGGAACGCGCACGAAGCCCTCCATGAGGATGCGGGCGCTGCGGCTCATCACGGCTTTGGTCACCGTCCACTGGCCGTTGTCCTGTTTTGCCTCGGCGCCCACGCGCAGCGTGCCCGAGGGGTGGCCGACGCGCACCGCGTTGCGTGCGCCGCCACCGGCGGCCAGGTTCACCAGCGTGCCGGGTATGGCTGCCGCTGTGCCGATGGCCACGGCGCAGGTGCCCATCATGGCGTGGTGCAGCTTGCCCATGGACAGGGCGCGCACCAGCAGGTCCACATCCGCCGCCGCGATGGTTTTACCGCTGGAGGCGGTGTAGTCCTTGGGCGGGCTGACGAACGCGATCTTGGGCGTGTGCTGGCGTATGGCGGCTTCCTCGGGGGTCTGGATCAGGCCCATGCGCAGCGCCCCGGCCACGCGGATCTGCTCGAAACGCGCCAGTTGCGCCGGGTCGCCGTTGATGTCCTCGCGCAGCTCCGTGCCCTGGTAGCCGATGTCGGCGGCGTTGACGAACACGGTGGGAATGCCCGCGTTGATCATGGTGGCCTGGAAGGTGCCGACGCCCGGCACATCCAGCGTATCGACCAGGTTGCCCGTGGGGAACATGGCCCCGCCCTCATCGCCATCGTCCGAAGGGTCGATGAACTCCAGCACGATTTCCGCCGCCGGAAAGGTCACGCCGTCCAGCTCGAAGTCGCCGGTTTCCTGCACCTGTCCGCCCGCCACGGGCACGTGGGCGATGATGGTTTTGCCAATGTTGGCCTGCCAGATACGCACCACACACACACCGTCTTGCGGCACCCGCGCCGCATCGACGAAGCCCGCGTGAAGGGCAAAGGCGCCAGCGGCGGTGGACAGGTTGCCGCAGTTGCCCGACCAGTCCACAAAGTCCTTGTCGATGGACACCTGGCCGTAGAGGTAGTCCACGTCGTGATCGGGCCGTGTGCTCTTTGACAGGATCACGCACTTGCTGGTGCTGGAGGTGGCGCCGCCCATGCCGTCGATCTGCGCGCCGTAGGGGTCGGGGCTACCGATGACGCGCTGCAGCAGCTTGTCGCGCGCCGGGCCGGGCTGCTGCGCGGCTTCGGGCAGGTCTTGCAGACGGAAAAACACGCCCTTGCTGGTGCCGCCACGCATGTAGGTGGCGGGAATGCGTATTTGGGGAAGGTGCTGGGTCATATCCATTTTGATAGCTGCTTGCGCTTGCCTGGTAAGGGCTCAGGCCTGATTCGATGCCAAAAAGTCTTGCGCAAAACGCTGCAGCACGCCGCCCGCTTCGTACACCGAGACTTCCTCGGCGGTGTCCAGGCGGCAGGTGGTGGCCACGCGGTCGGTCTGGCCGTTTTGGCGGTGGATGACCAGCGTGAGGTCGGCGCGCGGCGTGAGCTGGCCTTCCACGTCGTAGGTCTCGGTGCCGTCCAGCTGCAGCGTCAGGCGGTTCACGCCGGGTTTGAACTCCAGCGGCAGCACGCCCATGCCGATGAGGTTGGTGCGGTGGATGCGCTCGAAGCCCTCGGCCACCACCGTCTCTACCCCCGCCAGCCGCACGCCCTTGGCGGCCCAGTCGCGACTCGACCCCTGGCCGTAGTCGGCCCCGGCGATGATGATGAGCGGCTGGCGGCGGTTCAGGTACGCCTCGATGGCCTCCCACATGCGCACCACCTTGCCCTCGGGCTCGATGCGCGCCAGCGACCCCTTCTTCACCTGGCCATCGACCACGGCCATCTCGTTGACGAGCTGCGGGTTGGCAAAGGTGGCGCGCATGGCGGTGAGGTGGTCGCCGCGGTGCGTGGCGTAGGAGTTGAAGTCCTCCTCCGGCAGGCCCATTTTGGCCAGGTACTCGCCGGCCGCGCTGTCGGCCAGGATGGCGTTGGACGGCGACAGGTGGTCGGTGGTGATGTTGTCGGGCAGGATGGCCAGGGGGCGCATGCTTTTCAGCGTGCGCGGGTAGGCCGCCAGCGCGCCCACACCTTGCTCGTCCCAGTAAGGCGGGCGGCGGATGTAGGTGGACTGGGGGCGCCAGTCGTACTGCGGGCTTACGCGCGTGCCATCGTCCACGCGAAGCGCGAACATCGGCTCGTACACGGCGCGGAACTGTTCGGGTTTGACGGCCTGGGCCACGATGGCATCGATTTCTTCGTCACTGGGCCACAGATCCTTCAGTCGCACGGGCTGGCCATCGACCACGGCAAAAGCGTCGTTTTCAATATCAAAGCGCACCGTGCCCGCCAGCGCGTAGGCCACCACCAGCGGCGGGCTGGCCAAAAACGCCTGCTTGGCATAGGGGTGGATGCGCCCGTCAAAGTTGCGGTTGCCCGAGAGCACGGCGGTGGCGTACAGGTCGCGCTCGATGATTTCCTGCTGAATTTTCGGCTCCAGCGCGCCGCTCATGCCGTTGCAGGTGGTGCAGGCAAAGGCGACGATGCCAAAGCCCAGCGCCTCCAGGTCGGCCAGCAAGCCCGCTTCCTTCAAATACAGCTCCACGGCTTTAGAGCCGGGCGCGAGCGAGGTTTTCACCCACGGCTTGCGCGCCAGCCCCAGGCGGCGCGCATTGCGCGCCAGCAGCGCGGCGGCGATGACGTTGCGCGGGTTGCTGGTGTTGGTGCAGCTGGTGATGGCGGCGATGATCACGGCGCCATCGGGCGTCAGCCCCTCGGCCTCCTCGGCGCGGGCCATTTCGAGCTTGATGGCGCCGGCGATGCCGCGGTCCACCAGCGCCGAGGTGGGCAGCCGGCGGTGCGGGTTGCTCGGGCCGGCCATGTTGCGCACCACGCTGGAGAGGTCGAACGCGAGCACGCGCTCGTACTCGGCAGTCTTGAGGTCGTCGGCCCAGAAACCAGCGGCCTTGGCGTAGGTTTCCACCAACTGCACCTGTTCGGGGCTGCGGTCGGTCAGGCGCAGGTAGGCCGTGGTTTGCGCATCGATGAAGAACAGCGCGGCGGTGGCGCCGTATTCGGGGCACATGTTCGAGATGGTGGCGCGGTCGCCGATCGACAGGCTGTCCGCGCCCTCGCCGAAGAACTCCACGTAGGCGCCGACCACCTTTTCCTTGCGCAAAAACTCGGTCAGCGCGAGAGCAATGTCAGTGGCGGTGATGCCAGGCTGGCGCTTGCCGGTGAGCCTGACGCCCACGATGTCGGGCAGGCGCATCCACGAGGCGCGGCCCAGCATCACGTTCTCGGCTTCCAGCCCGCCCACGCCCACGGCGATCACGCCCAGCGCATCGACGTGCGGCGTGTGGCTGTCGGTGCCCACGCAGGTGTCGGGGAAGGCCACGCCATCCTGAACGTACACGACGGGCGACATCTTCTCCAGATTGATCTGGTGCATGATCCCGTTGCCCGCCGGGATCACGTCCACATTGGCAAAGGCCTTCTTCGTCCACTCGATGAAGTGGAAGCGGTCCTCGTTGCGGCGGTCCTCGATGGCGCGGTTCTTGGCAAAGGCGTCGGGATCGTAGCCACCGCACTCCACGGCCAGCGAGTGGTCCACGATGAGCTGCACCGGCACCACCGGGTTCACGGCAGCCGGGTCGCCGCCTTCTTTCGCAATCGCATCGCGCAGCCCGGCCAGGTCAACCAGTGCCGTCTGGCCCAGGATATCGTGGCACACCACGCGCACCGGAAACCAGGGGAAGTCGATCTCGCGCTTGCGTCCGATCAGCTGGCCCAGAAAGTCATTGAGCTGTGCCGGGTTGGCGCGGCGCACCAGGTTCTCGGCGTGCACGCGGGCGGTGTAGGGCAGCCGGGCCCAGGCACCGGGTTCTATGGCATCGACGGCAGCCTGTGCATCAAAGTAATCCAGGGCTGTGCCGGGCAGCGGCTTGCGGTGGGCGGTGTTCATCATTTCGCGGGATTCACTCTTTTTTTGATAGCTGCTGGCGCTTGTTACATCAAGATTTCAAGGCAATATGGTCTGAAATGGTTGATTGGTAAGCGCGAGCTGCTATGGTTTTTTAGCTGCGGGCCTCGATGGGCACGAATGTCTGGTCTTCCGGCCCGGTGTAGTTGGCGCTGGGGCGAATGATTTTGTTGTCCACCCGCTGCTCGATCACGTGTGCCGCCCAGCCACTGGTGCGCGCAATGACGAACAGCGGGGTGAACATGGCGGTGGGCACCTGCATCATGTGGTAGCTCACGGCGCTGAACCAGTCGAGGTTGGGGAACATCTTTTTGACTTCCCACATCACCGCCTCGAGCCGCTCGGCAATGTCGTACATCTTGGTGGAGCCAGCCGCGTCCGACAGTCGCTTGGCCACACCCTTGATGACTACGTTGCGCGGATCGCTCACGGTGTAGACCGGGTGACCAAAACCGATCACCACTTCCTTGGCCTCTACTCGGCGACGGATGTCGGCCTCTGCCTCGTCCGGGCTGTCGTAGCGCTTCTGGATCTCGAAAGCCACCTCGTTCGCGCCGCCGTGCTTGGGGCCACGCAGCGCACCAATAGCACCCGCGATGCTCGAATACATATCACTGCCTGTGCCCGCAATCACGCGTGCGGTGAAGGTACTGGCGTTGAACTCGTGCTCGGCATACAGGTTCAGCGAGGTGTGCATGGCACGCACCCAGTCTGCCGGCGGTTTTTCGCCATGCAGCAGGTGCAGGAAGTGGGCCCCGATGGAGTCGTCGTCCGTCTCTACGTCGATGCGGCGGCCCGAGTTGCTGAAGTGGTACCAGTACAGCAACATGCTGCCCAGACTGGCCATTAGACGGTCGGCAATGTCGCGGCTACCGGGCAGGTTGTGGTCGTCTTTTTCGGGCAGTGCACAGCCCAGGGCCGACACGCCGGTGCGCATCACGTCCATGGGATGGCTTGCCGCCGGCAGTTGTTCAAGCGCTGCTTTTACGCTACCCGGGAGGCCGCGCAGGGCCCTGAGCTTGGCCTTGTATGCCTTGAGCTCAGCGCGTGTCGGCAGCTTTCCGTGCACCAGCAGATGGGCAATCTCTTCGAATTCGCAAGTCTCCGCCATGTCCAGGATGTCATAGCCTCGGTAGTGCAGGTCGTTGCCGGTTCGCCCAACCGTACACAGCGCGGTATTGCCCGCAGTGACGCCCGACAGGGCGACCGACTTTTTCGGCTTGAACGGGGTGGTGGCCGTGGGCTCAGTGGTTGTGGTGTTCATGCGAGGTCTCCGGGTTCAGGTAGGAAGAATCAATGGCGACAGGACGGCCGGTGGAGTCCACCGCGACCATCTCGAACACACCCGTGAGGACGTGCTCTGCGGGCACATCCGGGCGATCTGCCAATCCGCGCACACAGACCGTCATCGAACTGCGACCGACACGGCTGACCCAGCCTTGCAGCGTGAGCTGGTAGCCCACAGGCACAGGCGCAAGGCATTGCACGCCAGTCACGCCGGCCATCACGACCTCACGGCGAGCGAGTCCGCGGGCCGCGAGGAAAGCCGCCTTGGCCATCAGCTGCAGACCCTGGCCCGCGAACAGCGTGCCGTGGTGGTTGGCGTATACGGGCAGAACCAGCTCGCGCAACTCAACAGTTCCAGGGGGTGTTGTCATGATTCGCAATTTACGCAAAATACATCCAGAGCAACAGGGCTAAAAGGGCGAATTGTTGCGAACGGCAGTGGCTGGTTTTGCGAAATTTGCGAATGTTTTGTGAAAAATTCGCGTGTGAAAGGCAAGTGATGGCAAAGACGTTTATGGGAGTGAAGTTGCGCAGGCTGCGATCAGAGCGCGGCATGTCGCAGATCGCACTGGCACACGCGCTGGGTATTTCGCCGAGTTACCTGAATCAGGTGGAACAAAACCAGCGTCCGCTCACGGTCAGCTTGCTGCTCAAGCTGAACCGGGCACTGGGCGTGGACATTCAGCAGTTTTCAGAAGACGAGGAGGCGCGCCTGATCGCTGCATTGCGCGAGGCGCTGGCGGATGCTCCAGAGCCGGTCAGCCTGCCCGAGCTGAAGGAAGTTGCGACCCAGATGCCGGCCCTGGGGCGTGCCATCGTGGCGCTGTACCGCCGCAATCTGGATGCGGCTGCGCAACTTGAAGCCATGGCCTTGCGCATGGGTGATGACCGCACGGACGCCACGTCGGTGGCCCCCGCCGTACGCGCCACGGCATTCGAAGCCGTGCGGGATTTCTTCTTCGCGCACCGGAACCACTTTGATGCGTTGGACCGCGCCGCAGAGGCCTTGGCAGAACAGGCAGGGCTTGAAGGCGCTGCGCTGGCACCGTGGTTGGCGCAGCGCTTGCTGGAGCAGCACCGGGTGCGCATCGTGGTGAGTGATGACGTCGCCGCAGGCAAGCGTGTGTTTGACCCGCGCGGCCGAACGCTACGCCTGTCGCGTGCGCTGGACGCCGGGCAGCAGGCCTTTCAGATGGCGACCCAGCTTGCGCTGCTAGAGGCAGACACATCGATCGAGAGTTTGACCCGGGCTGCACCATTCGCGGGAGACAGTTCCACCGTGCAGTTGGCCCGCATCGGACTGGCCAACTACTTCGCCGGGGCACTGCTGCTGCCCTATGGGTCTTTTTTACGTGCGGCGGAAACGCTGCGCCATGACATCGACCTGCTGGGCCAGCGCTTCGCGGTGGGCTTTGAAACGGTGTGCCACCGGCTGAGCACCTTGCAGCGTCCCACCGACCCTGGCGTGCCTTTTTTCTTTGTGCGGGTGGATCGGGCCGGCAACATTTCCAAGCGCCAGTCGGCCACGCACTTCCACTTCAGCCGCACAGGCGGCACGTGCCCGCTGTGGAATGTCTACGAAGCCTTTGCGCAGCCCGGGCGGGTGCTTCCACAACTGGCACGCATGCCCGATGGCCGGACTTACCTGTGGATTGCGCGCACGGTGACAAGCGGCCCATCGCGCGGATACGGAGCACCTGGCAAGATGTTCTCTATCGGTCTGGGTTGCGATGTGCGCCATGCGCCTCGCTTGGTATATGCCAAGGGGCTGGACCTTGCCGACCCCGACGCAGCGACACCGATCGGAATGGGTTGCAAGGTGTGCGAGCGCCCGGATTGCCCGCAGCGCGCGTTTCCGTATGTGGGCAGATCATTGGACGTGAATGAGAACGTCAGTGGCTTTGCGCCTTATGGGGCCCATGTGCTGTCGTAGCACCTGAATGTTGGTGCTTCTTCGCGATGAAGCTGGTTCTACCGCAAGGCTTAAAGGAAGCACAGAACCATGCGCCGCTGGAAGTGTGATGGTCGGTTTGTACTCGACAAGCGATCATTCGAAAATTGCCGTGACCGACTGCAACCGCTGCACTGCCGGCGCTGGGCCAGAAATTCTGAGCGGCTCTTGAGGGTCGTCCTGCGTCGATCAGGGTGGCGCTGGGCCTCCTACTTCAACGACTCAGAGCGTGCTCGAATTGAGCCTTATTACGTACAAAACTGTTAGTCTTGATTCTTGTTGAAGAATCAACGACTAAATACCTACTAACAGTTAGGGTCATTCAGAAACAACGATGGCTGTGCAATTGCCCGAAGCCAAGAGGCAAAAGCACTTGGGATCAAGATGGGGGCTCCCTGGTTCAAGATTTCCCATTTGAGCGAGTCCCACGGCCTGCTGGGGCTCTCGGCAAACTTCACCCTGTACGGTGATATGTCCTCGCGCCTGATGAGCCTCATAGCGGGTTTTGGCTATCGGACGGAAGTCTATTCAATCGATGAAGCCTTCTCCGGCTGCGACGGTATCCCCGGTGACCTGACCGAGAGGGCATTCAAGGTCCGGGCCCGCATACGCCAATGGATCGGCCTGCAGTGCGGTGTGGGCATCGGGCCGACGAAAACGTTGGCCAAGCTCGCGAACCACGTCTCCAAGGACGCAGAGAGGAAACCGGGCAGCTATCCGGCGCACCTGGCGCAGGTGTGCAACCTCGCGACCTTGAGTGCTGACGAGCTGAAGGCGATCATGCAGGCGACCGCCGTGGGGGATGTGTGGGGGGTGGGCCGCAAGATAGGCGCGCAGCTCGTAGAGGCCGGCGTGCTCACTGCTTGGGATCTGTCGAGGATGGACCCTGGTACCGTTCGGCGCCGCTGGAACGTGGTGCTCGAACGGACCGTGCGCGAGTTGTGCGGTCAATCGTGCATGGCGCTGGAAGATGTGCCCACCGATAAAAAGCAAATCGCGGTAACCCGGTCCTTCGGCAGTCCGGTGACAACGCTGGAGCCATTGCTGGAAGCCGTGAGTGAGTTTGCGTCACGCGCGGCAGAAAAACTCAGGAAGCAGGGGAGTTTCGCGGGCCAGCTTTATGTTTTTGCCCATAGTTCGCCTTTTCGCCCGCCACCCCAGTTTTCGCGGGGAGTAGTCGTGCCTTTGCGCAGGCCTACTGCAGACACGTCCATTCTGGTCCAAGCAGCTCGTGCGGGAGTGCGCCGGATTTATGAAGACGGATACCAGCTGCAAAAAGCGGGCGTGATATTGCTGGATCTCGCCAGTTCCACGCTCCACCAAGGTGAACTCGATTTGGAAGATTCCGAGCCAGAAGACCAGTCGCATTTGATGACCACGATTGACCGATTGAATCGGCGATACGGGCGGGGCACGGTTTTTGTCGGGGGAACGGGGGTGGGTACTGAACGCGCATGGGGAGCCAGGCAGATGCGGCTCACACCGCAATACACCACGCGCCTTGAGGATATCCCAGTCGCTCGTGCATAGGCGCACCAGCGAGGTAATAGCCTCGGCCAGAGAAGCCATTTTCGCGGCTGGGCGGGCGTTTGCAAGGGGCTATGGCCTCTAGATAGCTCGTATCGAGAAATAATCCTGCATTCATATACCGCCTTGTTGAAATGATTTGCGGCTTAATCGCTAGTTTGTATTTGTGCCTTATCCGGTGAAAACAGATAATGACTATTGGGCTTCTGTTGAATCTTTTGCGGGGGATGCAAGCATGAAAAGGCTTGATTTGGTCGAATACGACTGCGGGCCGGGGTGTTCCTCGTATGGGCAAGTCATTGCCGCAGATTTAGACGCTGAAATCGTGAAGGTCCGCGATTTTGAGGATGGTTCCGTCTGGCGGGGGCTTATGGACCATGCGCGTGTGCTTGGGGAGCAGGAAATCCGCGAAGCATTGCTCTTCTCTGGGGGCTACGCTCGAAAATTGCTGCCACCTTTTGCAAACACTCCGAAGTAGAGCGGGTCTAACCAAACGGGGCTGGCCTTGTAATGAGGCGCAGGAGGCCCCAAAAACAAACTTCCAAGCTCCAGCCGGGGGGTGAATCACTTGGGGGCTCTGAGGGCGTTTGGTGTGCGAGGACGCCCGCCAATGAATCTGGGGGCTCTATTACAAGAGACGGCAAACCCTCAGCCCGCAGAGATACCGGAGAGCAGCGGTGAGCAATTCCCGCTTTATATGGTCGCGCCGGGGGGCTGCGCCACTAAGACCGGAAAGGGCAGCTTGTCGGTGAAAAAGGTCGTAAGAGCGATTTCAGCGCCGCCGCGCCTCACCGGGCCCAGAGAGACGATTTCACCTTGGGCTACCACCGAATCAAAACCCGACGCGGGACAAACCGCCAGTGTCGCAACAAGCCCAATGGCTTACGCGTAGCTCGTCGTATCAAAAACTATCTATCGCAATCCTACGGTGGTCGAAAGTGCGGCCAGCTAAGTCGTATGCGAATTCCGAACGGGGAGCCAGGGTGCTGAAAGGCGAAGCCTAGAAACAGGACAAATACCAAGCACCAAAAAGTGCAGATACCGTTGAGGGGGGAAGTTGAAGCTACGGAAATGAAGGGGCGGCACTAAACGCTGTCGGTTTGATGGGGCGACGTGGGCCGTCTTCAAAATCGATGCGCAACTACATAGAAATGCATCTACATAGGGCCTCAGCTATCGCCGCGATTGAAACGATTCCGCGAGGGGGGATTCGCCCCGTCAATAAAAGCCTCGGAAGCCCGCAAAAGGTATAGAGAAGGAGCCCGTGGGAGCGATTAACCCCGAGACGCAGGGAGCCAAACTACGGCGCGTAGATTTCTTCGGGGTAAAGAAGGCAGGGGACAAAGCACGGAGGCCGTAGAGCACAAACACTACGAGGGAAATACCCAGCGAGCACATCTATCCTCGCCTGAAATGTCAAAGGCCCATGTGCATCTACATATGGCCAAGGTTTAAGTGCAAGTGAAAAAGACGATTGTGGGTCAAACTGCGGGTTTAATTGCTTTTACATAGGCCCTAGCCGACCGCCTCTTCCTCGGCCTCAACCTCATCCCCCTTCTGCGCTTTCAACACACGAATGGCGTTACGAGTATTGACGATGGCTTTGACAATGTGTTTTGCCTTTCGTCTGATGGATTGAAGCTTTTTTTCTGTCTTCATCACTTCATCAATTTCCCATTCTTTGGCAAAGGTATTCAACCGATCCTTTGCATAGGTCATTGACTCTTCATTGATCGCAATCCTCACTCGAATGGACTGTCGGTTGTTCTTTTGACCAAACCAACGGATTCCCGTCCATTTGAGATCCAAGTGGTTGCCCTTTCTGGTACACGACAGTTGCAGTGTTGACCTGGACTCCCAGCCTGTCGCCTTCGCCTCAACCCGATCCACAAAGCTCATGTACTCGTCTGCTGCGACCATGGCTTGGCCATGGAGCACCTCGATGCATCGCTCAAGGCCTTGGATTGCATCTTCATAGAGGGCTAGTTCGTCTTTGTTCATTTCGGGGGGTAGATCCATCTCTTTACCGTGTATGGAGATACCCGGTACATCCATCCACGGGGCCGTACTGCTCAAAACACACTTTTTCCGGGATGGAGATGCTGGTCTGGTCCATCCTAGTTGGATGAATCCACCCATCCTATAGCATCCTCAGGTGTAGGCTTGAAAAAGTGTCAATCCTAATAGGATGGATTCAGGGTGCCAATCCATCCTATTAGGATGCACAGCTTTTTGGACTTTTCATGTCGCAGGGAGCGGAGGGGGTTGGGTCTCTTTATGATCCATTATTTGCCGTTCCATCCTAATAGGATGAATCCACTAGGTCAAAGAGCCGCTGGAACAGCTGATCTTGCAGTCCGCATAAAGAGGGGTGTGAATTCATCCTATTAGGATCAAGAGGCGTAAAATGATGAAAACGTCGTTTTGTCCGAGCAATTCGTTGAAGTGAGTCATTAGTCACTCTGTACTGCTACGAGACCGTCCGACGCCAGGCGTACTTGCTGCGACTACGCTGCGGTTGACCTGCGACAAGAATTGCACGTAATTGCATTAAGTGTCTAATGGAGTGCGATTAATTGTGAAGTTTATGTAATGAAGGTGGGAGCGCAAGCGGGAACTTTTATTTCCGAAGAGCACGGAGCAAAAGTGAGTGTCGAAACGCTCGGAAATGCAATTCACTCCGGCAAGGAAAGCATCTTGCTCATGGGTGAGCGTGTCGAACTTGCTCCTTTCCTCAAGAA
>Ga0067045_1029329_pt1 | contig 21697 bp, 14 predicted proteins | sample TerdegcTABiofilm_FD_59184 | JGI IMG/M metagenome (GOLD analysis project Ga0067045, IMG submission 59184) | Combined Assembly of (Gp0054472, Gp0054536) Wastewater bioreactor microbial communities from Singapore -Terephthalate degrading...
TGTGGATCGCCCGTATCAACGCCGCTGCCCGTGAACTGGGCCTGACCTACAGCCAGTTCGCCAACGGCCTGAAGAAGGCATCCATCGAGATCGACCGCAAGATGCTGGCCGACCTCGCCGTGCACGACAAGGCTGCCTTTGGCAGCATCGTGAACCAAGTCAAGGCCAAGCTGGCTGCTTGAGATCACGATGAGCGGCTATCGTTCTGATAGCTGCTTGCGCAATAACAGCAAGGGCTAGAGCTTGAAAAGGCGCTAGCCCTTGTTTATTTTTCACGAGCGATAAAGAGTCGTATGAACGAGTTGGATTCCCTGGTCGAGAGCGCGACGCAACTGTTTGCCCAAAGCGCCACCCCTGCTGATCTGGAAAACGCCAAGGCGCAGTTTCTGGGCAAGTCGGGCCGCGTGACCGAGCTGATGAAGGGCATGGCGCAGCTGTCCGTCGAGGAAAAAAAATCCCGTGGCGCAGCCATCAATGTGGCCAAGCAAGCCATTGAAGCCGCACTGACCGCACGGCGCCAGGCGCTGGCCGACGCAGAATTGCAGCTTCAGCTCAAGGCCGAGGCATTGGATGTGAGCCTGCCAGGCCGCCAGCGCGGGCAGGGTGGTCTTCACCCGGTGTCCCTCACGCTTGAACGCATCCAGGGCATCTTTGGCTCCATGGGTTTTGACGTCGCCGAAGGCCCCGAGATCGAAACCGACTGGTTCAACTTCACCGCATTGAATACGCCGGAAGACCACCCTGCGCGGTCCATGCATGACACGTTTTATGTCGAGGGCGGCACTGCCACTGCCCCCAACCTGCTGCGCACGCACACCAGCCCCATGCAGATCCGCCACGCGGTGCAGCATGTCAAAAAGCACCGCGCCGCGCTGGATGCCGGCCAAGCGATGCCCGAGATCCGCGTCATTGCGCCGGGCCGCACTTACCGGGTGGACAGTGACGCCACGCACTCGCCCATGTTCCACCAGTGCGAAGGCCTGTGGGTTGGCGAAAACGTGAGTTTCAAGGATCTGAAGGTCATCTTCACGGATTTTTGCCGCACGTTCTTCGAGAGTGACGACCTCGTGCTGCGCTTCCGTCCCAGCTTCTTCCCCTTCACGGAGCCCAGCGCCGAGATCGACATCCAGTTCCAGACGGGCCCATTGGCCGGCCGTTGGCTGGAGGTGGCAGGCTCGGGCCAGGTGCACCCCAACGTGGTGCGCAACATGGGCCTCGACCCCGAAAAGTACATCGGCTTTGCCTTTGGCATGGGACCGGACCGCCTGACCATGTTGCGCTATGGCGTGAACGACCTGCGCCTGTTCTTCGACGGCGACATTCGTTTCCTGTCGCAGTTCCAATAAAGCAAAAAAGTCAGCTGCTAGGCTTGATTTCAATGGGTTTCATCGCCTTTTGATATTGAAATAAAGAACAGACAAGCGCAAGCAGCTATTTTTTTCAGAGCAAACGCCAAAGAATCTCTTCACTATGCAATTCCCTGAGTCCTGGTTGCGCGAATTTTGCAACCCACCGCTGACCACCCAAGAACTAGCCGACACGCTGACCATGGCGGGTCTGGAAGTTGAAGAATTGCGGCCCGTGGCGCCGCCTTTCACGAAAATTGTGGTCGGCGAAATCAAGGAAGCCGTTCAGCACCCGGACGCCGACCGCCTGCGCGTGTGCCAGGTGGACGTGGGGCAGGGGGCCTTGCTGAATATCGTGTGTGGTGCTCCCAACGCCCGCGTGGGCATCAAGGTGCCTTGTGCGCTGGTGGGGGCCGAACTGCCGCCGGGTGATGACGGCAAGCCGTTCCTCATCAAGGTGGGCAAGCTGCGCGGCGTGGAAAGCCAGGGCATGTTGTGCTCGGCGCGCGAACTCAAGCTGTCCGAGGACCATGGCGGCTTGCTCGAACTCGATGCTTCTGCGCCGGTGGGCCAGGACATCCGTGAACACTTGAACTTGGATGACACGCTGTTCACCCTCAAGCTCACGCCCAACCTGGCGCATTGCCTCAGCGTCTATGGGATTGCGCGCGAAGTGTCTGCACTGACCGGCGTGCCGCTGCGGCAACCCTCGTTCCCCGCCGTTGCTGCCAAGCTTGCCGACCGGTTGTCGGTCAAGGTGAGCGCTCCTGACCTGTGCGGCCGCTTCTCCGGCCGCATCGTGCGCAACGTGAACACGCGGGCTGCCACGCCCCAATGGATGCTTGATCGCCTGGCCCGTTGCGGCCAGCGTGGTGTGTCGCCGTTGGTGGATATCTCCAACTACGTGATGTTTGAGCTGGGGCGCCCATCTCACATTTTTGATCTGGACAAGATCCACGGCGGCCTGGATGTGCGCTGGGGCAAGCCCGGTGAACAGCTCAAGCTGCTCAACGGCAACACCATCACCGTGGACGACAAGGTGGGTGTGATCGCCGACGACAGCCAAGTCGAGTCGCTGGCCGGCATCATGGGCGGCGACGCCACGGCAGTTTCCGACGATACCCAGCACATTTACATCGAGGCCGCCTTCTGGTGGCCCAAGGCGGTGGCAGGGCGCTCGCGCCGCTTCAACTTCTCGACCGATGCAGGTCACCGCTTCGAGCGGGGTGTGGACCCGAGCCTGACAGTGGAGCACATCGAGCGCATCACACAGCTTGTGATTGATATCTGCGGTACGCCTGACACGGTATGTGGCCCCATGGATGATCAGGCGGTGAATCTGCCGGTACCCCGGCCAGTCGCACTGCGTGTCGCACGTGCGGCCAAGGTCATCGGTATGCCCCTCACCCAGGCGCAATGCGCTGATGCATTGCAGCGTCTGGGGCTGCCCGTGGTGCAGGGCGAGGGTACGCTCACCGTCACGCCACCGTCGTTCCGGTTCGACATCACGATCGAGGAAGACCTGATCGAAGAAGTGGCGCGCATGGTGGGTTACAACAACCTCCCCACCACCCCACCGCTGGCGCCCATTACGCCCAAGTTGCCGGCCGAGGCCACGCGCAGCCCGTTTGCGGTGCGCCGTTCATTAGCAGGCCTGGGGTACCAGGAGACGATCAACTTCAGTTTTGTGGAAGAGCGTTGGGAGCACGAACTGGCCGCCAACACGCAACCCATCAAGCTGCTGAATCCCATTGCAAGCCAGATGAGCGTGATGCGCTCTACCTTGCTGGGTTCTCTGCTGCAAGTTTTGAAGTTCAATCTGGACCGCAAAGCGCAGCGTGTGCGCGTGTTCGAGCTGGGCCGCGTGTTCCTGCGCGACGCGAGTGTGCGCAACACGGACACCACCGTGGAAGGCTTTCATCAGCCTATGCGAGTGTCAGGCCTGGCGTATGGCACGAACGACACCTTGCAATGGGGCCGCAAGGAGCAGGCAATCGACTTCTTTGACGTGAAGGGCGATGTGGAGGCGCTCCTGGCGCCTGTGCAGGCCATGTTTGAGCCTGCGACCCATCCTGCCATGCACCCCGGCCGGTGTGCGCGCGTGCTGGTGAATGGGCGTGCCATTGGTTTTGTGGGCGAGTTGCACCCTCAGTGGCGCCAGTCGTGGGATTTGCCACAGGCGCCTGTGATGTTCGAGCTGGAGCTCGACGCCGTGCTGCAACGCGTAGTGCCCCAGTTCAAGCCAGTGGCCAAGCATCAGGCTGTTGAGCGTGATCTGGCCGTAGTGGTGGCCGAGCGCGTGACGCACGCCGACATCATGGGCGCGGTGGAGCAGGCCGTTCCTGATGGCATGCTGCGGTCTGCCGTGCTGTTTGACGTGTACCGACCCAAGGCACTGCGTGCTGGTGAAGAGACCCCCGCAGGTGGCCTGGCTCCAGGCGAGAAGAGCCTGGCTGTGCGTCTCACTCTGGGGCGTGACGAGGCCACGCTCACAGAGGCCGAGATCGAGGCGGCGGTGCAAGCCGTGGTCGCACAGCTGGCGCAACGTGCGGGCGCACGGCTGCGGATGTGACGATGTCCAAAGGGAGTGATAAATCATGATCGAATTCGCAGTCGAAAGCCTGGAGACCCCAGCGCTGACCAAGGCGCAGCTGGCCGATCTGCTGTTCGACCAAATCGGCCTGAACAAGCGCGAGTCCAAGGACATGATCGATGCGTTCTTTGACCTGATCTCCCAGAGCCTTGTGGAGGGCAAAGATGTCAAGTTGTCGGGCTTCGGCAATTTTCAGATTCGGACCAAGGCTCCACGACCTGGTCGTAATCCGCGCACGGGCGAGGCCATTCCGATCAAAGCACGCCGGGTAGTGACGTTTCATGCCAGCAGCAAGCTCAAGGAGCAGATCCAGACGGCTGCTGCCTCGTGAATTTGTGCGCTTTTTGTGACCAGAATGTTGCCGATGGCTGGCGGTCTGTGCGCGTCTGCAGTACGCTAGTCGGCTGTTCGGTTTGATTCCACAACCCATGGGCACCCCGCTTCCTTCCATCCCTGCCAAGCGCTACTTCACGATTGGTGAGGTCGCGGAGTTGTGTGGCGTCAAGCCCCATGTGTTGCGCTATTGGGAGCAGGAGTTCACGCAGTTGCGTCCTATGAAGCGGCGCGGCAATCGGCGCTACTACCAGCACCATGAGGTGTTGATGATCCGCCGCATCCGCGATCTGCTGTACGACCAGGGGTTCACGATCAGTGGTGCACGCAATCGTCTTCAGGAGCTTGCGCATCCGGCCCGCGATGATTCCGGATCCGATGCTGCATTGAATGGTGATGGCCTGGATTCCCAGATGCCCAGCATGCTGGTGAATAGCGCGCGTGACCTTTCCATCGAGGCGATGGGGTTCACCCTGGACTCCAATGCGGTGCGCAAAGAATTATTTGAGATTCGTGCGCTGCTTTCTCTGAACTGAGGTTTTTTGTGCATATAATCTAAGTCTTGTCGGCGTGTAGCGCAGCCTGGTAGCGCACTTGCATGGGGTGCAAGGGGTCGCGAGTTCGAATCCCGCCACGCCGACCATTGATAGCAAAAGCCCAGAACCGAAAGGTTCTGGGCTTTTTTGCTTGAGAGGGCGCTCCGAGGTATCCCTGAATGATTTGTGCCATGCCTCCTGACCGCTGCGCTCTTAGTGCTCGTTGTGCGGATTGGTCGCCAGGGAGCGCACAGTGTGCTGATCGAAAACAGGTGATGGCCCGCCGGGGCGGAGGACTTTCATGATCGACGGACTTGTGGCCGGAAGGCTTTATGGTGACTCCGAGCAGCGGACCGACAAGGCTGGAAAGCCTTTCACTGTGGCCAAGGTGCGTGCAAACACGGCGGATGGCGAGTTGCTTTTTGTGAATGTGATTGCGTTTGAGGCGGGTGTTTGCGCTGCCATTCATCACCTGCGCGATGGGGATTCACTCGCGCTTTCGGGCAGCATCACACCGAGAGTCTGGACGGACAAGCAGGGCAACACCCGGCCTGCATTGGACATGGTGGCGCACCGTCTGCTTGCGCTCCACGGAGATTGAAAAAGGACGCTGCTGAGTGGCGGACCTGAAGCGGGGCAACGGTGTATCCCTGTGGGTTTGGGCAACCGGCTTTAGGCGCTTGTGGGGCACCGCAGACATCAAGTCGGGCTTTGTGGCGTGGATGTGGTTTTTATAAATCCCAGCGCTTTGAGTTCTTCTTCGTCCAGATGCAGCTCCGTCAATTCCGGTTGCCGAGCCTCCACGGCACGCCTGCGTTCGTAGCTGCTGGGAGGGCCTTTTTCTGTTTGTCGGCGGTCCTGCCCGCTGCGTCTGTCGGTGTTGACTCTCCGGTCGGTGTTCATACTGGTGCTCATGCTGGTGGGGCCATGGGTATTGATGGGGGCTGGGGCTGTCGGTGCTTCATGAACGTGATGCTCGGTGGTTGCCAGTCGCCTCCTTCCGGTCGTGCCAGTCTGCCGGAGCTCACTTTGTTTGGAAATGAAAAGATGACCGCAAGGCAAGGTGGTTTGCAAGGGTGACACTGCAGATACCTTGGTGAATCGGAAGATTCCAAGGTGTCCACCGCCCAAGCCTTTGCCAAAGCCGGGCGACTCCAGTTCTCGCAGCTCGCCATCGGTATGGTTGATTGCCCTGATTTGGTGAGGTGCTGCACTGCATTGATGCATTCCGCCACCGGGCGGTACTCCAGAGAACGATCCGGTCAGCCCTACCTGGTCCGCCCACAGGGGCTTGGCATGGCCTCGGATGGTGCGGCATGAATATTGCGGTCCCCTTCCGTGTCTGCTGGTGAAGCTGCCTGCGGACTGATCGATACCCTCCGCTAATGATGGCGGAACACCCGAGTGAGTTGCGGCTTTTTTTTGCAGTCGCCCGCTTGGTAGTTCCAACCCACGCCCGTGGTTCCGCGGAGGGTGTGCTGTGCCGCTGGCATGGCACATCCTGCACCCCTCGAAACGGTTCCCCGGGTTCTTGCAGGATGAGCAAGCATGAAAATCGTTCTCATTGGCCACGGCATGGTCGGCCACAAGTTCCTCGAAAGTCTGGCCGAAACCGGCATGACTGGTGTCGAGGTCACCGTGCTGTGCGAGGAGCCGCGCCCTGCCTACGACCGGGTGCACCTGTCGGCCTTCTTCAGTGGCACCTCGGCCGACGAACTTTCTTTGGTCGAACCCGGCTTCTTCGAGCGCACCGGCTTCACGTTGCGCCTGGCCGCGCGCGCTGCATCGGTGGACCGTCGCATCCGCACCGTGACCACGGCGGATGGCGAAGTGCTCACCTACGACAAGCTGGTGTTGGCCACCGGCTCCAATCCCTTCGTGCCCCAGGTGTCCGGACGCGACCGCGATCACTGCTTTGTCTACCGCACCATCGAGGACCTGGAGGCCATGCAGGCCTCGGGTGCCAAATCGAAGACCGGCGTGGTCGTGGGCGGGGGGCTGCTGGGCCTGGAATGCGCGAAGGCGCTGCGCGACATGGGCCTGGAAACTCATGTGGTCGAGTTCGCTCCCAGGCTCATGGCTGTGCAGGTGGATGAGGGCGGTGGCCGCGTGCTGCGCGCCAAGATCGAAGAACTGGGCGTGCAGGTGCACACCGGCTGCAATACGCAGGAGATCACCGATGGCGCCCGCGCACGCCACCGCATGGTGTTTGCCGACGGCACCTGGCTGGAGACCGACATGATCGTGTTCTCCGCTGGCATCCGCCCACGTGACGAGCTGGCGCGCCAGAGCCTGCTTGCCATTGGCCCGCGCGGCGGCGTGGCCATCGACAGCGCCTGTCGCACCAGCGACCACGATGTCTACGCCATCGGCGAATGCGCCTCGTGGAACGAGCAGACCTTCGGCCTGGTCGCGCCCGGCTACGACATGGCGCGTGTGGCCGCCCGCCACATCGCGGGTGAGACCGACGCGGCTTTCGTCGGTGCGGACATGAGCACCAAGCTCAAGCTCATGGGCGTGGACGTAGCCAGCATTGGCGACGCGCATGGGAAAACGCCGCACAGCCGCACCTGCCAGTACGTGGACGAGCGTCGCCAGGTCTACAAAAAGATCGTCATCAGCGAGGATGGCAAGCAGCTGCTGGGCGCCGTGCTGATCGGCGATGCCTCCGAATACGGCACGTTGCTGCAGATGGCCCTGAACGGCATCACGCTGCCCGATGACCCCGAGTTCCTGATCTTCCCGTCCAGCGACGGCAAGGCTAAGCCCGGACTGGGCGTGGAGGCCCTGCCTGACACGGCACAGATCTGCTCGTGCAACAACGTCACCAAGGGTGGCATCTGCGAGGCCGTGGGCAATGGGGCGTGCACCATTGCCGAGATGAAGGCCTGCACCAAGGCTGGTGCCACCTGCGGCGGCTGCGTGCCCCTGGTCACTCAGGTCATGAAGGCGGAAATGGCGCGCCGTGGCATGGCCGTGAACAACCACATCTGCGAGCACTTCGCTTACTCGCGCCAGGAGATCTACCACCTGGTGGGTGTGGGCCAGATCAAGAGCTTCGAGGACCTGCTGGCAAAGCATGGCAAGGGCATGGGCTGCGATATCTGCAAGCCCGTGGCGGCCAGTGTGTTCGCCTCGTGCTGGAACGAATTTGTGCTCAAGAAGGAGCTGGCCGGCCTGCAGGACAGCAACGACTACTTCCTGGGCAACATCCAGAAGGACGGCACCTACTCGGTGGTGCCGCGCATGCCCGGTGGCGAAGTCACACCCGACGGCCTGATCGCCGTGGGCCAGGTGGCCAAGAAATATGGGCTGTACACCAAGGTCACGGGCGGTGCGCGCGTGGACATGTTTGGTGCGCGGGTGGAACAGTTGCCGTTGATTTGGGAAGAGCTGATCGCCGCCGGTTTTGAATCCGGCCACGCCTACGGCAAGTCGCTGCGCACCGTGAAGAGCTGTGTGGGCTCCACGTGGTGCCGCTACGGAGTGCAGGACAGCGTGGGCCTGGCCGTGGAGCTGGAGAACCGCTACAAGGGCCTGCGTGCCCCGCACAAGATCAAGTTCGGCGTCTCGGGCTGCACGCGCGAATGCGCTGAGGCGCAGGGCAAGGACATCGGCGTCATTGCCACTGAAAAGGGCTGGAACCTCTACATCTGCGGCAACGGCGGCATGAAGCCGCGCCATGCCGAACTGTTTGCATCGGACCTGACGAAGGAAGACCTGGTGCGCATGATCGACCGGGTGCTGATGTTCTATGTGCGCACGGCAGACCGGCTGCAGCGCACAAGCACCTGGCGCGAAAACCTCGAAGGGGGCCTCGACTACCTCAAGGACGCGCTGCAAAAAGACAGTCTGGGCCTGTGCGCCGAGCTTGAATCGCAGATGCAGCACGTGGTGAGCACCTACCAGTGCGAGTGGAAGGCGGCCGTGACCGACCCCGAGACGCGCAAGCGCTTCCGCTCGTTCGTGAACAGCGACCAAGCCGATGAGAACGTGCTCTTCGTCGAAGAGCGCGGCCAGATCCGCCCGGCGCGCGCCGATGAGCGTGGCCCTGCGTCGGCCAGAGTGATCCCCATCCGCCAGGCGGCCTGAAAGGAATAGACCATGAGTGCACTCCCCATGAACAGCACCGATTCCCTCGACTGGACCGACATCTGTGCGGTGGATGACATCCTCCCCAACACCGGCGTCTGCGCCCTGGTCGCCGATCTCCACGTGGCGGTTTTTCGCACTGGCAGCGACCAGTTCTTCGCCATTGACAACGTGGATCCCAAGTCGGGCGCCAGCGTGCTGTCGCGCGGGCTGATCGGCAGCCTGAGCGGCCGCGTGGTGGTGGCTTCACCGCTGTACAAGAACCACTTTGACCTGCAGACCGGCGAATGCCTGGAAATGCCGGAGCATTCGGTTCGCACCTACAGCGTGCGTGCCGTACGTGGTCGTGTCAGCGTGGCCGGCGCGCCGGCAGCCTGAGACAATCGCATCCACGTCGCGGCACTCCGGCTGCGCCCTAAAACAACCCAGGAAACCTGCATGCCCGACCTCGCGGCGCCCTTGTCCGTATCGAACCTTGTCCTGCGTTCCAAGCAACTGGAGATTGATGCTGTGCGCCATCTGGCCAGTCGGGCTGAACTGGTGGATGTGATCGGGCAACTGATCCAGGGCCTGCAGCGCGAGCGGGGCGCGTCAGGGGCCTTCCTGGCCTCCAAGGCACAGCGTTTTGCCGACATGCGCCTGCGGGTGGTCGAAGAGGTGGGCCCCCTGGAGGCCCGGCTGCGTGAAGTGTTTGCTCAGCACATCGAGCCTGCACAGGGCGCCACTGCCAAGGCGCTGTCGCTGATGGCATGGGCGCTGCTCGGGATGGAGTCGTTGCCAGCGCTGCGCACCCAGATCGAACGCCAGGCAATGAGTGCCAACGATTCTGTCGCCGCTTACAGCCACCTCATTGCAGGGCTGATCGAGTTGGTCTTCCATGTAGCCGATGCGGCGGGTTTGCCCAGCGTGTCTCGCCTGCTGGTGGCGTTGCTTCACCTCGTGCAAGCGGAGGAGGAGGCGGGCCAGGAGCGGGCTTTAGGGGCCTTGCTGTATGCCTCCGGCCGTAGCAACGAGGCGCACCAGCAGCGTGTGATTCACCTCATCGATGCGCAGGAGCGTAGCCTGCGTGTCTTCGCCGAGTTCGCCGAGCCAGAACTGCGCGTGCGATGGGAGCAACAACAGCTATCTCCCGGTGTGGCCAAGTTGGAGCGCTTGCGCCGAACGCTGTGTGTGGCTCGGCCAGACGCTGCGCTGGACGGCGATCTCAGTGACATCTGGTTCGACGTTTGTTCCGAGCGCATCAATGCGCTGTGGCACCTCCAGGTCGATCTCGTCAAACGCTTGCGAGCGGACTGCGAAGCGCGCATCCTCGAAGCTCAGCAAGATCTTCAGGACTCCAAAGGCCTGCTGCGCGGACTGCGCGACAACCCGCCGCAGCGTACGCATGCCGTGGACCGGTTTTTTGACATGGCACTGGCGCCCACTGTGGTGCCAGCACCTCCGGGTGGCGCCCAAGCAGGGGAACCCGCATCTCTCATGGAGCTGCTGCAGACCCAGACGGCCCGCATGGCCAGCATGGAAGCGGAGCTGGACGCTGCGCGCCGCACGCTCAACGAGCGCAAGGTCATAGAGCGCGCCAAAGGAGTGCTGATGGCCCGACTTGGCATGAACGAGGAGGTCGCCTTCAGGGTGTTGCAAAAAACCTCGATGGACCAGAACCGCCGCCTGCTGGAGGTGGCCGAGGCCACGTTGTCGCTGCCGGACCTCGCATTCGCGCAACAGGGGCAGAGGGATCCCAAGCCCTGACCTTGGCTGGGCGCAGGATGGTCGTAAGGCCTGCCTGGTCTTGTCGGTGGCGTTGCTGACCGGTGTCACAACGTTTACGCCACGATGTAGTGCAACAAGATTTGCACAGCAAGCGCATGCAAAAAGCCCCTGACTCTTGCGAATCAGGGGCTTTCATTTGGTGCCGGAGAGATGAATCGAACACCCGACCTTCTCATTACGAATGATAGGATGGGCATATTTGCCTGCGTTGATAGATGTTGATAAAATCTATACAAATCAACACGTTAACGCTTTTTTTGCGGTTGGCAGACTGTGCGAGTGTTGAAAGAAATTCGGCTTTTTTTAAGAAAAAGTCTTACATCCGCCCTTACATCCTTAGCGATGTAAGACCGCACAGGATCCTCCATGGCAAAGATTGCTTTCACCGCGGGGCGCGTATCTGGCTTTAAATGTCCAGCCGACAAAAAACAGGCATTCATGTGGGATGTGAATGCGCCAGGGCTCGGCCTCCGAGCGACACCTGGGGGCAAGCCTGCCTATGTATTCCAGGGGGTGTATCAGAGCAAGGATTTGCGGATCACCATTGGTAGCCCTGCCGCCTGGACGATTCCCGCTGCACAGGCCAAGGCTCGGGAGTTGCAGCGACTGATCGACGAAGGCAAAGACCCTCGCAACTTGAAGCGCGATGCGATTGCTGCGCACATTGCAGAGCACGTAGCTCGGGAAGCCAATGCATTGACTGTCGGGGAGCTATGGCCCTTGTATTTGCAAAGTGGCAAGCCCAAGCGGCGTGACGCTTGGAAGCCGCGCTATCGGGCTGATCTTGTGGCGATGGCATCCCCCGGTGGCGAAAGGAAGATAAGAGGAGCGGGTCTAACGAGGCCTGGACCGCTCCACCCCCTGCTGGCGCTGCCGCTAGTGCAAGTGAATGAAGATAGTTTGAAGATTTGGTACGACCGCGAGGCCCTCGCAAGTAAGCATCAAGCTGCTCGTGCGCTGATGATGTTCCGTGGTTTTCTTCGCTGGTGTGCAGGCCGACCTGAGTATCGAAATCTAGTCGACCGCGATGCTGGGAAATCCGCTGCCATCATGGAGAACCTACCGCCCAGCACTCGCCGAACCGATGCCCTCGAAGCAGCGCAGGTCGCGGGCTGGTGGTCGGGTGTTGAGCAGCTCCCGAACCGTACTGCAGGCGTTTATTTGAGAGCACTTCTGCTGACCGGCGCTCGTCGCGAGGAACTAGCGGCCCTGACCTGGGAAAACGTTGATACCCAGTGGCGCAAGCTGACCATCGCCGACAAGGTGGACAGCACCCGTACTATTCCGTTAAGCCCTTACATGGCGCAGCTCCTGGCAACATTGCCGAAGACCGGGCCCTTTGTGTTTGCCAGCACGGGCAAGGCCGGGCGTATAAGTGACGCCCGCTCCAGTCATGCGGCGGCACTGCAGGAAGCAGGAATTGAACACCTGACCTTCCACGGCCTACGGCGTAGCTTCTCGTTGTTGGGCGAGGCTGCAGGCGCCCCCGCTGGAGCAATCGCGCAGATCATGGGACACAAGCCAAGCGCCACCGCAGAGGGGTATCGGCCACGCAGTGTGGACGCGCTACGACCGTTCTTGGCCCGCATAGAGGAGCACATTCTGGATTTGGCTGGCGTTCAATTCGATAGCAAAACGGTCCCTGGGGTGTTGCGCGCCGTGGGTTGAACTGTCCTGCAGCTAGTCATCCGCACCTTAGTCAGATGTGAAGTTATGACAGGTTCTCATGGGGTTCGCTTCGCCTTTGGGATCATTCCGTTTTTCGAGGATGTCTTCTTTCCCTCGAAACTTTTTGGTCCAGTGGAGCCACCTCCATGCAGTTTGCAACGCCCGCCCTTTAGCAAAGCGGTCTGCTTGCAAGCGGTTCCGGTGCGCGTCTTTGCTCCACAAGTGAGGCCTCGAAGTTCATCGGGAAAATCGGGCCTCTGAGGCGGCGGATGCGAATATCCGCGCGCCCTCCAGGCTGCAAAAATTTCCTTGGTTGTTGCGTAGTGCGCTTTCAGCAACCTGCGCTTCTGGTCATCGGTCATGGCAAAGACTCTCACGGAGCATCCGTGCATAGGGCGGGTTGGCGTGGTCAACGTTTAGCAGGTCACCGTGCGGGTGTTGCCGGCCAAACCCGGAACACGCCGCTCTCGCAGTTTGGCATCGGTACGTCGACGGTTTGCACGGGGCTCTAGGTGGAGGCCACCGCCAAGCGCGCTGTACTTGCCTCTGGTGCGTCGCTTGATCATGGCAACTGATGTCTTGGCCGGCGCCCGTTACCTCAGCTCGCGCTAGCCGCATTGACCCGAGGATCTGTCGTTGGCGGATTGCATGTATTGCCCACGTGCGGATGGGAGACCCATCGGCGACCTCCTGCGCGACGCCGCGCCTTCGGGATTGCACGCACTCTAGACCGGGCTCCTGCAACGCGAACCCTACAGAGCATAGGGTTCGCGTCTGCATATCACTGGCGATTCCTGCGGCCTCGACGGCGTGAAGCGACAAGCCCGCCCTTGTAGGGCCTGTCGCTACGGCGGTAGATTGCGCTGCTGCAAAAACATTGCAACGAAGAGGTGAGACGCGGTGAGCCTGCAGATACGCCTTGCTTCGGCGATAGCGCTCGGCCGTTGCGCCGCGCATGTTGGGTACTGGGCGTGTGAATATCTCAGCCATCGTCGACTGGCGCTTGGCTCGGTGCCCACGATTGGTTTGCAGTGGCGAGCACGAATCCACTTTTGCTTCCAGTGGTGCGGGGGCAGTTGTGGGGCAGCCCAGCATTTGAAAGAACGGCTCTGGATTGTCCTCAATGCAGGCTCGAAGCATTGGTGCCACCGCGCTCTCCCACATCGGATCGCGGATACGCTGCAGATACGCTACCGTGTCGCGTGCCATTTGATGTGGCGGTACCGCGTGTTCGGTATCCAAGCCGAGCTGCTTCCACGCTGGCTGTATGGCCTGCTCGAAGCTTCGCAGTAAGGCGCCAATGTGATGGGGACCACCTAGCAGATCAGAGCCTCGCATGTGCCCATCAACCAGAGGGACTACCAGCACATGCATGTGCTGCGCACTCTCGTCGTTGTGGACGATGGCACTCAAAATGTTCTCTTGGCCGAATTTCTGACGCAGCCAGGCAATAGCTGCGGTGAAGTACTGGCCGTCTGCGTCGTAGATTCCCACCGGGAGGCTGATCACGCATTCGATCAACCTCACGGCGTCCACCCGTAGCTTGCCTATGCCGGCAGCTATCAGCATTGCCTTGTAGGCTTCATTGACGGCGTTTGCCGTCAGTCCGCCCCACATTACTTTGTTTGCGTCCTGTTTTCCGGCCGTGATGTTGGGAGTTAGTGGTAGCTCCCGCAAATTGTGACGCGCAGCCGCAAGCACGCGGCTCGTGCCTTTCAATTTCTTGAAACGGACAAAGACTCCGGGTCTGACCGTGCTCGCAGCCATGTCGACGGGAGGGAGAGGGGGGCTTAGAAAAAATAAGGGCTCAGTGGTGAACTGAGCCCTTGCGTACTAGGCGATGTCTAGGCCTGGAATCACCGGTGCGCCGTGTTCAAGCGCCGAGGAGATTGCGCAGATCCACGACCGCCCAGGCAAGACGGTTGTGAACACGAGCAGGGCGGATAGGGCCGTTCTCCTTGCAAGCCCACAGGCGCAGCGTCTGCTCGGAGCGGTTCAAGTGAAATGCAGCCTCGGCAGTGGGCAGATGCGAACGAGTTTCCTCGCTCAAGCGCGTGGGTGAGTGGGGGAGAGTGGTCATCGGCGTACTCCGGTGAATAGAACGGTGTTGATGACCGGACTTTTCCAGCGGTGGCGAACACCAACCCCCTTCGTGTTCGCTTTTTTGAGGACGACTAGGTTGCCGTGCTTCTGATAGCTGCTCGGAATTTGCGACGAATGGTGTTAGGCACAACGCCATAGCGCTCGGCCAATATGCCTGCGATGTCCTTTGCGTCCTTACCCGCGTCAAGCAAGCGCTTGCGCTCCTGCAGAAGTTCGGGAGTTGCTGGTACTGTGGATTGCCGCTGGCGCTCGCGAGCAGACTTCGTTCCCCCTTCGCTAGCGCCTTGCCTGATACGGGCTTCTTTGGCCTTAAGGCCTTGAATCAGAGGGCTCAGAAGCTTTGCAGTCTTAGCGATAGCTGCGTCCTTAGCCATAAAGTTAATCAAAGTAACCCAGTGCTCGATGGGACAAACTGAGAGCGCAGACTGCATGATTGCTTCACGGTCACACTCTGCGCGGCTTGCGGCATCGTCGGCGCAGTTGGGCATGGTGAGGAGCGCGGGCCAAGGCAAAAAGTCCGCGACAGTGCGCCGTTTGCGTTGCTGTCCTAATGACGCCAAGCCCCTGGGAGGAAGAGGAACCGGGGTGCCCCAGCTCGGATGGCAGTAGAGATTCGCGCGCGCAGCCTCTGTTGCGCTAGCGATAGCTTGTAGTAGACGGATGCTTTCTGGGTCGTCAAGCTCATAAGCCGACGGGTCGAGACGAATGACGCCTGCGGAGGTAACGCTAGAAACGTCGATCAACCGATTTTTCATGATCCGAGCCTTCCACTATGAAATCACGTTGACTGTACGGTTCGCTTGAAGGCGCTCAAGTATGTAGACCCATATGTTCGCTGCATGCCCGTTGCGTCCAGCAATAAGTTGAGGACATCCAGGTCACCCAAGGCGCAAGGAAACGCGAACCAACGCGGCGGCGCCGAAGGAAACTTCAACCGTCGAGTAGCCGTATTCATTGCGGAGGGTAGCCGGCCCAGCATGCGGCCCCCTTGCATTTTTACGTTGCGACACTCTGCTCAAGGCTGTCCCAAATCTGTCTTGAAATCATCTAAAAACTCAGATGCCGGCTCAATGCCGGTCACCAGCAACTGATCCCGCGCCCGCGTGCAGGCCACGTACAGCAAATGCCGCTCCGTGTCGTACACCTCTTGCAGGTCGGCATCGTCGCCCACGGTTTCCATACGTTCTTGCAGCGGGACGACCTCATCGTCACAGGCCATAACAACTACAGCCCGAAATTCCAAGCCCTTGGCGAGGTGCATGGTAGCGATGGAGGCATGGCCGTTGGCGGTCTCTGCATGTTCATCGAGCACCTTGAAGGGGACACCCGCGGATATAACTGCAGCTTTCGCTCGCTCCAACTGGGCTTCGGACCGCACAAACACTCCGCACTCTTCCGGCAGAATTCCGGTGCTGAATTGCCCGGCCAGCCAGGTTCCCACAAAACTGATTTCGTCGGCCTCCGTTTTCGTCACGCGAACCACAGGCGGCGGGCCGTTGAACACCGACACCGTGTCACTGCGGTTCTCCGTATTGCCGTCCACATCCACCGCCTGGGCACCCAACAAACGGTCGGCCTGCTGGCGGATCTGGTGCGAGGTGCGGTAGTTGATGCGCAGCGTGCGGGCGCGGCCCCGAATGTCCACTCCCAAAGATTTCCAGGAAAACGGCTGCTGAAAAATGCGTTGCCCCAGGTCGCCTGCAAAAAACAGCGCGTCTGGCCGATTCGCCCCCAGCGCGGCCAGAAAACGCAAGTGCGCCACGCTGAGGTCTTGCGCTTCGTCAACCACCGCAAAGTCATAGGGCCGGTGCCTGCTACTGGCCAGGGTGGCAGCCAAGTTGGTGAACATGGCCGCATGCGTCGTCAAGTTCTGTGCAGCCAAAGCGCTGCGCACCTGCTCAAAAATAGCCCAAAGCACTTTCCGTTGTGGCTCAGGCAAGCGCGTCTTGCGCCCGAGACGGGTGACATCGCGGTAGTCGTCCCAGCTTTGCAGTTGCCAAGCATCCACCACCTGCTCCCACTCCGTGAACAGAAAATACAGGCTGAATTTGTGCCCTGCCACAGCCTTTGCTGCCTGCTCCACCATCTTGCGCAAGGTCTCGCGCTTGGCCAGCGTGACAGGACCACACTGGGCTTTGGTCAAGCGCAACCCAATGGCGTTGAGCGACACCACGTCAATTCGCTCGGCCAGGCGCGGCTCGCTGCCCAGCAGCCGCTTGAGCTTGGTGTGCAATGCGCTAGCCAGCGCATCTGAAAAAGTGGACAGCAACACACGGCAATCGGGATTGTTACGGGCCAAGAACGCCGCCCTATGAAGGGCCACAATTGTTTTACCCGTGCCCGCAGAGCCAGACACGCGTGCCGGTCCGGTGTAGTCACGCTCCACCCACTGGCGCTGCTCCGGATGGAGGAAGACGGTCCATTTTTCCCACGGGAAATTTAGCGCTGCCTCCAGCTCGGCCACATTGGTCATCACGCGGAACCGGCGCTGCGCGTCGGGGTGGTTGAACGGGTTGGCGGTAGGCGCTGCAGTCACAGGCGTGCGCGGCTTGCCACCCGTGGCCAACTCCAGCAGAGCCTCAGCCGCCTCGGCGGGCAGATGGTCGGCGAGGGCCAACAAGCTATCTTCTGTGGCTGCCTTCACGTCGGCCAGCCATTCAGGGGGTACGCCGTAGGCCAACAAGTCGTCGTCTGGCGAACTGGCAAACAACAACTTGACTGAGAGACCCGGCTTGGCAGCCAACGGCAGCTCGGTCTGCACATACACCGGCACCATCACCTGCTGCACGGTCTCGCGCACCTCTACAAGCTGCGCCGCACCCGTGGTGGGGTGTGTCTCCAGCTTGCGCCGGGCAGCCCAGTCGTAGGCTTTGTCGTGGTGATCCACGTAGCAAAGCAGCAGACTGGCCTGCGTCTTGTGGAGAACAATGCGAATGTCGCTACCCGCCCGCACAGACCAGAAGTGCTTGTCCTTCGACTGCTCGATGCGATGCAGGCTTATGCTGGGATGCGCCGGGTTCAGTTGCAGGTCAAAGGCAGTCGTCTTGACAGCTTTTTGCTCGTCGCCAGTCAGGCGTGCCAAGCTGTCGGTGAAGGTGTCGGCGATGCGGAATTCCATGGCTTGTGCTTTCAACACAGATCCTTGCTGATGTAGTGATCGGTCCAACCGGTCGCGCGTGGCGAGATCAGCTTGGGGAGCGGCAAGGCCTTTAACACGCGGCCCAGTTCCAGGCGGCTCAGGCCATAGGCCACGGACAGCCGGTCATAGTCACTTCGCGCGACGTCGTCGGCCACCAGATCGTCGGGCGCCATCATCACGCGGGGAGTTGCGTATAGCCATGAGAAGCCGGGTAGCGCCTTGCTCATGGATGCGGTCAGCGCCTCGTAGAACTTCATACGCGCGCCACCGCCGCTGAGAAAAAGAGGCACACCGGCAGGCGTTTCAGCGCTAGGGAAGTAATTTCGTGCGCCCCACATAGCGCTGCCCTGTACCTGACCCAGAATTTTTTCGTAGAAGTCGCGATCTGGATCTGATAAGCCTTTGCGCTCGTTTACCTTGATCCCAGCGAAGTAGTTGGCAAACAAGGCCGGAATGTTGCACTGCTGGTCAGTCTGGAATTTAAACTGCTGCAGCTGCTGCGCAAGTTCCGCCGCCGCTCCGGATTCCCTCAGCGCTTCGGTCCACCAAGCCACACGATGGCGGTGCAGATTGCTGACCCCGAGGGGCCGAACGACAGACGTGAAGAACTCGAAATCCCATTTGCCACCGCGCGCCGGAAATACGTGAAACAGCGAAGCGTCTACAGTGCCAGCGCCCACGTCGGCCATGAGAAAAATGTTCTGGGCCTTGCGATCAAAGCTGGTAGAGACCACGTACCCATAAATCTGCGCGGCAATTTCTGGCACGACCATTACCTCGGCGTCCTGGTCGGAGCCGTTGGTAGATGGCGGATGCCGCAGCAGCTCCGCGATGGTGGTTTCATCCACCGGCCCTGCCTGGCCGGCCGTAATCCAAGCCACTTCACACAGCCGGGTGAAGGGCTGAAACAGCTTCGAATCTTGATAGTGCGCAGCGGGAAGACCTACCGAGAGCTTCCAGAAAAGCTGGGTGCGGCGATAGGTTTGCGCGTGACGCGTCAGCAGCCAGGCCCTCGCACGCTGGATGACCAGCGCCAGAAATGCCACGATGCGCACTTGGTTGTCCTGATCCTTAGGATCTGCCAAAAAGGCGAGCTTAAGATCGCGGTGGCATTTGGAGCCCCCCGCAAGGGAGAACTTGAGGCCGGTCTGGAACAGACGCGAAGGCAGAAGGTACTTCTCGACGCCTTCGTGATCACCGAAGGGAACCACGAAGGACTTGCGCAGAGCGCTGTCGCCGATGACTACCTTGACTGAAGACGTGCCGAAATCTACCCCGAGCGCAATTTCATGCTGTGCCTGCGCTTCGCCGACCAAGGCTTGCGTCTGGCGGCCTGCCAGTTCCATCTGCGGCGCAAGGGCAATGGCCTTGTCTGCACCTGCAGTGAGCAGCAGACGTGCTGAAGGCGACACCGTCAGCGGCTTGACCGCCACAGGGGTTTGACGTATCGCTACAGGTGCCTGCGACACCAACTTCTTCGGACTTGGCGGCGCATGAGTCGGATGAAGAGTCTCATAGGAGATGACCAAATCTTGCGTTGGTGGAAGGCTACGCGCCCGCTTGACGGGCCTGCCTTGATCGGCAGGGAGCACAAAGCGCCGGGGCAATAGGCCGGGGTGCCTCTTCATTGGCGGTCCTGCGATGACCGGTGCTGGAACGCCGAGAGGATGCAGATCAGCAACAGCCGGGGGACGCGATGGTTCAGAATTGGTCAAGTTTCGGGCGACATCCTGCCTTTCGGACGGCGTTGCTGCTCCCGCAGCTGCACGGGCCAGCTCAAATGCTTCCCTTATTGATCTCGCCATGATTTCCCTCCCTCGCTGACAAAGCATCAATTGATGCGAATCACACCTGCAGAAACCACACTGGGATGTGGAGCCAAATCAGTCTTGAGCCGCAGTTGTGCAATCTTTTCATTCACCCGCATCGCCTCTTTATGGAGCCGACCACGCACTGCAGGAATCAGACCCCGCCGCCGGGGATTGCTGGATGCTTCGTGCCGGTGAATTTGCTCCTGAGCTTGCAGGCTTTTCTTTGCAAGATGCCGCTCCAGCAAGCCCACCATCAGGCGGATACGGTCAGCATCCTCGCGCCGCTGGGCCCCCACAAAACTCCGAAAGCGCTCATCCAACTCTGTGCGGCACTCGTCTTGCAAGGCAGCTGCACGGTCTGGATCGATCTGGTCTGCAGCGCCCAGCCAATCACTGCCCTTGAGGGCTGCGGTATTGACCAGTTGTTCGGCCTGGTTGCCATCCAGCAGTTGGCCATGGTCCAGCGATCGGACCATGTATTCAAGGCGTTCGATCTCGCGTGACCCCGAAACCGACCAGCGCATGACCACATACACATAAGCCCCGCGCTGGAACTTTGGCAGGTCGGCCTGAGGGACCTCCAGCGCAGCCACTGGGTGGTAGCTCAGCTCGCTACCCGCCAAGCGAAGTTGTTCCCCGACGAAGCGCACCAGGGGATGGTCCTGGCTGACGATCTCCACCCCAGGTGGCGCTTTGCCCTTGCGGTTATCAAATCGCATCAGCAGCGGCGTAATCGCCAGCAGGGTCGTTCGGCCATGCAGTCGCTGGGCCTGGAGGAAATCTGCGAACCTGACGCGCGCATCGGTGGCCAGCTCCATGCGGTACAGCAGACCGTCGTCGTGTTGCGCGATCAATCTTGTACCCGGGTAGGCGCGGAGGAAAAAGTCGCGCACGTAAGCCAGCAAATCTTCGCCACGAATGTAGCGTCCGACTTCGTCGGCTGCACGCACTTTGTTCTGGATATATTCACCGTGGGCAATAAGGTTGGCGGCCTCGGATTCGAGCTGAACCTCCCGACGCTGCTTTATTTCGATGGCCAACGCGGATGAGTCGATCCGCCTGTTCATCTGCTCGGGCGTCAGCCTGTGCGAAAGCAGCTCATACGCCAACTTGCGCATTTCTTCGCCTAGCACGGCCTCCATGCTGCCCAGCGCCTGCCGGAAGGCGCCGAGTCGCTCCAGCAACCTGTCATATACCCGGTCGTCGATGGAGTCTTCGTACACCAAGTTCCAGATGAGGATCTGCTCTTCCAGCTGGCCAATGCGGTCGATCCGTCCGATACGCTGCTCGATTTTGGCCGGATTCCAAGGTAGGTCGTAGTTGACTACCAAGCTTGAGAACTGCAGGTCCACCCCTTCAGAAGCCACCTCCGAAGACAACAGGATGTTCGGTCCGTCAGGTCGCTCAAAGTGATCCAAGGCCTGCTGCTTGTCCATGCCGCCGTGTAGCACCACCGCCTGGACCCCGCTGCTCGCCAGTCTGCGCTGCAGGTAGTACAACGTGGCGCGGTAAAAGGAGAAAAGCACCACCTTCTTGCCAGGGTGTTGCCGCCAGTATTCGGCTAGATTACTGTGCAACAGTTCGAACTTACTGTCGTTGGCCGTCAGGGCTTGCGCATCGCCAACTTCCAGCGCAATAGCTCTGAGCTCGTTAAGCAGAACTCCACCAGAGCGGCTGTTGTTGTCTTCAATCTCGGCGTCAAGTTCGGCGGCCGCTTCGTAAAATGCCTGCTGTGCTTGAGTAGAGTCGAACCGGGCCTTCCAGCCTTCGCAGGCGGCGGCCATGGAGCTGGACATCTGACGCTGCGGGATGGTAAGCAAAAAGCCTTCGGAAATGTCCAGTTCTTCGCACAGGTCCTGCACCGCAGCAGTGACCTGGTTGTAAAAGCTTGCCTCGATGGGAGACATGCGTGCCTTTAGCACAACGGGCAAGCGTTCTACGCGATTGATCTGCACGTCGCGCTTGAGGGTGCGAGTAACGACCTTGCTCAGCGGGTTGACGCGGTCTAACTGGTCCGCAATTTCTGCCCGGCCGCGCGGGCTGGAAAGTTCTGCATCGCTGGGCGGGTTCTGGCGCAGATAGGTCAACTGCTCGCTGTCCTCAAACCAACTCAGTGCCTGCGCAGTCGTCACAGCGGAGACAAAGTCCTGCTGGGTGATGGTGGAGCTCAGCACCCGGTCGCGCAAGTCCACGATGGGGGCATTGGCGCGCAAGGTCCACTCGAACGACTGCTCGTAAGGAAACGCGTCCTCGTCCAGCAAATGCACCAGGTTGAACAGGTCGCGGTTGCGCATCTGAATTGGCGTGGC
>Ga0067045_1029330_pt1 | contig 21688 bp, 23 predicted proteins | sample TerdegcTABiofilm_FD_59184 | JGI IMG/M metagenome (GOLD analysis project Ga0067045, IMG submission 59184) | Combined Assembly of (Gp0054472, Gp0054536) Wastewater bioreactor microbial communities from Singapore -Terephthalate degrading...
AGAAGTATGACTATGGAAGGAGATGGGCTACGGAAACTGTCTTTTCAGCGGTGAAAAGAATATCAGGAGAGCATGTAGCCGCAACCAAAACGGAAAATATGATGCAAGAGGTCATTCTAAAATTCACTTTTTATAATATGATGATACATTAAAACGAAAGAAAGGTGCAGGCAGAGCAACCAATTGCAGGGCTTTGAAGAGTTATTCAACACAGCAGATACTAGGATTCTGGCTAATGGTGCGAATGGAACAAAGGTCGGCCGATAGGAGGTTAACGTATTGGATATCAATTCTTTTAGGTTCTTTGTTTATTGTTATTACGGCTTTGGAAAATGTATCAATTCGTTAAATAATAATAAACTTTCTTGCATGTGTAATATTACATATTTCCCAGTAGTGCGTAATATAACAATACTCGGCGATCTGATAAACCGTGCATGTTGGTATTTTCCTAAATCAACACAGTCAAAAGTTGAAATATACATCCCTGTAGATAAGGATTTAATAGGGATTGATCTCGAGACATTAGAGGCACCTCGTGCTCAACAGAGATATATAGATAACTTGGATCATATTCATCTAATAAAAGAAAATGAGATAGATTTATCAGAAGCTAGTGCTATTATGCTCTGGGATAAAAAAAGACAACTGGATCCCGTTATTCTGCGGCATATCCATAAAGTAAAAATCGTCGATCCAACATATTATTTTTCTGTGGAAGCAGAGACATACCAAAGAATGTTTTATACTACATTAACCCCAGATTCAAAAGAATATTTCTTACAATTGTCAAAAAAAAAACTATCAATTATTGATCGACAAGGTAAAGAATTTTAATAAGGCTTATGTTTTTGGTACAGGACCTTCGCTAGAAAAATTAGGCAAAGATTTTGATTACAGTGATGGTTTTCGCCTCATATGTAATAGTATTGTAAGGAATAAGGAATTATTAAACCATATTAAGCCTCATTTGCTTGTTTTCGGCGATGCACAGCATCATTCTAGCCCTTGTATGTATGCAGATATGTTTCGTAAAGCAGTCATCGAAGCGATGCATGAAACCGATTGTTTTATTCTAACTAAAGACTATTATTTACCCTTGCTCCTTACACATTGTCCAGAGTTAATGAATAAATCTATTGGAATTGAAGCACCAGGAGTTTGGGATCTATCACTACGGGAAATTTTATTCACGATTCTTCAGAATCCACATAAACTTCCATGGTTCACTAAAATACCAGGACATGAGGAAGCATATAACTTCCCAACATTAGAAAAGTTTTACGTAAGGAGTGCCGGTAGCGTTTTACCGTCATACATGATCCCTATTGCGTCCTCCGTTTGTAATGATGTTTATATTTTAGGTGCAGATGGTCTCGATCCCAGAGGGCGAAACCCTGATGAGACTTTTATTTGGGCTTATAGTTCATCTTGTCAATTTGATGAACAATCGGCTTTCGAAACACATCCTTCTTATTTCAGAGACAGGCCTAATGTTGAAAAGTTTGACATATATAGTGAGAAATTTAATGAACTAATTGAATATGGGGAATCTGTAGGAAAAAAATATTACTCGTTGGCACCATCACATATCCCTGCATTAGCAAAACGCTTCTGTCAAAGTTATTGCCGTGCTAATCATAATAATGATGGAAAGGAGTGTAAATGAATTTACCGATTAATATTGGGATACTAGGTTACGGGTATATGGGTGAAATAAGGAAGAAATATCTAGATTTAAATCCTAATTGCAAGGTGAAATCCATTTTTCATACAAATGAGTTGAAGGGGGATTTTCGTTACTTTAACGACTGGAAAGAAGTTATTGCGGATAAATCTCTCGATGCAATATTTGTTTGTTTGCCCAACTATTTGACGAAAGAAGCAGTTGTAATGAGTCTTGATTCTGGCAAACACGTTTTTGCAGAAAAGCCGCCTGGTATTAGTGTTGCGCAAGTAAAAGAAATGATTGCAGCAGAGAAGAGAAGCGGAAAAAAGCTTAAATTTGGTTTTAATCATCGCTATCATCCTGCGATAATGAAGGCAAAGGAACTTGTGGATTCCAATAAGTTCGGAAATATTTTATGGTTGCGCGGCAGATATGGCAAAAGCGTCGATGAGAATTTTAGCTCCAATTGGCGTTCTAAAAAGGATTATGCAGGTGGCGGAATTCTCATGGATCAAGGCATTCACATGTTAGATCTGTTGTTGTATTTTTGTGATGATTTTCAGGAAGCAAAAGCATATGCATCTAATCTGTATTGGAAAGGCGATGTTGAAGATAATCTTTTTGCGATTTTGAGAAATGAAAAAGGGCAGGTTGCATCACTTCACTCAACGATGACTCAATGGCGATATTTATTTGCTTTAGAAATTTTCCTTGAAAAGGGGTATATTACTATTAATGGTTTATTATCAAAATCTGGCAAATACGGGCCAGAGAGATTGGATTATGCAACAGACAGAGCACCCGCACCAATGGCTACACATTCTGAGATTAGATCTTTGACGTTTAATACAGATCTATCGTGGGAATTGGAGATAAATGAATTTGTTCAAGCGATAATCGGCGGGAATAAAATAGAGATTGGCAACAGTACTGATGCTTTAAAACTAATGACCGTCGTTGAAAAGATATATTCTGATTGCAACAAATGACCTATGACGAAGTGGTAAAATAATGAAAGAACCATGTTTAAAAGCGCTTCTATTTATGAAGCATCATTCTGAACGAGTTCCTGGCAAGAATTATAGGAAATTTTGTGGTAAGCCACTTTTTCATTGGATATTAGAAGCCATCACCGGATGTCGCTATGTTGATGAAATTATAATTAATACTGATTCCGAATTAATAGCGAATGATGCGCAGGAGCATTTTGAGGTAACCATCCACAAACGCCCTAATTATTTGCTGGGGGATATGGTAGTTGCAAATCAATTAATTGAATACGATATTTCAAATTCTAATGGGGATTTCTATTTGCAAACACATAGCACAAATCCTCTTTTGACTACAGATACAATAAACAGAGCAATAGAGGCCTTTTTTTCGCAATCGAAGCACGACTCGCTTTTTGCTGTAACGCCTTTATATACTCGACTTTATCAAGCTGACGGCAAGCCCATCAACCATGACCCCCAGCGTCTTATCCGGACTCAGGATCTTCCTGCCATCTACGAGGAAAATTCTTGCATCTATATTTTTTCTCGTGATACGTTTAATAGGTGCAAAAATCGCATAGGCTTAAATCCAATGTTGTTCCCCATTGATCGGTTTGAGGCTGTTGATATCGATGAGGAATTCGATTTTACAATTTCCGAATTATTGATGAAAAAACGATTATCAGAGAGGAGCTAATAAATAATATTGGGATGGGCCAGCTCTAAGAAATGATTACTATGAAAGAAATCAATTTACTATTTGCTGAATCGTCCTTCACTCATGACGATCTTTTGGATTATCCTGAGTTAAAAAATAATTTATTAAATTTAAAAATTTTAAAAAATCCATATGGAAGAAGGCTTAATGCATCTGAAACGGTTGAATTGGGACGAGGTTGCTCTGGGATCGTAGCCGGTCTTGAGCCCTACACAAAGGATGTTTTGAAGGAATTGAAAGACCTTCGGTGTATCAGTCGTGTTGGTGTGGGCATTGATAATATTGATCTGGATGCTGCCAATCAACATGGCATAATGGTTTTAAATACACCTGATGCCCCCACCAGGGCGGTTTCAGAAATGGCTATTGGATTGATTTTCAGCCTTTTGCGAGGCATACCTCTGGTCGATCATCAAATGAAGTCAGGTATCTGGAAGAAATTTACCGGGCATTTATTGTATGATAAAACAATAGGAATAATAGGTGCTGGACGTATTGGCAAAACGACTGCCACATTGCTTCAATCTCTTGGAGCGCATGTCCTAGTAAATGATATCAATCCTGATGGTAGATGGCTGTCAGAAAATAACATCACCAATCAATCGTTAAATGAAGTATTGAGCAATGCAGAAGTTGTTGTATTGCATATGGCATTCTCCTCCAATGAAAAGCCAATACTTAACAAGGATACAATTGCTTTAATGAAAGAAGGTAGCTATTTGATCAATTTATCGCGAGGCAATGCTGTAGACGAATCGGCTCTATACGAAGCACTTAGTTCTGAAAAATTGAGTGGTGCAGCGCTTGATGTCTTTCAAAATGAACCCTACTCCGGCGTTCTAGCCTCACTGGATAATGTCATTTTGACCCCGCATATTGGGTCTCAGACATTTGAAACGAGAAAGATAATGAAACGACAGGCTGTAGCTAATTTAATTAATTTTTTAATAAGTTCTGAAAAATAGAGCGCTTGGACTGACATACTATAACTATTATGTTAATTTTATATCACAGATTTTCAAAGGAGGATCATTCAAGTGGATTATATTGGGGAATATCTACAAGATGCCATTGAGATAACAAAGAGAATCAATCAATCAGAAATTGAGAAGATGGTGAATAAGCTGGTTGAGGTTCGTGAACATGGTGGGAGGATTTTTTTTATTGGCGTTGGCGGGGGCGCGGGCAATGCGTCGCATGCAGTTAATGATTTCAGGAAGATTGCAGGCATAGAGTCCTATGCGCCAACCGATAATGTCTCGGAACTTACAGCACGGATTAATGATGAGGGATGGGAGACATGTTATGCAGAATGGTTACGTGGGAGCCACCTTGGTTCAGAAGATGCTATATTCGTTTTTTCCGTAGGTGGTGGTGACAAAGAAAAAAATATAAGCGTAAACTTAATTCGAGCACTGGAATTCGGAAAAGAAGCAGGTGCAACAATTCTTGGGATAACAGGGCGTGATGGCGGATTTACTGCTCACGTAGCTGATGCCTGCGTGATCGTTCCTACAGTCAGGACAAATACAATAACAACGCATACAGAGTCATTTCAGGTCGTATTATGGCATCTTATGGTTTCTCATCCAAAACTGATGAAAGCGTCGATGAAGTGGGAATCGGTAGATAAAGAAGATACAGGGTGATGTGCATTCCGATATTCATAGATTCAAGCAAGATATCTGAGATCGAGAAGTATCACAGAATGGGAATAGTTCGGGGCGTAACTACAAATCCAACTATAATGTTTAAAGACGGTGTTAAAGGTGGCATGAATGGCATCAAACAGCGCGCCGTAGAAATTGCAGAACTGGTTTCACCGTTTCCCGTATCTGTAGAAGTTATGACGAATGATCGCAAGAAAATGCTTGAGCAGGCGATAGAATTTTCTCGATGGGCAAAGAATATCAATGTGAAAATAACCATACATGGACCCAATGGTGAATTGGATAACCTCGAAGTTGTCCATGAGCTTGAGACAGAGCACGATGTGCGCGTGAATGTCACTGCAATGATGAGTGCCCAGCAATGCTTGCTGGCAGCTTTATCTGGTGCTACATATGTATCCATATTTGGCGGAAGAGTAAACAATATGGGATACAATAGTTGCGAAGAGATCAGAAAGCTCCGCTGTCTGCTGGACCAATTCGGACTTAAGTCTAAAATCATTGTGGGATCGACTAGGGAAGTCCTCAATGTCGTGGAATGGTTGGATGCAGGTGCTCACATAGTCACAGTGACCCCATCTCTCATCGAGGGAATGATAGTCCATCCCTATAGCAAGGAGACGGTGCAGATGTTCCTCCGAGATGCCGAGAAATTGAAGTCTTTGATTGGATAGGATCATGCAGAGCAAGGTTAAGACAGCCCTCAAAGAGGGAAAAATAACTATTGGTGGCTGGATAACTTTAGGACATACAGCAGTTGCAGAAATTATGGCTGCTGCAGGCTTCGATTGGGTCGCTATCGACATGGAGCACAGCGTTATCGGAATCCATGATGTTCAGCCACTTGTTCAAGCTATCGAGCTTGGAGGAAGCGTGCCTTTGGTTCGCCTCTCCAGCAATGATCCTGTTTTAGCAAAAAGAGTTATGGACACAGGGGCCCGCGGTGTGATCGTGCCAATGGTGAATACCGCAGAGAAGGCAGAGCTTGCGGTAAGATCTGTGAAATATCCTCCTCAAGGGTTCAGAAGCGTAGGCTTGGCAAGGGCTCAGAGCTACGGCCCTGGGTTTGATGAGTATGCTTCAAGGATAAATGATGAGAGCATAGTTATTTTGCAGATAGAGCATAAGGACGGAGTTAAAAATATTGATGAGATACTTTCAGTTGATGGTGTTGATGGTATCTTTATTGGTCCTTATGATCTTTCAGGGTCCTTTGGGATTCCAGGAGACTTTGGAAGTACGCTAATGAAAGAAGCTGAGCGCAGAGTCCTTGACTTTGCCAAGAAATATAATAAGCCAGCAGGGATACATATCGTTTGGCCATCTATTGATGATTTCAAGAGACGAAAGGATGAGGGCTTTCGTATCATAGCCTTTGGGGCGGATATTATTTTTCTTGGCGAGCAGTGCAGGTTGATGAGAAAAGAATTGCGCAGGTATATCTGAGGAATTCAAAATTCATGATTAAGCTATTGATGCTGGATTTCGACGGGGTAATCGTAGATTCCGCAGAGGTAAAGACAGAAGCTTTCAAGGAATTATTCAGTGATTTCGGCGAAGAGCTGGAGGAGATCATAAACTATCATCTGAATAACAATGCGCTATCTCGGTTTATTAAATTTAAACATATATATGAAAATATTTTGAATAGAGAGTATGATTCTGTGGTGGAGAGAGATTTGGGCAGGCGATTCTCGGAGATCGTTTTTAAAAAGGTTGTTGATTGTCCTTACATTCCCGGAGCAATCGAATTTCTTGATTCCTTATATGGGCAATATCCTATGTACTTGATATCTGCTACTCCTCATGAGGAACTCATGCGCATCGTTGAAGAGCGTAATCTTCTTGGATACTTTAAAGGTATCTTTGGTGTACCTCCTGGTTCAAAACATGAACACATGTTAAATGTGTTGGATATTGAAGGCGTAAAGCCGTCTGAGGCCATATATATTGGCGACATGATGGAAGACTATCGGATTGCGCAGAGTGTGGGTGTGAAGTTTGTGGGCAAGAAAGGAATGGAGGACTTTGGGACAGATGGGGTTATATCCTTTGATAGAATATCGGAGATCAAGAATTTCATTTTGCATTAATTAGCCTTGTTTAATACTTGTTTAATGGCAATTTAGTGATATTGTAGAGGGCAAATCCTGCTATATGTAAGCGTAATATATATTAATATGATGTATGGAAAGGAGTATCCCATGTGTTCCTATTTAAGACATTGCATGAAAAATTTATTTTTCCGCGATGAATTAGGACTTATATTAAAATATGAATCTAAACGCGTTGGCAAATCCACATTGATCGATGTTGGAGCTGCAACTGGTGATTTTGCTGTGCCATTTGCCAAAAAGGGTTGGCGCATAGTTGCATTTGAACCAGAGCCCAATAATTATGCTATTCTTAAAAAAAATCTAAATAAATTTGAAGATGTTATCTGTATACCTAAAGCAGTTTCTGATACATCGGGCGAGGTTCCATTCTATGTTAGTTCGAGACACGGAGGGATTCACTCGCTAAAACCATTTCATCCGACCCATCGTCCGACCGCAAGAGTAAAGGTTGTGCGCTTAGATGATGCACTTGCAGATTTGCGCGTGGAGCAGATTTCTATTCTAAAAGTTGATATCGAGGGGGCGGATTTTTTAGCGCTTAAAAGTTTTAATTTTTATAAATTTAGGCCAGATGTTGTTATGTGTGAATTTATGGATTCACGCAGCTTTAAGAATTTTGGTTATACGCATCATGACGTAGCAACTTTTATGAGCAATCATGGATATGTGGCATTTGTATCTGAGTGGGGAGCAATGGTGGAGTACGCCTCAAATGATCGGTTGATTGTTCCACCCAAATTTTTATGTTGCGCGCCTTATCCACTTGATCATAGTCCAGCTTTTGGGAATTTGATATTTGTTCCTAGCGAACACAAAGATGATTTTCAACGGGCTATTTTCTCTTACTTTATTGAATGGAAGCTAAGCAATATCTTGGTTAGAACGCTCATTTCATGTCATAACTTTCTGAGTGATTGCATCAAAAAAACAAGGGGATCTAAGTGGATAGCGTAAAAAAAATAATTATAATTCAATCAATTCCATTCAATCAGAATATAAGAGCACCTAAAATAGCAAAAACCCTAATTGAAAATGGATATAAGGTTATTGTTATTGGATGGAATCGAGGTTCAAAACATGAGAAAAAGGGAGTGTGGGTTAATGACCAAAATATTAGAGAGATACAATTTGGCATAAAAGCTCCTGTGGGTCCCAAAGTTGTCCTTTTTTATCCGTTGTGGTGGTTTTTTATATTCCTTAGATTAATGATCGAAAAATGGGATATGGCATATTCTATAAATATCGAATCGATGCCTTCTGCTTTATTTGCCGCCAAATTAAAAGGAAAGTCGATTGTATATGATAATTTAGATGATCATGTGAATTCCATCATCCTGCCTGGTGTAATTAAAAATATTCTTATTAAAATTGATAAATTTTTAATGCGATTTGCAAACGGCGTAGTTATAGCAGATGAGATGCAGATTGAGATGCTGGGAGGTATTCCAAATTCTAGAGTTGTAGCGATTTATGATTCTCCTGAGGATACCATCAACCTACAATTTAGAGATAATAACCATAGGGATATTTTCACTCTTTTTTATGCAGGAGGTCTATCATCTGGGCGGGCTCTGAACTTGGATAAAGCTATTGATGCGGTAAAAAGTCTTGACGGCGTAAAAATAGCAATTGCAGGCTATGGCGATTTAGCGACTGATATTGAGAGTATATCTGAAGAATTTCCAGAAAAAGTGGAATTTTTAGGAACGATAAGCCATAGCGAAGTTTTGCGCAGAACACTTGGAGCTGATCTTTTATTTTTATTGCGTAGTCCGCAATTGCCTGTTAACAAATTCATATGTGGGAGCAAACTACTTCAAGCAATGATGTGTGGTAGACCTATCTTGGTTAACAAAGGAACATCCACGGCAAAAAAGGTTCTAGAAGAGAATTGCGGTATCGTAGTGGACGCAAATAACATAGAAGAGATAAGGAATGCGATTATTATGCTAAGAGATAATCCCAAAATGTGTGAAGAACTTGGGGCAAATGGGAGGATAGCTTATGAAGCTCGATATAGCTGGGCAATTATGGAGCGAAGATTACTAACCCTTTTCAGAGAGCTAACCGAGACATAAACGAAGAGACTAAAAAATATAAAATAATTCTTAGTAGTATTATGAATATTAAAAATGTGATGTGATTCGCATGAGCATCGCAGTAGTTTTGGTGGGTCCTTATGCTCTCTGTGAGCTTCGTGGTTAATTTGTGGTGCTCATACTAATTGTCCGAAATGAACCTTTAACGATCTCTTGATTTGTGGAGCCATTACATGGATACTCAGAGGATACTTGTAACGGGCGGTGCGGGATTTATTGGCACCAATCTGGTAAATGAGCTGAGAAGCAGGGGCCATGAGGTAACGGCCTTGGACCTCTATAACACCGACCGGGATAGCTACATCCGAGGAGACGTCAGGAACTTCAGGCAACTTGAGAGGGTTTTCGATAAGCAGAAGTTTGATTATGTCTATCATCTGGCCGCCGAGTACGGACGCTGGAACGGCGAAGATTACTACGAGAACCTGTGGCAGACAAATGTGGTTGGTACAAAGCACGTTCTCCGGCTGCAGGAGAAGCTGAAGTTCCGCATGATCTTCTTCTCCAGCGCCGAAGTGTACGGGGATTACGAGGGCATCATGACGGAGGACGTTATGATCAAAAATCCCATAAAAGATACCTACCAGATGAACGATTACGCCATCACCAAGTGGGCTGGGGAGCTGATGTGCATGAACTCGGCCAAGATGTTCGGCACTGAGACCGTCCGGGTCCGGCCGGTGAACTGCTACGGCCCGCATGAGCACTACAATCCTTACCGGGGATTCATTCCCAAGTTCATCTATCACGCTCTTTTCAACAAGCCTTACACCGTTTTCAAGGGCCACAAGAGGATAATTGATTACGTGGAGGACACGGCCCGGACATTCGCCAATATCGTTGATAACTTCATCCCTGGAGAGGCCTACAATATCGGCGGAAAGCAGGAGTGGGAGAGGGAGATCAAGGAATATTCGGACCTGATTTTGAAGGCTGTGGGAAGGGATGATTCCCTGGTTACCTACAAGGAAGCCGAGCCCTTCACGACCAAGGTAAAGACCATGGACTTCTCCAAGTCCGTGCGGGATCTGAAGCACGATCCCAAGTTCCCGCCGGAAGAGGGGATCAAGCGAACCGTGGAATGGATGAAATGGTACTACAGGATTTAGAGTCCTCTGTAAGGCGTTCACCACAGAGGAACAGAGACGCAGAGAACGAACGAATCTATTAAGAAGAGGCTATGCAAGCTACTGATATTGAATTGCCTCTCTGTGCCTCTGCGTCTCTGTGGTTTCGTTATGCCAATTCTCAAAGATCGATATAAATTTACCAAAATTATAGGTGGGATAAATTCAAATGGATGACCTTTACTCAGATTATGATGGAAAGACAATTCTTGTCACCGGCGGGGCGGGAGCGATAGGCGGAAACTTATGCCGCAAGCTCTCGGAGCTGAACGCCAAGAAGGTAATAATACTAGACGATCTCTCCTCCTCTTACGAGTGGAACATTCCTCGTGCAAAGAACATCATGTTCGTCAAGGGCAGCATATTGGACGATGAGATGCTGAAGCGAGTATTCAAAGAGAAGCCGGAGTACGTATTCCACCTGGCTGCTCACTTTGCCAACCAGAACTCCGTGGACAACCCGGAGATCGATCTGATGGTCAACGGAATGGGAATTCTAAAGGTGCTGGAGTACGCCCAGCTCGTGGACATCAAGCGATTCGTCTATTCCTCTTCGGGCTGTGGGGTTTACGGGCTGGATTCAAAGATGCCATTTGAGGAGCACGATACTTCCATCAGTTTGCATACGCCGTATCAGGTCACAAAGCTGATCGGCGAGCTTTACACCAATTACTTCCATAACCTATACAAATTGCCCATCGTGAATGCCAGGTTCTTCAACGTCTTCGGGCCGGGAGAGGTTCCCGGGCGGTACAGAAACGTGATCCCTAACTTCTTCTACTGGGCTATGAACGGACAGCCGCTGCCGATAACCGGCGATGGGACTGAAACCCGGGACTGGACTTATGTGGATGATATCATCAGCGGGCTGCTGGCGATGGGAGTTGTGGAGGAGGCAATCGGAGAGGCGTTCAACCTCGGCTCGGCCAAGGAGCACAGGGTCATAGAAATGGCAAATATTGTGAATAGGCTTACTGGGAACGAGGCGGGGATTGTTTTTACTGAAAGGCGGAACTGGGATGTGAAGTGCAGGCTACTGTCGTCGGTGGAGAAAGCTAGTCGCGTTTTGGACTATAGGCCAAGGACGGTCTTCGAAGATGGATTAGAAAATGTGCATCGGTGGTTTATGAGCAATCTTGATAATATTAATCATTGTGCAGAGTTTTGAGAATTTAATAAATATTTTTTGAGCAATCCTTCAAAACATGACAGATAAAAAGCCATTAGCTAACAGAAAAAATATTTGCGTTATTGCTCCAGGTATTCTTCCACTTATCCTCGGAGCCAGGCCTAAAAATATTATCGGGCCTGATGTTCATGCATTTATCTTGATTAACGAACTAAAAAAATGTGGATTTAATATAAAATGCATCACCACAGCCGAAGATGGCGAGCATCTCGTTAACTTCATGCCAAATCTAGACATAATATTGGTTCAAGAACCTTCTTATCAACTTCGCATAGCTTATATTATTTCAAAGGTATTGGCAATTTGGAGTGCCTTGCGAAAGGCTGATGCAGATGTATATTATCATGCCGGAGCCGTTCTCGGTCCAGTTTCCATATTTTGTAGAATGATGAATAAAAAATTCATCTATGGTATTGCGTCAGATGCACTTGTTGAAAAAAAACTTGTTTCACGCAAGATTAAAGAATTTAGCCGATCTAGGTTTAGCCTTAGTCGCTTGGGTAATTGGTTAGATATCAAGCTAGCAGACGCCCTTATAGTGCAAAGCATTCATCAGAAAAATCTATTAAAAAATAATTTTACCAAAGATGGTATCTTAATCAAGATGCCATTTCCGATATCATCCGAAGAGAATCCCCTTAAAGCATGTCCTCCTATTGTTATGTGGGTTGGCTCAATGGCCGAGGTGAAGCAGCCCATGCTATTTCTGGAGCTCGCAGAGGCAATACCCGAAGCGAGATTTCTGATGATTGGTGGACATTCTGGCGACCTGGAATTTTATAATAGTATAAGAGATGCCGCTGAGAAATTACAGAATTTTATCTTTCTTGGAGTTGTACCTTTCAATGAAATCGATAGATATTTCATGCGAGCATCGATTCTGGTCAACACCTCAATGTTCGAAGGTTTCCCAAATGCATTTATTCAGGCATGGATGCATTATGTGCCTGTAGTAAGTCTTAATGCAGACCCTGACGAGTTGCTATGCAAAAAAAGGTTGGGCTTTCATTCAAAGACGTTTGAGAAGATGGTTGAGGATTTGAGGATCCTGTTGAATAACGAAAAGTTGCGTGAGGAGATGGGGAAAAATGCTAGAGAATACGCAGAAAAAGAACACAATGCAGGTTTACTTATAAATAAATATATAGAGGTCTTCAATCAGTGTTGACTTCATCAATACACGACCAGTATTGCGAGATGGTAATTCGCCCGAGTATATCGCAGCTAACGTGATCCGCACACTAGATAAATCCTCATACGATAAATCTTAACTGCAGGGCGTCATCCGATAGATATCCCTTAATCGAAGACCAGTGAGCAGTGGAGGAAATTCATGAAACCGTTTATCAATCTATTTAAAAGCTTATATCTGAACATGCCATCACCCATCTCAGTAAGCATCAATCTCACAAACAAATGTAATCAACATTGTATCTATTGTGAGGTTGGACAGGGTCTCGTTGGTCTCGTTAAAAATAAAAAGCCATTATTGTCTCTGGATGACCTTAAATGGATAATAGACGAGATGAATCGATCAGGAATACGTACGTTATCTCTCGGAGGGGGGGAACCGCTACTTTTTAATGAGATTTTCGACGTAATCCAATATGCCCATGAATTTGATATAAGATCGTCCATATTGACAAACGGGATGCTTTTGCCACATTTATCACAAGATAAAATAGAATTGCTAGAGGAATGCGGAACTATCATAAGTGTATCAATCGATTCTTTCTTACCCGATAAAGAAGATTACATTAGGGGTGCCAAGAATGCGCTTTCATTACCAATTGAAGGGATTGGAATTCTCGTTAAACATCAAATCCCAGTGAATATAATGACCGTAATTTCTGTGCATAATTACCAGGATTTATTTAATATTGTCATGAATGCAAATCATTTGGGCGTCAATTCGGTGGATTTTCAGCCGGTGATTTTTATATTCAATTTTCCAGAAGTGGGGCCCGTTAGTAACAAGGAAAGCCTTAATGTGCGACCTGAGCATCTGCCGGAGATTGAAGATCAATTTCAGAGGATTAAGGATTTTGAAAGAAATAATAATATATATACAAATGTTGATACGCTGAAGAAATGGCTTCCCTTCTATATACAAATCTTATATTCTAATTCCAGTCATACTGATGATTTCTTCTTTAAAAAAATTGTTAATAGGTTTTGGTGTGCCGCATTATATTCTACTATCGCCATAAATTACTATGGCGATATACTGCCCTGTAATATGCTAAAATCCACGAAATCTATACGGAATAGAGAGAGCAGCCTTCTGGAACTGTGGAATAATTCTACGCAGCCAGTACGTTCGGCGATCAAGGATGGAAAGTATCCAATAGCGTGCAAATCCTGTGTTTGTGGTTTTGATTTCAATGTTTTATGTTCGACGCTCAAGTATCCTTCCAATAATTTTCATCTTCTATCTACGGTTGTAATGTCAAATGTAAAAAGACAGATTGGAAGAAAATTATGAGCAACGCTAAGGAGGCTAGTGCATCGCCGCAACGTGATTCATGCCTTAGAGCACCAGGACCTCAAGGGCATCGCCGAGCGCGCGCGTGCCCTGGTGGAGCGCGAGTTCACCTTCGAGAAGGCGGTAGAGAGGTGGCGTGAGATACTGGGAGATATCCAAATAGTGTAGATGATTGTTCTGGTTTCGGGAACGTTCCTGCAAAGTGAAGTGTCACGTAAATCGCAATCGCAATGGAGTACGGGAAATCACAGAGCATGACATCGTCATCAAGAATCGATCTGATTACTATTTTATTAGCATTTATTTTTATATTGCTTGTTCAGATCATAATTATAGACACGCCCCCTGCTGCTGGATACGAAATATCACTATACGAAGCCTATCCGTCTTATCTATGGATATTTATTTTGGCTGCGCTTTCATGCGGATCGGGCCTCCTGGTATATCATGCCTACTCAAACTACTCATCGAAATTGTGGATATTTGGATTGATTATTCCACTCTATACCGAATTATTAATTCTTTTATTGCCTTCTATTCGAGGGTATACAACATTTGGTAGGTGGGATGTACTTGAACATATCGGGTATATAAAGGATATCCTCAACACTGGAAATTTCCCCTTGGCTGGAATGAGCGGGAATAACTACTATCCTGTAACCCATATTATTGGAGCCGATCTGTCCTATATAACCGGACTGACACCGGAACTATTAGCTGAGATATTTCCAGGATTATTCACACTATTCTACGTGGTCTCAGTCCATCTTCTCGCTCGCAGCATAGCCCATGACTGGAAGGAGACATTGCTAATAACAGCGTTTGGCTCTTTGCTGTTATTTGAATATATAAACCTCATGCTTTCGCCATCAGTGATCTGCTTTTACCTATTGCCATTCAATCTTTTTTTGATTAATAGAAAAATATCATCACATAAGAAAGTGGAGTTTTCAATAATCCTTATTTTAATGCTTTTGATGATCCCTTTTTTACATCCGGGAGAAGGTACTATATTTTTATTTCTAATTTTTTTGTGTATTGAGCTGTCGAAAAGGTTTTATCTCAAGTTCAGTCAACGTTTTGGGAACGAGTCTTCTTTGGTTTGCGCCTCACAATCACCAGGAACTGCGAACCCAGAGATGATATTGATCATAACATGGTTTGCCTGGTTCTCAGCTTATAGCAACTTTGATCATAAAGTTAGATTTGTTTGGAGCTGGCTGTTAACCAAGTCAGGAATGACCAAAGCCATGGAGTACGGAGCAATAATCAGCAAAACAAATCTATCTCCCACAGAGTTTGTCCAACTACTATTTAATATGCATGGACAGAAATTAATATATTTTATTATAAGTTGCGCTATTATTTTAGTATTTTTAAGAAGATTATTGTCGCATAAAGGCAAAATATCTCAAACTCAATTCACATACTCATTTCTGTTTATGATCTTTGGCGTACTCCTGTTAGTCGCCTTCCTAAGCAATGCAATATGGGTGGCATATAACCGAGAGATGATATACTTAGCATTTGCTGCCACAATATTGAATGGCCTTGGGCTGTACGACATGTTTCACAGTCGGCATAGAAAAATTGGCATGGCTTGTATAATGTTCGTACTCGTGATCTCGGCATATTTTGGCCTGTTCAATACGTTCCCATCTCCAATTGAGCGAGATTTCAATTGGCAAGTCACAGATACGGAGATTATCGGTATGGGAAACTTTTTAGACCACTATAATGCTAATTTATTTGTTGACAATAGAGGACTCGAACAGCGGCCGTTTGCTGCCTGCGTCATGGGCATTCAAAATTTGCCAAAGAATATAAGATACGCTGATGAAAAAACAAATCCGTTTGATCATTTTGGCTATGAGAAGAATGAAAGCTACGGGCAATCCTTAGCAGAAGATAGGTATTTCATAGAAAACAAGATATCACGGATAGTTTACCCCGAAGTATTTCCCGACTACAAACGGTTGTGGAAGTTTACGCCAGAAGACTTCTATCACCTGGATAACAGCGATACAAGCGCAAACAGAATCTACTGCAATGGCGAGTTCTGGGCATATTATATTAAAAGGCTATAGCGCGAGAACTACACCGTAATCATTCAAAAATAGTATGTGTTTAACTCCTTCTGAATAGCTTGCATGATCTCGATTTCCGCTGGTTGGTGAAACCAGATAGCAACTTGGATGAGAATGAAAATCGATATCTTTGGCAGAAGTCCATTGTAATTAGATCTCCGGAACAGGCCATGCGAAACATCACGAAATGGGTCTGCCGATCCTGGTTTGGTGGAGCTAAACACATACCAAAAATAAATGGTGATTTAATTATGAGCAATGACGAACTTGTGAGTGTGATCGTTCCTGCCTACAAAGCTGAAAAATTTGTCAAGCAATGCATCGATTGCCTTATCAATCAGACGTATCCAAATTTAGAGATCATAGTAATATACGATGAATCTCCGGATGGTACTCTTGCTATTCTAATGAATTATAAAGATAGAATCAAGTTGGTAACTCAAAGAAAAACCAGCCCATCCATAGCTAGAAATTTAGGGATATCTCGTGCTCAAGGCAAATATATTGCTTTTTGCGACATAGATGATTATTTTGATGCAAGAAAGATCGAATCTCAAATAGAAATTATGAATAGTAATCCTTCAATAGGCTTAACATATACTGATACATATGTTATAGATACGAATCATAATACTCAAAGAAAATTGAAGGCCAAAGATTGGAACAGAAATTGGTGGTTAGACAACCAATTTATAGTCTTCTCCTCAATTATTGCACGAAAACGCGTGATAGATGATCTTATTGCTAAAGATGGATATTGTTTTGATTCCTCTCTGCCAGCATATGATGATTTTGATTTTTTAATTAGATTATCCACTCTAACATCTTTTAAAAGAGTTCCAAAATTCTTAACGTATTACATAATACATGAGCAAAACCTGAGTTCAAATTATCCTAAAATGTTAATTTTGCGTTTAAAGATTTTGTTGAATAATCGTCTATATTATTATTTCCTAAAATCTCTTTTAAAAATTCCTATTCAATTAATGACGGTAGTAGCAAAGAAGATTTACTAACTCCAGCCATCGCTATCAATATCTAAACATGTGTGCCTAAACGATGGGGAGATCAGGCTTGAGAGTATCCTTGGCAACATAATTTAATACATTTCTGATGCATCCATCCATATTCAAATATTTAAATTCAGAGAATCTTCCAAGAAGATCTATTCCGATTTCTTGTATATATTCATTGATTATCCTCATATTTCTCTCATAGTCTAAATCATTTATAACATAAGCATATTGTAGCCTTTTTAATTCACTGAAGCAAATATCATGTTTATTTATTATTTTTAATTTATGCAAATCTTCGGTGACTCTCTTTTTAATTACGTCGTCTTTTTCCCCCCATATTTCATCATTGACGTTGCAGGTAATTTCGGCTAGGATTGAAGACATCCCGTCTGGGGCGACATAAACACTGTAATTAGACGGAAAGCTTATCCTGTGAGTGAGAACGTTCCTATCTGGTATGTATAGCCATGTCATGTCATTATTTTTTGATCTATGAAGACCGATCATAACGGTAATGAGCGAATTGAATCTTAAATTACATACTGCATTTATAATTTCATTAGGAGCAGCATCCAAAGCACTTATGAGATCATGAATAGGTATTGTAGAGATAATCTTATCGTAAGATCTTTCTTCTTTTCCATTCGAGATGATCCAATTTCCATTCTCTTTCTTAACCGCTTTAACCTTAAAGTTCGTTATAATGTGCTCATCAACCTTCTCCTGCAAAGACTTAATTAATGCCTGAATGCCGCCTATTTTAGGATAATAAAAATTGAGCTGATGCGTATATCCTTCTGTATCTATCCCCAGAGAAGATTTTATAATATCTTCTACAGGCGGATTTGGTATTCTTTCAACCCATTCTAAGCCCATTCTCTCAGTTGGATATTTCCATATCTTCTCGTTATATGGAATAAGGTATTTCTCAGCTATTCCCAATCCAAAAGTATAATAACACCATTCATTGAGGTTTTGGGGTAAACTTAGTTCTCCTTTTTCTTTCTTTATCAAATTTTTAACGAAATAATCAACGCATTCAAAGTTGTCATTCTTAGGTAAATCTGACAGGCCGTTCTCGAAGGGATATTTAACATAGCTTCCTTTATACAGAATTTTTGTGTTTCTTCTGTTTTTTATTTTGTTATGGTGGATGAGGTTGAGCATTAGCTCTAGAACTTCTTTATCTCTTGAGAAAATAATATGGGAACCGCCATAATCAAAAGTAAAGCCTTGTTTCTGCAACGTCCTCATTAACCCTCCACACTCAGCCTCTTTTTCTAAGATATCGAAGGTAATTCCTTTTTGACTCAATAGGTAACCTAGAGTCAACCCAGTCAAACCAGCGCCTAGGATACAGATTTTCATTTATTTCTCCCTTTTTATTACTATATAGTTTGGTATTGATAAGGCCTGCAGTACCCGACACAAGAGGCTTCTATCCACACCTTCCCGAAGCAGCTCCTGAGATACGGAGGCACGCGGGCAGGGGCGCTGATCCTCTCCCTTCAGCAAGATAGGGCAGATACTTAAAGTCTCCGGCCTGTACATAGTACCAGGAGCCGATCCCGCCGGGTTTATCTTCTGCACCTGGTGCGTGAATTTGAGGCGAGACCGGCTGTTGGGGTGGAGTGCCCTGCGCTCAAGATATGGCTTTCTGTCTCTAATGAGCTCCGGTTTATCTCTTTAAAATAAACAAAATATGACAATCCTTATTGTGGTAAATGTTTTGGATTTCAGGAACATGACGACCAACCAATTCGTTTATCTTAGCTGTTGTTTGCGGTAGATCCCATTCATAATCATGAAATGCAATGGCCCCACGAGAGACTAACTTATTCCAAATCAGGTAAAAATCACTCTCCACATACTCAGGGTTATGATTTCCATCAATAAAACCGAAACAGAATTGGTTACTTGGAATTTCGATTTATTTGGAGTCGCCTATTAGGCATTCTATATTCGTACAATCTCTATTAATGTCTAAAAATACATCTTGTTGAGATCTTCCATTAAATTTTGTTAGCAAATCGTTGTAAATATTTGCCATCGCGATTCCACTAGTATTTAAGGTCCAGTCAAAATTAGGGTCAAATATATCTATTACATATAGTATTTTTGAGCTTCTTTCTCTCTCCAAAAATTTGGCTAATTTATTAGCGCCGCCCCCCAGAAACGTACCTATCTCAACAACATCACCTCCTAAATCCAATAAATGATGCTGCTTAATAAAATCCAAAAGAATTTCATAGCCTACTAAGTCAGATCCTCTGATAGGTGGCCAAAAACCATATTTCACCTTAAAAAATATGTCTGATGTTGTATTCAATAAAGGTAGAAGTATTTGAAGAATAAATTTAGGAATTATTCTTTTCATTTTTTAATTCTCCAATTTTTTTATTAATGGGTTGAGATTTTTCGTCATCAAATATATAAAATAGCTGCATGTAACAAAACATTCGGCAAGCAAAACCGACAACGCCATTCCATTAGCTCCTAAACTGGGAACAAATAGCAAAGCAAGCAAGATATTAATAATACCTGCCATAAACACAAGATTTAAAATAGCCTTCTCAAGTCCAAAGGGAAATGCAATTTGGACGCCAAGAACATTGCTGATCGCAATCAACAAAGGCAGTGCTGCGAGCAGGCGCATCACTGTTATAGAGGGCTCGTATTGAGGACCCAAAATAATTCTGACAATTAATGGTGCGGCAATGAATAGCACTAAAGAGAGTATTAGTGCCATGCTGCCTACCAAGAAAAGCATCCTCCGACCCCATTGAAGCGCAAGGTCTTTAGATTCAAATGCCATTCTGCTAAACTTTGGATACGCAGCCTGTGTAATCGGCCCAAGAAGCCCAAGTACAGCCTTCACGATTTTCTCCGCAGCACTGTAGTACCCTACAGCAGTAGTATTTGCCAGAAGCCCCAGGATGAATGCATTCCCAGCAGTGTACAGGCTCACAGACGACATTGAGAGAAAGAGCACCCAACCTTCTCTCAAGGTCTCGATAATGCTCCTCCTCGAAGGAGTAACAGGTTTCAGCTTGAACATGAAGAATGCAATAACGGTCCCAGCAAGCCCTGAAAATATTGAGCCCGCGCTTATGATCACCGCATATATTATATAATCTTCAGGCCGGTGTACGAGAGTGAAGACACCGAATAGGATGAAGAGCTGCATTATCAGGTTTATCACAGAGATGGCCACCATCCTCTCCATTCCCTGGAAAAGCCAGGTTGGAAAGAGCACACTTCCGATTACAGCGCCGTACAGTATTAGCAACAGCGTTGAGGATTCCTGAAGCTTTGGAACCAAGGACACAGCCAGCAGGAGCAATATGAAGCCTGCGGCTCCCAAAAGCGCCTTGGATGCCCAGACATTAGAGGCAGTCCAGCTAACCGCTGAAATATCCTCCCTCTCCAGCGAGATCTTTCTTGTGGCTGAAAGTGCAAACCCGTAGTCTGCAAAGATCGTGAAGTAGGCGATGAAACCCTGGCCGAAGGCCACGAGACCGTATCCTGAGGGCTCAAGCACCCGCACGAGGTAGGGTACCGTAATGAGTGGAAGGATATACTGTGCAAACTGGATGACGTACAGTGAGGCAGCGTTCTTGGCCACAGTACTGTGCAGCCCAACCTTTAGCGTAGAAGCGATGCCATTCCAGGCCCCAGATACGCCGTTGCCCATCATGCCTCTTTGCTGATCATGTTCAGGAAGGCGTTTTTAACAAGCAGGCTGCCACTGATCTGGACTTGATCAACTTCTCTTCCATGCCCAGGATCGCACGGGCTGCCCTTACCGCCTGATCTCCTCACTTAGCCGTCCCGCAGCTCTTGCAGCACTATTTTTTTATTTGGAACCAATAAATTCCTCCCAACCTTAACCAATGACATCATATTCCTTTGCAGCAAGTTTAACTATCTCTCATAAAATTTTTGAGATCTGACTTTTGAAAAAGCTCCTGCTATCCCAGCCGCCCCCTCTTATCATGCGCATCAATTCAGATGGCGGCCTCATGTTCCCCATAATTGTTATCCTGATCACCGGACCGCCTCTCTAGCTTATAAGCTTTTCTTCATCTGTCCCTGCCCACACCAGCCTCTCGACCTCCCGCAGGTGCCCGAGCGCGACTTTGCCCTTCTCGGTCGTCCTGTACACTGGTATCTCGCCCTCCGTGCGCACCACCAGGCCGCTGTGGGTGAGGAGGTCGAGGTAGGGGATGATGGTGTGAAAGTTAGAGGCCAGATTTATAGACAATGCTGCCAGACGAACGATCCACCACAGAGCCACAGAGGGATTCCCGTAGAGCTTACATATCAAATTAGTGTTGATTATCCAATGGTTATTAAAAAAGTCTTTAAATTAATTATCTTTTAGATGCGGTTGAGCATCAACATCTCCACTTCTTCCAAAACCTCCAAGATACCTATCTCCCTCGATTCGTCGATGCTATCTGCAAGATGTTTATGATGCGGAAAAGTCGAAACGTTGTGATGAGGTGCATTATCATAT